>Ga0209687_1000008_pt1 | contig 114181 bp, 110 predicted proteins | sample GraSoiAngelo_136_FD_185893 | JGI IMG/M metagenome (GOLD analysis project Ga0209687, IMG submission 185893) | Grasslands soil microbial communities from the Angelo Coastal Reserve, California, USA - 14_0929_09_20cm (SPAdes) (version 2) | ecosystem: Environmental > Terrestrial > Soil >...
CGGGTGACAATTGTCAGCGACAAAGAACGTTTTGCGATTCGGAACGACGGCGTGACAAAGCGCCATGGCCTCAGCGGCGGCAGTGGCTTCATCAAGCAGCGAGGCATTGGCAATCTGAAGCCCTGTTAGGTCGGTAATCACCGTTTGAAAGTTGAGGAGGGCTTCAAGCCGGCCCTGCGCGAGCTCAGCCTGATAGGGTGTGTAAGCGGTGTACCAACCCGGGTTCTCCAGAATGTTTCGCTGAATAACGGGCGGCGTAATGCAATCGGAATACCCACAGCCAATAAACGAGCGTGCGATCTTGTTTTTTCTGGAAATTGCCCGGAGCTCAGCCAGGGCTTCCATCTCCGATTTCGGTTCCGGCAGGCTCAGTTCTCGATCCAGTCGGATATTCTTTGGAACGGCGTATTGAGACTTTCGAAGCCTACCTCGCGCAGCATGCCGCCTACTTCATCTTCGCTCGGGCCAATGTGGCGGCGCGCGAAGGAATTCGGGTCGGTTTTTTTACCACGCCGTTGCATGGGAGCAGACTACGGAAAGCGAATCCCGCTTCAAGTCGGGCTCAGGTAGGGGCGATTGATCTCAATCGCCCGAAGCGTTCGATGAACCGCCCTAGCTTTTACATCGCGTCGTATAATTCCACGCCGCGGCTTTTCAAAAGGGCGCGCAGCTCAGCCAGGTGTTGATGGTTGCGAGTTTCGACCGTGCAAAGGACATTCACAGCCGAGACATCCGGGCTGGCAAAGGCGCGATCGTGCACGATTTGTTTAATGCTTGCTCCGGTTGACGCGATTTGCGCTGCCAGATCGGCCAGTCCACCGGGTCGATCGCTAATGACAGCGGTGAATCTACCAAGTCTACCATCCGCAACTAAGCCGCGTTCAATTACACGACTGAGAACGTTGGGATCAATGTTCCCACCGCAAAGCAACAGAACCACTCGCCTGCCGGCAAGCTCTTCTAACTTTCCGGACATGCACGCGGCCAATGGCGTAGCAGCGGCTCCTTCAACGACGCTTTTTTCTAATTCAACCAGACGGAGAATTGACAGAGCGATTTGTTCTTCGCTTACGGTGACAGTCAAATCGACAAGTGGTCTGGCAATTTGGAACGCGTTTGTACCGACCTGCGGAATGGCAAGCCCATCTGCGAGCGTCGGAAGCATCGCGATCTTGATCGGTTTGTCCGCTTCAAGCGCGGCTGAAAAGCTCGCTACGTTCTCCGCTTCAACAGCAACAACTTTCGCGTGCGGCCGCAAGGCTTTCACGGCCACCGAAACGCCAGCCAGCAAACCGGCTCCGCCAACCGGAACAACTACGGCTTCGAGATCGGGAATTTGCTCAACGATCTCGAGGCCCATCGTTCCCTGGCCAGCGATAATCGTGGGATCATCATAACCGTTGATATAGGCAAGCCCTTTGTCCGCTGCGATTCTGTGCGCGTGCGCTCTGGCTTCGCCGAAATCCGCCCCGTGCAAGACAACAATCGCACCGAGCTGCTGGCACATGCTCACCTTTATGAGCGGCGCGAATCTGGGCATTACCACTGTCGCGGGTATGCCGAGTAATCGGCCCTGATAAGTGAGTGCTTGAGCATGGTTGCCCGCAGAAGCGGCAATGACTCCACGCTTCTGCTGGTCACGCGACAGTTGTGCCAATGCATTGCGCGCGCCCCGTTCCTTGAAGCTTCCCGTACGCTGCAAGTTGTCGAGCTTGCAGAAAATCTTCATGCCGGTGATGTCGCTCAGCGGAATGGACGGCGGACATGGGGAATAATAAACCGCGTCCGCAATTCGTTTGCGCGCCGCTTCGATGTCCTGAAATGTGACCAAGCTTTTAACTCTCGAGCGCCGCCTGCGCAGCTGCTAATCGTGCAATCGGAATCCGGAACGGGCTGCAACTGACGTAATCCAAGCCCAGCCGGTGACAGAATTTGACACTCGCCGGTTCGCCACCGTGTTCGCCGCAAATTCCCAGTTTGATGTTTGGCCGGGTCTTGCGTCCGAAGTCGCGCGTTATTTCCATGAGGCGGCCCACGCCTTTTTGATCGATCGATGCGAACGGATTTGAATCGACGATATCGAGCTCGGCGTAAGCGGGAAGAAAGCTTCCCGAATCGTCCCGGCTCATTCCCAGTGTTGTTTGGGTAAGATCGTTTGTGCCGAAACTGAAGAACTCGGCATCCTGCGCAATCTGATCTGCGACCAACGCGGCGCGCGGGATTTCGATCATCGTCCCGACGAGATAATTGAATTTCCTGTTTTTATCCTTCGCGACATCTCTGGCCACGCGGCGAACGATTTCGATTTGAAGCTTCAGCTCGCGCGGAAATCCAACCAGCGGAATCATGATTTCAGGGCGGACCTTGATGCCTTTGGCTTGCACTTTGGCTGCAGCCTCAAAGATCGCGCGTGCCTGCATTTCGGAAATTTCCGGATAGACAATGCCGAGCCGGCACCCCCGATGACCGAGCATTGGATTAAATTCGTGCAGCTCATGCACGCGGCGGGCGATTTGTTCGACAGCCACGCCGAGCTTGTTCGCAAGTTCGTTTTGCTGCGCGTGATCGTTGGGAAGGAATTCGTGGAGTGGTGGATCGAGAAAACGAATGGTGGCGGGCAAACCTTTTAACGCCGTGAAGATGCCAATGAAATCAGCGCGCTGATAGGGAAGTAGTTTGGCCAGTGCGCGTGCCCGCTCGTCCTTCGTACCGGCGAGAATCATCTCACGCATGGCGTCAATCCGATCGCCCTCGAAAAACATATGCTCTGTTCGGCAAAGCCCGATGCCTTCCGCACCGAACGCGACCGCGTTTGTTACCTGCTCGGGTGTATCCGCATTTGTGCGCACGCCCAGGATGCGGAATTGATCCGTCCACTTCATTAGTTTTGCGTACTCTTGGTAAACGATGCTCTTTTTCGGATCGAGAGAACGGTCGACCAGCACCTGAACGATTTCCGACGGCGCAGTTGCGACTTCGCCGGCAAACACCTCTCCCGCGGTTCCATCGATGGAGATGTAATCGCCTCGATTCAACGTCGTGCCGTTGGCGCTGAGTGTGCGCTTTTGGTAATCGATTTGGATTCCCGTCGCGCCGCACACGCATACTTTTCCCATTTGCCGCGCGACCAGGGCCGCATGCGACGAGACACCGCCGCGGGACGTTAGGATGCCTTCGGCGGCAATCATGCCGCGCAGGTCTTCTGGCGAAGTTTCAATGCGCGCGAGCACGACTTTCTCCCCTTTCTCCGAGCGGATGACAGCTTCTTCCGCACTAAACACAACCCGCCCGCAAGCCGCGCCTGGGCCGGCGGCCAAACCGGTGCCGATCTTTTTCGCCTGCTTCGCTGATTGCCTGTCGAAGATCGGGGCCAGGAGATGAGCAAGCGAATCCGCGGGGATACGGCGCACCGCATCCTTCTTTGTGATCAATTTTTCATCGACCATATCGACAGCAATACGAACGGCAGCATGCCCTGTGCGTTTCCCGTTGCGAGTTTGGAGAATGTAGAGACGATTTTCCTCCACTGTGAACTCCAGATCCTGCATGTCCTTGAAATGACGTTCAAGCATCGCGCGGACTTTCATCAGCTCTTTGTGAGCCGCCGGCATTTCATTCGCCAAATCGGCAATTGGGTGCGGCGTGCGTACGCCTGCAACGACGTCTTCGCCCTGGGCGTTGATCAAATACTCGCCATAAAAAACTTTTTCGCCGGTCGCCGGATCGCGCGTAAATGCGACTCCCGTTGCGCTCGTTTCCCCCATGTTTCCGAACACCATCGTTTGCACATTCACGGCTGTCCCCCATTCGCGCGGGATTCCGTATTTCCGACGATAAACAATCGCGCGATCGTTCATCCACGATCCAAAAACCGCGCCGATCGCGCCCCAAAGCTGCGCTTGCGGATCCTGCGGAAACGATTTCCTCGTGCGCTCTTTGATCAACGCTTTAAACCGCTGCACAAGCTCCTTGAGGTCGGCGACCGTCAATCTGACGTCCGGGAAGTCGTGTTTACCGTAGCGTTCATCCTTTAGATGCTCGATGACCGCCTCAAATGGTTCATGGTCTTCGCCCGGCCGTTTTTGAACACCCATGACCACGTCACCGTACATTTGCAGGAAACGGCGGTATGAATCCCAGGCAAAACGCGCGTTGTTTGTTTTTTGCGCGACAATCTCGACGACCTGGTCATTCATTCCGAGGTTGAGGATAGTGTCCATCATTCCGGGCATGGAATCCCGCGCGCCCGATCGCACGGACACGAGCAAAGGTCGTTCTTTGTCACCAAATTTTTTTCCAACGGAATTTTCGACTTTTGCCAGCGCGGCCGCGACTTCCGCCTCCAGCTCTCGAGGATAAGTCCGGTTATGAGCGTAAAAGTGAGTGCATACTTCAGTCGTGATGGTGAACCCCGGTGGAACCGGCAGACCGATGCGCGTCATTTCGTGGAGATTTGCGCCTTTGCCGCCCAGCAACGGTTTCATCCCGCCCGATCCATCCGCGTGGCCGTCGCCGAAGTAGTAAACGTAATGCGGCTTTTTCGTTTTTTTCACGCGAGCGCGGCTACTCGCCGGCAATTTCGATTTCTTTGATCTGCGCCGAAGTGATTTTCGAACCGCGAATTTGTGTCTTGTGGCCATATTTGGGGATGCGAAAAAATCGACAAGGAACGAAAGGGCCAAAGTAGTTTCGGGTGTCGCCCTGTCAACGATCCTGAAAGCTCGGACAGTGGTATTCTTTAGAGGTCAGAAACGGTTGCAGCCGACCTGGCTGCCTCTACGCAAAGCCAAACCAAGCAATCCAGCGGTTTAAGCTGGCGCGCCTTCGTTGTTCGTCAGAACTTCAGCAATCGTCGCCGTAAAGTCATCGACCCCAGTGCTCGGCACGATGATGCTGTTGCGGCGGCCATGAGCTTCTTCAGTAATGCGCAAGAATCTCCCGCGCTCGTTTTCCCGGAGCTCCACGTAGAAATGCTTGCGTTCAATTTGCAGTTCTCTCGCCTCGATGATGTTATCCATTTTCCTCTGAAGGGGCCGACTTTACCGCATTCGTTTTGGGGAATGGAAGAAAAATCGGCAGGGTTTGTGCAAATTCTTTGGGGTGTGGGATATGGCTGGCCACCCTGCGGTTGGCAACCACGTGCTGGGGCTTTCGATCTCAGGCGAACGAATAGCACAATGCTATGGGTTGCGGCGCTGGCCGCTCAATTTACAATCTCGTGCGCGTGTTCGACTGAACGCGCTCGACCATGCCTCAACGAGTCGATCCAGGTTCCTATCAATCGCCTGAGGGTGAACGCCCGGCGATTTCCACGCCAATCGAATTGGCGCCTCGTACACATGATCCTTACGCCGCATTCCGCTTTGGGGACTTCAGCTTGTTCACGGCCGGTAATCTACTTTCGATCACCGGCCGGCTGATGCTGGCTGTGGCGGTTGAATGGGAAGTTTATGCGCGCACTCATTCGGCGACCGCGCTTGGGCTGGTTGGCTTGGTTATTGTCGTGCCGGTCGTGACGCTGTCGTTGCCCGCTGGTCATTTGGCGGACCGATTCAGTCGAAAACGCATTATTCTGGTCTCGCAAATTTTTAGCGTACTGACATCGCTAGCGCTGGCGTTGGTTTCTTGGAAACATCTCGCCATTCCTGCGATTGCACCATTGCGTGGAAGTAATCGTGTCTTGGCGGCCATTGCCGGGATTTTTGAGCGGCATTATCCAATCTTCCATTTCGACGACGCATCGATTCCGTTGATCTATCTTCTTCTTTTTCTCGGAGCCGTGGCGCGCACATTCAGTTGGGCGGCGCGCAGTTCATTTTTTCCTACGTTGATTCCTCGTGATGCTTTTGCGAACGCGGTGACATGGAATAACAGCGTTTTTCAAATTGGATCCGTTGTTGGGCCTGCGCTGAGCGGATTGCTGATCGCGTACATTGGGTTCCCGTTTGTGTACCTGGTGGATGCGCTGTGCGCGTTTTGCTTCTTTCTTTTGGTTCTCCCGATCCACCGCAGCACGCAGAGACGAGACCGCAGTGAGGCCGGCACGTGGAAAAGCCTCATGGCCGGACTCCGTTTTGTATTTCGGAGAAAAGTGATCCTGGCAACAATCACCCTGGATCTGTTCGCGGTCCTGCTGGGAGGCGCGACCGCACTGATGCCGATTTTCGCCGATCAGATTCTGCACTGCGGACCGGTTGGTCTTGGTTGGATGCGTGCGGCCCCGGCCGTCGGCGCCTTTGCGATGGCGTTGGTCGTAGCGCATCTGCCGCCGATGAAGCAGACGGGCAAAACGTTACTCTGGTGTGTCTCCGGGTTTGGAATTGCGACGATCCTGTTTGGCTTGTCTAAAGTCTTCTGGTTATCGCTGGGTTTATTGTTTCTTGTTGGCGCGTTCGACAGCGTCAGCGTCATCATTCGTGGTTCCATCGTGCAGCTGGTCACGCCTGATGAAATGCGCGGACGCGTTTCGTCGGTGAATAATATTTTTATCGGCACATCGAACGAATTCGGTGCGCTGGAATCCGGATTGACGGCTGCATTGTTTGGTCCGGTGATTTCCGTCGTCGCAGGAGGCATTGGAACAATCCTGGTGGTGTTAGGCGTAGCGTCGCGATGGCCAGAGACTCGCAAGATCGGTGCCTTGGATAAGACACTGCGGTAAAGCACACGGGGCAGCGCCTGCCAGACCGTTATTGTGGCGAGGCTTGTCCGGGTGCTCACGGCCCAGCATTCAACTACCGGCTATGCTCAGAACGCGCCGTGTAACGAAATCATTCCGTACGGGGCGCCACCGTCCTGGTGGTAGCGCACGTCGGCGCGATAGAAATCGAAGTTTCTGTACGGTTGGTAGCCGACTTCGCCGGTGGCCGTAATAATCGGGGAAATCTTCCAGTCCAATCCCACCCCCGTTCGCACTTCGCTGTAGGTGAGTATGGCGTGATTGAGCCTCGGGATTCCATGTGCGTCCCCGAAATCGTCCGGTACACGGTAACTGGTTTGCTTCACGTTCCCCCCTATGTACAGCGACACATCTCTGCTCATCTCAAATTGCAGACGCGGAGTTGGCAGCACGGCATCGAGAAGCCATTGCGGGGCAATTTTCCAGCGAATTCCAGCGACAGGAATAACCGGGTATTTCCGCTCGATATCGACGCTGACGCCGAGGACGAGCTGCAGATTGGGACTGTAAATGTAGGTGCCGCCGACGAGGAACGGGAAATTGAAACTGTCCCACCCCAAATTATCGAACTCAGTATCGTACACACCGGGCTGACCTTCGGCCCTCACGATAATTGAATCAGAAAACTGCATGTCCAGTCCCATAACCAGGCTGACTGACTGCAGTGTGTCCGGAAGTGGTGCACCATCGGGAAGGCCGAATGAGAATCGTTCCCACTCCGCGCCAAGCCGCAGAACGCCAGGCTTAATCCGTGGAGTGAATACCAAATGCACGATCGAATCATTTTCGTCGAAATCGCGCACGCTCTTGTTAGGCCCGCGTTTGACGTCACCACCGCCGACATAGGTATCTTCCGCGGTATACTCAACGGGGAGGTGACTCAGCGATCCGAACCAGTTACCCGTGTTTTCCTCGGCGAAAATTCGCGTCGCAACCAACAACGACGATGCTGCGCAAACAACAGCGAAAACTCGACAGACCAAGCGTTTCACCGTTCAACGACCTCCACTCGTATCGCGCTGAAAGAGTGTGACGGCTTTGGTGATGTTTTTCATCGTCACCGACTCCGACGCAAGCCGTTCCACGCCATGCAGGGAGCCCAGCGACGCAGCGGAGATCATGTCGCCGCGCCAGACCAGGGTTGAAGGTTTCCCTTCCACTGTAACTGGCCACATCTGATACAATGTAAGAGCAAGGTAGTAACCACCGCTCGCATAGTAAAGAACATCCGCAGCTTGATAGGTCCCGCCGGCCCCGCCGCGGCTATAAGATGCACCCAGCGTTACTACGCCTTGATCATCCACATCGAGAAGCTCCCAATACAATTCCGGCTTGAGCGATCCAGCGCCGCGTCCAATACCTGTGGCTCCAAGTAACCCGGAAAACTGATTGCGGATTTTCCCTTGCTCGCGCAACAATCCGTTTACTTCGTCGCTCGCCCGAACAGACGGACCGGCATGATCGTAGGGCGGTTGACCGGACATACCGCTCGACACGAAGCTTTTCGATCGCGTAGCCAGCACATCTGCCCAGAACGCCGTAACCGCTGAAGGCATCGCGCCTCCGCCCCCTGCGGCCCCGGCAGAAAATTTCTTTGTCTCGTCCCGGCTAATTTGGAGTTCAGGACTGAGTTTTTGAGTCGCTGTGACGAATGAACGCACTGAACTGTTACCGGGCGCGTCTTTCAGTTTTTCGAAATTGGCCGGGGAAGGGCTCAGCGGTAAATCAGAATGTAAAAAAACCTTTAGTTCGCGGTGCCTTGTTGGGTCCCACCGCCGCAACGCTTCGATTTGCTGGTTGGGCGAACCCGGCACGACGTAGCAGCTTTGCACGGCGAGAAATCGCGGATTACTCATCGGCGGTCCGTGCGCCGTTTTCGCATCGCTTTTCGCGAGCTGCACGAGATCGGCCTTGCCAAAAATGGAAAACGAGGCGAGCTCTGAGACGGCGTCAGCGCGTGCGGTTGTCAGTCCCAGGCGCAAGACCAACAGTACGAACAAGAGGCCGGTCGCCCTTACAGAGAAGTACCGCTGGAGGTTCAGCATCTTAGCTTTCATGATCAACATATCTGACGGCAAATGCCAAATGGTTGCAAATTTTTTGGATCATCGCAATAGAGTTTCATAATGAGCGAACCGGTGATCGTGCTCGACCATCTGAGCAAGAGTTTCGGTAACGTCCATGCTGTGCAGGATCTTTCACTCACTATCGCGCCCGGAACGATCTTTGGTTTTCTAGGGGCGAATGGTGCGGGAAAAACGACCACGATTCGAATGTTGTGCGGCCTGACTCATCCGACCGCTGGAATTGCAACAATCGCAGGCACGGATGTTTGGAAAGATCGACAACATGTTAGGACGAAGTTCGGCTACGTTCCGCAACGCTTTAGCCTTTACCGTGATCTCACCGTGCTGGAGAACTTCCGCTTTTTCGGCGGCGCCTATGGAGTTCCGGGTGCGGAACTGGAGCGGCGGATCAAGCGCTTGCTTCGGCTGAGCGACTTGGACGAAAAAGTTAATGCTGCCGCGGGAAGTCTATCTGGCGGTATGCGGCAATTGCTGGCGATCGGTTGCGCACTGGTGCACGATCCGCCGCTCCTTTTTTTCGACGAACCGACAGCAGGCCTTGATCCCGTTCACCGGCAGCAAATCTGGAACTTACTCTATGATCTGAGTAACGAGGGAAAAACGATCTTTGTTACTACGCATTACATGGACGAGGTGGAGCGATGCACTGAAGTGGGCTTTATCGAGAGTGGGCGGCTGCTGGCGAAAGCTTCGCCACGCGCTTTGAAATCGAGCTTTCGCGCGCGGTTGCTCGAGATCGATGTGGAACCACTCATGCCCGCACTGGTGCGATTGCGGGATCGGCCCGAGCTGCTGGGCGTTTCCTTGCGCAGCGGCAGCCTGCGCCTGTACGCACAGGAACCGGAGAAATTGATGGCAAGATGGCGTGAGAACTGGCCCTTTCCAGATCTTAATTTGTTGGGCGAACGCTGGGTAGAACCCGACATGGAGGACGTTTTCACCGCCTATTCGCAGGGCTACGATGGCGTCTTGAAAAAATCGGCGTCATGAAATGGCCATCATTGAGCGCAATTGCGAGCGTCGCTTACAAAGAATTCCTGCACATCTACCGCGATCGGCGTGTCTTGCTTTTACTGATCATTCTTCCGCCTCTCTTTACACTAATTTTCGGGCATGCCTTCGAGAATACTGAGCTCACCGACGTCCCGGCGTTGCTAATCGATCGCGATCAGACGCCGCGCACCGCCCATTTCATCGAGATCATTTCCAAGGACAAAACGTTTCATTGGAGAATGCCAGCGCGCGACTTTCAGGGTGAGTCGGACCTGATCGGAAATGGAGTGAAGGCGACCCTGGTAATCCCGGTTGGTTGGACCGATAGCCTGAATAAGGGCGACCCGAAGCCGCTACCTCTTTACCTCGACGACAGCGACACGAACACTGCCAGTGCAGTCGAAGGCGCTGTGCAAAAGAATCTAGGCACATTCCAAGCCAAAGAGCGCGACCTACTTGTGGAGTCACTCCCGGAGGAGGTGATCGAGTTAGGCAAGAAATTGCCCATCGATATCCGTAAACAATTCGTCTCGCTTATGACCGCATGGAGTGCGGAGTCGAAGAACTTGTACAATCCGAAGTCGCGCTTCATCGATTACGTCGTGCCAGGCGTGATCGGGTTGATTTTGCAATTGCTAACTGTCACGCTCATGGCCTGCACCATCGCCCGCGAACGCGAATCGGGCACACTCTATCAATTGCTGGTGACTTCGCTGCAGCGCGGTGAAATCGTGATCGGGAAAATGCTGCCGTATCTCGTTGTCTCCATTTGCCTGGTAGTGGTGATTATGGCGCTTAGTTGGTGGCATTTTGGGGTGGCATTTTATCAGCCTCACGCGCTGGCCCTCATCTGCCTGCTGTTCCTCCTCTGTTCACTCGGACTGGGTTTATTGATTTCGACCTTCTCGCGCACCCAAACGCAAGCGATCCAATTTTCCGTTTTCTTTCTGTTGCCGGTCTTTGTTCTCTCAGGCGCATTTGCGCCACTCGAGCAACTGCCAAAAGCAATCCAATACATCTCGGAACTTTTCCCGCTCACCCATTTTTGTCGGGCTTTTCGGCTAGTAAACATGTACCACGCCGGCGTCTCGTTTTATGTTGTCGATCTTATTGTGCTTCTGGCGGGCGCGCTGATCACGTTTCTCGGGGCGGCCTTTCTCCTAAAACGAATCGAGCAGTAAGATCGTCGGACAGCCACTTTCGGTCACGGGAACGATCTTGATTTGAAGGAAAGCACGATGAAATCAAACAATTGGTATTGGACCCTGCCGATTGCAACGATAATCACGGTTATCGGTTTGGGCGCGGCAAGCGCGGCCTCTCAGAAGCCTTCGACTTCGACACCGCAACAAGTGTTCGATGGGATGCGCCAGAGTTTCCAAGCGCAAAAGGCAAAGGGAGTGCATGCGCGCTACCAGTGGGAGCTCAGCGGCCCCAATGGCGGAGAATGGTGGATCGACGTGAACGACGGGACCTACAAGATGGGAAAGGGAAAAATCGATAACCCAAGTGTCACGTTCATCACCAGCGACGCGGATTGGGTCGCGATGTCGAATGGGAAACTTAAGGGCACGTGGGCCTTTATGACTGGCCGACTGAAGGTTCGCGGCAGTCAAGCCGTCGCGAGAAAACTGAACGAGATCTTTCCCTAGAACTTCGCGGCGAGTTCGAAGTTGACGAAAGGGGCAGGATTCGTCTTGGCGCTTGCTTCGGCCCGAAAGAAATCAAAGTCGCGTTTGACCGTGACGCCTCCTCCGAGCTTGATCTCAAACGGCTTGAACCCAGAGTACTTCACCTGTACCCCAGCGCGATCCTCGCTGTACTGAACCCACGCGTTGTGTACTTGCAACTTTCTCTCTGGAGTTATGACGTCATCGGTGCGGAAACTTTCGTAAAACAAATTTCCGAAGATGCGAAATTCCCAATTATCCCAGGGATTATAAACCAAAGCAGGTTTTGGAAAGACGCCTTCCAGACGCAAGTGGTCGGTGAAAAGCCAGATGATACCACCGCCGGGAGCAACTATCGGCGTCTGGTTAAGCGCGAAGCCCACTCCGATCACGGCAAAAATTTTGTCTTTCTTTAGCGGAAACGTGACGAACGCCTTGGCAGGTATATCGAAATCGTTGCCGTGGACGTCATTTTGGAAAAAGAGCCCGGGATCGATCTCAATACCCGCGCCGGCATGATCGTGCACCACGTACTCGAGCGCCAATAGAGCGTGCACGGTTTGGAGATGATCGGGCAACCCATTGTTGGTTCCATCGAAATCGAACCGCTCGTATTCGACGCCTGCCCGAAAATACCACTTCCCGGTGATGAGGAATCGATGAGCGTAGCTAAAATCATTGTAGAGCGAGTCGCCGTTGCCGAACTTGCCGTGGTCGTCGAAGAAACTGCTATTGCCGGTGTAGTCCAGTTCGTAATCAAAAAGATCGCGGTGATTTTCATCCGCTGGCGTCGGGGAAGGTTGGGCCTCGTAAGTCGCGGTCCCGGCGATGATTGGGGCGACAGCAACGAGAAACAGGCTAGTAAAGAACAGTCGTATGTTTTTCATAGGTCAAGGCGACTCGGTTACATATCGGATGAGCCCGCTAATCCCGATGTATCCGCTCAAAAAAATTCTGGCAAGGTAATAATTCGAGAATATCGGGAGCCGCTCCGGTGCACGCAGCAACCCGTGCGCACTCTCGCGGTCGCACTGAGCCGGGTTCTGGGGATTCCAGCTTGCGATTTCACGTGATCATTTCGAATAGGAAAAGTTTTTCCGTTTGACAGGTGTTAAATCGGAACTAAATTCATGTGCTTTTTTGTGACAGTCCCCCCTATTCTCCTCCAGAACTCAATGGCCCTCGCCGTTGCGAACCCTCTCGCCGGGCCGGATCACGAAGTTGCAGGATGGTTCCACGCACATTTGACCCGGACATTTGTCAGTGTGCTACGAGCATTCACAGAGTTTGGCTCAGGCGAGTGGATCGGCGCCATATTGTTTTTCGTGGCGCTGTACTTTGTGTGGAAAAAGTGGTGGCCTTCGCTGGTGACCCTGCTCGTCGCTGTTCCCGGAGGAATGCTACTCAACGAGTGGGTGAAGGTTCTTGTTCACCGGCAGCGGCCGTTTATTGATGGCCCCTTTGTCGATTGGTCTGGCTACAGTTTTGCCAGCGGACATACGATCGGAGCCACTCTTCTTTACGGGCAACTCGCTCTTTTTATTCTCCCAGCCATGAAGGCGCGGCACTGGCGCTGGCTGACGCTTTCGAGCGCCGCCTTGCTTGTCGGCTTGGTCGGATTCAGCCGTATCGCGTTGGGCGCACATTTTCTAACCGATGTTCTCGCGGCCGTCTTTTTTGGATGTATCTGGCTCGCGTTTTGTTTATTTGCCACAAAGTCAATGCGGCCACGGGCGGTTTCACCCGCTGTCGTGCCTCTTGTTAGCGAACCTGCTCTTCTGCGTGTCGAATTGGCAGAAGAACCCGCGCAGAGTCTCCCAAGCTAATCAGGCCGCTGGCGTCGTTTTAGCGGCTACGCAAATTTAGGCGTCTTCCTCAAGGATAGGCCCATCTTCCCGGGCCGGCTCGAATTGCTCTCAAACAGGCGATGAAAGCACCCGGCAAGATACATGTGACGGTATGGCTCTTTGGCCTCGCTGGCGCGGCGCTTTTCACCGGGCTCCTGGTTCGCCAAGGCATCGGCCAAGTCTGGGATGCGTTTGCTACGGCGGAATGGACAATTCTGGGAATCGTTGTTTACCATCTGATCCCAGTTTTTTTTGACGCCCTTGGCTGGGGCGTTCTCTTTCCCAAATCCGATCGCCCGCGGCTTTTTCAACTGCTTTGGATGCGCTGGATTGGCGAATCGGTTAGCACACTAGTCCCGTCCGCTGCCGTCGGCGGAGACATTGTTCGGGCTCGCCTGGCTGCGATCAGCGGAACACCTCTGCCAGTCGCGGCGGGAAGCGTGCTCGTGGATATCACGCTCGGTATTTTTATTCAGGCCGGGTTCACTTTGCTGGGATTGTTTCTGCTTGTCGACCGAACGGGAAAGACCAGTTTCGTCGGTCCAACTCTAGTCGGGGTAGTGGTCGCACTTTTTGCGTTCGTTGGTTTCTATTTTGTCCAGCGTCTCGGAATCTTCCGTTTTCTCGCTCGCATCATTTCGCGCCTGGCCGGTTCCTCGGACTGGCAATCTCTCGTGCAAGGCGGCGACACGCTGGACGGAACCGTCCGGTCTCTTTACGCGCGGCGCGGTGGCGTGATCGGGTGTTGCATTTGGACGATGGCCTCCCTCATCATCGGGTCAGGAGAAATCTGGCTTGCCCTTTGGGCGCTTGATTTACCCGCGTCGGTCGTCAACGCGCTCATCCTGCAAAGTACCGTCTTGACGATCCGGTCGGCAGCGTTTGCAGTGCCCGCTGGTCTTGGAGTGCAGGAAGGCGGCTATCTTGTGGTTGGGAACTTGCTTGGAATTCCGGGCGAAGGCGCTTTTGCTCTCTCCCTCGTCGCGCGCGCGAGAGAAATCGGGCTTGGCGTCCCCGGGCTCATCACTTGGCAGTTTATTGAAGCGCGTCGCCTTTGGCGCGTGCGTGTGCGTTTGGCCGCAAACGCTCGATAGTATCCCAGGTTCGCGGTCACATCTCGAAGTCGTTCGAGACGCTGCTTTACTTTCCCAGGATTGGCGAAGCTTGTTCGGACGCCCCACCAAATCCATGCAATCCCGTTTGGGAGCGCGAGGTGATTTGTTAATTCTGAAAGTACAATTGGATCTCCATAAGCGTTGAGAAAGCAAAGCGCAAAAGGCAGCCATTGCCGGCTGGAGGCTATTGCCAGGATGTCCAGCAGAAACACGAGCAAATCGTCCGCGTGCCGCGATTTCGCCGAGAGCGATTTGTCGTGGACGAGTTCGAAGTCGATCAGCCGCGCTCGTCCGGTCTTTTGGTTGTAAACGACATTTGTCGCCGTTGAATCGCCATGTGACCACGGGCCGTGAAATTCGTCGCTCCACAATTGATGTGCGCGCCGAAGTTCCCTTCCAGCCGCTTCCAGCATTCGCCGCGTGAGCGTGCCTTCTGTCAGATGTTCCCAAAGATTTTTCCCTGGTAGTTTATCGGTGCAAACTGTCTTGGCGCCGGAAGCAAAAGCGCGGAAACGATCGCCGTTGAGCATTCGAAAACTTTTTACTTCCCAATGCCGCCAGTCTTCGGCCTTGCCCCAAAATCGGATCGGTATGCCCGACATGCGAAAATACAAGTTGGCCAGATCCGCCAATTGCTCGCTGTAGATGTTGCGGCGCTTGATCATTACTCGCCGCCCGCGCCGAACCTTCTCGGAGGTCGAGCTAATCTTTAATGAGTCGACGAATGTTGCTGTGACATTCGTGAGAGTCTGAGGGACAAGCGGAGTGAGTCGTTCTGCCAAGCTCGTCCCATCTTCCCTAATTGGCATTGCTCCCTTTATTCGACTTCCTTACTCCTGATGGCTGTATGCGTAGTACATCGGAACGCTTCGCGGAAAAAATCGTGACTCTCAAAGCGTAATCGTCTCCCCGATTTTCATGAGCCGCAGTTTGGACTCGAGTTTGCGCTTCTTCAGTTCGCGTTCGAGCATTTCGGGCGTGCCTGTCAGCACCGGAAACGTTCCGTAATGCATCGGAACTACCATGTTGGGAGTCACCAGCTTCACAGCTTCCGCCGCCCGAGCTGGTCCCATTGTAAAATGGTCGCCGATACAAACCAGCATGACGTCGATCTTGTGAAATCGTTTCACCAGTGCCATGTCGGAGAACAAATCTGTGTCGCCCGTGTGATAGATCGTAGGACCATTCCTTAGCGTAACGATCAACCCCGTGGGACTACCGGCGTAAACCGGCGTCGCATCTTCATCTCTTTGAACGGACGAACCGTGCCACGCTGGGACGAACTGCACTCTTACTTCGCCATCAAGCAGCGATAACTCGCCGCCGAGATGTCCAGTCGTCTCGTTAGAAGCCTGCGCTTCGGGATAGCCGAGCGTTGAAATCATAGCCGCATTGAGATCGAAGTTTGAAACAAGGATCGCACCGGTACGCTTTCCGATCTCGACTGCATTGCCGACGTGATCGGAATGCCCATGTGTCAGTAAAATAAGATCAACACGATCCAGGCTGGTGAGCTCGTCCTTGCCCCTTGCGAACGCCGGATTCGTCACCCAAGGATCGATTAGTAGAATCTTGCCTGTAACCGTTTTGATTTTGAAAGCGGCGTGTCCATACCACGTTAATTGAGTTTCCATGTTAATGAGGAAATCGAAAAGCATTGCGTCGGCAAGGGTAATGACCTTGCGCAGATAACGAAGTGCCAGCTGCGCGCGGGTCGTCGCTTGAAACTCGACGGCTTTAAGCCGTCAAGTTTTCAGCGTGGCGCGTTCGCGCGGCATTGATACCGACATCGGGACTGCCTTAGAGAAATGGAAGCGGAACGACTTCTATCGCGATTGCCCCGACTGGTGTCGGTTCAGAATCTTCCATCGCGAAAACGGCCAGCCTCGTGCCAGCGCTGTTGAAGCCGCGTTTCACGTATCCGAGAGCAATTTCTTTTTCGATTGTTTCGCTACGCGTGGCGCTTGTGATCCAGCCAACTTCCTTCCCGGGCACTGAAGGAGCGACAAGTTTCATACCTGGCTGAAGCGGGATATCGTCCACCGAAATCAGCCCGCATAGCCGCTTGTTCGTCTGGCCCGACATCTTTATTCGCGAGATCACTTCCTGACCGATGTAACAACCCTTTTGGTAATCGATTGTTCGTTGTTCCAGATTGGCTTCGATTGGGATAATCTCCGCTGTTAACTCGCGACCCCAGCGCGGAATTCCCTGCTCAATTCGCATGACCTCAGCCGCATCGGAATCACGTAGGGTCCATCGCAAGGATAATTCCTGTAACAAGGCGCCATGCTGCGCGACTTCGACCCATATGTCCCATCCCGGTTCAGCAAAACGATGCACAGAGACAATCCGGCCAGACTCCAGCGCGGGGGGTTGTTTTGACAACAGGTGAAAAAGCAAGAATTGATCGGTAACATCCTCAATCTGCACGTCGTCGGCGATCACATAGCGTTCCAGCCGGACCTTGAGCGTTTCTCGAAGATCGGCTGCCGCATCGACCCAAAAGGATTCTTCCGATGTGCAAACAAAAATGTGCGCATCTGTTTTGCCTTTCGCATTGAGAATGCACGCTTCGATTGCAGACGTTTCACTCGCCTTGCGGAGATCATTCGTGATTTGCCCGTTGAGAAACCGAAGCCGGTCCGTCCCGGTAATACGAAACTTTGCGCGTTCGGAAAGGTCTAGGAAGATCGCGTTATCCATAAACAAATCACTTTACGCATAAAGCTCGGACAAAAAATCTCGTGGGTTTTCTGCCGCCTCTCCACCGCGAAAATCGAGAATGAGGTGCGGGAGACATCAAAAGATTCAAGGGCCGTTAATCCTCGTCCTACCGTCTCCTTTGGGAAGCGCAATGCGATTGCACCAATGCCGAGTAACGCGCGGGACGCAGCAACACCGGCTCCCAGGGGTCGGAACGCAATGTTATTTTTCTCCGGAGGACAATCGGCTGAACAGCTGCTTCAGAAAACCGCGACGCCATCGTGTTGTTTCGTTAGCCGCTCCGCCGCCTGGCACATCGACCAGTGGCGCAGGTGGAACCTCCGAAGTCGCAGCTTGCTGCGGCTGGGTTTCTCCTTCGGTTGAGCTCGCGATCGATTCGCCGGTGTCGGCTTGCTCCTCCTGCTCGTCCAGTTGCAACTCTTCACCAGTAACTGGCGCAGACTCGTGCAAATATTTCCGCGCTATTACCGAATAATCATCGTCTCCGTGGCCCCAGTGCATTTGCTCAAGCAGCTGATCGCGAGCGGCGGCTGTCACACCCAGATCGAGATAATTCGACAAACCGATCTGATTAGCGATCTGCATGTCTTTCAACATGTGTTTGGCAGAAAAATGCGGCTCAAAATCGCGACTAAGCATTTTAGGCAATTTCATCGCGAGAGTTGTAGAATGGCTGGCGTTACTACGCATTGCCTCGATGAACTTTTCCAACGGCAAATCCAAAGCTTGAACAAGCGCCAGGGCTTCTGCAGCTGCCTGGACGCTTGCGGCCGTAATCATGTTAGTTGCGATCTTGATTGCGCTTGCGTGGCCAATTTTCGGTCCGATCTCGATGACTTCTTTACTGCTCGCTTCGAGGATCGGACGAGCTTCGCGCAGTGCCTCATCGTTTCCGCACACGTAATAAACGAGCTCACCTTGTTCGGCTGCAGTTTTGCTCCCTGTAAACGGCGCCTCGACGAACCGCGCCTTGCGACGTTCGACAATTTCAGCCGCGGCACGCATTGAATCCGGTGCGACTGTTGAGTGCGCAAGGACAACATGACGCGGCGTAAGCTTTTCACCTAGCTGTCGGACGGTCTGCAACAAAGCTTCATCATCCGAAACAAATATCTGGATATAATTGCAAATCTCAGCTACCTCCCCGGGCGACCCGACAAAATTGGGAACCGAACGTGGCGACCGGTTCCAAACATAAACTGGAAACCCTTTTCGCCGGAGGTTCCCAGCTATGCCGCGACCGATAATTCCAAGCCCGATTACACCAATGTTTTTGCGCGTTGCATGCGACATAGGCTTCCGCGTTCCATTAATGCGGCAACTACTCAAACTGCCGGGAAAACCGGCGTGAGGCAATGCAGAAATTAGGGAATGACGAAGCACGAATGTCGAATGACGAAAGAATGCCCAAAGTTCGAAGCAACAAAATTCGTCATTCCCTGCTTCGTCATCAATTCGTTATTCTGATCATTCGCAGATGAAAAGCTCCGTTAGGAGCTCAATGTCTATAGCCATTGCCTCAACCATGAGGAAGCTCCAGAGGAGCGGCATGTTTTACCATCCCGAACTCATTCTAGCGGCTTGAAAATATAATGTTGATCGAACGGAACTCGATGCCGCTCCAGAAATTCAACATATTCTTCCTGAAACGATTTTCGATGATGATGCAGCTCTTGATTGCGAATATAGTTGGCTACGCGGCTCAGATGCGAATGCGAAACGGAAAACGCGCCGAATCCTTCCTGCCACGAAAATCCGCATCCGATCCACTTCTTGTCGTTAATATGATTGGTCGATCCGGTTTTGATCTCGCCGACCAAATCTGAGGGAGCGATGCTGGGTTTCAGGCCGAGCAGAATATGCGTGTGATCGGGCATGCAATAGATCGCAATCAGTTTCTGCCGTTTTCGCGTTACGATTCCGGTTATGTATTTTTGTAACTCTTCGCGGCGCTCCGAGGAAATCACACACGCGCGACCAGAAACCGCGAAGACAACGTGCAGATAGATTTGCGTGTATGTGTTGGCCATTTCACACAGCTTTACATGACGCTCCTACGGAGCTTGATCGAATTGGAATGTTAGTTACTACAAATATGCCGCGCCTACGGCGCTCGTTCCGCGCGAGTTGCCCGAACCATTCAGCCTAGAGTCTGCCACTCGCGTTTTATTTTAGTGCGAATTCGGACAGGTAATACAAGGCGACTGACCCGACGATCTGGAGACTCTCAGCGCTGATCTTATCGATTGTATCTCCTGCGGTGTGCCACGAGGGGTAATCAAAATCGATCACGTCAATTGTCGGAATGCCGATAGCGTTTAGTGGTGAGTGGTCATCGATCATCTCGCGGTCGAGGTACGTAAAATAACTTCGCAGCTTGAGCGTTTCCGCTGCCGCAAAGATGTTTCGCGCTATTTCGGGAGGCGAATCGGCAGGAAGCGTGACGTCGAGGGAACGATCGCCAACCATGTCGAACAAGATCCCGCCGCGGAATTGTTTGGCACTACTGCCTTGGAGTTGTCTGGCGAAATACCGGCTTCCGTACAATCCATCCGTCTCCGAAAAATGATCGTACGCTTCTTCGCCGTCGAAAAACACGAGCTCAATCTTCCCAGCCAGATTTGGATGCTGCCCCATTACTCGCGCCAATTCCAGGAGCAAGCCTGTGCTCGAGCCGGCGTCGTTAGCTCCCACGAACTTTATGGTATCAAACGTCTTCGTGTCGTAATGCGAGCACAACAAGAACAAGGGCGCCGCGTTTCCTTGGTCTGGAAATTGGGCAATCAAATTCACGAACTGGACCTTTCCTCGCGGGGTGTCGTCGGTGAATGCCTGCCGTTTTACCTGCCATCCCGAACGGCGGAGCTGGTCCTCAATATAATGCCTGGATTTTTCGATCGCCTCGGATCCAGATGGGCGTGGACCGAAATCGACCAGTCGCTGAACGTGCGCGAGAGCTTTTTCACCGGAAAGTTCTTCCCAGATTTTTATCTTCGCTGCGGGTGACGCATCCGGACAAATGATCGAGGCGAGAGCAAACAGGAGTAATGGAGTAGTGGAGTAAGGGAGTGATGAATTCATTCAAGCAACACCCCATTACTCCAACACTCCACTACTCCTGTCCCGCCAGCCCCAGAGCAGTTACAATCCGCTGGAGATCGTCGTTCCCGTAGTACTCGATTTCAATCCGGCCTCGTTTGTCTCCATGATGGATGGTGACGTGCGTAGCGAGGTGTTCTTGCAGGCGGTTCTGCAAATCTTCGACTGCCGTTGGCATCATGCTCGGCTCACTCCCGGCGCGGCGGGACTTTCGACGCGAACGGCCGACTCCAAGCAAACGGGCAACAAGCCGCTCGGTAGCACGCACGGTGGCATTGCGACGCAAAACAGTTTCCGCAGCCAGGAGCTGTTCCTCCGGCGCTTTTAACGCCAAAACCACTTTTGCGTGTCCGACTGAGAGCAAATCCTGAGCGAGCCAGACCTGCACCTGCGGATGCAGATCCAAAAGCCGCAGCGCGTTGGCGACTGCCGCCCGGCTCCGCCCCACTTTGAGCGCGATGTCTTCCTGCCGCATTCCAAATTCATTTGCTAACCTTGCGTAGCCCTGGGCCTCTTCGATCGGGTTTAGATCGGCGCGCTGCAGATTCTCGATCAACGATAATTCGAGCACTTCCAAGTCATTTGCGGTTCGAATTATGGCAGGCACCTGAGCAAGACCAATCTCCTGCGCCGCGCGCCACCGGCGTTCTCCCGCGATCAATTCAAATCGAGCGCCGGCCTGTCGGACAATGAGCGGTTGAATGATGCCGTGTTGCCGAATGGAATCGATTAGTTCCTGCAGTGCTTCCCGCCCGAAATCTTTGCGCGGCTGTAGCGCACTGGGAACGATGTTTGCCAAATTGATCTGGTGAACTCGCTCCCCGGACTCTATCGAGTCTGGGCGCGTGGAGACCGATGGAGTGCCAATTAATGCGCCAAGGCCTTTGCCCAGACCAGTCCGTGCCATGCGCCTGAGGCTACGGGAACACTCCGTTCAACGCAAACCGCAATCCGCGATGGCGTGTGATGGAAAATTTGGACGGCGGAGCTCGGCCACGGCTATAAAATGGTCCACTGGGCCGCATGCCAGCAGGGTCGCAGAGCGTGCCCTCTAACCTGTTCGTTTTGGAGCTAGGAGAATGCCAGGAGGGAATGATGTAGCGTGGCCATGGAGGGCGGAGCTCTGCGACGCCTGAACGAGCGTTCACGGGACTCCGCGTCCGTGCCGGGCTCGCCCCTCCATTTGCGGGTACGCGCCTCTCTCTCAAAAAAGTTTCAAAAAAGTATTGACACCAGAAGACGAAATTTCGTATCACACGCAGACGCTTCTAAAACGAACACGGAATTTTACCCGGTAAATTCTTTGTTTGTCTGGAGCGAGTAAACACAAAACAAATAAAACAACCGGGAGAGAAAGAACACAACAATCCATGTATCCACTTAATCAACTTAAAACGTTAGTTTCATGCGGACGAGATCCGGCTCGCTCGCTGCCGTTCCGGCGCGGGTTCCTTCTCATCCCGCTAGTTCTGGTGAGCTTTGCACTGTGCCAACAAACGCAAGCAGCTCCAAGTCCTGAGACACCAGATCCAGGTTCTGTCGCCTCAACCAACACCGCGGATGGCCAAGGTGCGCTTCCTGGGGTGACCGGTTTTTATAACTCAGCGTTTGGTTTCTTGTCGCTCCTTAGCAACGGTTCGTCTAACTTCAACACGGGTGTCGGAGCCGGGACCCTTCTGCTCAACACCGCAATTGAACAAACGGCGGTCGGCGTAGGCACGCTTTTGAGCAATACCATCGGAGCGAACAACACCGGATGCGGCGCATTCGCGCTGTTTACCAACTCGACAGGCGAGTTCAACAACGCGGTGGGCGCTAATTCGCTCCTTTTCAACACCGACGGAGACAGCAACAACGCTCTTGGCGAGAGCGCGCTTTTTAACAATCAGATTGGCTCTGCCAACACGGCCATCGGCGATGTCGCGCTTTCGACCAATGACAACGACGGAGCCGGTCTCGGAAACGCCAATACAGCGGTTGGTGCTGGGGCGCTTTTCAGCAATACTGATGGCGATTCAAACGACGCCGTCGGTTTTAACGCGCTCGGCAGCAACGCGGATGGTTTGCAAAACAATGTACTGGGTTTTGACGCAATGGCGGATAACATCAGCGGCTCTGGGAACGTGGCCGTGGGTGACTCAGCAGGTGCGGGCGTCGAGGGCTCGTTCAATATCTACATCGGCTGGGGCGTTACCCCTGGTGCTAACGAAGACAACACGATCCGTATCGGTGACCCGCTTGACGTAGCATGCTTCGTCGGCGGCATCTTTGGTGCAACGGCAACCGGTGGTTTGCCTGTTGTCGTCAATGCGGACGGCAAGCTCGGCACCGTCCCTGCGGATTCGCCAATCTCGATGAGCCAGGTGCTCAAACAGCGTCAGATCGTGCAGGAATTGAAGGCCACAACTGAAAGACAAGCGGCAGTGATCGCTTTGCAGGAAGGGCAAATTAAGGCCCTCACCGCGGGCCTCAAGCAGCAAGCCGATCAAATTCAGCAAGTGAGCGCTCAGCTTGAAATGATCAGGCCAACGCCTCGAGTGGTCGAGAACCGATAAGCCTGCTGATCAAATAGGCATAAATTTCAAACAGCCGCCGCGTGAAATCGCGGCGGCTGTTTTGTTTTTGGATGGAGAGGCGGCTCCGCGAGCCTCTGGAACTGCGCGATCTTTTGAGGACGTTTGTTAAGGCGTCGCAGAGCTTCGTCCTCCAAATTCCTCTCGCTCGATGACGAAAATCGACCGACAGATGACGAAGGAACTGCAAATGAAGAAGGAGAAGACTGAAGTCTTTACCCTTGGGCACTCCCCAGATCCGGATGACGCGTTTATGTTTTACGCGATGGCGCAGAACAAGATCGACCTTCGAGGATACCGGTTCGAGCATCGACTGGAAGATATTCAAACGTTGAACGAACGCGCGGTTCGAGGCGAACTGCACATTTCGGCGATCTCAATCCATGCTTATGCGTACGTTGCAGGCAAATACGCGCTGCTGCCCTGCGGAGCGAGCATGGGGGACGGGTACGGCCCGATCATTATAAGAAAACGTCGAACGCCTAACTCCGTAAAGGAGCGTGGCTCCCACGGAGCTTTACGCTCTCAACGTACAACGTCCAACGAGGATGCGGCAGTGAGAGAATTTTTAATTGGCAAAAAAATCGCAGTGCCCGGTAAAATGACCAGCGCGTTTCTCGCGCTACAACTTTTTCTTGGGGAGTTTGATTACCTCGTGGTGCCGTTCGATCAAATTTTCGAGGCGGTGCGCACCGGGCGAGCGGACGTGGGTTTGATCATTCACGAGGGGCAGCTCACCTATGGGAAATCAGGGTTCGAGAAAATTGTCGATCTTGGAAAATGGTGGAAAGCGCAAACCGGATTGCCACTGCCTCTTGGCGGAAATGTCGTGCGCAAAGATATTCCAAAGCCGGTACGCCACGATCTCAGCGAAATCATTCGCGAAAGCATCGACTACGGTCTGGCGCATCGGGATGAGGCAGTGCGGCATTCGCTTCCCTATGCGCGCGACATGGACGCGAATCTCGCCGGGAAATTTATCGGCATGTATGTGAATGAATTTACTCGCGATTATGGTGAAGTTGGACGCGACGCTATCCGGAGATTTCTGGCAGAGGCGCACAACAGAGGTTACACCGACGCCCCGATCGAAGTGGAATTCGTCGAATGACGCCAGCGGCTGAGCGTTGGCAGACAGCGGCTACGCAGAAGATGCTGTATGTGATCAGGCATAAGCACGTAGCGGCCAACGCCAATACGAAAATCAGCGGCGCTGCGGCAGTATTCAATGAAGGCTGCATGTAACTGCGGCGTCGCGAGCAGGCTGGCTCGAATATGGGTATTAAATGTTACGAAATAAACCGGCGCGCCGAAGCGTTGGAAGATTAAATCCAATCGTGGCGGCTTACCTTTGAACACACGCTACATAGTGAATGTTGTAACGTGCGCTGTCCTCAGCGCACAAGTTCCGAGATAACGCCGCGGCCAAAAAGTCCGCTGAGGACAGCGGATGCTACAGCCCCTGGCTCCCGGAATTGTCTTGCCTCTCGGTTCGCCCGAGAGATATCAATGATGGCTCGGTGCAGGCGTTCCTCCAAGCTAAACGCGATCTTCCCCGTCTCATCCCGGCCGGGATCTGCCTTGGCGCCTGCTTGTCCCTGGCCTTTTCCGGCTGCGAAAAAAACGAGCCAACCGACGAAGCGAAAGCGGCTGGAAAAACGACTGCCGATTTTCCGCAAATCACCGCGGACATTTTCAAACCGATGGATGGCGGCATTAATCTGTCGCCTGAGGAAATCATGGGTCGCAATACCTGGAACCTCTGGAGCGCAGGCAATCAACATTTTTGGAATCGCGCAGCCCAGGACAGCTATGGGTTAATGGATCTGTTGAAGATGCTGGATAGTCGCAAATATCCGCGCGGCGAACGCTTCAAGAATTTGGGCTTGGTCAATGAGCCCGGATTTCGCGCCGCGACCAAGCCGGATGAATTTGGCTTGTGGCTCGATGAGCAAGTGGAGCCCGAACCGGCAGGCATCAACGAGATTGTTTACGGCAAACCATCCGGTGTCCTCGGTTTCCGGCTTTTTCCAAATCCCGACTTCAATGAAGAGGCACGCAAGAAGTGGGACGGCGATCGTTTCATAAACGATTCGACCTATTACAACGACAACAAGCTGGTTCGCCCATATCGCGTCGGTGTCGCGTGTGGCGCCTGTCATATCGCGCCGTATCCAGATAATCCGCCGGCCGATCCGGAAAATCCGCGCTGGGAAAATCTCGCATCGGCCATTGGCAATCAGTACATCAACGAAGGAAAAGTCTTCGCGTGTAACGTCGAAAAAGGTGGCTTCTTTTATGAGATGCTGGCGACGCAGCCACGCGGCACTTCCGACACTTCCCGGATCGCGACCGATCACATCAACAATCCAAACGCAATCAACCCGATCTTTTTGCTTGCCGAACGGGAGCGGATAGCCGTCCCGGAAAAAATGGCGGGCGGCACCCTCGCTTTGCCTGGAGAGAAAGAAGAGATGGCAGTGCCGCACGTGTTGAAGGACGGCGCAGACTCCATCGGCGTGCCCGGGGCAACCATCCGCGTCTACGTCAACATCGGCATGTTTTCCGAATACTGGTTGACCCTTCACAATCGATTGATCGGGCTGACTCCGCAAAAACCTTTTGAGATTTCTTATGCGCGGGAACATTCGGTCTTCTGGCGTGCAACGGAGGAGCGTCTGGCGAACATTGCGGCCTTTTTCCGCCGCCTGAAGCCGTTTCATCTCGCCGACGCTCCCGGCGGACAGGCTTACGTCACGGGCGATTTAGCAGTGATGACGCGCGGAAAAGAGGTTTTCGGGGAGAGCTGCGCAGCGTGTCATTCGAGCAAACAGCCGCCGCCAAATGTTGATCCTCGCTCCGGCGAGGGAAAAGCCTGGTTCCGGGCAGCCGTGATGGCGCCGGATTTTCTGGAAAACAATTTCCTATCGAACGACAAGCGTTATCCATTGACCAAAATCGAGACGAACTCCGCCCGTGCGTTTGCGACCAATGCCAAAGCCGGTCATGTCTGGGACAACTTTTCGTCACAGACTTACAAGGAACTTTCTCCCGTCGATGAGCTGGAATTTTTCAATCCGTTCAATGAAACGCAGCCAATCAAATTTAAGCCGAAGGACAAGAATGTGGCGCCCGGTTGCTATCGGACTCCGTCTCTCGTTAGTCTTTGGAGTTCCGCGCCGTTCCTGCACAATAACATGCTCGGAAAATTCACCGGCGATCCTTCCGTGGCTGGCCGGATGGAAGTTTTCAACGATGCGGTAGAAAAATTGTTATGGCCGGAAAAGCGGCTGAACAAGGCTTCTATCTGGCGCACACAAAACGAGTGCGCGCTGCATCTACGCAAGGAATTTGTGCCAAAACCGTTGCAAGCGGTGGCTGATAAGGATGGCTACATTAACATTGGTCCCATCCCGAAGGACACACCGATCAACCTGATTGCTAACCTCGAACCTGATTTTGGGCAGTTGGTTGTTTTGCAGGCAAGAATAGGCAAAGCATTGCTGAAGATTCAGACACAGAATCTTTCATCGGAACAAGCCACGGAGGAATTGATCAAGGCCGTCCCCGAACTGCTCGCGGCAAACAAGTGCCCTGACTTTGTCGAGGACAAGGGCCATTATTTTGGCACGGATTTACCTGATAACGATAAACGCGCGCTAATCGAATATCTGAAGACGCTTTGATCGAGACCCATCCAGCGAAAGGAGAGAACATGGCTGTTACCGTTGCTGAAATGTTAAAAATGTCGCAAGCGCAGCTCGACGATCTTTTTACGCAAAGCCCTGTCGGCGAAATTCCGAAGGGCGAGGCCAAAGGGACGGCGATCGTTGCGCCGGGAACAACTTACACGCAGGACATCGCAAATTTCATAAATCATTTTGCGTGGCAGGGGAAAATCTTCGATCCGGCAAAGGGCGTTTTACGAAACAAGATTTTGCCCTTCGGACTGAACGCGATTATCGCGAAGGTCTATAAAGGGCCAAGCTGGCTGGATAACAAGGAGTGCATCGTTCTGGATTATTCGGAGACCTCCCTGCTGGCACACTGGGTCCGCGATGAGATCCGCGAAATCGCGCCGCACATTTATCTCGGCAAAGTCTATTTGGGCAAAAAGCGATTGATTGATTTCGCGCTTGAGTTTCCAGCGTCGGGGTAAGCGTATTCTGCGGCCATGGCCGACGCCCCAGATCAACCTGCAAAAAGCCGCGGCTGGAAGTGGCGAATTGTGTTGCTGGTAGTCATCGCGCTCCTCGCAATTGGCTTTTCGTATCTTGCCTGGCGCTTTACCCGAGACGATCCGGTCACGTACGCGGACTCGGAAGAACACTTCAAGTACGGTTCGACCGGCGGCGAGCGCGAATCCGGCATTCCCTACTGGATTTGGAAAGTGCTGCCCAAAATGTTTCCAGAATATCTGCCCGGGAAAACGTATATTTCCGGGACGGAATACGTCTCGTTAGGCTTTCTTTACGAGCCAGGTAAAGACCTGCCGATCGGCGTTTCACGCCGCAACACGCAGGGACTTGATCGCGTCTTCTTGAACTGCGCGATTTGTCACACCGGTTCTGTGCGCGGCACCCCACATAGCCCGCGCACCGTCTACACTGGCATGCCGTCGAACACTGTCGATCTTGAGGCCTTTGAGCGTTTCATTTTTGCCTGCGCATCAGATCAGCGATTCAACGCTCCACGGATCCTCGCCGAGATGGAAGGAATCGGTGCAAAATATGATCTGATCAATCGCTTCATCCTGCGCTATTACGCCATTCCTTTTATGCGCGAACGACTGTTGATGTTGAAAGGCCATTTCCGTTTCGGCGATTGGGAACCGGACGCTGGCCCCGGCCGCACTGACACCTTCAACCCAGCGAAGACGCTCCTGGAATTTCCTCTCGAAAAACTGGAAACGCGCGAGCTTGTTGGTCTCTGCGATTTGCCCTCGATCTGGCTGCAGGGTCCGCGCAAAGAGAAAAACATTCACGCGCACTGGGACGGGAATAACAGCATGATGGAAGAGCGCAACAAGAGCGCTGCGTTCGGCACGGGCACATTTCCACCGACGATCGACTTGAAACAGATGGCCCGCGTCGAGCAGTGGCTCCTCTACAAGGAACCGCCCAAATATCCGTTTCCGATCAATGCGCAGCTCAGCCCACAGGGCGAGAAACTCTACGCGCAATACTGCGCAAATTGCCACGGCCGCAATGGCCGGGATTTCAACGGTGAGTACGTGGGCGACATAGTGCCGATCGACAAAATCGGAACCGACCGTCACCGGCTTGATTCGTACACAGAACAACTGGCTGTGGCGCAGAATACGCTGTATGCCGGTTATCCTTGGCGGTTCAGTCATTTCCGGAAGACTTTTGGCTACGTCAATTTGCCCCTGGACGGTATCTGGTTGCGGGCGCCGTACCTGCACAACGGTTCGGTACCGACGTTGCGTGATCTTCTAAATACAAGCGCCGAACGGCCCACAGTTTTTTATCGCGGATACGATGTCTTCGACCCGGTGAACGTCGGATTTGTGTCGGACGTAACTCGATTCGATGAGGAAGGCCGCAGCAAGGACGACTCCGAAAATCCAAGGAAATATTTCAGGTTCGACACACGAATGACACCGGGCGGATTGACCCCGCGTGACCGGAACGAAGGCAATTCAAATGTCGGCCACGAAGGGCCGGCCTATGGAACGACGCTGTCTGCCCAGGAAAAAGACGCGATCGTCGAATATCTGAAAACATTTTAATCAACGCCCGATCGACAAATCAATGAGCCTACGACCTGAAACAAAACGCCTCCTTTGGGTTTGCGCGGTAGTGCTCGTGATTGTGATTGCGCTTGGCGCTTTCTTTACGTGGACAAAATTTTTCCGTGAAGAAAAGGAAGTGTTCGCGAACGAAGAAGAGCATTTCAAATACGGCTCGCTTGGCGCCGAAGGCGACCGGGGCATCCCGTATTATCTCTGGATGGTCTTGCCGCGTGTTTTTCCAGACCTGATGCCCGGGCCGGGCGGCTACAAATCGTTTGGCGTGGTCTGGGAAGAAGGCCGTGAAATTCCGGTTGGTTTTTCAAAAAAAGTCGTGGGCTTCGCGCGAATCACGAACAACTGCGCAGTGTGCCACACGGCGACGTACCGTTTGAGCGAGGACGAAGTACCGCACGTCGTCGTCGCGGGGCCGGGTCATACCAATAATGTCCAAAGCATGCTGCGCTTTTTGTTCAAAGCAGCGCACGATCCTCGCTTCAATTCGGACATTATTATGAACGAAATCCGCCTGGTGAGCGCCAACAATTATGGCAATGGCGGTCTCTCGTTTATTGATCGACAGATTTACCGTTACCTGTTGATTCCATTCACGAAAAAAGCGCTGCTCCAGCAAGAGAAACAATTCACCTGGATGGAACGCTACGTCACAGACGGCAAGCCAAAGCCCCAGTGGGGACCGGGACGCGATGATGCCATGAACCTGACAAAATATTTCATGACCAACATGGCGGAGGACAAAACGTTTGGGCCAACCGATTTTCCTTCGATCTGGAACCTCGCCGACCGCAGCGGAAAGGATAATGCTGGAAAGCAGATGTTATTGAACTGGACTGGCGATACTCCGGCAGTGCGCTCGGTCTTAATCGATTCTGCGCTTGGTCTCGGCGCACCTGCGCGGCCGTGGTTTCTACAGCGGATGGCCGATCTCGATCATTATCTCAGCAACCTGCCGCCTCCCAAGTGGCCCTTTACCGAAACAAATCCAATCAACCAGCAAGTGGCCACCGACGGTCAGAAGATTTACACCCGCGACTGCGCGGCGTGTCATGACCCTCGTGCTGAATTTACAAACAAGGTGATTCCGATCACCGAGATCGGAACTGATCCCGAGCGAATGTATTCATGGTCGAAAGATGCTGCCGCGGAAGCAAACCGGCGCGTCAAACAAATGGGTATTGAGCGTCCACCGATGGTAGAAACGCTGGACCCATATGGTTATGTTTCACCGCCATTGGATGGAATCTGGCTGCGTGCGCCTTACCTCCATAACGGCTCCGTGCCGACATTGCGCGATTTGTTAAATTCGCAAAATGAACGTCCGCAAACTTTCCACCGCGGTTACGATGTTTTCGATCCCGTGAAAGTGGGATTTAGAGAGCCGCTACCGCGGGCGACCGGGCCGACGGGCGAATTGACTCAACCTTATATCCTTTTCGACACGCGAGAAAAAGGTAACGGCAACAATGGTCACACCTACGGCACGCAATTGTCGAACCAGGACAAGGAGAAACTGCTCGAATATTTGAAGACGCTGTAGTTTCGCAGCACATCCGGAAAATTGGCTGCCAATCGTCCGCTGAGGACAACGGACACTGCAGTGTCACGCTTGTCAGCGAACCAGCCTTACTCTCGCGAAAAGCTCTTGTGCGACTGCCGGTTCTCCGCCAGTTTCGCTCTGTCATGGCGTCGAATCGCAAGCTTGGTTGTCTCAGCATCTTCCTGTTCGTCGCGCTTTGTGCCAGTCTGTTCGTTAACATCGTGCTAATGGCCACGGCGTTTCAGCGTCTCGGTGGAATCCGCGAAGCCGAGCCAATTCCCCGTTTCCGTGAAATTCTGCTTCAGCGGGGGGCACGCGCGACCACAGACAAAATCGCGGTGATCACGATGCGCGGTCTGATCAGCTCTTCGCTCCCTGGCAATGTAACCGATTCAATGGTCGATGACATGCGCGCAGCCCTGCAACAGGCGCGCGATGACAGTCGCGTCAAAGCCATCGTGCTTGAAGTCGATTCTCCCGGTGGAGAAGTGACCGCTTCCGACGCGATCTACAGCGCCTTGGTCAAGGTGCGGGCAAGGAAACCAGTGGTGGTTTACATGGATTCACTGGCGGCATCCGGTGGCTATTACGTTTCCTGCGGAGGCAAATTCTTAATGGCAAGCGATACCACCATCACCGGCAGCATCGGCGTCATTATTCAAACGCTGAATTACGAGCAGCTGTTTAACAAAATCGGACTCGCTTCCGTGGTTTTCAAAAGCGGCAAGTTCAAAGACATGCTAAACGGCGCACGACCCATCACACCGGAGGAACGCGAGCTCGTACAGAGCTTTATCATGAAGACTTATGACAAATTTCTCGGCATCGTTGCGAAAGAAAGAAATCTTCCGGCAGACCTTTTGCGCAATACGATTGCCGACGGGCGAATCCTTTCGGGAAAGGACGCGTTCGAACACAAGCTGATCGATGGCCTCGGCGAATTGGAAGACGCATTCGGGAAAGCCAAAGAACTCGGAAATGCGCCGGATGCCAAAGTCGTGAAATACGGCCCGCCGTTTAGTCTGAGCCGCTTCTTCCGGATATTTGGAGAGGCCGATTCAAAAATTGAACTCCAGCTCCCAAAGCAACTCGTTCCGCAATTGGAAGGTGGTCGCGCGTATTTCCTGCCCAGCTATTACGCGCCGTGAAGGTGTGGAAATACAGTGAACTCTCCCTGGTTTCTTATTCTTCCTCATGCTCGAACACTATGCTGCAAGAGCATGAGCACGAGTAAGAAAAAGATGCGCAAACGTTTGCCGGTTCGGTAGGAATTCCAGGACGCATGCGATTCGGCAGCCTCTTCGCGGCATCAGGAGCCGTTCCCGGCTCTGTCTTAGGCCTTCTTCTCTCTCTTCTTTATCTTCTTGCCAGCGTGTATGTCTATATTTCGCTGGCTTATCAGATCAGCGCGCGAACCCGAAACGCTTCCGGTGGTGACACGGCGACGACGCGAAGCTTTGGATTGCCCGAGGCCATACTGGCTGCGCTATTGATCCTTTTTCTCTTTCTCACCATTGGCGCATCTGTTTCGCAGCCTTCGATCCAGTTCAGCGCGCGCAATCTCCTCGCAAATTTTCTTATTACTGGTTGCGTAGTGCTCGTCATAGTCACTTTCCTCCAGTTCCGCGGATTTGACGTTGGCTCGTTAGGCGGGTTTTCCAAGCTAAGCTTTATCCGGACCGTGAGTACGGCAGCGATCATGCTTTTTTTTGCGTATCCATTGATTTTGTTGTCTGACGCAATTACGCAACGCCTTTTCGAGGGCGGCTCAAGCAAGCAAAACATCGTCGAGTTTTTCAGCGGATCGCGCACGATTGAGCAGCGAATGATGATCATCGTTTTCGCCGTGGCAATCGCGCCAGTTGTCGAGGAATTTCTTTTTCGATTTTTTATTTACGGTGTACTCAAGCGCTATTTCGGTCGCCTGCTGGGCGTCGCATTCAGCGCGCTTCTGTTCGCTGCCGCGCACGCCCACCTGCCTTCATTTGCGCCATTGTTTGTTTTGGGAAGTTGTTTCGCAATTGCATACGAGTGGAGCGGTTCCATTCTAATCTCCATGACGATGCATTCACTCTTCAATTCGTTAACTCTTACCGCCCTCGCATTTCCGGAGATCTTTTCTCCATGAGCCTTCGCGAGCGTGGTGCCAAAGGTGCAGATTTATCCATGACCTGGAGGGCCACGCCGGGCTCAAACTGACCTAGCGCCGCGGGCGCTAAAACGGACAATGAAACTGCGCGAGATCGGAGAAGATCGGCTGCTCGGCCGGCTTTTGTCTGATCTTCCGCTCGCAAAAGTCGTTGTCCACGGCCTCGGGGATGATTGCGCTGTGGTGGAAACCCGCGATCACCGCAACTTTTTTGTGCTCAAAACCGATTGCGTTGTCGCAGGCGTGCATTTCCTGGAAACGGCGAAAGCGAGCGACGTCGGTTGGAAAGCGATGATGCGTCCGCTCAGCGATTTCGCGGCAACATCGGCTGTCCCTCAATTTGCCCTGATTACACTCATTGCTCCTGAGCAAGCGAAGGTTGAGTGGATGGAGGAGCTTTATCGCGGACTGCGCCGGGCTGCGAAGAGGTTCAAAGTCAGCATCGTCGGCGGCGAAACGAGTAGCACATCCGGTCCCGTGGCGATTTCGGTTAGCGTTGTTGGCTTTGTCGAAAGAGGCCGTTGTGTATCGCGTAGGGGCGGCAATGTTGGCGATGATCTTTTTGTCACGGGTCGACTCGGCGGAGCCACGAAACAAAAGCATTTGCAATTCGTTCCACGAATCGCGGAATCGCGGTGGCTCACAAAAAATTTCTCCATCCACGCCATGATGGATGTAAGCGACGGATTGGGAGCCGATCTTCCACGACTTGCAGCGGCCAGCCGAGTCGGATTTACCGTCGAAACGGAGAATCTGCCGCTTACCCGTGGTGCGCAGAGCGATGACGCGATTTCAGAAGGCGAAGATTACGAATTGCTCTTTGCCATTTCGCCGCGTGAACGAACACGCCTGCAGCGAGAATGGCGAAGGAAATTCCGGAAACTGCCGCTCACTCGAATTGGCTCGCTCTCTCAACTATCAAGTAAAAACAACCAACTTCTGCCACGTGGCTACGTTCATTTCCAACAGTCCGGCTGAGACTGAAGCACTCGGAGTGCGATTTGCGGAGGATGTCGGAGTGGGAGCGGTTTTAGCCTTGCAGGGCGAACTGGGGAGCGGCAAAACTTTATTTACGAGAGGCTTCGTGGCCGGCATGGGAAGCAAGGCTACCGTTGCCAGCCCTACGTTTACGATTGTGCATGAATACCGAGATGGGCGATTGCCTGTTTATCATTTTGATTTCTTTCGCGTGGAGAATCGCCAGTCCCTCGGACGGCTTGGCCTCGACGATTATTTTTTTGGTGACGGAGTTTCGGTGATCGAATGGGCTGATCGCTTCGCGGAATTCATTCCTGAACAAGCGCGCTGGATTCTATTTGAGGTAAAATCCGAGAATCAGCGTGCTATTACTTTGCAGGGAACGTGAAAATTCTTGCGCTGGAACTTTCCACAGCGCGCGGCAGTCTGGCGTGGTTGGATGAGGACGATACCGATCTCACGTGGGAGTGGCCGAACGATCGAAAGAATTCCGCTGTCTTTTTTGAGAATCTCGCCGCTGTATCGGAAAAATTTGGCGCTCCAGACACGATCATCGTCGGACTTGGCCCTGGCTCTTACGCGGGGACGCGCATCGCAATTTCCGCGTCGATCGGAGTGCAGGTTTCTTCTGGTGCGCACCTGATCGGTTTTCCATCGATCTCTGCATTGCAATGCGACGCACACGAATACTGCGTGATCGGAGACGCCCGCAGAAAATCTTTTTTCTTTGCGCGCATCCGCGCAAACAACCTGATCGAAGGCCCAACGCTTTTTTCAGAGTCCGAACTGAAACCGAAACTCAACGCGGTTGAGATGGCAATGCCAGTCTTTACCTCGGATTCGCTCCCGCAATTTCAGCGCGCCGTAGTTCGTTTCCCCTCGGCTCCAGTGCTCGCCAGACTTGCGCGAGAACCGCAGCGCAGCTTTTCTTTGCCACCGCTCGAACCGATTTACTTGCGCGAGCCGCACATCACCATGCCGAAATGAAGGGAATTTATCGTTGTTGGGCCGAAATCGATAGGAGCGCATTGCGTCACAATGCCAAAATCGTGCGCGAACGCGTCGGTTCCGCCGAGGTGCTGGCCGTCGTCAAAGCGAACGCTTACGGGCATGGTCTAATGGGCGTAGCGGAGACGCTCGCCGGTGAAGCGCAACTTTTCGGCGTGGCAAATCTAGAGGAGGCGCTAGCGCTGCGTGAATCCTTCTCCCATCCAATCATCCTTCTCGGCCCCACTTTGCCGGGCGAAAGATCGACAATCGCCGAGCGCGGTTTCATTCCCACAATTTCTGCGCTCAAGGAAGCACAAGATTTCAATCGGGTTGCGCTCCGCTCGCCCGTGCCCATCAATTTAAAGATCGATACAGGGATGGGTCGCATGGGAGTTCCGGAGGACCAAGCCTTGGACGTTCTCAAGAAGATCTCCACATTTACGAATATCAGGATTCACAGCATTTCGACCCATTTGCCAGTTGCTGGTGAGGATGCGGACTACACGCGCGATCAGCTTTTACGCTTTGGGGAAATCATGAAGCAATTTCGCGCCGCCGTTCCAATCGATTATAAAGCCCATGTCCTGCAAAGCGCGGGGGTTCTCGCTTTCGCTGAGCCCGCGGGCGCGTTCGACATGGTACGCGCTGGGATCATCCTTTACGGGATTTCACCGCTGCCGGGATTTCAGAAACTTCTTAAACCGGCCATGACATGGAAAACGCGAATTTCGCTGGTGCGCGATATACCGAAGGGAAGTTCCATTAGCTATGGCCGCACGTTTATTACTCCTCGGGAAATGCGGGTCGCAACGTTGTCAGCTGGTTACGCCGATGGATATCCATGGCACCTTTCTAATCGAGACGCCGCCGTCCTGGTTCGTGGGCAACGTTGCCCCATTCTCGGCCGTGTGACGATGGATTTGATGATGATAGATGTTAGCAAGCTCGATCATACGCAAGTGGGCGACGAGGTTGTTTTGATGGGACGCGACGGGAACGAGGAAATTTCCTGCGCGGAACTGGCAAAGACTGCTGGCACGATTCCTTGGGAAATTACCACACGAATTGGCGCGCGCGTGCGGCGCGTTTATGTTTGAGAGACGTTTATGCCTCGCGGATTACAATTTGGAGGGGCCGAGCTCCGCGAGCCCTTTGCAAACGCGCCACAGGTTCGTTCCTCAGGCGTCGCAGAGCTCCGCCCTCCAATTGGAACGGTTCAATGATTTAACGCGTCAACGCAGTTACGAGCATCATGTTTCAAATCATCTTCAATGAATTGAGCGCGGCCGAGATCTCGGCGCTTCCGAAGAAATTGCAGCTTGAGCTGCTCGCGGAGTTCCAAATTTTACCCGAGGATCTCGACCACCTCGATTCGGAGCGGTTCGGGGTGATCCAGCGCGAAGGGAAAAAGCTATATCGCTATCGGGCCAAAGATTACCGGATTTACTTCGCGAAGACCGACGAAGGCATCAGGGTCCATCGCGTTTTGCACAAGAACACGTTTCGCGATTTCCTTTTCCGCAGCAAACTGCCGGTGTCCGAAGACGCCCAGTTGGGTGAGACTCGTGAATTCTGGAAACTGATCGAGCAAGGCGAAAAAACCCGGCGCGCGTAGCTGTAGCCGCTTCGCTCTGCGACGCGCCACGTTGGGCCGTTTGCAGTGCGTAGAGGCGCGTCCCCACAGAGACGCGACTACAGGAAGGCGCCGAAATCCGCGCCTTATTTCATCATGAGCACTGATCGGCTCCGCTTGATCTCGCGCGTGATCCTGCGATGCAGGTGCGCGGGCATGCCGGTGACACGGCGGGGTAGAATCTTGCCACTCTCCGTGACGAATTTTTTCAGGAGATCCGGATTTTTGTAGTCGATTGCCTCAATGGCAATGTCGATTCGCCGGCGCGGCATGGCGCGATTCGCCCGGCGAAAAGCGGAACGGCGTTTGGCGGTTTTAGGGCCCATCATTTTGTTTCGCGGTGCAACGTGTGCCGTCTTAAGAACGGATTGTATTTCTTTTTCTCAAGCCGATTAGGTGTGCGCGGGCTTTTCTTGTTCCGTGTGGTCATATAACGCGAAGCAGGCTTACCCAAGGCTTTGGCCTCGGTGCATTCCAACGTTACAATTTCCTGAGCCATTTGTCTGTCACTCCTTCACTTCCGCCGGCGCAACTTCTTCCTCTTCGGCCTCGCCGCCTTCGTCCTCGGTCAAGCCGAACAGAGAGGTGACCGACTGGCGCACCCGCGACGCTTTATTTTGCTTTTCCAGTTGCGACTGGCACTCAACAGTGAAACGCGCGAATGGGATCGCTTCAAGCCGTGCCCGCGGGATTTGTTTTCCTGACATTTCGCACTTTCCGTAGGTTCCCAGCTCAATTCGCTTGAGTGCCTGATCGATTTCATAAAGCGCGTCCTGTTCCTGCGAAAGCAAACTCAGCGCGAAATCGCGATCGTAAGCGTCCGATCCGGCGTCGGCCTGATGCATACCAAAAGCAGAAGCTTCGCTGCCTTCCGCCCGCGACCGCAGAGTGTCCTGGGCAACTCCAGCCATGGAATCGACCATGGCGTCTCGAAGCTGAAGGAGTTTTTCTTTCTGCTGGCGTACAAAGGGATCGAGTCTTTTCTCGCGATGATTCATACCCAATAGGAGGGCAGGAGATTCGGTCGTTTCTTTTCTGGATTTGGAAGGACCACGCTTGGCGGTTTTCGCGGTCCGCGAGACCTTTTTCAAGGCCGGCCTTTTGACAGGCGCCTTGCGTGCTGGTCGAGCTTTACTCGCAGCGGGCCTTTTTGCAGAACTCTTCTTTTTAGTTGTTTTTGCCATAGCAGGGCACTTCCTAAATCGGCAGCGCGGGGAAAACGGACGCTTAATTAAGAACATTTCCCAGATCGCGCAAGCGGATTCGGTCAAAAAGTTCATCGCGACTCCGAATGCATCGATACCTAGGGAGAACTACTAACCGAAACCTACGAACTCGCGCTGGAGTAGTGCCGAAGGGCGAATTTCCAGAAGCTGCGCGACAGGAGGAAAACAATAGTCGAGGCAGCGACAAGATGTAGCATCAACAGCCAGGGTTGCCCGAGCGACTTGATTAACAGGCGTGCCGGAATGTTTGCGATAATGACGACTGGGATAATCCAGCCGAAAATCAAGCGGAACAGCCAGGGAAAGATAGCGTCTGGATAACGGGCGATGTTCAGGAAATTAAAGTAGCCGTAGACCAACCCCTGGGCGCGGACGATCCAGAAACTAGCCCCGGCCAGCCCAAGCATGATGGAATAGTGTACGGCGATACCAAATCCGATCGCAATCAGATAAAGGCAAATCGACGTCAAATTCGGCACGATATTAAGCCGCGAAAGCGCAACGCAAACGACCAAGCCGCCCAGTGCGGCGTTGACGATGCTGTCGAGGCTGAACTGTTTCGTAGAAACAGCAAACTGGCTGTCGATAGGTAGAACCAGCAATGAATCCAATTTTCCCGTGCGCACGAGTTCCGGAATGTTCGCAACGTTAACAAAAAAGAATGCCTGAAAAAGCTGGGCAATCATTTGGTGCGTGCCGATGAGGAGCACGACCTCCCACTTTGTCCAGTCACCAATACGATCGACATTGCCGAAGATGATGCTGAAAAAAACAATTTGCCCGCAGAACCAGAGGATCTCCACGATCATCCACAACAGGAAGTTCGCCTTGAAACTCAGCTCGCGGATGAGGGAGTTGCGCAGCATGATGGAGTAAATTTGAATGTAACGCCGCATCATCTCTTCCTGTCTCTTACTTAGAAGCGCAGTCAACCATTGCTCGAATGAAACGTTTTGTCCCCTGGCTTGCCGTCATTATTGCGCTGCTGATTATCGCGGCGGTTCTCCGTCAATGTCGCAACGCAGGCGCGGCAAATTATCAGACTGCGATGATCATGCGCGGCCCCGTCACCCAGGCTGTCACGGCCACAGGCACGCTCAATCCAGTCATTAATGTGCAGGTAGGCAGCCAGGTTTCAGGAAATATCGCAAAATTGTCTGCGGATTTTAATTCGCAGGTGAAAGCGGGCCAGGTGGTCGCCCAGATCGATCCGGCTCTTTTTCAGGCCACCGTCACTCAGGCGGAGGGAGATTTGGCAAACGCCCAGGCCACGCTTGAGCTCGCGAGAGTGAACGGCAAACGGACACAGGAATTGTTTGCGAAGAAGACTTCGTCGCAGGCTGACGTCGATCAAGCAATGGCGACCCTTCATCAGTCCGAGGCGAACGTGAAGATCAAACAGGGCGCGCTGGATAAAGCCAGGGCCGACCTCGAGCATTGCACTATTACTTCACCGATCGACGGGGTAGTCATTTCGCGCAGTGTCGATGTTGGTCAGACGGTTGCAGCCAGTCTCCAAGCCCCCATCATCTTTGCGATTGCGAATGACCTAACCAAAATGCAGATCGACGCCAACGTGGCGGAGGCGGATGTGGGCGTCGTTAAGATCGATCAAAATGTCGATTTCACTGTGGACGCTTTTCCCATGGAGACGTTTCACGGAAAGATCGTCCAGGTGCGGAACGCGCCGATCACGGTGCAAAATGTGGTGACGTACGACACTGTCATCGGTGTGAGCAATCCCGACTTGAAATTGAAACCGGGAATGACGGCGAACGTTTCAATTATCATCGCGCACAAGGATGATGTACTCCAAATCAAGAACGCGGCGCTGCGCTATCGTCCACCGGACGCGACACCGGTTGAGATAAGAAAAACGGTCACAAGTCGAGCGGGACGTTCGGGTCCCGGACGCGGCGGTGGTGGGCAGCAGGGTGCACAGCGCACGGTCTATGTTTTGCCATCTGGCGCCAATCACCCCGAGCCAAGGCAGATCAACACGGGGATCAGTGACGGTATTATGACTGAAGTCGTCGAAGGGCTAAAGGAAGGCGACCGCGTCGTGACGGCCGAGCTAGCCTCAACCGCCGCCGGGCCATCGCCTCCGGCAAATCCCTTCGGTGGATCCCGCCGATTTCCATGATTGTCATGTCGAGCGGAGTCGAGGCGGCAGCACGGCATTCCTCGACTTTCGCTCGGAATGACAACTAGCGGCGGAAGCAGCCCGACCAATAATGCGAAAAGATGAATAACGGTGCCATCGTCAGTTTAATCGATGTTGGTAAGACGTACCGCACAGGCGAAATGGAAGTGCTCGCCGTGCGCGGTGTGTCGCTGGAGATCAAACGCGGCGAATTTGTTGCGCTTATGGGTGCGAGCGGTTCTGGAAAATCCACACTTATGAATATTCTGGGTTGTCTCGACCGGCCGACGACAGGCCATTATCTCCTGGACGGCGCAGATGTATCCGGGCTGGATCGAGATCAACTCGCCGACATCCGGAATCGCAAAATTGGTTTCGTGTTTCAAAATTTTAATCTGCTGCCGCGCACCTCAGCGCGGGAGAATGTCGAGTTGCCCTTGGTTTACAGTGCGCAGCGTCTGACAAACGCAGAACTTCGTGAAAGAGCGGATCGCGTCCTCGCATCCGTTGGCCTCGCTGGCCGCGAGGATCATCACCCGAGCCAGCTTTCAGGCGGCCAGCAACAACGCGTGGCGATCGCGCGCGCGCTGATCAACGAGCCGGAGGTGCTGCTTGCGGACGAGCCGACCGGCAATCTGGATAGCCGGACCAGCGTCGAGATCATGGCAATTTTTCAGCAACTTAACGAGCGCGGGATTACCGTCATCATGGTGACGCACGAACCTGACATCGCGGCTTATGCAAAGCGCAACGTGATGATGCGCGACGGCGTAATCTTGGATGATCACGTCGTTCCGCGGCGATTGAATGCAACGGCGCAGCTTCAAAATGGTAGGACGCGACCTCAGGGCGCGCCAAACGAGGAGTCACCATCCATTAGGGACCCAAATGAGAATTGCACCAACGTTTAACGTCGCACTTCGCGCATTGCGGCGGAACAAAATGCGTTCCGTGCTGACCGCGCTCGGCATCATCATTGGTGTTGGCGCGGTCATTGCGATGGTTGGGATCGGCAACGGCGCGAAGGCTCAAGTGGAAGCGCAGATCGCCAGCCTCGGGCAAAATGTGATCCTCATCTTTTCCGGAAGCACCACGTCGAGCGGTATTCGCACGGGGTGGGGCGGCGCCGGCACGCTGAAAATCGAAGACGCGGAGGCGATCCGGCGCGAAGTGCCGGGCGTCATCGGAGTCAGCGAGGAAGTTGTTTCGACCACGCAAGTAGCAGCGGGAAATCAGAATTGGTTTACTCGTATTTACGGAGAGTCAGCGGATTACTTTGACATACGACAATGGCCGTTGGACGATGGTGCGCCGTTTACAGCGCAAGACGTTCGCAGCGCGAACAAGGTTTGTGTAATCGGCCGCACCACAGCGACGCAGATTTACGGAAACGAAAATCCGATCGGACAGATCTTACGAATCAAAGAGGTCCCGTTCACGATCACCGGTGTTCTGATGCCCAAGGGATTGAGCACACAGGGTGTAGATCAGGACGACATCGTCATCATGCCGTACACCAGCGCGATGAAGCGAGTCATCGGCGGCACAACTCTTCGCAATATCAATGTGCAAATCGGCGATCCACAGCAACTCGAGGCTGCTCAGCAACAAATTATTTCCCTGCTTCGGCAGCGGCACAACATTCGTCCCGGGCGCGACGACGATTTCACCGTACGTAACCAACAGGAAATTGCCCAGGCAGCCACCGCGACTTCACGTGTGATGACTCTTTTGCTTGGCGCAATCGCCGGAGTGTCGCTTGTGGTTGGAGGAATAGGCATCATGAACATCATGCTGGTGAGTGTCACGGAGCGTACACGTGAAATCGGCGTGCGCATGGCCGTGGGCGCGCACGGCAGCGACATTCTCACCCAATTCTTGATCGAAGCTGTGACGTTGAGTTCGGTCGGAGGTTTGATTGGAATTGTCTGTGGTATTGGCGCATCGAAAATTCTATCCGCTTATGCAAATTGGCCGACGCTGATTTCAATTAGCTCGATTGCGATTGCGTTTTTATTTAGCGCAGCCGTTGGAATTTTCTTTGGCTTTTACCCGGCGCGCAAAGCCGCCGCGCTCGATCCCATCGAAGCGCTGCGTTACGAATAAAAGTTTAACCACGAATTAACACGATTGGACACTAATTAAGGACAAAATTCGTGTTTATTCGTGTGCATTAGTGGTTAGAAATCTGTATGGCAGAGCACACTGGTTTTGAAAAATTGGTTGCAGAGGCGAAGAAGAAAATCACTGAGATTTGCCCGACAGAAGCCGCAGCGAAGTCAAAGAGCGGCGAAGCGGTCATTGTCGATGTTCGTGAGAAAGACGAATGGGACGAGGAACATATTCCAGATGCGACCCACATGAGTCGCGGAACGATCGAGCTCGATATCGAAGAGAAGGTCCCTGACAAAAACGCAATGATCGTTTGTCATTGCGGCGGAGGGGGACGGTCCGCGCTTGCGGCCGAAAGCCTGAAAAAAATGGGCTACAAAAATGCGCGCTCCATGGCTGGCGGCTTTAAAGCCTGGAAAGCCGCGGGTTTCCCAACAACGAAATAGACGCAGTCGAACGCCGGGCAGATCTTCGCGCAATCACCGTCTGTTCCGAGCGAAGTAAAGCACGGCGGAACGCAGTTGAGGTTTCTTTCACAACCATCGAGAGATGTCTCAACTTCGCTCCGAGATGAGACGAGAGACAGACGCGCTGGCGAGCGTTGTCTTCGCATCGGGCGCTCGTTAAACTTGCGCGCATGACTCCTGGTTCCCACGACATGACCTCGCTGGATTATTACGGCATCGAAGAGCTTCTCACGGAGGAAGAACGCGCAGCGCGCGATGGGGCCAGGCGTTTTGTTCAGGAGGAAGTCGTGCGTGAGATTGTCCCGTTTCACCGTGCAGGCAAGTTCCCGGAACATCTAATACCACGCATGGGCGCGTTGGGCTTTTATTCGCCTTATTTGAAAGGAGACGGCTGCGCTGGTCTTAGCTACACGGCGTACGGTCTCATTATGCAGGAGCTAGAACGTGCCGATTCGGGTTTGCGGTCGCTGGCGTCAGTGCAGGGCCCGCTGGTCGTACACGCCATTCGTTCTTTTGCGACACCGCAGCAAAAGGTGCGTTGGCTGCCGGGTTTGGTCTCGGGCAAGCTTATCGGGTGTTTTGCGCTAACAGAACATGGACACGGTTCAGATCCGGGGGGAATGGAAACGCACGCCAAACGCGATGGCGACCACTATATCTTAAATGGCAGCAAATGTTGGATCGGCAATGCGTCCATCGCAGACGTAAAAGTGGTTTGGGCGAAGGATGACGATGGGCGTGTAGGCGGATTCGTGGTGGAAAAGGATGCGCCCGGGTTTCGTGCCCACGACATTGAGGGAAAATTCAGTCTGCGCATGTCGCGCACATCGGAATGCTGGTTCGAGAACTGCCGGATATCCGCTGAGAATCGGTTGCCCAAGGCGTCCGGGCTCGGCGCGCCGCTGTCCTGTCTTTCACACGCACGCGCAGGCATCGCATGGGGTGTGATTGGCGCGGCCATTGACTGCTACGAAACGGCGCTGGCTTACGCGAAATCGCGCGAACAATTTGGCCGCCCAATTGCCGGCTTCCAATTAGTGCAACAAAAGCTTGTTTGGATGGCGCAGGAGATTACCAAGGCGCAATTATTGGCATTGCGTCTCACACGCATGATGGAGATGGGCTCGGCCCGTCCCGCACAGATTTCGCTGGCGAAGCGAAACAACGTCTGGATGGCGCTGGAATGCGCCCGGAAGGCGCGCGACATACTCGGCGCCGCAGGTATTACAGATCGGTATTCCGTGATTCGTCACCTCATGAATCTTGAAACCGTCTCAACGTACGAAGGCACGAACGACATCCATACATTGGTCGTAGGCCGGGACATCACAGGGATCAATGCCTTCGGCGGTTAAAAAATTGTCGTTCTGAACCGCGAAGCCGGCGAAGGATCTCACGATCCTTTTAAGGAGTAGACGAGGTCCCTCGCTTCGCTCGGGATGACAGCTTGGGAACATTGGCTAAATTAAAATATGAGCGAGTCAGTTTATATTCTCGGCGGCGGGCGCACCGATTTTAAGCGCAACCTGAAGAAGGAGGGAAAGACGATCCGGCACATCATCATTGAGGCCGGCAAAAAGGCCATCGACGACGCAAAGATCGATCCAGGTGAAATTCAGGCGGGTGCGGTTGGGAATTTCAACGCGGGTCAGTTCACCAAGCAGTTGCAGCTTGGGGCGTTTATTCCTGAAATCGATCCAAAATTGCGCGGAATCCCAACGATGCACACCGAAGCGGCTTGCGCGTCTGGGGCGTTGTCTGTGTTGCTGGGCGCAGAATGGATCATAGGCGGGTTTTATGACGTGGTACTGGTCGTTGGCGCGGAACAACAGAAGACGATGTCGTCGCTTGAGGGATCGGATGTGCTCGGCGCTGCTGCCGATTATCACAATGAAAAACCGGAGTACGGCGATTTCATGTTCCCTAAATTGTTCGGTCGGATCGCGCAGATTTACATCGAGAAATACGGCGCGACCGAGGCAGATCTGGCGTTGGTCGCATGGAAAAATTATGCGCACGCCAAGTTGAATCCGCTTGCGCAAATGCGTGACGCTGATCTCACCCTCGATTGCGCATCGCAAGTTTCTGATAAAAATCCAAGCGTCGCTCCGCCGCTTAAAGTCTCCGATTGTTCCCAAATCACCGATGGCGCGGCATCGGTTGTTCTCGTTTCCGGAAGGTATCTGGACAAGATCGGCCGCGACCGGAGCAAAACCGCCCGACTGCTCGGTTACGGTCATACCACCGATTATCTGCCGTTGGACAAAAAGGATGCGCCGACGTTTTCGATCGCGCGTAAAGCGGCCGAAAAAGCTTTCCGCATGGCTAATCTAACGCCGCGCGACCTGCAGGGCGCCGAGGTGCACGATTGCTTTTCCATTACTGAAATTGTTGCCTACGAAATTCTCGGACTCGCCGAATCCGGCAAGGGTGTGGAGCTGGTGAAAAGCGGAGCGACAGCATTGCCGCAGGTGCGCACGGAAAAATTCAAAGGGCCTTTCCAGATTCCGGTGAACGCGGGGGGCGGCTTGATCGCCGACGGTCACCCTGTGGGTGCGACTGGTGTTCGCCAGGTTTTCGAGGCATACCAACAGCTCACGGAACAAGCCGGCGCGCGGCAGATCGAGAATGCGAAAAGATTCCTCACATTCAACATGGGCGGCAGCCTCACGACTTCCGTGGCCATGGTTTGGGGACGCGATTAATCCCGCGCTGTTTTTCATAATGATATAGGAGACCAGCCGCTCCGTAGGTTTCGCCCGAAGTGCTTTAGGAGTGCGGCGCGTCCTCGCATCGCTTTCATCTTCCTGAACGAACCGTTTTTGGACTCTTCAAGTCCAACATGCCGTCCATACACGTTTTCTAAAATATGACCTCGCTTGCAATTGAAGAGCTGCCTCCCGTGATAAAGGAGGATGTGGAGGATTATCTTGAAACCCATCCGCGCAGCCCGGCGGCGCGCTTGCGCCCAAGAATGGGAATGATCGGCGACACATGGCTGGCGTTCATCGGACCGGAAGTGCGCCAGGGAGCCAGCGGGCTGGGAGAAACGCCGCGCGACGCCCTGAAAGATTTCAACCAGCACTTCATGGAGCCGCTCATTTCTCGAAACGGCTCCGAACCGGCGGAAACCGATTGATTTAGAGATTTAACAATTCATCCCGCTTCATGAAAGTTCCGTTCACGCTCGGAGAGGTTGGTCACTTTGGGCTAGCTGTGCGTGATCCGAAGAAAAGCGCGCAATGGTTTGAGCGCGCGCTGGGGTTGCGCAAAGAATTCGATTTCGGAAGCGGTATCGCGGTCGGCAACGACAATGTTACGATTGCGCTGTTTAAAGGTAAGCCGTCGCCCGAAACGATTGATCACATGTCGTTTCACCTGCCAGACATGGCGACATTGCGAAAGGCGCTCGCGCATTTGAAGAGTGTCGATGCCGATATTGAAGATCCGGGCGATGAAATCGGTCAGGAAGCCCCGGGATCGAAAAATATGGGCCTTTGGTTCCATGACCCAGATGGGTATCGCTGGGAGCTAAGCGTGCTCGGCGGTAAATAAGTGTGTGACCGATCGCTGCGCGCGCAATCTCTGAACTAACGGCGAAGCCTCGTAGCCTCACCCAATCGGATGATGACTAACGAGTGCGTAGCGCACGATTAAGTGCCTCCATTGACACGATATTTAAGGATCTTAACTTTTTCGTCCACGATTAAAAATGATCACCCAAGAAAAAGGGGACGGAAAAGAATTCATCTCGCACGCGCCGGGGTATTGGTCCCGCGACGGCGGGATCGCGCCAGAGCTCTGGAATGACTGGAAATGGCAGCTCAAAAACAGAGTTACTTCCCTGGCTCAGCTGGAAAAACATCTCGAGCTGAGTGATGAGGAACGTAGCGGCGTTTTACTCTCAGGCGACAAACTCGCGCTCGCGGTCACGCCACACTTTTTTAACCTCTTGCCGCGGGACAATCCCGAGGATCCGATCCGGCGTCAGGTCATTCCGCGGATCGAGGAGACCTGGACATCGCCGTACGACATGGCCGATCCGTGCGGGGAAGATTCGCACATGCCTGTACCGGGATTGGTACATCGTTATCCGGATCGCGTGCTGTTTTTAGTGACGGATCGTTGCGCCAGTTATTGCCGCTATTGCACTCGCAGCCGGGTCGTCAGCGGTGTGGGCGAACAGGAACTGCACACAAATTTCGAGGAAGCGTTTCGCTATCTCGAAGCGCATACCGAGGTGCGCGATGTCCTCTTGAGCGGCGGCGACGCCCTCATTTTCAGCGATGATAAGCTTGACAAGCTGCTTTCACGATTGCGGTCGATTCCGCACATTGAGTTTCTCCGCATCGGCACGCGCGTTCCGATTTTCCTGCCGCAACGCATCACACCTGAGCTGTGCGCGATACTGGCGAAATATCATCCGCTTTGGATGAGTGTGCATGTGAATCATCCGCGCGAGCTGACGATTGAGGTGAAGCAGGCGCTGGAGCGCCTCGCCAACGCGGGTATCCCGCTCGGAAACCAGAGCGTTTTGCTCGCCGGGGTGAACGACGATTTGGAAACTATGAAGACGCTTGTGCACAAACTCCTCATGTGTCGCGTGCGTCCATACTACATTTATCAGTGCGACCTGATTAACGGCTCGTCGCATCTGCGTACGTCGGTCGCGAAGGGTATCGAAATCATCGAAAGCTTGCGCGGCCATACCAGCGGTTACGCTGTGCCGCAATTCGTGATCGACGCGCCCGGCGGCGGCGGCAAGGTGCCTATCAATCCCGGTTACATTCTTTATCACGACAACGAGAAAATCGTGATTAGGAATTACGAAGGCAAAATCTTCGAGTATCCGGAAACCGGTAATGAGCAGGTCCAGTTCGCGCCGCAGCGCGAGTACCACGACGAATATCTCTATTCCTGACGCCGCTTGTCATTCCGAGCGGAACAAAACGTAGCCGAGAATGGAGCGGTCCGGGAAGCCGCGACATAGACTGGAAGGCCGGAGGCTGAGTGAACGCGAAGTGAGCGAATCAAATCTCTTAACATTGAGAGATCTCTCCACTTCGGTAGACATGACAAACGGCGGAAACGATTAGCGCCTAAACGCCGAGGACGCGGATAAGGCGAATCGAGCTGATCTGTTGAATCCAGACCAGTTTATTGTCGCATCTCAACATTGCTCCGAGAAAGGAAAATTGAGTTATGAAATATTCTGTCGCCGTATGTTTGATGTTGGCGCTACTGAGCGCCGCTGCGGAAACACCCAGATCTGTTGAAATTCGCTTTTGTCCCGCATCGGCGATTCGAACCTATCCGTTGGAAAGCCGACGTGATCTTCAAAGTCTCTTGCTGCAGAATGTCGCAGTGATCAATCACGGTAGCGCGCCGTTCAAGATTGAAAACATCGAGATCGAATTGCTGCGATCGAATCGCGTTATTGAATCACGCGACCTGGATCGAGAGGCGGTGCAGCGCATCGCTGATCGCGGCGCGAAGTTGCAAGCAGCAGGCATCCTTCAACAAGTGGGATTTCAATTCTGTGGCACAGATTTGATTGCGCCTTCGATCAAATTAGCCGGGGCCACCCTGGCTCGAGACCAAGCGCTTCTCATAGTTGAGCAGGTTTTCGCGTTCAACGGCGCCCGCGACACGCTGCGTATTCGCGTACACGGCCACGTTGACGGCCATGCCACGGAATTCACGGACTCGATCCCTATCAAATCTGAATTTGCAAAAAACAAATACAGTTTCCCGCTACGAGGCGTCTGGTATGCGGGTTGGGGAGCTTCGTTTCACACGGGACATCGCTGGGCCATTCCGGAAGAGTTTGCACTCGACATTGCGAAGATCGGTGAGAGTGGACTCAGCCACAAAGGCGGTGGTGCACGATTCGACGATTATTACGCTTACGGCGGGGATGTGCTCGCCGCGGCTGACGGCCATGTGATCAGCGCTGCAAACGATCAGCCGGAGGATCCTTCGGCAATGCAGCGTCCTAACGAGACTCAGGAAACATATTTCGCGCGGTTACAGAAAGAGCAGGGAGAGCGGCTCGCCAAAGGCCTGAAGGCAATCACAGGCAACTACGTGATGATCGATCACGGGAAGAATGAGTATTCGCTGTACGCGCATTTGCAGCCGGACAGCGTGCGCGTTCATGTCGGCGACGAAGTAAAAGCCGGCGACGTGATTGGCAAACTCGGTTCGTCTGGCAATTCCACGGAGCCGCACCTGCACTTTCACGTCTGCGATAAACCTGACCCGCTGATGTGCGCCGGTATTCCAGTGAACTTCAGCAATGTCACGATCCAGTGGGCCGACCTGCCGCGCCCTATCCAAAGCGGCGACGTTGTCATCGCAAAATGACAGAGAATGTTTTTGTAATTTCTTTTCGCTTGGCTGGTTGCGTAAACTTTAAGCTTGCGTAATAAATATTGCGCCGTGTAAAGTCGCCCACTTCGGTTTTGTCAGTCAACTGTCACTTTGTCATTTTTATCATTTTATGAACCAACGTTTAATCGCGGAAATTGGCCGGACTCAACGACTTGAAATCATTAACTCACTCAAGCGCACCAGGGGGATGTCCGTGAACGAGCTGGTGGAGAAAATGAAGATGAGCTACATGGGCATCAAGCAGCATTGTCTCACGCTCCAACGCGACGGTTACCTGGATACGTGGCGTCGGCCGCAAAAGATGGGTCGCCCTGAAATGGTCTATCGCCTGACCCGGCGCAGCCATGATCTTTTTCATGCCGACAGCCATCAGCTTACTCTCGACCTGCTGAAATCAGCGGAGGAAATCTACGGACCTAACGCTCCTGAGAAGCTTCTCTACAGTATTTTTGAGAAGAAGACAGCTGCGCTCAAGGCCAGGGCAAAAGGAGACACAGTCGCTGAGCGTGCCAAATGGCTGGCCAATGTGCGCGATGGAGAGGGCTACATGTCCCAGTTCGTTTACAATCACCAGGATGGCGGTCCCAGAATTTTCGAGTGCCATTCGCCGATTCTTAACCTCCTGGATCGTTATCCCATCGTAGGTCGGCTGGAACAGGACATGTTCGAAGCAGTGTTGCGCACGAAGGTGCGCCGGCAAATGATGCGCAATTCGGGTTTATACGAGTGCGCATTTCATTTTGCAGCGTAGGCAATCTGATAAATGGTAGGGGCGGACCGCTGAGCCGCCGATCTTCCTTCGGCTCGGTCGGCGTCCGCACCCTAATAAATCGCCCAATAGCTAATCGATTTGTTCTTTCGTTCTCCGCGAATCTCGGTTGATTGATGGCCCATGTCTCGGGCTTTTCCTTCCGTTGTCATCGAGAATTTGCAGCCGCTGATCGACGGCGGTCGCTACCCGATAAAGCGCATCGTCGGCGAAGACCTGGTTGTGGATGCGGACATTTTTAAGGATGGACACGACGTCGTGGCGGCGATCCTGAAGTGGCGTGTTCTTGGGAAGCGCCCATGGCGGGAAACGCCGATGAATTTGGTTGATAATGATCGATGGCGCGGGGTCTGCACTTTGTATGATGAGACCATTCACGAATACACGGTCGAAGCATGGACGGACACGTTTCGCAGTTGGCAAGCCGAGTTCACAAAGAAATTTGAAGCCGGTGTTTCCGATCTTCGGAGTGAAGCGCTCGAAGGCGCGGCTTTGCTGGAAGCTGCCGCCAAACGCGCGCGCGATCGAGCGGATCGCAAGCGGTTGCTGGAGTTGTCCCGGCAAATTTCGACCGGTGCGAACTCAGAAATTCACGCAATCGCTCGATCAGGCGAGCTCGAGGTGCTGATGGCAACTTATCCTGATCGGTCCGCTGCGACACAGTACGATCCTTCTCCCCGCGTTGTTGTGGATCGCCCGGCAGCGTTAATCGGAGCGTGGTATGAATTTTTCCCGCGCTCGGCTGAAGGCCAGGGTGATCGCGGGGCGACGTTTCGTGATTGTTTAATTCGGGTGGACGACGCAAAGGCAATGGGTTTTGACGTCATTTATTTCCCGCCGATTCATCCCATTGGCGACACGAATCGCAAAGGCCGGAACAACTCGACCACATGTGAGACTGGCGATCCCGGTGTCCCGTGGGCAATCGGGAGCGAGGCCGGCGGACACAAAGCGGTCGAGCCTGCACTCGGGACGCTGGAAGATTTTGATTGGCTACAGAAAGAGGTGCGAAAGCGAGCAATGGAAATCGCCCTCGATTTCGCGATCAATTGTTCGCCCGATCATCCTTACGTCAAAGAGCATCCCGATTGGTTCTACAAACGCCCCGACGGCACGATCAAATACGCGGAGAACCCGCCGAAAAAGTACGAAGATATTTATCCATTGAATTTTCACTGCGAAAACTGGCGCGACCTCTGGGCGGAGATGAAGAGCATCGTTTTGTTTTGGGCCGAGCGCGGGGTGCGCATCTTTCGTGTGGATAATCCGCACACCAAACCAGTCGCTTTCTGGGAGTATTTGATCAAAGGCGTGCGCGAGAAATATCCCGACACCATTTTTCTCGCCGAGGCGTTCACCAGGCCAAAGATGATGAAGGCACTGGCCAAAGCCGGTTTCAACCAGAGTTATACGTATTTCACCTGGCGAAATACGAAGCGCGAGCTCATCGAATATTTCACGGAACTGACCCAAACAGAGATGAGCGAATATTTTCGCCCGAACCTTTGGATCAACACGCCCGATATCCTGCCGTTTGTGCTTCAGGATGGGGGGCGGCCCGCGTTCATGATTCGGGTTGCTCTGGCCGCGACGCTTTCGCCTCTTTACGGTATCTACAGCGGATACGAGCTATGCGAGAACGAAGCGCTGCCGGGCCGCGAGGAGTATCTTGATTCCGAAAAATATCAATACAAGGAGCGCGATTGGAATGCGCCGGGAAACATCAAGGACTGGATTGCGCGACTAAACAAAATCCGAAGGGAAAACCGCGCCCTTCAGCTTTACACGAACTTGCGGTTCCATGACGCCGAGAACGATGCCATTCTGTTTTACAGCAAGATGACCGCCGCGCGTGATAACATCATTCTCGTCGTGGTGAATCTTGATCCGCATCGCAAACACAATTCATTTGTTTATGTTCCGATTGAGAACTTCGGTCAGATGGAGAGCGACGTGTACCAGGTGCAGGATTTGCTAAGTGGTGCGACTTACACCTGGCGTGGCCGCCGCAATTACGTAGAGCTCGATCCCGATATTCAACCGGCGCATATTTTTCTGGTGCGGCGCTGAGCTTTGGTTTGGCGTGTCTCGCAACTTGGAAAGCCGGCGCGTGTTTGATCCTCTAGTGCGAGCATTTGCATCCGGTAATCGCCCTGCATATCGTTACGAAATTTCTTGCATGAAGATTAGGGTCCTGCTTTTTGCCGCGCTGGCGAGCGCGTCTCCTGTGATTGCACAAGAAGCCACAGCCACACCGCCTCTGGTGCCTGAGCACTCACAGACCATCCTGGAGACGCTCCTCAAAGCCGGCCCCGTAATGATTCCGATGGTTTTGCTGTCGATCTTTTTTGTCATGCTCGTGGTGGTTTACTTGTTGACCATCCGCCGTGGGGCAGTGGTTTCGAGCGGTTACATGGCAACGGCAGACGCGCTTTTGCGTAAACGCGATTACCTGGGTCTGCTTGCAGTTTCCAATCGGCACGGAGAAGCAATCGCGCGCGTCGTGCAGAAAGTGCTCGATTTCATGACCAAAAATCCGAACGCCGATCTTCAGCAAGTACGCGAAATTGCTGAGACGGAGGGAACGCGAGTGGCCGCAAATCTGAACAATCGGGTGATTTATCTCGCGGATATCGGAATGATTGCGCCGCTGCTGGGCCTGCTTGGCACTGTCTTTGGAATTATCCATTCCTTTGGCGCATTGGGAGCCGACATCGGTTCGGCGCGTTACGTGGCATTGTCGCGCGGGATCAGCGAGGCACTGGTGAACACGGCTGCCGGACTGGCCATCGGCATTCCGGCGATGATCTTCTACGCATTCTTTCGCGGCAGAGCACAAAAATTGATCTCCGAATTGGAAGCTGCTTCGACACATGTCCTCGCTTTGCTTTCCTTGCAGTACGGCAGGCCTCAGCGAACTCCTGTGCTGATCGAGGAAGAACTGTAAAGCAATTTATTCCAATGAATCTGCGTGGTCACGCACCTCTGCATCATCCAGGCATTCAACTGGCGCCGCTCGTTGATGTGCTCTTGCTTTTGCTGATTTTTTTCCTGCTGACGTGGAACGCGGCACGGACCGAGAACGAACTCGACGTTAAAGTGCCAAAAGCATCGGCTGCCAAGGAGAAAAGCGCGCCAATTGGGGACGTGGTTGTTAACGTAAAGGCCGACGGTAATGTTGTGGTGAACCGCCGCACCTTGAGTGGCGCTGAATTAACCGAATTATTGAAAAGCCTCGTCCAATTAAACTCCGAGCAAGCCGTAGTGATCCGCGGCGATGAAGCCGGTGCCTACAAGAACATCGTCGGCGTGTTAAACATTTGCACCGAGGCAGGGGTAACCAACGTAGCTTTCGCGACAGCAAAATGAAAACCACGCGCGGCGCAGCCAGTCTCCTGGGACTGGCGATGCTGCTTTTGACGGCGAGCATCGCCATCGCTCAATCAGAGCCGGAAGTTCGCCGGGCGCGTCCCGTCGATGAACCGCCCGTTCCGCGGGCTCTCCCCGCGGATGAATCAGTCGAGAGAGTTCTCCGCTCTCTAAAGGAGGAGTCTTCAGAGCCATCACAGCATGAAGGCGAGGGGGCAGCTCAGCGTCAGCTCGATTACGCGAACGGACTGTTCACTCGCAAGCTTTACGATCTGGCGGCGCCTGAATATCAAAAATATCTCGACGATTATCCTGGGCGCGCGGGCCGAGCGAACGCCTACTTCTCGCTGGCGGAGTGCAATCGAAATCTCAATCGCGCGTCGAGTGCCCGCACGAATTTCCAAAAAGTGCTCAACGACTACGGCGATAGCGAATTTGCCGGACCCGCGGCGTACGCTCTCGCGGAGATGGCGTTCACTCAGAAGGATTATGCCGCAGCGCTTCCGCTCTTCCACCGTTCTGCTGGAAAATCAAGGGAACCGGCCGTAGCGCTTTCCGCGCATTATTTCGAAGCGCGCTGCCTCGAGGCTCTGGGTCGCAAGGAAGAGGCCGCTAATATATATGTCGAGGTTGCAGAGGCTGGAAATCCGAATCCTTATCGCGAGGATGCACGAGTCACAGCAGCATCCATTTTCGCGGGGCGAGGAAGAAAGATCGATGCGTTGAAGCAATACGAAGCTCTTGCTAACGAAGCCCAGAAGCCGGCGTTAAAAGCGGAGTCGGCTGTCCGTGGTGGCATGATCGGGCTCGATTTTGTGCAGGCTGACAAGGGAAAAATCGACAAAGCGATGGCGGATAGAGCAGAAGCTTTGTTGCGGAAAGGTCGAGCTCTTCCCGAAGCCGGAAAATTCCGCGCGATTGCGCAGGCTGGTCTGCGCCGTTTGCAATATCAAACCGGACAATACGCGCAGTTGCTCGCGGAGTACAAAAAGGATCAGGGAAACCTGCCGGAGGCCGCCCAGGCCGAGGTATTATTGCTCGCAGCAAACAGTGAGAGGCAACTTGGCCACTCGAAGGAGGCTGAAACGCTGTATGGCCAGATTATCAAGAAGTATCCGGATCGAGAGGAAGCAAAGGATGCTGCCTATCAGCGGCTGATCAACGTATACAACTCTGATCCGTCTGCGCTGATTTCGGCAGTGGACGAATTTCTTGCAACAAGTCCGACCAACGAACGCGCCGATCAGGCGAAATTGCTCAAGGCTGAAGCGCTTTATAAACAGCAGAATTGCGCGGAAGCAGTGCCGATTTACGAGGAACTGCGCGCTTCTCAGCTTTCCGTGAAGTTGCGTGCCGAAGCTGCGTACAAATTGGGATTGTGTCACGCGCAGGCGAAAAACATTCCCGGTGTGATCGAAGCCTTCACGTATTACATGCAGACATTTCCGGATGATCCGCAGGTGCCCGCCGCGCTGGCTCAACGCGCTTTGGCTTACGAACAAGATAAGAACTACGCTGCCGCGGTTGCGGATCTAAACACGATCCTCAGCAAGTATCCCAAGACGCACGAACGGGAGGCAGCTTTGCAGTTGAAGGCTTTGATCCTCGGACAGCAGGAAAACACAAAGGGCATGATGGAGACTTTTCGCCAGCTTTTGAGAGAATTTCCAAAGAGCTCTGTTGCAGCGCAGGCGCAGTATTACATCGGCAAGGCTGCGTTTGAATCAAAGGATTACAAAACGGCGCTGACAGCGCTCAACACAGCCCGCCAATTGAATAAGGATCAGTATTACAACCTCGCATCGCTCCGGATCATGCTATGTCAGTTTTATTTGAAAGATCGGAATGCGCTGACCAAAGAGGTGAACAGTTTCATGGCCAACAGCCCAAATACAAACGTTCCGCCGGAAGTTCTGGAATGGCTCGGAATTGGATATTATAACGAGAAAAATTTTCAGGCTGCGGAAAAATACCTGAGCGCACTTCGTAAAATCGATAACCCGGGCAGCGTTAAACCTGATTTTCTCTTTTATCTGGGAGACACAGCCACCAAGCTGAAGAACCTGCCCGAAGCCGAGGACGCGTTCGGTAAATATCTGCAGACGGCGAAAGACCCGGCGGGAAAGGCGAAGGTATTGCTCGCGCTCGGCGCGGTCAAGATCAGCGCCCATAAACCAGACGAGGCGCAGAAAATTGCTGAAGAGATCATGACGCTGCAACCGGAGGGACGCGTAAATGCGGAAGCACGCTTGCTGGCAGGAGAAGTGCAGTTGGAACGCGGAAAGTTCGATGACGCCGGCAAAGCGTTTAAGGGAGTCGCTTTGCTTTACGATGACCCGGCCATTACTCCGCGCGCACTGGACAAGGCATCGTCGTCGTATCGGCAAGCAGGCAAAACCGAGGAAGCAGACCGGCTGTCGCACGAATTACACGAGCGATATCCGAATTACGCCGGCGGATAATTCTATTGTTAATCGGAACTGATTATTTCGCGGCGCGTATAGACGTGATACCCCAGGGACCGTCGCCCACTTTGATGCGGCGCAATTCTTTGCGCGATTTTACATCCACGACTGAGACATCGTTCGACGCTCCGTTCGCGGTGTAGAGTTTCGATCCGCTGGGGTCGAGTGCGATTCCCCAGACGCGATTTCCAACGGGAATGGTTGTCGCTACTGCGTTCTTTTGGGTATCGACAACTACAACCGCGTTTCCGCGGCCCGTTGACACATACAGCTCTTTTCCATCCGTAGCCATTGCAGTGCCCATTGGCAGCGAGCCTGTTGGCAGTTGGATTTTTAATAACAATTTGTGCGACGCCGCATCGATTACGGCAAGGTAGCCGCCATTCTCGCAAGCGACGTATGCGCGTGAGCCATCCGGCAGAAATGCAATCGACCGCGGCCGTCCGCCTGTCTCGATTGTTGCGACGACGCGCTGTTGATCGGGATCGATTGCGAATATTTCGCCTTTCTCTTCGCAGGTGACATAGACTTCGCCATTCTGAGGATTGACCCCAACGCCTTCTGGTTCATCCGAGACTTTTACTTTTCCGCGAGACTGCCCCGAGACGAGATCGATAATGGAAGCGCTCGAATCGTCCTCATTCGCAATAAACGCGAATCTCCCATCCTTGCTGATCGCGAATTGCTCCGGGTCCGACCCGACATGCCAGCGATCAATTAACTTGCGCTCCACTGGATCGATTACACCAAGCCCGTCGGCGGTCTTGTCCGCCGGCGCGCGATTTTCATCGAGACCGGGCGCCATTCGAGGGGAACCGCTCAATGTCACAAAGAGCCGATTGCCATCTGGCGCTGCATGAATCCCGCGCGGTCTCTTGCCTGCTTTAAAAGTCGCCACAACGGAGTCTGTAGCGCCATCAATCACGCTGATGTCGCCAGAGCGTTCATTGCTGACATAAATAAAGTAGTCTGCCGATTCAGCGCGCACGACGAGTGCGCTAGCGAGAAAGAGGCAAAGTATAAATTGGGCATTCACGCCTGACGCGTACATCTCAATGCCACGTCGATCAAGTTGCCCGCAACCTCTTGAACATTCACCCGAAAGGCTTCGCCCTTGAATGTTGGGCTCTTCCGCGCCCTAGGCTTGCCGAAGGCGCGTTGCGCGTTGAACGTTTGGCGTGATTCCGCACGACAAACTTTTCATTCCAGGTCCCGTTGAAGTATCGGAGAAAACCTGGACCGCATTTTCGCGTCCGATGATTGGGCATCGCGGCGAAGATTTTAAGAATCTTTACCGGGCGATTCATCCGGGTCTTCAGACTCTCTTCGGAACAAAGCAGCCAGTGTTCCTTTCCACCTCTTCGGCATGGGGTGTAATGGAAGCATCCATCCGGAACCTGGTCGATCGCGGAGTGCTCTGCTGCATGTGCGGCGCGTTCTCGGACAAATGGTTTGATGTTGCAAAGCGCTGTGGAAAAAAGGCCGCTCCGCTGCAGGTCGATTGGGGAAAACATATCGATCAGAAGGCCGTCGATCGGCAATTGGCCACGGGAAAGTTCGATACTGTCACTCTCATCCACAACGAGACTTCAACAGGCGTGATGAATCCTCTCCCGGAAATCTGCTGTACTCTCGCTAAGTATCCTGATGTGACCCTCGTCCTCGATACCGTCTCCTCATTCTCGGGAGTCAAGATCGACATGGACGCGCTCGGCATCGACGTGATGCTCACGGGTGCACAAAAGGCGTTGGCGTTGCCGCCAGGTTTTTCGTTGTTCTCGGTTTCGGAGAAAGCATTTACTCGCGCAGAAAGAATCCCAAACCGCGGCTTTTACTTTGATTTTCTCGAGTTCAAGAAGCAACAAGCAGAATGGATGACGCCGAGCACGCCCAGCATTGGACACATGCACGCGCTGGAATCGAAGTTGGAGGAAATCTTCGAGGAAGGCCTGGAGGCGCGCTTTGCTCGCCATGCACGCACCAACGCTCTGGTGCATGATTGGGTTCGCCGGACTGGGTTCGAATTCTTTGCTGAGGAAGGATTCCGCTCAAAGACGCTCACCTGCGTCAGGAACAACAAGGAAATCGACGTTCTGAAGCTGGCGAAGAAACTTCGTGAAAAGCATCATCTCGTGATCGATCCCGGCTATGGCAAAATTCGAGGTAAAACCTTTCGTCTTTCCAACATGGGTGACGAAACCGAAGAAACTGTCGCGCATCTGCTCAGCTGTCTGGATGACGTTCTCTAAACCGCAAGCGAGGCATCAAGCATGAACATTCGGCCGCTGATCCTGGTTTTTCTTCTCAGTTTCTTTAAACCGCTGGAGTCAATTTGCGGAGATCCTGTAGCAATAACGCAGGAGGAACTTGTTCGCCGGGCCCAGGAACTTTTCGACGCCGTAGTACCAGGCAACAAGGAGCCGTGGCAAAAATACTTCGCCGACGACTGCATCTTCGCGGATGAAAAAGGCCGCAACTTAAACAAGGCGCAACTGGTCGCCGATATCGCGCCGCTGCCGAAAGGTTATTCAGGCACGATCAAGATCGCGAAGCCTCGAAGCCGCATTCACGGTGACACCGCCATTTTGAGTTACGATCTCGATGAAACCGAAACCATCTTCGGCCAGAACCTCACAGCTCGTTATCACGTAACTGATACGTGGCTGCGACGCAACGGCGTCTGGCAAATCGCCTCCAGCCAGGCGATGCGTTACTATGAAGATCCAGCCGTCGCCAGGATCGACCCGAAAAAATTCGCCGATTTCAGCGGCACATACGAGCTGGCGCCTGGTCAAACGAGACGAGTCTTTTCTGAAGAGGAAAGTTTATATGCCGAACGTAACGGAAAACGTGAACAACTTTTCCCAGAGGGATCCGAAATCTTTTTCCGCAAAGGCGTCGAAGGCCGCATCCTGTTTCGCTACGCGGATAATGGGAAGGTGGACGCGCTCATTGACCGCCGAAACAACGAAGACGTCATCTGGCGCAGAGTGAATTAATTTCGGGGCATAAGAGGAGAGGTTCCCGCACTGCGCGCTAGTTTTCCTAAGGCGAATCGCGGGTAACGTCTTACTTGGAAATCACCAGTTATGCCAATGATTGAAACTTCAGGCCTGACCAAGGTTTATCGCACCTACCGGAAGGAGCGTGGACTTTGGGGATCAATCAAAGGCCTGGTCAAACGCCGTTACGATGAAACGCGCGCGGCCGACCACGTTTCATTTAACATTGAGGAAGGCGAATTCGTCGGTTTTCTCGGTCCGAATGGAGCGGGCAAGACCACAGTGCTCAAGATGCTTTCAGGGCTGTTGAATCCAACCTCCGGTGATGCGCGCGTGCTCGGCTTCGTTCCCTGGGAACGACGCAACGAGATGAAAAGACAATTCAGCCTGCTCATGGGACAAAAGAATGCGCTCTGGTGGGATTTGCCCGCGCAAGAATCCCTCGAACTCAATCGCGCCATCTATGGGATCGACCATGTACGGTTCAAAAAGGTCGTGGACGGATTATCGGAACTCTTGGAAGTCCAGGACAAAATGAACGTGATGGTCCGTGAGCTCTCGTTAGGCGAACGGATGAAAATGGAGCTGATTTCCGCACTCATTCACGAGCCGCGCGTGCTTTTTCTCGACGAACCAACGATCGGCTTGGATGTGGTCAGTCAAAAAAGGGTCCGGGAATTTCTGCGTATTTACAATGAGGAACATCGTATCGTCACGTTGCTGACCAGCCATTACATGCAGGATATCCAGGAGCTGTGTCATCGGGTTCTCGTGATCGATCACGGTAAAATCTTTTTTGACGGGCCATTGGATGAAATCGTCGATCGGTTTTCAGGATACAAAATTCTGAGTCTCACTTTCGAAAAAGAGGCGACGCGCGATCTTTCTGCCTTCGGTGAAGTGACGGAACAAACGCCGGTCTCAGTCCAGTTGAAAGTTCCGCGTGCGAAAGTCACCGAAACCTGTCGTGAACTGCTCGAAGCCTGCGACGTGAGCGACATTAACGTTCAGGAAGTGCCCGTGGAAGAGGTGATCCGCCAGCTTTTTGGCGAACGACGCGAAAATCATCGCGCCGCTGATCTCGCAGCCACCGAAGCGGCACAAGCTACCTAGGCTTGGTCGCAATCGAGTAGCTGGATATGGTACCACTTGCGGACCGATTCGAGTAGGGCAAGGTCAAACAGCTTTCACTATGAGATCGTGGGATCGCGTGATCGGGTACGCGCTGCTTCCTTTGGCGCTTCTCTCGTGTCACGTCAGCCGGGAGCCGAAATCAGCTGAGAAGTCGAAACAGGAGCTGCTGGCCCTGGAAAATCGGTGGCTACAGCTGGAGGACGATCCTGTGGCTCTCGAGGATATTCTTGCTTCTGATTTCCTGCACGTGGTGCCGGGGGCAATTATCACAAAGAACCAACACCTCCAGTTTCTACGTGAGCATCCTGCGGGTGGGAAACGTCCAGAGAAGCGTCTCGAAGATCTGCATGTAAGGGTTTATGGTGAAGCAGGAATTGTGAATGGCGCCGTCGCCTATCGCGATGGCAAATGGAGGGCCGTTAGCGCACAGGAGCTGCCTGTAGCCGCTCCATAAGTTAAGCAAGGATTTGCTCGCGCTTCCTTGAGGGCGCGGTTCAATCGTCAACGCTTAACGCTTAGGGCTTAACGGCACATCAAACTCAGACAAACCAGGCAGGATGCTTTTTTCCATTGCGTCCGCGAACGTAGGGTATTGAAGAGTCCAGCCGAGACTCCGCAGTTTCGCATTACTCACACGCTTGTTGGTGTCGCCCCGTTTGCGTTGCTCCGTTAGTTCTCTAATGGGCGGCAATGGCCGATTCAGTCTCTGGGCCAACCAGCGGTAGCAGTCACTTTGCAGCATCGGTTGATTATCAACCACATTGTAAATCTGACGTTCCTGCAATTCCCCGCTCACCAGGAGGAAAAGTACGGACGCGATATCGTCACGGTGCACTTGATTAACGAAGCGATCGTTTTCCGGATCGATGATCGCCGTGCCAGCTAGAAATTTGCTCAGTAACGCCGACCTGCCCGGGCCGTAGATTCCGCTGAGACGCGCAACTGTACCACCCCGGTCGAGCATTACCTTTTCCGTTTCAAGCAGGACTCGACCCGTCTCGCGAGCAGGTTTAGTTTCGCTTTCTTCGGTAACCCATGAACCATCGCGTTGCGCATAAACGCTGGTGCTGCTCGTAAAGAGCATCTTTGTTTCACCGAATCGATCGAGCAAATTGCGCATGCCATTCAAATAGATTTGCCGGTATGCCTCGAGTCCGCCGCCGCGCGAACTCGCGCAATGAACGACGGCATCGAATGTTCCGGGGCGCTCTGCGACCTGATCGCGGTTTGAAATATCGACCTGGCAAACAGGATACGGTTTGGCGGATAGCGCTGCGGCTGATTTCGCAGAAGCGGTCCAGCCTTCCGCGTCCCAGCCTGCGGCATGGAACAAATCCGCGGTCGCCTGACCAACATAACCGCAGCCGGCGATCAAGATTCGCGGCATGTCGTTGTAGTCGCCTCGCTGCGTCGAGGCGTTTTCTGCGTGTTGCGTCCGGCGTGATGGCCCTGCGCCGTGGCTACAACAACCGCTCGGATCATCGCCAGTGCCTTACGCCGCGGCTGCGATTTCAATTTCTTCAAACATGTTTTTCTGGAGAGCGCGGACTTGTTTGAGACGAATAAGCTCCAGGAGCGCGAGAAACGTTACCACGACTTCCACGCGCGATACGGCAGCCCCAAACAAATCGGAAAAACGTAGCCGCGCATTATTTGCGACCCGTTGCAAAATAATATCAATCTTCTCCGAAACACTAAAACGTTCGGCGAAAATTTCCTGCACATCCTGTCGTGCTTCGATCCGTTTGATCACCGTTTGGAATGCATTGATTAACTGAAAAATTCCAACCTCTTCCAGACGCAGTGGCCCTTGCAGGAGCGACGATGCGCCACCTTCTCGCGCAAAAATCCGCTCCTGTTCGAGTTCCCGCAGATGAAGGTCCGCGGCCGCTTCTTTGAACTTCTTGTACTCAATCAACTGCCGGATCAGATCCCACCGTGGATCATCTTCCTCGGCGTCTTCTTCAGGGGGCTGCTGATCAATCGGCAACAAGCTCCGGCTTTTCAGGTAAATGAGGTTTGCTGCCATCACGATGAATTCGCCGGCAAGTTCGATATTCAACTCCTTGAACGCCTGGAGATATTCGAGGTACTGACGAGTGATGCGTTCAAGTGAAATGTCGTAAATGTTGATCTCATCCTGCTTGATCAGGTAAAGCAGTAGATCGAGTGGCCCTTCGAAAACCTCCAGCTTGACCTTGTAATCGGCTTCCATATATCGCGCCCGAGTTTAGGCAACAGCAGGTTAAAGTAAATCGTGCGGCCCAAGCCGGTCATGGGAGCGCGGCGCGACCGGCGGTCGCGCCCTACCACTTGGTCACGCGGGAATTTTTCGATGGATCCAAACGCTGTTCACAAGCCCGAGACCAAACATGACCATCAGCACAAAGGAGCCGCTGTAACTAATCAATGGCAATGGCACACCCGTGATGGGAAGCAGAGCAATCGTCATTCCCATGTTTTGGAAGATGTGCGTGAAAATAAGTGCCGTGATTCCGACAACCAGAAGGAGTCCCAATTGATCGCCAGCGAAAAAAGCGACAAAGAGACACGTCATCAGGAGTAAGGCGAATCCGCCAAGAAGAAACACTCCTCCAATAAATCCCCATTGCTCGCCGATGGCGGAGAAAATGTAGTCGTTGTGCACGGCAGTGGCAGGCAGGAATCCGAGCTCGATCTGCGTGTTTGGCGCCTTAAACCCTTTGCCCGACCAGCCGCCTGAGCCGATCGCGATGAGAGATTGATTGATCGCCCACGCGGATCCTTGCTTGTCGATATCGGGATGCGTAAACGCAGTGATTCGCTGTTGCTGATACGGTTTTAAACCAAAATTGATCGCGATAGGGATAAACGCGACCGCGATGAGAATGACGCAAATTAGGTACCGCAGTGGAAGACCGCCGGCGAATAACAGCGCCAGAAGCACCGGCCCCCAGATGATAACCTCACCCAGATCAGGTTGCATCAGAATGAGCAAGCATGGCGCCGCGGCAATCGCGCCGCAGAGCAGTAACCGCAGCATTGGATGCATTTCGCGAAATTGTGTCAGGAACAGCGCCAAAACCATGATGCCTGCGATAACCGCAAGCTGTGCTGGCTGAAAATTGACCGGCCCCAAATGCAGCCAACTGCGCGCCCCGTAAACCTTCGTGCCGATAAACTTCGTCAGGATTAGAAACACGATACCAGCCAGATACATCGGTAGCGCCCCCCACCGGATCCAGCGGTAATGAATCAAACTCGTTAGCATAAAAGCAAAGACGCCCACGACCACCCAGTTTGCCTGCTTTCGCCAGAAATCCACCGCATTCGAGTCTGCGCGCGTGGAAGTGGCGCTGTAAATCGCCACGACTCCAAAGACGGCGAGAGAGAGCATGGTTAACAGCAGAAGCCAGTTTTGTCCCAGCAACTTTCGAAGAAACGGCGTCATCCGATGTAAACTTGATTAAATCTCCCACACTTCCGCGGGACGTGAGGACAATTATACGCGCATTGCAATCTTCGCAAAAATGCTGTGCAGCTTTTTCATCTTCATTGTTCCTAACGTGAACCTGGACAGGTTCTGGATTCGATCAGGATTGTGGCGAGATCGGAGCGGGGGCGATCAAACAGCGGACAGTTTTTAGGGTAAAGGCAAGACGATGTGGGCATTACGTTGGCCAGATTATTAGTTTAGAGAATATATGCATAATAAGTTGATTATCAGTTTGTTAAGAATTTTCCTAGTAAATATTGGCGCTTCACTTGTCTGTACATTTGAACCCCACTAAACTTGTCTCCACTTTTGTTCGTTGTTTGAGAGGGAAGAGCAAAATGGCTAAGAGCAAAAAGACAAAGAAAAAGACGAAACGAAAGCTTGCGCACCCTAAGCTGCCGATGCAACGGCAGCTGAATTTGCTTCATGAAGGGACGCATTTCGACCTGCGCCCGATGTTTGACGACTTAAACAAGCGATACTTTCGCGGGCGCCTTTGTCGTTACAACGTGATGTGGGGTCGCCGGCGAAAGCATCGCCCCAAGGAATATTTCATCTTTGGCACAATTCAGGAGCAGGACCGCGTTATTCGAATCAATCGGGCATTGGACCAACCATTCGTGCCGGCCTGGTTTCTTCGGTACGTGCTTTATCACGAGATGCTGCACTCAGTAGTGCCCGACGAAATGCTCTCACAAGGTCGCCGTCGGGTTCACACGGAAGAATTTAACCGTCGCGAGCGCCAATTCCCGGGTTATCGACGCGCTCGGCGCTGGGAAGAACAGAACCTGTCGCGTTTTTTGCGCTAAATACCTCGTCAGCGCGTCTCGGTAATAGGCGCCGGAGACGGTCTCTCAGACGGCGAGGGCGTCGTCGCTACGTTCTTTTTGATCAGGTACCAAAGCGTTGTCGCGAGTAGGAGAGAGATCAACTTCGCGCGCCAGTTTTTCAGAATCAGCCTCTTCATATTTGGTGTGCAACAAAATCTCCGCGATCCGTTGACGAAAAGTCTCCGGAGTGAAATTGCGCTCAATTCGACGCCGGTGACAAATGGAAATACTGCCTGTCTCTTCGGAGACGACTACCGCCACTGCATCCGATTCCTCGGTAATCCCAAGCCCGGCGCGATGACGTAATCCCAGACTGCGATCGAGCGTTTCACGCTGGCTCACTGGAAAAATACACGCCGCGGCTGCGATTTGTCCGTTGCGAATAATCACTCCGCCATCGTGCAGCGCGGCCTTGGGATGAAAGATGGTCAGGATGAGCTCGACGGAAAAATCTCCGTCGATTGTGACGCCCGTTTCCTCGTAAACGCGAATCGACGTATCGCGCTCGATCGCGATGAGCGCGCCGAATTGCTTATTTGCCAGTTGCATGACTGCCTCGGCCAGATCGTGAACAGTTTCCCGCTTCTCACTCGTCAGCGAGAAAATGGGGTGACCGCCAAGAGCGGCCAGCCCACGTCTTAGCTCCGGCTGGAAAATCACCACCAGCGCGACTGCGAGGAAGACCGAGAAGCTTCGTACGATCCAGCCGATTACAACCAAATTGAGCAGCGTCGAAATAAGAGTCAGCGTCAAAAAGACGATCGCCAGACCGGTGAGCACTTTCGCGCCGCGCGTCCCGCGGAAATAAAGATAACCGTAGTAGATCGCCACGCTGAGCAGCAGGATCTCTACCAGGCTGCGCCAGCTCTTGAACCAGAGATCGATGAGTTGGTGAATCATTTTGCCCTCTGAAGAATTGCTTCCGTCATCTTTAAGGCATTTACGTTTTCCTTGACATCATGAACGCGAAGCACGTCTGCACCGCGCGTGCGCAGGAGCGAAGTCAACGCCACCGCAGGCGCCAACCGATCGCTCATCTGCTCCGAATTGATCAGCTTACCCAGAAAAGATTTTCGGGAAACGCCAATCACGATCGGTCGATCACACGCGCGGAGCCGCTCAAGCTGCGCGAGCAGCTCGAGATTGTGCTCAAGCGTTTTGCCGAAACCAATGCCCGGATCAAACGCAATCGCCATGGGGTCAATACTATAAACTATGGCGCGCGCATATTGTTGTCGAAAAAAATCAAAAACTTCTGAGACAACGTTCGTGTATTGCGGCGCGATCTGCATCGTCTGCGGAATTCCCTGCATGTGCATGATGATGAAAGCCGACTTGGTTTCGGCAATCAGCGGCATCATTTCCTGGTCGCCTCGCCCTCCGGTAACATCATTCACAATCGAAGCTCCGGCTCGAATCGCCGCGCGCGCAACGTCGGCCTTCGACGTATCAATCGAAATAATAACTTCACTCTTTCTGCGCAATTGTTCGACCACCGGAATCACACGGCGCAATTCCTCTTCGGGCGCCACAGCTTCGGCGCCCGGTCGCGTGGATTCGCCGCCGACATCAATGAGGTGCGCACCTTCCGCGGCCATCCGTAGACCGTGCGCCACGGCATTTTCCGCGTCGAAAAAATTTCCGCCGTCAGAAAACGAATTCGGCGTGATATTCAATACACCCATGATCAGCCCCTGCCGCGAGAGATCGAAGATGCGGTCACCGATTTTCCAAAGCCTCCCACGCATCATGGATGAGACTAACACACCAGATACTTTATTCGAAGCTGTAGACGTCGACCTGTGGGCGACGCGGCACAGGCGAGCCATCCTGTCAGCGTCGCGCTTCGCGCAGCGAAGCGGCTACTGTTATTTTTTTCGAGAGTAGCGCCCCATCAGTTCCCCTTGCGCAACAACGTGCCCTTTCATTGCCGCATCCAGCTGACTCCGCTTCGCACCAGCGGGCAACTCCAGTTCCCGATCGAGGGCAAAAATCTTGAAGTAATAGCGATGCGTGCCGGAGGGCGGACACGGTCCGCCGTAACCGGATTTACCGAAGTCATTTGTTCCGTGGACGCCTTTGGGCGTGCTTCCCTCCGCGATCGTGTTGTTCTGCGGAGAGATATTCCAAAACATCCAATGCGTAAAGAGGCCGCTTGGCGCATCGGGGTCGTCTACAACCAGGGCAAGGCTTTTCGCGCCGGAAGGAACCTCTGTAATCTGCAAGGGCGGACTGGTGTCGCCGCCGTCACATGTGAACCTTGATGGAATATTCCCACCTTCTTGAAAAGCAGAACTTGTGATCTTCATCTTTGCTTCTCCCGAGGCAAATGAGACAATCGCGGCCATTGTAATCGCTAACGCGCCGGCAATAATCGCTTTTTGCACTATTCGACCTCGGATTGAAATCGCGTTACATCGAGCATAACTCGACAAGATTGTTTCGCTGTGATGACTTCAAACGGACGTAAGATTCAGGAACAAATACTCGCGCTTCTTGGGTCGGCCAATTATCGTCCTCTGAACAAGAGCGAACTGGCGAAAGCGCTCGGCCGGAAGAGCGGCGTGCGCATGGGTTTGAGCCAGGTGTTGCGCGATCTCGAGCGCGCGGGCGAGATCGCGCGGATCCGGAAAAATCGCTACGTTCTGCCGCCTGCAGCCGATCTGATCGCTGGCAAGCTCCACATTCACCAGGCGGGATACGGATTTCTGATTAGCGAAAAACCGGGCGAGTCAGACATTTTCATCGCGGCGGAAAACACCGGAACAGCCATGCATGGCGACCGTGTGGTCGCGCGTATATCACCGGACGAACCTTCCGGACGAATCAAAGGGCGGCGCGAGGGGCGCGTGATTCGAATCTTGGAGCGCGCTCACGATACGATTGTCGGCACTCTCCAACGTTCGCGGAACTTTTATTATGTGGTCCCGGATGATCCGCGCATCGTGCACGACGTTTATGTGGGGCAAGTTTCTAATTCGCCGCAGGGCGAATCCGCCGTGGCGGACTTGCCTCTGGCAGCTTTTAAAATTGCGCCACAGGTTGGCGATAAAGTTGTAGTTCGTCTGGAAGCGTGGGAATCGCGCCACGTCAATCCCGAAGGTGAAATCATCGAAGTGCTCGGCCCAGCTTCGGCTCCGGGAATCGACATGCTCTCGATCATCCGGAAATATCATCTGCCAACAGAATTTCCCAGGGACGTTTTGGACCAGGCGAAAGGGATTCCTGAGACAGTCGACGCCCGGCAATTCGAGGGACGCGAAGATTTGCGCGGAGAATTCATCGTCACCATCGATCCCGATGACGCGCGCGATTTCGACGACGCGATTCATGTTGAGAAGATCGGGGGCGGTTGGCGGCTCGGCGTCCACATTGCTGATGTCGCCGCTTACGTAGAGCCCGACAGCCCGCTGGATCGAGAAGCGCGTCGGCGCGGAAACAGCGTTTACCTCCCGGACCGCGTGATCCCCATGTTGCCGGAGCGATTGAGCAACGGCGTCTGCAGTCTCAAGCCTGGCGTCGATCGCCTCACACATTCTGTATTTATTCATTTCGACAAACACGGGAACGCAAAAAGCGCGCGCTTTGCACGTAGCGTAATTCGAAGCGCTCACAGGCTGACGTACAAACAGGCTTACGCGATTCTGACCGCGGCACCCGGCGATCAGTTGGGCGAACGGCTGCACCTTGCCTGGGAACTCGCTGCACTATTGCGGCAGAGGCGATTCGAGCATGGCGCCCTGGACCTCGATTTCCCCGAGGTAAAAGTCTGGGTCGATAAAGACGGGCACCCAGTAAAGTTGGAACGTGTCGAGAATGATAAATCGCACCAGCTTATCGAAGAATTCATGCTGGCCGCAAACGAATCTGTCGCGCGCGAGCTGAAAAAGCGCGCGGTTCCGACCATCTATCGGATCCACGAAAATCCAGACCCAGAAAAATTGGCAGAGTTTCGCGAATTCGTGCTCGGTTTTAATTACACGGTTGGCGATGTGACTCATCGCGCGGAGCTGCAGCGATTGCTGGCGGCAACCCGTGGAAAACCGGAAGAGCAAGCGCTCAAGGTCGGTTTGCTTAAAAGTTTGAAACGCGCCCGTTACTCTCCGCAGCCGCTCGGCCATTATGGGTTGGCCAAGGCAAATTACTTGCATTTCACCAGTCCCATTCGGCGCTACGCCGATTTGGTTGTGCATCGTGCTCTTGGTAGGGATACCGCCGGCACGAGAGGCCGTTCGGCGCGCTCGGCGGGCGCGCACCGCCATCCTGATATGGCCGAGATCGCTTCGATTGCGGAGCACATTTCAGTTACCGAACGAACCGCTGCGGACGCGGAGGTTGACGCCGTCCAAATGAAGAAACTCGAGTTTTTTCAACGACAGCTCGATGCACACAATCCCCAGATTTTCCGAGCTTCGATTGTCGATGTCCGCAACTACGGGTTGATGGTGGAATTGCCTGATGCGCTAATCACTGGCCTTATCCATGTGTCGTCTCTGACGGACGACTTTTATCTCTTTGAGCCTGCTCGACGGCAGCTCATTGGCAGACGGTCACGCAAACGATTTAGTGTCGGCGGCGAGCTATCAGTTTTTGTGGCACGCGTTGACCTCTTTAAACGCCAGGTAGATTTCGCGATTGTCACTGCTTCTCAAGCCTTGACTAGAAAGCGTTACTCGAAGGAACGAAAATCGTAAGAAGCTCAGTTTCCTTTGGTGTAAGTGATCTGCGCCAGCGCGATTTTTCGCGGACGAACTAATTTCCATAGTGGAGTAACAAATCGCTTTGCTTCGGTTAAGGAATTCGCCAGATTGCGACTCAAAAAATCCCTATGAGAATCAGAATCGCGTTTATTCTAATTTCGGTAGCAATCTGCCTCGGCATGTTTACTGCCGCGCCGGCAACACTTCACACCTTCACTGTACCTGGATCGAACCGCTCTAAAAAAGTTACGATTGAGGATCCTATCCCCGCCGTCGGCAACACGCTGTCGCCAATCCGCCACCTAATCGTTGTAGTCGGGGAGAATCGGAGCTTCGACAATGTATTCGGCACGTACGTGCCATCTAGTCCAACGCAGACAGTGTGGAACCTGCTGTCCCAGGACATCGTCCAGATCAACGGTAATATTGGAACGAACTTTGACGCGGCGGCGCAGCAGGAGGCGACCGATACAATGACGTATGAGCTCAGTCCCACGCAAACGGGTCATTTTCAATACTTGCCGCAGCCGAGCACTACTCTCAATGCGCTGCCAACCGGGCTGTGCAACCTGGGGATCTTCTGCAGTGACATAGGGCTGGATCCAACATCGCAGGGGCTTCTGTCCACTCGAGGCACGGGCCAGCCCTTCTATGATCCCCCCGGCGCAACTCCCGTGCCCGATTGCCGCTATCCATCGGATCTACCCAATGGGCCTTACTTGCTTCTAGGCGATTCAGAATTGAACAACTGCGGTCAGCCATTCCTAGCCGAGACCATCGCGAACACGACTTACACGAGCAACACAGGTGACCCCGTACATCGCTTCTATCAGATGTGGCAACAGTCCGACTGCTCTGTTGCCAACATTACGCCGGAAAACCCGAGCGGCTGCAAGCGCGACCTTTTCACGTGGGTCGCGGTAACCGTGGGATGGGGGTTCACCAACCCACCGATGACGAACCAGGATACCTTTCAAGGAGGTGTCGCAATGGGCTATTACAGCATGGCTGCGGGTGATTTCCCCTACTTTCTCGATCTGGCGGAGAACTACGCAATAAGCGATAACTACCATCAGCCGGTGATGGGCGGCACTGGACCCAATTCGCAATTCCTGTTTACCGGGGACGTCTATTACTTCACGGACGCGAACGGAAATCCAGCCACGCCTGCCAGTAATCTCGTCGAGGATCCTAACCCTAGATCTGGGACTAACAATTTCTACAACAACGACCACTTTAACCTTGCGGCGGACCCGGGCAGCACAGGTGTTGCTTTCACTAACTGTTCCGATGACACGCAGCCGGGGGTTCAGCCAATCATGAGTTACCTTCAGGCCCTACCGTACCCGCCGTTCCACAACGGCAACTGCGATTCAAACCATTGGTACCAGCTTAATAACGATTATCCCAATTATACCACGATGGGCACCATAATCAGCAACCAAGATGTGAACGAATTCCCCGCGGGACCTGCGTTTTCGATTGGACCGCAGACGATCCCGACCGTAGGCGATGCTCTTTCAGCTCACAATATCTCATGGAGATATTACGGAGGAGGTTTCAGTGTGGCGAGTAATAACCCACCATCCAACAGCCTTTACTGCGCAATTTGCAATGGATTCCAGTATGCAACCTCAATCATGACGACATCTTTGCGGCAAAACCTGGTCGATTTGGAAGAGTTCTACACCGATGTCGCGACTAACCAGTTGCCAGCGGTTTCCTTCCTCAAGCCCGACGTGCTGCTCGACGGTCATCCCGGCACCTCGACGCCTGCATTGTTCGAGGCATTCGTGCGCAAAATAGTAAATAGCGTAAGAGCGAACAATCAGCTGTGGAGCGACACAGCCATCCTAATCACATTTGATGAAAGCGGTGGCCTGTACGATTCGGGGTACATTCAGCCCATCGATTTCTTCGGTGATGGGCCGCGCACGGTTTTGATCGCGGTGTCGCCTTTTGCCAAGCACGGTCACGTCGATCACACTTATGCCGATCACGCATCGATTCTGAAGTTCATGGAATGGAATTGGACTTTGCCACCATTGTCCTCACGCAGCCGTGATAATTTGCCCAACCCGGTTTCCGCGCAGAATGCTCCGTATTTTCCGCTTAACAGCCCGGCGATTGGTGATCTCCGAACGATGTTCACGTTTCCGCGCCCAACTCCGACGCCTCGCCCTACTCCCACGCCCCGTTGATCCGGAGCGAAAAAACGCTGTGCGATTGTTCGATTTCCCCTGGGGAGCGCCGAACCCGTCGTTTACAATCGCGATGCGACGGGTGTTCATTTCGCTAAACATCCAGAGACACGCGAGGAAATCGCTGCTGCACAGCCGGCCATGGAAGTTTGTCCCTATGCTCGCTATTGGAAACGACGGGTGAAATTTGCGACCCTGGCGAATCACCGCTACAAGAGTTGCCATGACCGAAGCTATAGCCACCGCTGCCGTTGCTCCCCCACGCTACACGCGGGCAAACCCCTTCCCTGCTCGTCTTGTTGTTAATCGTCGTCTCAGCGGTCCGGAATCTGAGAAGGACACGCGGCATTTCGAGCTCGATCTGACGGAATGGGGGTTGAGCTTCGAAGTTGGCGATTCACTGGCGGTTTATCCAACCAACGACCCACAGTTGGTCGATGAAATCATCCATGCGCTCGGCGCGACCGGCGATGAACAAGTCCCGCGGCCCAGGGGGGAACCAACCACATTGCGCGAAGCGTTGCTGCGCGATTACAGCATCACGCAGCCTACGCCGAAGTTTTTGAGGGCCATTGCCGAGCGAGCTTCCGCTGCGCCTACCCTGGGGTACCTTCTCGCGCCAGACCGCAAACACGACCTTGAGACTTACCTTTGGGGGATGGAAATAATCGATTTCCTCCTGGATCATCCTTCTGCCCGTTTCGCGCCGGAAGACTTTGTGGGCTTACTGACGAAATTACAGCCGAGACTTTATTCAGTGGCCTCGAGCTTAAGGGCCTACCCCGACCAGGTGCACTTCATCGTGGATGTTGTCCGTTATGAAAGCAATGGCCGGGTCCGCAAAGGGGTTGCCTCATCCTTTCTTGCGGAACGCGCTGATGACGTGCCGGTGCCCGTTTTTCCGAGTGTGGCAAAACACTTCCACTTGCCGGAGGACGCTGCTACTCCAATCATCATGGTTGGCCCCGGAACTGGAGTGGCGCCGTTCCGCGCGTATTTGCAGCAGCGCAGAGCGACCGGAGCAACAGGAAAGAACTGGCTCTTTTTTGGGTCGCAGCATCAAAGGTGCGATTTTGCCTACGGCGAGGAATTCGAGGCGTTCAAGAAAGAAGGGCTTCTCACACGCCTCGATTGCGCATGGTCGCGCGATCAAGCCAAGAAGATTTATGTCCAACATCAGATGAACGACAATGCGGCTGAAATTTGGAAATGGCTCGAGGGCGAGGGCGCCCACTTTTTCGTGTGCGGCGACGCGAAGCGAATGGCGAAGGATGTCGATGCGACGCTGCGAAAAATCGTGCAGGAGCAGGGCGGTAAAACCGTTGATCAAGCCAATGAGTACGTTGAGAAGCTCAAAAGCGACAAGCGTTACAAGCGCGATGTTTACTGAGAATGACGAAGCACGAATGTCGAATGACGAAGGAATGACTAAATGGAAAAAGTAAACGGTTCCATGTGCATTCGGATTTCGTCATTTTCTTCATTTGTGGCATAGTAAGGGGAGGGCCTTAAAGCGATGTACGAGAACACTGAATTCACATTGAGCCGCGATTGCGAAGCGATCCAGATTCCGAGCGGGCAAAAGACAACGATCCCGGCTGGGAGTCAGGGAGTGATCACCCAGAGCCTGGGTGGCAGCTACACGATCGCCACGTACCAAGGTCTGGCGCGAATCGCGGAGAAGGATCTTGATGCTCTGGGGCTTGAAAAACCTCAGGCGCAACAAACTCAAAAGCCCCTCCGGACAACAAACGGCGAAGTTTCGGAGGAAGATGTCTGGAATCAGCTTCGGCAGTGTTACGACCCGGAAATTCCGGTCAACATTGTCGATCTTGGTCTGGTTTACGATTGCCGCCTAATCAAAAAGGATGATGGCGGCGCCCGCGTAGAAGTGAAAATGACGCTCACGGCGCCTGGTTGCGGCATGGGACCAGCCATTGCGCACGACGCTCAGAGCAAGATTTTGTCGATCGACGGCGTGGATGAAGCAGATGTCCAGCTGGTCTGGGATCCGCCCTGGAATCAAAACATGATCAGCGAAGCGGGCCGGATGAAGCTCGGAATGATTTGAATTCCTTCTAATTTTCCAATCGCACGGGTCAGTTAGCCGGTTGCGTCGCACGCTAGTGGAGTTAGCGTATCTCTCGCGTATTAGGCTTGTTTATTTTCCTCCGATTAGATAAAAACGTCGCATGCCTGCGACGATTGGCACCGAAACCACGCGCGAAGGTCTGTTCGCCTCCACTCGCTGGACGATGGTCATCGATGCTGGTGAATCGCAAACACCGCCTGCCCAAGCGCTAAGCGCGCTCTCGGAACTGTGCCGGATTTATTGGCGACCAATCTTTCTGTTCCTGCGACGCCAAGGCTCAAACCCAGACGATGCGCAAGATCTGACGCAAGGCTTTTTCGCGCATTTGATCGAGTCACGGGCTTACGCCCGGGCCGATCCCGAGAAGGGACGTTTCCGTTCCTTTCTAGTCGGCGCACTCAAACATTTCTTGGCCCACGCGCGCGCTCACGACCGAAGGCAGAAGCGCGGCGGAGGCATGATTTTAGGGCAGCTCGACACGGCCGCGATCGCCGAGGCGGATGCACGAGCCGTGAGCTTGCAGACCTGGAGTGCTGAACGCGTTTATGAGCGCGAATGGGCAGAGACGCTGCTCCGGCGGGCACTGGACCGGCTTGCGGAGGAATGCGCGCTCGCGGGAAAGGATGAGCTGTTCAAGCAGTTGAACTCACACCTTTCGGTCTCCAGCGAAGCGACAGTTCCATACGAAGAAATGTCTCTAAGGCTGGGCCGGCCGGTCACAACACTGCGCAGCGATGTGGCTCGGCTGCGCTCGAGGTATCGCGCGATTTTGCGGGAGGAAGTGGGTGGCACCGTGGCGGAAGCGTCCGAGGTTGACTCGGAGCTGCGACATCTTTGCAAAGTTCTGGCGGCGGCCGATTAATGCGGGCACAGGCGACTAGCGCGGCGGTCTGTCCTGATTGCGGGACACGGCTGGAGGGAGGATTCTCCCGCAATCTCGGGCGCTGCATGATTTGCCTGCTGCGCGTCGGATTCGACGACGCGGAAGAACCTGATGAAACATTGTCCGCTCCCGTAAAGGATCGACTCGGGATCTACAGGATCGAGCGACGCGACGACGGGACGCATTGGGAACTCGGCCACGGCGCCATGGGAGTGACGTATCGCGCGGTTGACACCTCGCTCAAACGACCGGTTGCGCTGAAGCTCATCGATTCGGAATGGGCGAAACGCGGAGCGGAAGCACGTGAACGGTTCATGCGCGAAGCACGAACGGCCGCATCTTTGCGGCATCCAAATGTTGCGACCGTCTACCATTTCGGTATCCGCGAAGAGAACGGGCAGTGTTTCTGCGCGATGGAACTGGTGGAAGGTGAAACGCTGGAGATGCTTGTTCGCCGCACCGGTCCGCTCGACGCGCTCACAACCATCGACATCGCCTTGCAGGTCAGCAGCGCACTGGCCGCAGCGGAAAAGCAAGGCCTGGTGCACCGGGATTTGAAGCCGGCGAATTTGATGTTGGTCGCCGCCGCGCCGGATGCGAACGATTCGAGTCCCGGCAAATCCGAAAAAGCTGAGACCGTCGTAAAGGTGATCGATTTCGGCGTGGCGAAAGCACTTGTGGAAAAGCCGGATGCGATGGGCTTGACGCACGGAGGATTTGTCGGCACGCCGGCTTTCGCGAGTCCGGAGCAATTTACTGATGCGCAGGTCGAGGTTCGCTCGGACATCTATTCGTTAGGCGCAACTCTATGGTATGTGCTCACCGGCCACAGGCCTTTCGAAGGCGCGACCATCGAACAGATTCGCGCGAGCCAGCACTCGCAAGCTCTGTCGATCGAACAGCTGAAGGCGGCACATGTTCCAAGCCGCCTTATTTCGCTGCTCGTGTCGATGCTTGCCCCCGAACCAGGCGCGCGCCCGGGTGTCCGTGCACTCACGTTGCAATTGCAAGATTGCCGCGCACAGATCCTCGATCGCTGGAAAGCGGCGCGCCGATTGGCTCTAGCGGCCGGTCTGATCGGAATGGCGGCTGCGGCCTTCGCGCTGTTCGCTCGGTGGCACAACCGAGCCATGTCCCAGAACACGGCGCCTGCAAATATCTCGGAGAAAAGCATCGCGGTGCTTCCGTTCGACAACCTGAGCGACGATCAAGCGAATGCTTATTTTGCGGTGGGCATCCAGGACGAGATTCTCACCAGCCTCGCAAGAGTTGCGGATCTGAAAGTGATCAGCCGCACTTCGGTCATGCAATACACGACCGGAGCCGGGCGGAACCTGCGCGAGATCGGGAAACAGCTCGGCGTGGCGCATCTTCTCGAAGGCAGCGTCCAGCGCGCTGCGAAACGTGTCCGCGTCAACGCCCAGTTGATTGACGCCCGCACCGACGCCCATCTCTGGGCGCAAACTTACGATCGCGATCTGGCGGACGTGTTCGCCATTCAGAGCGAAATCGCCAAAACTATCGCCGAGCAGCTTCAGGCCAAACTCTCCCTCACAGAAAAAGCGGCGATCGAGCAGCGACCCACCGCCGATCTCGCGGCCTTCGATCTTTACACTCGCGCCAAGATGTTACGGCAGACCAACTCCCGTGTCTTAGGCACCAACAATCGCCTGCAAGCCGTCGGTCTCCTCAACCAGGCGGTGGCACTCGATCCGACATTTCTCCTCGCCTGGTGCGAGTTGGCCATTACGCACGATCTGCTTTATTTTTTGGACCACGACCACACGGCAACCCGCCTCGCTTTGGCGAAAGCTGCCGTCCAGACAGCGCTCCGTTTGCGCCCAAACCAGGGCGAAGCGCATCTCGCTTTGGCACACCACCTCTACCAGGGCTACCTCGACTATGATCGCGCGCGGGCTGAGCTTGCGATCGCGCAACGCACGCTTCCCAATGACCCGTTTATCTTCGTCGTGGCCGGCATTATGGACCGGCGCCAGGGGCGCTGGGCAGAATCCACCCGCAATCTCGAGCGCGTGATCGAACTGGATCCCCGCAATTCTTACGCTTTTCAGAATCTCTCGTTTAACTATCAGGATCTGCGCCGCTATGCGGACATGGCCGCCGTTCTGGACCGCGCTCTCGCAATCGCGCCGAAGGACGTGCATATGAGGGTTGAACGCGCCTTGGTTGACCTCGATTGGCGCGCTGATTCGCGGCCTTTGCATACAACCATCGAAGCGATTCTCGTTGAGGACCCCGGCGCCGCAGCTACACTCGCCAACCACTGGCTGGTACTTGCGCTTTGCGAACGCGACCCCGTCGCCGCAGCTCAAGCGCTGGTGGCGCTTTCCGACAATACCTTCGGGCCAGAAGTCATTCCGCTATACCGCCCCTTCGGTGAAGGCGTGGTGGCTCGCGTTCGTGGGGATGCGGCTGCGGCGCGCGCTGCCTTTACCGTTGCTCGCGTTCAACAGGAAGAGGCGACCCGTGCGCAACCCGATTACGCTCCGGCGCTTTGCGCGCTCGGCCTGATCGACGCCGGACTTGGGCGTAAGGAAGAGGCGTTGCGCGAAGGACGACGGGCCGTTGAGCTTCTCCCCGTCGCGCGAGACTCGCTCGGCGGTGCGGACATGATCCAAGGCTTTGCGATCATTTGCGCATGGATCGGCGAAAAGGATCTTGCTTTGCAGCAACTGGCGATCTCGGCACAAATTCCGGGTGGGGTAACCTACGGCCAACTGAAACTGCACCCGTTCTGGGATCCGCTCCGCGGCGATCCGCGCTTCGAAAAAATCGTCGCCTCGCTCGCACCGAAATAGTCCCCCAGCTGTAGCCGCCCCGCTCAGTTGGGGCGCTGCATCGCACTTGCGACACGCAGAGCGCTGTGGCTCCCGTCACTTTCTTTGCAACGGGACGCAAACTTTCGGGAAGGAATGGGAAACGGTCTGCGTCTCCGGATTAACCGGAACGACGGCTACAAACCCAAAACAACAAAAATCATATTATGAAAAACAGAAAAAAAATCCTGACCTACATCGTCGCCGCACTCTCCATCCTCGTGACCTCAGCGAGTTCGTCGCAGGCCGCGCGCGCACAGACGTACCATGGCACGCTTACCGGCGGCACCTTCTTCTGCGACGGCAATCCCGTTCCCGTCTTCACGGTCACCGGCAACTGGAACGTGAACATCGATCCCGCGACGCCGGCCCAGGTCACGCTCAACGTCTTCTACGATGGCAGCCATCACTTGGCGTTCGGGTACAACGCGTTGATGCTGGTCTCGTCGTCCGGCGGCGTCTACGTGTTCGCGGGGTTCGGAGACGCAGCGACGGCGACGCTCAATACAAGTGTGACTCCGGCGACGTTCTCCTGGCACGTCGAACTCGGCGGCGGCTGCCCGCCCGAGCATCCATACGACTCGCTAACCTACTTCGGACTAGCTAACAACTAGGACCTGACGCGAGGACGGTCTCCGCATCGCACCTGGCATCGTACAGGTGCGATGCGTGACGCCGACGAGACCTGCCACTTCTCGATTCGGCAAATGGCGTCGCATCGCCGGAATAGAACCCAAGGCGGTGCCATTGGTCTTGATTCGTTCGCGACTGATTAACCCGAACACATAGCGACGCCCTCCGCGATACGCAGCATCGGTTCCAAACTTTCGTTGCAACGCGGCGCAAAGTTTCGGGAAGGAACGGGAAACGGTCTGCGTTTCCGGATTACCAGGAACGACGGCCACAACCCAAAACAAGAAAAGGAAATCAAATGATGAAAAATCGAAACATTCAGTTCAAACCAACAGCAGTGGTCCTGATCCCGCTGTTCCTCGCCTGCTTTGCGGCAGTGTTTATCTCGGCACCCACTCCGGCAGCAGCCCGCGACATGGTGCCCTTCAATGGCACTGTCTCGGGGTACGTTGAGTCTCAGTCCGGCACGGAGTGCGAGCCTTCCGCACACGTTATCAACTTCGGACACGCGAACCAATTGGGAGCCTTCACCGGGACGGCGGACTTCGTCACGCGCCCTTGCGACCCCGATCCGGATCTTTGTGAAAATAATATTCCCTACACTGGCACCTTTGACTGGTTTGCGGCCAACGGCGACGAAATCTCCGGCACTTTCGAGGGGTACCTGTGCCCGACAGAAACGCCGGGAGTGTACGACAACCATGAAACCGCGGAGGTGACAGGCGGCACGGGTCGCTTCGCCAACGCCACCGGCCATTTTGAGTTGGTCGGGCAACTGGACTTCACCACGAACCCGCCGTCCTTTGTTCTCCCATGGCAAGGGGTGATCTCAAGCGTCGGCTCGAAGCGCCACTAGAGATTTGTGCGCCTGATCCGAGCATCGCAGCTAGCGTTCGTCTAGTTGCGATGCGCTAGATCGACCAAGAGACCTGCGCTTTTTTTCAGTTGGGCGAGAGGGGCCGCTACCAAAACGGTCTGGAACAATTGCGGCAATGTTTCGACCCCGAGATTCCTGTGAAGATGATTGATCGTTTCTTCTTTGCATGTCGTCATAGGCCGAGGATTTGGTATTTCCTTTACGGCGTTGCAAATTTTTTTGTGACATTTTTTATTCTCGCATTGACAATGCCCGCTTGAATTTTAGACTCGACACCCCCGGACGCGCTTTAGGTTGAAAAATTCCAAGCGCGTTTTAGAAATCGATATGCCTTTGACCAAACTTATCTTGACGGAAAACATTCCCGGTTTGGGTGCTGAGGCGGACGTCGTCAAAGTGCGCCGTGGTTATGCGCGCAATTATCTCCTGCCACACGGAAAAGCACATGAAGTCACTCCGGGCGCATTGCGTCAAATCGACGCGCTGAAGCAGAAGCGCGCTGAGCGCGAAGCCCGCGAACAGAACGAGGCGGAAGAATTGGGGCGCCGAATTGGTAAGGCACGGTTCGTCTTTACGCTGGAGACCGGCGAGACCGGCAAGGCCTTTGGATCGGTTACCGCGCAGGATATTATGAACCGGATCAAAAACGAACTCGGTGCGGAGATTGACCGGCATAAGATTGTTCTTGAGCGTCCGATCAAAGATACCGGCGAACACGAGGTCACGATCAAGTTGCATCACGATGTGACTGCGCAGCTTGTTTTTCAGGTGAAATCCGCAGAGGAACTGCGCGACCGCTGGGCCGAGACCGAGAGCGCTGCGACCGGCGAAGCTGAAAAGAGAAAGAAACCCGGGTTTTTCCGCAGGAAAAAAGAAGAGAAAAAAGAAACCGAATAAATGGCGCCTCAATCGTCCGCATGGACAGGAGAGAAGCCTCGTAAAGCGGGAAATGGCGCTGGCCGAGGTTCGGCGGCGCGAAGCGGCGAAAAAGTTGTTCCCATTTCGCCCACAGGTTCTGCGCAGGATATTCACCGTACCCCGCCGCATAGCATCGAGGCAGAACAGGGCGTCCTGGGGTCAATGCTGCTCTCGCCGCGGCAAGCCATTGCCGAATGCGTCGAGAAAATTGATGAGCAATATTTTTACGTCCCTGCTCATCAGACGATCTACACTGTGCTCGTCGATCTTTGGAATGCCGGGCAGGCGATCGATCTGATCACGTTTACACAGGTCTTACGCGACCGGAACCTCCTCGACAGTGTGGGGGGCGCTGCATTTGTCACAAGTTTATTTACGTTCGTTCCGACGGCGGCGAATCTTGAGTACTACCTGGAGATCGTTCGTGACAAATACATCCTGCGCCAAATCATTTCCGCTGCGACCGAGAGCGTCCGGCGCGCCTACGAGGAGCAGGACGAGGTAAATAATCTTCTCGACGAAGTAGAACAGCGCATTTTCGCCGTGGGCGACGACCGCTTCAAAGGCCAGATGCTTTCCATGAAAGATCAGGTGATGGAAGCAATCGAGGCGATCGAGAAGCTCTATGAGCGTAAAGGTGGTATCACTGGTATCTCCAGCGGCTTCATCGAATTCGATCGAATGACCAGCGGTTTGCACCCTTCGGAAATGATCGTGATCGCGGCCCGCCCAAGCATGGGAAAGACAGCGCTCGCCATGAACATCGCCGAGCACGTCGCGATCAATGAGAAACTCCCGGTCGGCGTTTTCAGCCTGGAGATGAGCAGCCAACAGCTGGTGCAACGGCTGCTTTGTTCGCGAGCGCGTGTGAATCTCCAGAAAGTCCGTGATGGCTTTCTTGGCGAACGCGATTTCCCGAGCTTGACCGCGGCCGCTTCAAAACTGGCGGAAGCAAAAATTTTCATCGACGACAGCGCGAGCCTGAGCATTCTCGAATTGCGCGCGAAAGCGCGCCGGCTCAAAGCGCAACAGGACGTGCGGCTCATCATTGTCGATTATTTGCAACTACTGAGATCGACCTCGCGCCGCGCTCAGGACAATCGGCAGTTGGAAATCTCCGAAATTTCCGCAGGACTAAAAGGTTTGGCCAAGGAATTGAAGATTCCGATCGTTGTTGTCGCCCAGTTGAATCGACAACCGGAGCAACGCACGGGCGGTAAACCGCGCCTGAGCGATCTGCGCGAATCCGGCTCCATCGAACAGGATGCTGACCTGGTCGGATTACTTGTCAGGCCGGAGATTTACGAGGAAGACGAAGAAGCGCGCGCGGAAAAAGCCGGCGAAGCGGAGTTGATCATCGCCAAGCAACGCAACGGGCCGGTCGGTGAGATTCCGCTCACGTTCCTGAAAGAATTTACCCGCTTTGAAACCCGGGCCCGTAATGTGAGCGAGCCGGAAGAGGGGTTTTAGAAATCGTTACACCGTTGAGTCGGTTCCCCAACCTGTCATGTTGAGCGGAGCGAAACATCTCTGACTATCGGTTACGGCAAACGAGCGCCAGAAGTAACCAGAGATTCTTCGCTTCGCTCAGAATGACAAAGAGCGCTCCAACGAATCAACGCTGCAACAGCGCTTTCGCCGCATCAATCACATGCTGCGCGTCGATCCCGCGCTCTTTCATTACTTCCGGGCCGGGCGCGCTCAAGCCGAATTGATGCAGACCGATGACTTTCCCGTCGAGCCCGACGTATTGATACCAAATCTCAGTGACCCCGGCTTCGATCGCGACGCGTTTGCGACATTCGTTAGGCAGGACTTCTTCACGGTATTTTTGAGGCTGGCGATTAAAACGTTCGAAGCACGGCAGCGAAATCACCCGTACGCCATCGCCCAGCTGTCCCGCCGCCGCGAGCGCGTGCTGCAATTCGCTCCCGCACGACATGATAATCAGGTCGAGTTTCCCTTTTTCCTTCTTCGCAATGTAACCGCCACGGAGGACTCCTTCGCGACGCAGATTTACGTCGACATCGTTTAACATCGGCACGGCCTGGCGCGTGAGCGCAAGAAAGGTAGGCCCGTCCGTCCGCTGCATGGCTCCTACAAATGCGCCTGCGGTCTCTTCCGGATCGGCGGGTCGAATCACGTCAATGTTCGGCATCAATCGCACAGAGCTCACCGTCTCCACTGGTTCATGAGTGGGGCCGTCTTCACCGACGCCGATCGAGTCGTGAGTGAAAATATAGGTATTGGGAAGCTTCGCCAGCGCGGCCAGCCGAATGGAAGCGCGGCAATAATCGGTAAAAACCATGAACGTCGCGCCCGATGCGCGAAAGAGCCCGTGATACGAGATGCCGTTGAGAATTGCGCACATTCCATGTTCGCGAATGCCGAATCGGATGTTGCGTCCGCCGGGATCATCGCGATTAAAATCACCTCCGCCATCGATGTAGTTCATTGTCGATCCGTACAGATCGGCGCTGCCGCTCATCAGTAATGGCATTGCCTGGGCAATCGGCTGCAATACTTCGCCACCGGCTTTTCGCGTTGCCAGCTTCGCATCCTTGGGAAAGTCAGGAATCTTCGATAAAAGATCCGATGGAACTTTTCGCTCCAACCCGTCATCGAGCATCTTCGCCTTGTCAGGATTTTTCGTGCGCCACGCGTTGTAGGTTTCTTCCCACTTCTCGTAGTCGGCGAGCAGCTTCTTTTTATGTTCGACAAAATAGTCGTACACCTCCTGTGAGACGAAATAGTGTTCAGCAGGCAGGCCGAGGGCCTTGCGTGCCGCATCAACGTACTTCGCACCGGCCTCTCCATGCGCTTTGAATGTGCCTTCTACTTCCGGGACTCCTTTGCCGATCAGCGTGTGCGCGATGATGAATTGCGGTTTCCCGTTGTCGCGCCTCTTTGCCACATTGAACGCATCCAGAAACTGTTGCATGTCGTGACCGTCGATCTCCTGCACGTCGAAGCCGTATGCCTCCATACGTTTGCCAGTATCTTCGCTCTGCGTTTCCTTCGCTGGGGCGTCGAGCGTGACGGCATTTGAATCGTAGATGAAAATCAAATTATCGAGGCCCCAATGGCCGGCCAGCGCGCATGCCTCGGAAGCCACGCCTTCCTGCATGTCGCCGTCGCTGCACAAACAGATCACATGCTGATCGAAAATCTTGTGCTCATCCGTATTGAAACGTGCCGCCGCCATCTTTGTCGCCACGGAAATCCCAACCGAGTTGCCGACTCCCTGACCGAGTGGCCCCGTTGTGCATTCCACCCCCGGCGTCTCACCAAATTCAGGGTGCCCCGGCGTTTTGGAATGCAGTTGGCGGAAACGCTTGATCTCCGACATCGGCAAGTCGTAACCGCTCATGTGCAGCCAGGCGTACAGGAACATGCTGCCGTGCCCGCCGGAGAGGACGAAGATATCTCGATTGATCCAGCGCGGCTTGTCTGGATTGTAATTTAGCGCATACCCATAAAGCACGGCGCCCATCTCGGCGCAGCCGAGCGGAAGTCCAAGGTGACCAGATTTCGAAGCTTGCACAGCGTCCATGCACAAACCGCGTGCCTGGTTCGCTGCCTCAGAGAGAATTTTAATATTTAGACTCATGGAAAAGGAAGGAAGATTCGTAATTTCAGGTTTAATGATTGAAAACGCGAATCTCTATATGGCCGAACATTTGCGTTCGACAATGTATTTTCCGCTGCTGAGCTATTGGAGGCTGTAAATCTGAAGATCGTAGGACTACTTCACCCGTGAATACGCCATCACTACTTCAAATTGTCGAGCGGCTCGAACGTCTGGCAGGCAGGTTGCCTTCCAAAATCCGAAAGGCTGTTCTTAATGAGCTCACGCCACTGAAGCAATTATTCCTCCAGCAACGCCCACCGCGTTTTCTTTTTGCAGGCTCAGCGAAGGTACCTGCGAGGAAAATCATCTCGGCCCTCTTTGGTTCGGCGGAGTTCGTCGCGCCAAATACCGCTGCGCCGCTTTGCCGCTGGTTCGATGTCGACTTTCCTGAGAGGGGAAAGATATCGATCATCGACGCCCGCGGGGTCGACGATTCTGCGGCCATCCATGTCCGGGACGAACTCAAATATCGCGCTGCAGATATCATTTTTTTCATCCGGGACGAGCGAATCGCCCAGGAAATGGAGAAACGCGAACTGGGCGAGTTAAACAGCTATCTTAGCTGGAATGAGACATTGGAAACGGATCGCAAGATAATCGAAATTATCGTTCCCCCATATGAGAAGCACGACCTCGGTGCGACACGCGACGAACACGCACTCGAATCAAGTCTCGTGAAACCCGGCGTTTTTTTGGAAACGTTGAGGTTAATCCCTGTGGATAATAATCAGGGATTTGAACTGCCCCCTGCGGAAGCGCGGCGTCTCATGTCGATCCTTGCGCGCGAATTGCCGAATGAAGCCCGGATGGAAATGATTCGGATATCTCGAGATCAGGAGGCCCAGCGTGAAGTAGCGCAGCTCTTGGTAAAATCTACGACCGCCGTCTCCGCTGCCATCGGCGCACAACCGATCCCCCTCGCCGATCTACCGATCCTAACCAGCCTGCAACTGACGATGATTTCCGGAATCATGTATGTCAGCGGGCGCGAACGCAGCTTGCGTGCTGCCGCAGAATTCGCCGGCGCACTCGGTGCGAACGTTGGCGCAGCGATGCTCCTTCGTGAAGGGGCCCGCGCGATCCTGAAATTCTTTCCGGGTTGGGGAAACGTTGTATGCGGTCTGGTAGCAGGCTCGGGAACGTACGCGATTGGTCGCGCGGCAACCGCGTTCTTCATTGAAGGCGTGTCACTGAAGGATGCGCGTCGCACCTATTTGGCGAACCGGAAAAGACGCCGGCGCCGAGAATCGTAAGAACTCAATGAACGAATAAAGGTATCTGTCGACACACTGATCATATCAGGCAAATACCTAGTAATTCGCCTGTGAATAACTTGTGAACAAAATTCCTAATTATTGCATATTTCGCTCACACGATTTTGCGAACAAAGAGACTAGTTTCGCTGCGCTTGTCGCGCCCTCGCCGGCCTTCTAATGAAGCTCTCCGACATTCGGGCGACGCTTCAAGAAATACACGTCTCGCCGGTCAAAACCCTTGGTCAAAATTTTCTGCACGATCAAAACCTTGCCCGGTGGATTGTCGATCAGGCGCAGATCACTTCGGACGATTACGTGCTTGAAATCGGGCCCGGCTTGGGAGCGTTAACAGAACTCCTTCTTGAAAAAGGCGCGCGCGTTCTGGCGATCGAGAAAGATACCCGTCTTGCCAATTTTTTACACGAACGTTTCGCTCATGAGCGACTGGAAATACTAAACATCGACGCGCTTAAATTCGACGCGCGCAACTTATTTACGCATCGACGCGTGAAATTAGTTGGCAATCTTCCGTATAACATCTCAAGCCAGCTACTTCTAAAGTTCCTCGCGCCCCAAAGTCCTATCTCACTATGGTTGTTTGTATTACAAAAAGAAATGGCAGCGCGTCTTTCCGCAAAGCCGTCTACGCATGATTATGGTTCTCTGACATTGCGCATCCAGTTGCGCCATCACGTAAAATATCTGCGTACTGTTTCTGCAACTGTTTTCTTGCCGCGACCTGAGGTCGATTCCGCAGTGGTGCGAATCTTGCCGCGAGACCCGCGGGAATTGCCGCCGCACGACAAAGAGTTGCTTCTGGAATTGATTCGCCTCGGTTTTTCTCAGAGAAGAAAGCAACTAAGAAAGTTGCTTCGGGAGCGAGTCGATGACTGGGATACTCTCGCGCGTCACCTCAACATCGATCCCAAAGCTCGAGCTGAAGAGCTCTCGTTACTTCAATGGATCGGGGTGGTGAATTTCATCGCCCCGCTACTGTGTCCCGATATTGGACTGACGAACAATGAGCGTTTCCCCATCGTCGATAAAAACGATAGAATTCTGCGCGATGCCAGCCGCTCCCAGGTGCATGGGAATAACTTGCGCCATCGCGCCGTTCACATCTTGATTTTTAACCCGGTCGGCGAGGTTTACTTGCAGCAGCGCTCGCGCTGGAAAGACCGGCATCCCTTGAAATGGGACTCGAGCGCTGCTGGTCATGTAATCGCCACGGAAAGCTATGACGACACAGCTCAACGCGAGTTGAAAGAAGAATTAGGCATAAGCGTTGCTCTTAAGAAGATTGTGAAGCTTTCTGCCTCGGAACGTACCGACCATGAGTTTGTCTGGCTTTATCGAGGGGAAGTGGCCGGCAATCTGTCACCGAGTCGAACAGAGATCGAAGCTGGCGCATTCTTTCCTGAGAAGATCATCGATGGTTGGGTGGCGGCGCGACCAGAAGACTTTGCCCCGGGATTCATCGAATGCTGGAAAGTCTATCGTCAGAAAAACTGCAGCAGTCGCGACGCGCTTACTTAAATCCGACAAACTTTCTCCGAGGCAAACGGCGCAGAGCCGTTCGTTTGAATTTTCGCGCGGCACGCTTCGCCTTCAGTTTGCCGCCGTAGACAGTATCGCTAAACATCTTGGTCACGATTTTATCTCCGCGAAGGAAGTGGACCTGAAAACCATGCGTTTGTTTCTTCGCGCGCGCTTTTGTGTCAATGCGACGAATGTTAGCCTCCGAATCAGGATTAGGACGTCTTCGCATAACGAAAGCTAACTGAACAATCTCAGCAATCAACGAGGCAAACTTGCGGGAGCGCTTCGGCCGAATGCGTCCGGAGGAGGCAGATTCCAGGAACGCCATTTCTTATCGTATTCGTTGGCCGCCAATAATGCGTAGCAAGGGTGCCGTTTCGCACGAAGCCAGGTGATCAGCTTTACAAGATTTTCCTGTGCCATTGTCGTGCAGCCAGTGGTCGGCCGATTCACGCCGCGGCGGATGTGAAAAAAAATCGCGCTCCCTGCGCCCGGCACTGGTGGATCGGAATTGTGGCGGATTTCGATGAGCCAGTGATAAGCAAAATCACCGGAACGCATCTTTTCGTGCGTGTAATTATCCGGTGGATTTTTTGGATCAATCACGATGTGCCGATTGTAATTCGGCGATCGCGGGTCATCGCTCCAAACGTCTGCCTCAGTCACTTGATGGTATCGATAGTCGCCGCCGGGGGGCAAGCGCGCCTCGTAACCAAAAACCTGACCAATCTCGAAAACGCCTGCAGGAGCGCGACCGTCCCGCTCCTTCTTCCGAAGGCCAGGCTCGTTTTGTCCGGCCAGCCCTGTGCCCCACGCAATGCCATTTTTACCAAACAACACCGGAAACGGGCCAGCCACCGCTGTCCAATCTCCGCCACGTGCACGTTCAAAGAGTCGCAGCTCGCCGCGCATTGAATTCGATGTGGGCGCAATACCGACGATGAGCTGCGTACAATCGTCAGGAAGACCATCGGCGTAAGCGTGAATGCAAGCCACTATCAGCAGGCAGGTAGCGAGGCAGCGCGAGATTGACATCAGAGTTCAGAAGGGAACGCATTTTCTTGGCTGCGCCAATTGTTTTCACATCTGTGCCAGCGGTGGGCAGCGATTGTTTTTCTAACGGCTCCATTAGGTTTGAGCCCAATCCTTGCGCTTATGAAAACATCACTATCGTTCGGAGTAATGCTCGCTGTTCTGGGTGCGGGGATTGCTTCTATATCGGCTCAAACCCAGAGCACGACCGTTCAAGTTAGCAAGCTCGTTGGCACCAAAGTAAAATCCTCGCAGGGCGAAGAAATTGGTGTGGTTAAGGAAGTCATGATCGACCGCAGCACGGGGTGCATGGCTTACACCGTTCTTTCCACCGGCGAAGGTGGAGCACGTGCTGCCGGCGGCGGCAAACTGGTTGCAGTTCCGTGGGCAGTTTATTCTCCTACAAGCGACGTAACCGCTCTCACTGTGACCGTGGATCGAGAGCGAATTTATAGCGCACCGGTGTTCGATTATGCGCGGATCGATGAATACTCGAGGCCCGATTATATTACCAACGTCTACAGTTACTATGGGGTAAGCCCAGGAGCGGAAGTCGGTGCTGGGGTTTCCCGAACGACCACAACAGGCGCCACCTCCGGAGAAACCAGCGGCGCCGGCGCGGCTCGCTCGCCGGTCCAGGGCGCCTCACCTGCTGCAACCACTTCCCCGGCAACAAGGTCGCCCGCGGAGAGAGAGTCACCCGCTGGCAGAGCATCGCCCAGTCCGCGTGCGACCGCAGAAAGACCTCACGCGACGGCATCACCTCGCGGACGGGAGGGTGAGAGCCCCGCCGCTAAAGAAGAGCGCGGTACGAGAGCCAGACCAGGGGAAACCGAATCCCCGAGCAGCAGAACCAGAGAAGAGCGCGGCACAAGAGCCAGACCGGGAGAAACAGAATCCCCGAGCGGCGGCGCTGAACTTCAGAGAGAACCCTCTCGGGCAACGCGGGAGTCTGGACCTGAAGCAGCAAGTCCGAGTGAAAGAACCAGGGAAGGAACACAAACGCGTCCTCATAGGAAGCCAGAGAGGCCCGAGAGCGCGTCTCCCCCACCGGGACCCGAAGAGTAAGAATACCAATCCCTCGTCTGCGCGAATTCGCGCGCAGCTTAGAGTGCGCTCGCAGGACGGCGTGATTTGCGGGCCGTCAGGTGTGGGCTTCGACGGCAGCGGTATCTGCAGGAAGATATTTCACACCAATAAGCCAGGCCACGCCGGAGAGGAGAATTATTCCGGACACAAACAGAAATGCCACACGCATGTTCGTGTGACCGCCGATATATCCAAGGAGCCAGAATGCCTGCACGTCACCCAACGCATGGATGACCAAGATGTTTGCGGCAAATGCTGTCGCACGTACTGCAGGCAGGGAAACATTCGCCAGAGCCGTGTTAGAAGGACCGGTGTTTAGAAAAAGGAAAAAGATCGCGAAGAACATCGTGATCCACGCCGCTGGAAACGGAATGTAGAGGGTTGTAACGAAAAACGGACAGGCGACGAGCATTCCGATTCCCGACACCCAGAAGTAGGAACCAGCGAAACGCGGACGCAACTTGTCGGCGATGACGCCTCCCAGAAGCGTCGAAACCAGGCCCGCGACTACAGTGATCAGGCCAAAGATCGTCATGCCTACGTCCGGACTTTGATTGCGATAACGCAGATATGCCGGTACCCAGAAGCCCAATCCGCCGGTCACGAAAGTCATCAATGTCATCGCGATGCAGTTGATGAGATAGGAGCGAGTGCGGAACAAATCCAGGTAGTCACGGATGCTCCGGCGCGCTGACCTTTGTACCAGATGATCTGCAGTGACACGCGGATCGCGTTGCCAGAAGCACAGCAGTCCGAGCAACAACCCTGGCGGTGCAACGAGATAAAATGCCCAGCGCCAGCCAAGGTGAGCGCCTATCGATCCGCCGATTACGTAGCCGAGCGCGCTACCGACCGGAATCGCCGCGCAAAAGATCGCCATGATGCGACCACGTGTTTCGATCGGGAAAAGATCGGCCAAAATCGTCGGCGCTGCCGGTCCGTAGCCGCCTTCGCCAATTCCAACGCATACGCGAGTTGCAAAGAGAATCGCGAATGTCGCCGCCAGGCCGGAGCCGCCGCTCGCAACACTCCACAAAATCACAGCGGAACCAATGATGATCCAGCGCGAGAATCGGTCGGCGAGCAGTCCCAGGATTGGCGCGCTGACCATGTAAGTGACGAAAAACGCGTCGCCGAGCAGACCAGTCTTCGTCATCGCATTCACGTCGTCCGCTGCAAAAAAAGTTCCGCGAATATCAGGCTCGAGCGCCGCCAGAATTTGCCGGTCGATGTAATTGAAAAGATTGATGGCCAGCAGAAGGAAAAGTGCCGTTCGCGCGCCGCTGAGCGGAGTTTTCCAGGCAGATTCCATTGGCAGTTGTGATTGCAGTTTGCCGAGCGCCAATTGTAAATGATAAACGATGCCCAGAACTCATCCCTTAAACGACGTTGTCATGTTGAGCGAAACCGAAACATCTCTGATTTGTTTCCGTGAAAATCGATTCAGAGAATGATCAGAGATTCTTCGCTTCGCTCAGAATGACATCATAAGATGGCTTGCAGTATGTCCGCCCCTGAACGCGCGCTCTATTTTTTCGGCCGACTGCTGGTGCGTTGCTTTTATCGGGTCACTGCGTTGGGACTGGAAAACATGCCCGCAGGCGGATTTCTACTTTTGCCCAACCACATCACATGGGTTGACGCTATCGTGCTGCAACTCGCTTGCCCGCGCCCAATTCGTTACATCATCGACCAGGAGTATTATGATCAACCGATTCTACACCCGCTTCTGCGCACGCTGGGTTGTATTCCAATCAATATTCGGCATTCGCGTTCCGCCATTCGCGCCGCGACTGAAAAAATCGCTGAAGGCGAGATCGTCTGTCTTTTTCCCGAGGGCCAGTTGGAGCGCAGCGGGGTTCTTTTGCGATTGCAGCGCGGTTACGAATTGATTGCGCGCCACGCTAATGCGCGAGTCGTTCCGGTTTGGCTCGATCAGCTTTGGGGTTCGATTTTCTCATTCCAAGGCGGACGATTTTTCACGAAATTTCCCCGGCGCATCCCGTATCCTGTCATCATCGCCTTTGGCAAACCGCTCCAGGGCGAGGCCGCCGACAATGCGACCGTGCGTGAGGAATTACTTAAACTGGGTGAATTTTGTTTCAGCTGCCGTCCGTCATTAGATCGGCACCTTGCCGAAGAGTGTGTGCGCGGACTGAAGCGCAGACGGTTCACGACGGCGGTGATCGACGGAATCGATCATAGCCAGCTGAGCCGGTCAAAGCTGCTCGGCGCGGCAGCGGCATTAAGTCGCTATCTTCGGAAAGAATTTTCTGACAAACGAATCGCCATTGTTTTGCCTGCAAGCAAAGCATCGATGGTGGCCAACCTGGCAGTGACGCTCGCGGACAAGGTTCCTGTCGATCTTAATTTCACAGTAGGACGCGTAGCGAATGAATCTTGCTGCAGACGCGCCAACTTACGGGTCGCAATTTCAGCTACCCAATTCATGGAACGACTCAAAGATTTTCCGTGGCCGGAACGCGTTTTGAAATTGGACCAACTCATGCCGCAGTTGAAACTCCAGATCGTTTTCTGGTGGATCGTATCGATCCTGGTTCCTGCCCGTTTGCTCTTGCGTCTGCTGCAAATTCCAAAGGAAGGCGGCCACAGAGAAGCGGTTTTGCTTTTTACAAGTGGAACCACCGGAGAACCAAAAGGCGTCGTAATCAGCCACCGCAACATTGTCGGAAATGTCTCGCAGTTTCGGCAATTGCTGGATGCACGAGAGACCGACGCCATCCTCGCGTCGCTGCCGTTCTTTCACACCTTCGGATCGACCGTCACGCTCTGGTATCCGCTCATCGAAGGTGTGCGAATTGTCACCTATCCCAACCCGCTGGAAGCTGCGAAGAACGCAGCGTTGATCGAGCAATACAAACTAACGTTCCTTCTGGCGACTCCCACTTTTCTGCGGATGTACCTGCGCAAAGCCGAACCGCACCAGCTTCGCAGCTTGCGCCTCATTATCACCGGCGCGGAAAAGTTGCCGCTCGATCTTGCCAGTCATTTTGAAAAACAGTTCGAAAAAAAAGTCTTCGAAGGCTACGGGCTCACCGAGACAGCGCCGGTGGTAAGCACAAATCTGCCCGATCCGGAACCAAAAAAGCCTGGAGAGCAGGTGCAATCATCCAGCCGTTTGGGGTCGGTTGGCAGGCTGGCGCCAGGAATCGCCGCTGAAATTCGCGAACCCGAAACGGATCAAAAACTTTCGCTGTACGAAACCGGGATGCTTTGGCTGCGCGGGCCAAACATTTTCAAAGGTTATCTGCACGATCCCAAGCAAACCGCGGAAGTTCTTCGCGATGGCTGGTTGAAGACGGGCGACATCGCCCGGTTTGATGAAGACGGATTTCTTTATATCGAAGGGCGGCTGTCGCGCTTTTCAAAGATCGGCGGCGAGATGGTGCCGCACGAAACAATCGAGAGCAAAATTGTCGATCTCCTTGATTTCTCCGGGAGAGACGAGCGTCCACTGGCAGTCATGGGCGTGCAGGACGAGGCAAAAGGCGAGGCGCTCGTTCTGCTTAGCGCGGTAGATATCGATCTCGCGGAGTTGCGCAGCAAGCTTCACGAAGCGGGCGTGCCGAATTTGTGGATTCCAAAACAGATCCAGCGCGTTGAAGCAATTCCGGTCCTCGCCTCAGGCAAACTGGATTTAAAGAAATGCCAGAGACTCGCAATCGAAGGGTAAGGCGCGACTGCTTGCCCTGAGCGAAGTCGAACGGGGGCGCGCCGATTTATCAACTCGCACACAGCGATTAATTGTGCGGAGTATCTGTCGGAAGCTTCGCTACAAAATCCGTCACCAGCTCGTCAAAGCGATCCGGCTGATCGATGAACACCGCGTGCGCGGCGTCTTCGATTTTTTCGAAACGCGCATAGGGAATCTGGTTTGCCGCTGTCTGCTCGCGAGCCAGTTCGTCTGATTTCGCGGAAGCAATAATCAAGGTTGGGCACTCAATTTTCTTCAGCGCCGCCGTCCGATTCACGCCGAACATGTCGGCTACGAGCATGGCGACGCCAACGTCAGCCGGAGTTTTCATCCCAGTGCTGACCAGCCCTTCGATCGCGCCGTTGCCCGGCGGTTTACTGATAATTGCTCGCATCATGCCGCCCAAATATTCCCGTTGATGCGCCTGATAAATGGCGAACATCTTGAATTGCGCCGCCGTCTCTTGCGGACGCGCGACCATGCCGTCGGCGCCGTCGGAAACTGCCGCATCCACCAATACAATTCCAGCGAGCTCTTTGGTGCCATAGTGCTCGACGTAAGCAGCGATGTCCTGAACACCTTGCGACCATCCAATGAGAACTGGCCGCCGCACGCCCAGGCGCTCCAGCGACGTGTGCAAATCCTGCGCGCGTACCTCCGGTGTGTTGCCGGTCGTCGTCTTCGTCGATTCACCCTCCGAACGCGGATCGAAGGCAATTACCCGATAGGTTTTTGCGAACATTTCGATTTGATGGCGCCAAATGTCAGCACCTGTGCTCCAGCCGGGAATGAAGACCAGAGCAGGGCCTTCACTCGGCTTGCCCGCTTCAAGCACGCGCAAAGAGACGCCATCGGGCACGTTCACCATGCGTGAGGAGACGGCCGGCGATTCCGCGCGCCCTCGCAATGCACCGAAGCAAATGACGGCGATCAGAAGCAAAACTGGTCGAGAACTCAAGGTCATCGCGGTCCGGCAAATCACGGACGAACGGCCGGATCTTCTTCCTTCAATCGCCAGGGTGAAATTCTGCCAAAAAGATCGCGCGTCGCGCCTGCAATATCCTCGGCTTTCGAGACGCCGCTGTCGATGAGAGCACGCCCGGTACTCGCCCAAATCTTCTTCACAACGAGCGCGCCGTTTTCGCGGACGATTCGACCAAGATGCTGAACAGCTGCAGCTGTAGCCGACTTACGGATAAGTTCGGCCGGACATCGCGAAGTAAGTTCGCAGTAGCGGCGCGCGACTTCTCCCACGCGCAGTGTGAGGAACGCGTTCGCAGCGCCATTGGAGACACATTTCACCAGGAGAGCTGAGATGCCGCTCAAACCCGGAATTCCACCTTTAAGCGCCGGCACAACAGAAACCGCGAGCGGCGCGACCATTTCCCCGAGGTCAAGCGACTCAAGACCGCTGGCGACAAAAGCTGTCCCAGCGACATTCGCATACAGTCGCGTCAATTCGCGAGGCGAGGGACGCTGGACGTAAATCCGGGCGATGCGTCCGATCATTTGAATTTGAGTGAACAGGACGATGAGTCCATCCAATCGGCCGTTCTGCATCAAAGCGGTGCTTAGAAAAACTGTGCTTGCAGTTCTGCGGACGACTAAATCTGCTTGGGCTGACAGAGTTGCAACCGCCCTTTCGATTTCCTCCTTCGTGACGACCGGCAGATCGCGCGTCCGTGGATTTGCGGCGAGTCGGACACGAAGAGCCTGCAAATAGACGTCATGCTTCGGACCGGAATCTTCCTCCGGTGGGACAAGGGCGGCGGGAAGCCTTGCGTATGCGATCGCACAGTAGAGCGCGAAAAATCCAGCAGTCAGGCAAACAGCCCAGAATACGACCGTGCCGGCAACTGGATGGATTCGGTCTGCCAGCGAGATCAAGCTGGTCGCACCTGCGACAATTAGCGAGACCAGGCAGACAGTTATCATCACAGCGAGGATAATGATCATTTTCCTCGCACCGGAATTCTGAGCAGCAGCGGCTTTCACCTCGTGACTACTGTGCACTCAGTGCAGCGGGCTTCAATCGAAAGCTAAATAAATGCCGAGGAGCAGATAACGCAATTTCGATTAGCGCCTCGCGCGAACGCACGCGAAGCTGCGCCAAGGAAATGCATAACGGCAACATTGTGACGTTAAGTCTTGCGACGGTGTCACTGCTCCTTTCTCATTCTCTGCGCGCCGAGGAAAGGCCAATGATGAAGGCGGTCGTGGCTCACGAGTACGGCGCGCCGGAAGTCTTGAAATTGGAACAAATCCCGCGACCGGAGCCGAACGAAGAAGAAGTTCTGGTGCGCGTGATTGCGAGCGGCGTCAATCCAGCCGACCCGCTCACGCTCAGTGGGAAATATGCGCGCGAATTCGGCACGCATTTGCCACTAATTCCGGGTTACGAAATCGCCGGAGTCGTAGAGAAAACGGGAGCAAACGTGACGAAACTCAAAGTGGGCGACGCGGTTTACGGTTACCCAACTTTCGGCGGCGGCTGGGCTGATTACATCACCGTCAAGGAGTGGGAAGTTGCAGTAAAGCCCAAGTCTCTCAACTTCGTGGAAGCAGCGGCGGTACCCATGGGTGCCTTGACTGCGTGGCAAGCGCTCGTAGACGTGGCGAAACTGCAGCCGGGACAAACCGTTCTCATTCACGGCGGCTCGGGCGGCGTCGGTAGTTTCGCGATCCAGATTGCAAAAGCGCGCGGAGCACAGGTCATTGCGACCGCGTCCACGGCAAACCAGGATCTTCTCAAGCAACTCGGCGCGAACGTGGCGGTGGACTACACAAAGACGAAATTTGAAGACGTTGCCAAAGATGTGGACGCGGTGCTCGATCCGGTCGGTAAGGAAACGCTGGCACGTTCCTACGGTGTGGTGAAGAAAGGCGGCATCGTCATGTCGCTCGTCGCGCGCCCCGACCCGGCTGAAATCAAGAAGCGCGGCATTCGCGGCGCGGGTATCTCTGTTCATCCCGATTCTGAAGATTTGGGAGAGATCGCCCAACTGATCGACGCCGGAAAGATCAAACCAATCGTGACGCAGGTTCTGCCGTTGAGTGAAGCGATCGCAGCCCAACAACAGGCTGCGACCCATCATACTCGCGGAAAAGTTGTGCTCCGGATTGCAGACGAGCCGAAAGCTTGACGCTGCGCGCGGGCGTTTGAAGTTCGTCCATCATGAAAAAGACGTTCCTGGCAATTTCTTCCGCCGGTCCCAATCGTGATTTCTCCAAGGCCACACGCGAGCAGCCTTTTTGGGATGAGCACGCGAAGTTCATCGATCAACTCGTTGAAGACGGTTTAATTCTGATGGGCGGCCCTTTGGTCGATGAAGGCGGCTCACTGCTGGTCTTCAATGCTGGAGATGAAAACGAAGTGAGAGAGAAATTGAAAAACGATCCCTGGGCCGAGCACGGCATCCTGAAACTTGAGAGCGTAAAACGCTGGGAAATCTTTATCGATAATAGGAAGTAAGGGCTCAGTGTGTCGGGAAGGCTTCATCGCCCTTCAAGATGCATCGGGTAGGACACGACCATAGCCTGCTCGCCGCGGCGAGGGCGCGCCGAATGAACTTCGAGCGATTACAGCGCGCCGTGGCGAACCTTTTCGTCGATCGACAGGTAATCGTTCCGCGGCGGACTGAAAGTATCTAACACACGCGTCGGTAATATCGTTTCCACGCCGTGCGGCACATCGCTCGCGAGATAGAAAGAATCGCCGGTTGAAAGCTCATGCGGCACGCCGTCAACAATGAGTCGCATTTGTCCTTCGAGAATGTGCACGATCTGCTCCTGCGGATGCGAGTGCGCAGGCATGGTACTCCCGGCTGCCAGCGTCGCCATCATCTGATACATCGTCTTTCCATGCGCGACGGTCCGGCGCGTGATGCCGGGACAAATTTCAATTGCTGGATTTTCTCGTTTCATCTTCAGGATCTTACTGTAGCAGCGGCTGTGTACTCGCGAAAGCTTTCGGAGTGTCAGCCGGATAACAAAAAGTTGCTCGTGCGAATGTTCCTTCTTCGATTTTCGAACTTGTGACTTGTCACTGATTACTGGCAGAATCCGCCGATGAAAATATTAACGCCATTAATCACAATTCTGTTCGCGGCACTGATCGCGACTCCCTCGTTTGCGCAAACAACCTCCACGTCGCCCGCGGGTACATCCAGCTCGGGTGTAGCTCAATCAGCAGCTTCAGGCGGCCAGCCGAATCAGCAGGAGATGATGAAACAGATGATGGAGCTGTCGAAGCTCAACGAGAACCACAAGCTTCTCTCCAGCCTCGACGGCAATTGGAATTACACTATCAAGTTCTGGATGAATCCCGATCCGAACGCCAAGCCGGAAGAATCAAAGGGCACCGCCGTCAGGAAATCGATCATGGACGGTCGTTTCTCTATCATGGATGTGACTGGCAAGATGGAAATGCCCGGCCCCGACGGTAAGAAAAAGGAAATGACGTTCAAAGGGCATGGAATCGAGGGCTACGATAATGTGAAAAAGAAATTCGTCGGCTCATGGATCGATAACATGGGCACGGGCATCATGTTCTCAGAGGGCGATTACGATCCGACGACCAAAACGTTCACTTACACTTCGGAGTTCGAAGCGATCCCGGGAATGAAACAACAAATCCGCGAAGTAATGAAGATCGTCGACAACAACCATATGGCCTTTGAATGGTACGAAAATCAGGGCGGCCAGGAAAAGAAGACGATGGAGATCAATTACACACGCGCGGGCAAGAAATAGCGCAGCTTTACTTTGATTCACGCGAGAGTCACGACAGTAATGTCGTGACTCTTGCATTTCGCGTGAAAGATCGGCGTCTGGGAAGCCTCGCCCGCATGGCTTCGTCTCTACCCTTTCAGTCCGAGGAAACGACGAACCGATTGCCTTCGCTGTCCTTGAACATCGCATAGGTGCCCCAGGGTTGTTTTTGCGGCGGGCCTTCAAATTCCACGCCGCGGTTCTTCAGCTGTTCATACGTCTTGTCGATGTCATCGCACGTGTACGACATGTTCATGAATGAGCCGATTCGCTTTTCGTCGCCTTCGGCCGTGAACAATACAACGCGTGTTTCCGCTTTCGGAATTCGCAATTCGATCCAGCGCTGCTTCTCGTCGAAGGGTTGATCGGTGATGATCGTGAACCCAAGTTTCTCCGTGTAAAAATCCAAGGCCCGATTTTGGTCGGCGACTGGAATGCTGACGAATTTAATTTGCTTGATCATGATGTGACGAACCTAATGTGATCGACACGTTCGCGTCCAGGAGCGAGCCGCTTGTAGGTTCAGAAAGTGCTGTCCATTTATCGGTATAGCTGATAAACGAACCTATGCCGCGCTTCCGCCAAACCATTCCCCTCGACGATTACGTTTTCGATGTCCTGATGCGCGATCTAATCGGGCACGATCAGCAACCAGCCGCTTATCTGGTTTATTTGTATCTTTATGGCCAGGCCGCGCGGAAGAATTGGAAACGAGTCGTCGCGAGCGTACGAACGCTTGCCGACGCAACCGGCCTTTCCAAAAGCGCCATCCAAACCGCTCTCGCAAACCTGCGCCGCCGCGAATTGATCGTCACCACACGCGACCACGCCACCGCCACTTCGCGCCATCGCGTGCTCCGCCACTGGCGCAGTTAGTCATTGTAGCCTCCTCGCTGTGTCGAGGCGCGCTCCGCCGACATCGTCCAGCGCGCTAGTTCGTTACAAACGGTGGCGGTGCCATTCCCTCAACGCAGCTTGCATCAAGATTTTTTGCGTCACCTTTGCCGAGAAATTCGATCGCGATCCGATCGACACAACCAGGATCCTTTAGGCCGTCATCACCGTGGCCGGCCTCTGCAATAATGATATGTCTGCTGTTCCGCAAATGTTTGGCCACCTCTTCGCCGTACTTTGGCGGCGTGACCGGATCCATGTTGCCGGAAAAAATCAGCACCGGCGCGTTTGAAGATACCGGCTCGAGAAAATCGGTTGGAATCTCACCGCGCGGCCACATCCCGCAGGCGCGCGTTTGCTGAAACACGCGATAATTTCCGAACGGGTTACCCGCGGTCAGCTGCGCCGCTTCCTCCCGATTAATGAACGGGACGTCTTCCGCGCACGTCACCGACAAATACATTCCGTCCGCAACGAAATCAGGGATGGAAGGGGCAACTGCTTGCTGGAGAAAGGGCACGAAATCTCCATTAGCCGCATGATGAACAATCATGGGGAGCCGGGCGGCCTGGTCGCGTCTATACATCCAGGTCCTGATTTTTTCCGCGAAGACACCGCGCTGAATTTCGACTATCGTCGGCGCGGACTTGCCGGGCGGAAAATATTCCACGCGCGCCGGCTGTTTCTCCAATTGCGCCAGCACGTTGTTCCAGTCATCGCGAATTTGCGGGAAAGCCGCATGACATGCAGAGTCCTGTTCGCATTCACTCAACAACAAATCCATCGCGCGCGCGGCGGACTCGGAATGGTGTAACGGCATTTTCAAATCAGTCGGCGCAACCGCCAGGAGAATCGCGCTGCGCACGTGGTCGGGATGCCGCCGCATATAGACCAACGCCGCTTGCGTTCCGTACGACCCACCAAAAAGATTGATCCTGTCATAACCGAGCCACGTGCGCACGTCGTCGAGATCATCCATTGCAATGGACGTTGTGTATTTCGTCAGGTCCGCGCGCTTCTCGAGCGCGTGACGCATTTCCTTCACGTAATCGACTGGAAACATTTCGCTCAGGTAATACTGCGGCGTTTTCTCCCGAGAAATTGAAAGGCGATTTGATTTCCCGGTGCCGCGCTGATCGACACACACGACATCGCGCCCGCGGCGATATTCTTTGCCCGGCCCGGCGTAAAAATCTGCTCGGTCTACCGACGATGCGCCCGGACCGCCCGCCAGATCGAACAGCGGCTCCGCTTTTGTCTTTTGATCGAGTGCCGGAAGGACGACGATGTTTAAATCGATCGTTCGACCACTGCGCGTCTCCCGGTTTTCAAAAACCGTCAGCTTTCCGCAAAACAATTCCTCATCAATTCCGACTAACCGACACGGCTTCAACTTTGACAAACCGCCCGGCAGGCGATGCTTGGCGCAACCGCTCGCATCGAGGAGGATCAAGACGGCGGCGCTCGTCATCAGCAAGATGGAACAAACGCAGCGGAGTCCGCGCACCGGGCATCTTATTGCGCGCGCACAAGGTCGCGCAAATCCAAAGCTGAACTCAGGCGATGTCCGGCATCGCGAACCCGATCGCTTTCAATTCTGCGGCAAGCAACTTTGCCTGCTCTTTCGTAAGCTCGACCAGAGGCGGGCGCACGCGGGACCACTCCGGATCGTTCCTGTAGATCGCAATCGCCTGCTTCAAGGCTGCGATCGTGGACGGAAACTTCCTGCTGCTGAACACCTCACGCACGGCATTTAATTTCGATTGTTGTTGATCGGCGTTATCTGCGTCACCCGCGGTGTTCCACTGTCTGTACAGCTTGTGAATCGCTGCTGGATTCACGTTGGCCGTTGCAGAAATGGTGCCCACACCGCCATTGCGCATATTGGCCAGCAAGAACGACTCGCTTCCGACAAACACGTCGAAACCATTTTCGGCAAACGCATCGAGAAAAATTTTGGTGTTGTTCCAATCGCCCGAGCTGTCTTTCATCCCGGCGATCGCGTTTGGATAAGCTTTCAGGAGGCGCTCGACCAATTTTGGTGTGATACCGACGATGGCCACGGGTGGAATATGGTAGAGGTAAATTTTCAGACGCGTATCGCCGGCACGCTGCACCACTTCGCTGAAGTAACGGCAAAGACCTTCTTCGCTGAGGTCCTTATAATAAAACGGCGGCAGCATCAGCACACCGGCACAACCGTGTCTTACCGCATGCGTCGTGAGTTCGACTGTCTCGGCGATCGAGCAGCAGCCGGTGCCCGGCATCATTCGGGACGGATCGATCCCGGCCGCGACGACGGCGTCGAGCAACGTGGATCGCTCTTCGGCTGCCATCGAGTTCGCCTCGCTATTGGTGCCAAACACGGCCAGCCCGCAGTCCTGTGAAAGTAACCATTGGCAATGCCTGATGAATCGTTCGCAGTCAGGCGAAAGATCGGCCTTGAACGGGGTTACGACTGGCGCCAGTACGCCGCGGATGCGTTGACTCATGGTTCCTCTTTAATCGAGCATCTAGAATCCAGCATCCAATATCGAGAATCCAGCGTCCGGCATCGCCAAAAGAAAGCCGAAGATGCAAGCAACGTATTTGTCGCAGTCAACGCCCGCGAGTGCAGGATTGTGTCGATCGTTGCTCGTGATTGTGTTCCGAGTTACACGGTCCCCATGCGTCGTCGTAAGCGAACACCGCTGCGTTTATCCGAACCTAAATTGCACCATAACGTTTACGTCGTTCTACTCTCCAAAGCTGCGCTGAAGGATTTCTCCATCATGCGGCGCAATCCGGCGCGTGATCCAGTTAAACCGGCCGTCTACGTTGGAATGACGGGATTGCCGGTGGATCACCGATTTGAAAATCACAAGAACGGATACAAATCGGCCCGACTGGTCAGGAAATATGGTGTTCGATTATTGCCGGAGCTATACGAGCATCTGAACCCGATGCCGTACGAATATGCCGTTCAAATGGAAAAGGACCTGGCCGACGACCTGCGCGCTCAAGGCTACGCCGTTTGCGGCGGAACTTGAGGAACTTGCGAGTCGGCGTCGTGGTTATTCGGCGACCACGAGTTTTCGAACCAGCGCCGGTAATTCTTCCAAACTACTAAGAACGTAGTCGGCTTTCTTTTCGTACTCGCGCGGATTTGCAAAACGTCGGTCGGGGATCGCGGCGACGCGCATCTTCGCTGCCTTGGCCGCGGCGACGCCGGGAAGCGCGTCCTCAACAACAAGGCATGCGTCAACAGGGATTCCAAGGTTGTCCGCTGCGCGCAGATAGATGTCGGGAGCGGGTTTGCCGCGTTCAACTTCTTCGCCGGTAATGATGACCCCAAAGAATCCGGTCAGCTGATGTCGATCCAGGAATGGTCGCGCCGACGCGCCGACTGAGCTTGTGGCAACGGCGAGGCGCAGTTTCATCTGCCGCAGTTCCTGCAATACTTCTTCGACATGAGGAAACAGACCGACTCGATTCGCAAAGAACTCCGTCGCGATCTCACCGCGACGCCGCATCATTTCCAAAGTGGGCGCGGAAAGGCCAAAGGCTTTCTTGTAAAACTCGATCGCGAGCCGGTAGTTCACGCCGACTACGTTCTGATGGTATTCACCGCAATACGTGGCGCCGTACTCGGCGAGTAGTCTGGCGTCGATCTGGTTCCACCACGGCTCGGAGTCGGCGAGGACACCGTCGAGATCGAAGATTATGGCGGATAGCATCACAGAAGTTGAGATGTTCAACCCAGATCAAAAGGAAGCAAACGTCGAACGCCCAACGCTCAACTCTGAATTCGGCCGTGGAACACACGTGCGGGTTGCGGATTTGTGCGACTCCTCGCCTTCATCCTCTCCTCGAACGAGGAGGAGAGGAGAAACCGCGTTGCGAGTTTCGGGTTCACAGAAGACAGTGGCCGCACTTTCATGGGTTCCAAACGTAGGAGCATTGCGGCCGACACGGCCGCCGCTACAGCGTGGAGTGCACGCAAGGCCGCGGTCAGCGCTCGCGGCTACAGTTCGATCATTTTCGTCCTCGCGATTGTTTTGGAACTTGGGCAGGCGCACGTACGCGCCGGCGAGTTCGATTCGATTCTGCGCTGGCGAAACATTGGACCTTACCGCGGCGGGCGGACGCGCGCGATCGCAGGAGTTCCATCGCAGGCGAATGTCTTTTATATGGCGCCGGTGAACGGCGGCGTTTTTAAATCGATCGATTACGGTCGGACGTGGCAACCGATTTTCGATGATCAGCCGACGGCGTCGATTGGCGCGATTGCGGTCGCGCCATCAAATCCAAACATCGTTTACGCCGGGAGTGGTGAAGGATTGCATCGGCCGGATCTTTCAGTCGGCGACGGCATTTATAAATCGAGTGATGCCGGCAGGACGTGGACGCATCTCGGATTGCGCGACGGTCAGCAGATCGCGCAGTTGGTGGTCGATCCGAAAAATCCGGACCGCATCTTTGTTGCAGTAGCCGGTCACCCGTACGGGCCTAACGAAGAACGCGGCGTTTATCGATCGCTCGACGGCGGAAAAACCTTCGAAAAAGTTCTGTATCGCGATGAAAACGTCGGCGCGAGCGATGTGCAGATCGATCCGAATAATCCGCAGATTGTTTACGCTGCGCAGTGGGAATCACGCGAAGGGCCGTGGGAAAATGGAGTATTTAACGGAGACGGCGGCGGCATTTTTAAATCCACCGACGGCGGCAAGACATGGCGACAATTAAGCAAAGGTCTGCCAGGCAACATCGTGCAGGCGAACCTGGCGATCGCGCCGATCGCGCCAAAAACCTTGTTTGCCGCGGTTCGGACAAAAACCATCGCGAAACTTTATCGCTCGGACGATGCTGGCGAAACCTGGAGTGGAACAACTGATGATCCGCGGCCGGGACTTGGAATCGGCGGTGGCGATCTCCCCGTGGTGCGGTTTGATCCCAAAAATTCGCAGATCGTTTACTCGGCCAGCGTGGTTTGTTGGAAATCGACGGACGGAGGCAAAACGTGGGAAGGCTGGCGCGGCGCACCCGGCGGGGACGACTATCAAAATGTTTGGATCAATCCGAGCAATCCCGACATTATTCTTCTCGGTTCGGACCAGGGCGCGATCGTCACTGTGAATGGAGGCAAGAGCTGGAGCTCGTGGTATAACCAGCCCACTGCGCAGTTGTATCACGTTAGCGCTGACAACGCGTTTCCGTACCGGCTTTACAGCGGACAACAGGAGAGCGGTTCGGTGGGAATCAAAAGCCGCGGCGATGAAGGCGAAATCACATTCCGCGATTGGAAGCCGGTCGCGGCCGAGGAATATGGTTACGTTGTCGCCGACCCGCTGGATCCAGACATTATCATCGGCGGCAAGCTGACGCGATTCGATCGCCGCACCGGTCAGGCGCAAAATATACTTCCAGTGCCGGTGCAAACAGAAGACTTCCGGATGTTGCGGACCGAGCCGATTGTCTTTTCGCCGCTCGATCCGCACTTGCTCTTCTTCGCCGGAAACACGCTTTGGCAAACACCCGATCGTGGCGACCATTGGGAAAAGATCAGTCCTGATTTATCGCGGCCGAATTACGAACTGCCGGCGAGCATTGGGAAATACAAAGAAGATGCAACAAAGCAGGCCCATCGGCGCGGCGTGATTTACACCGTTGCGCCGTCGCCGCTCGACGCGAACCGGATCTGGTGCGGGACCGACGATGGTTTGATTCATCTCACGACCGATGCCGGAAAAACCTGGACCAACGTGACGCCTCCAGGCATTTCGGCGTGGCAGAAAATTTCGTTGATCGAAGCCGGACATTTCGATTCGAACACCGCTTACGCAGCAGTAAACACGATGCGGATCGACGATCTGCGGCCCCACATTTTTGCTACGCACGATGGCGGCAAAACGTGGACGGAGATCACAAAGGGCATACCGGCCGGCCAAATCGTCAACGCAGTTCGCGAAGATCCGGACCGGAAAGGGCTCCTGTTCGCCGGAGCCGAAACAGGCGTTTACGTCTCGTTCGATGACGGCGCGAACTGGGAATCGCTGCGATTGAATCTGCCAGCGAGTTCCGTGCGCGATCTTATTATTAAGAACGACGATCTCATCGTGGCGACGCATGGTCGCGGTTTTTGGGTACTCGACAACATCACGCCACTTCGGCAACTCGATCGGCTCGAGGGCGGGCCGGTTCCAACGTCATCGCGCGGTGATGGAGCCGGCGCGCCCCCGCGCCGGTCGGACGTGATATTGTTTAAACCGCAAACTGCGTTGCGCGTTCGCGCGAACCTGAACCCCGACACGCCGTTGCCGCCGGACGAACCGGCCGGCGAAAATCCACCGGACGGCGCGATGATCGATTATTTTCTTTCGAAAGAGGCGCGTGGCCCGGTAACAATCGAGATCAAAGACGCTAAAGGCCAGTCAGTTCGAAAATATTCGAGCGCGGATGTGCTGGTCGAGGCGAATCCAAAGCGGCTCAAAATCCCGAGCTACTGGATTCGGCCGCTGCAATCGCTTTCCACGAAAGCAGGCCTGCATTGGTTTCTGTGGGACATGCATTACACCCCGGTCCGGGATGTGGAACCGGAGTTTCCGATTTCTGCGACGTATCGCAACACGGCACCGGCGGCGACATCACCATGGGCCGCACCCGGTGATTACATGGTTACGTTAACGGTTGACGGGAAAACTTTCAGCCAAACGCTGGCTGTCGCAATGGATCCGCGCGTTAAAGCGTCGGGCGCCGACCTTCGGGAACAGTTCGATCTCTCGTGGAAGTTGTATCAACTGCGGCTCAAGCTGGCGCCGATCGGCAAGAAGTTCGACGGAATCGCCGAGCAATTAACGAAACTCAGAGCAAAGGCCGCGGAGCGAGCTGACGTCACGCAAAAACTGGAGGCGTTTGCTCAAACATTCGTGAAGTTCGGGCCGCCGCATCCGCGACCAGGCGCTCCGCCCTCGCTTTTCATTTTGGAATCGACGACGCGCCTGTTCAACGAGATCGAACGCGCAGACGCCGCGCCGACAGCCGCAGTCAAGGCCGCTGTCGCGGATCTGGAGACAAAAGTCGGGCCGATGATGGATGCATGGCACAAATTACTCGAATCCGATCTTCCCGCGCTGAATCAGCAATTGAAGCAGGCGGGATTTCCCGAAATCAAAACAGAAGGATGAACAGTTGAGGCGTGGAGAAGGTAAAGGCGCGAGCCAACCGGGGTCTGCACCGGCGGCTACAGCTTTTTATTACCGCCAGTGACGATGAGAACGCCAGTAAGCGTGTCGACCATAGAATCGGTGCGTACGATAGAAGCCAAACCGTGGTCCGTAGTAGCCATAGCCAGGGGCAACGACTACGCCAACTACTGGAGGAGGGGCGTAGAAGACAGGGCGCGGTAGTGGCGGCGCGTAATCGTACGTCGGCGCGGGAGCGCGGTGAGGCTCAATCACTTCAGTGCCGGCATTCGAGCGGACAGCAGACACAAACCCGAATGCGAACACCGCCAATGCTATCACAATAAGTTTCTTCCTCATGAGCGGATATTCCTCCTGTTGTTTGGCCGATTGAACCCAGGAATCACTGCGAAGTTGCCCAAAGAATTGGTGCCATGCCTGTGCTCGCCACGGGAGTACGTTCGGACGCAGGCGACACGCCTGCCACTACAGTTTTGCGGCTGACACTCCGAAAGCTTTCGCGAGCAGGCGGCCGCCGCTACAACGCTTCGGGTTGGACGCTACTTTTTCTCCACGAGCGAAAGGTACGCTGCGTAACCTCGGTCTTTCATTTCTTCGACCGGGATGAAATGGAAGGCAGCCGAGTAAACGACGTAACGCTGTCCCGTGGGCGATTTTGGGTCGGGAAACACATAGCCAAGGTGAGCGTTACTTCGCTTGGCGCGGACCTCGGTTCGCTGCATGTCGTGCGAAGTATCCAGGCTCTCGACGAGGAGATCTTTTGAGATCGGCTTGATGAACGTGGGGAAGCCGACCCCAGCATCGAATTTGTCGAGCGTAGTGAAAAGCGGTTCGCCGGTAATCACATCGACGTAAATGCCAGTCTTCTCGTTGTTCCAGAACTGATTTTGGAAAGCCCTTTGGGAGCCACCCTCGCGCACGACAGAATATTCCTCAGCCTTCAATCGTTGTTTCAAGACGGCGTCGCTGGGAACCGGACGGTTCGGATCGAAAGTTGTGGTCTCCTTTTTTTCTTTCTGTGCGAGAAAGAAAAAGTACAGCCCCCCGACGATGAGCACGACTGCGAGGCCAGCACCGACGTACGTGCTGATGGCCGATCTTTCCTCGCTGGTAACTCGTCCCCCGCGCATCGAATTGTGATTGAATCGGAGACTGGCCCCGTCCGTCAAGACGGAACAGCCGTCTGATCTTCACTTTTGGCACCTCGGGCTTCTGATATTGCAGCCAAGCTGCTATGGGCCGTTCTAGTTCGTGCGACTAGCTATCGCTGACGGCCCGCGCTTAAGCTCAAAGGCTACTACGGCGTCGGGCGCGGCCGCGGAGTCGGGCGAGGCCGCGGAGTCGCGCGAGGTGTCACGGTAGGCGTAGCGGTTGGAGTCGGTGTGGCAGTGGGAGTTGCTGTCGGCATCGCGGTGGGCGTTGGCGTTACAGTTGAAGTTGGCGTTGCAGTGGGCGTCGGCGTCGGCAGTGGAAGACCTTCGGCGTCGAGGTAGCGCGCGAGTGCAAAGTCAGCGAACAGCTCGAGGCCGGTCGCTTGGAAACCGACAGCCACAATCTTCCCATCGGGCTGAAAAACGGCGCCGTTGGCTCCGCCGTTTAGATCGCCAAAGGAAGTTCGGACTTTGCCGCCAGCGCCAAAGGTGGGATCGAGCGCACCGGTAGGAGTCAGACGCGCCAACAAGAAGTCGTCCTCGGATGACTCGCCATTCGAACCGCCGACGGTGATGATTTTGCCATTGCTTTGCAGCAGAACTTTGGTAGCACCCTGGCAGCAGTTGCCAAAATCGATTTGCGTCATCCCGTCGGTACCGAAGCTGGTATCGAGAACTCCGTTGGAAGTATAGCGCGCGACAGCGAAATTCTGGACTCCGCCGTTTTGAGAGATAGCGAATCCAGCAGCGACAATCCGGCCATCGGGTTGAAGCGCGGCCGAGCGCGCGCGATCAAAGTTTTGATCGCCGAAGTCGGTGTGCACTTTTCCAGCCACGCCGAATGTCGTATCGAGGGTGCCATTACTGAGATAACGCACAGCGGCGAAGTCGTAGAAAGTCGCAGGATCATTGGCGGAGCCGATCGCGACAATCTTTCCGTCGGGTTGGATCAAAACCGAAAAGGCATCGTCTTCCAAACCGAGAAAATCGGTTGAAACCTGGCCGCCATTGCCAAATGTGGCGTCCGGGGTTCCATCCGGGTTGTAACGCGCCAGTGCAAAATCGGTATTGGAAGAATCGCCAGGATTGAAATCTACGAAGACGGTCCCGGCGGCAATGATTTTGCCGTCAGCCTGCAAGGCCACGTCGAACGCGTAACTACCCTCTGGAAAAGTCGTCGTCACGATGCCGCCGTCCCCAAAGGAAGTATCGAGCGATCCGTTCGAATTGTAGCGGACCACTTTGAAATCGCCGGCAAAGGTGAAGAGCGGAAAGGCGCCTCCGGCGACCACGATCTTTCCGTCGGGTTGAATGACTACCGATGACGCCACAGCCGCCAGGTCGGGAAAATCGGTTTGCACCTTGCCGCCGACGCCGAAAGTTTTGTCCAGCGTGCCATCCGGATTGTATCGAGCAACAGCGAAGTCCTCATCCGAAAAATCATTGTTGATATAGGTTGTGCCGATGACAACCAGCTTGCCATCTGTCTGCACCGCCACGGCATTGGCGATGTCGGTGCTGTGATCGAAATCGGTCAGCACTTTGCCGTCGGTCCCAAATGTCGGATCAAGGTCTCCATCGGCTGCTTGCGCGATCTGTCCACTCATTATCAGGACCATTACTGCCGAGGCACAGATCACCCGGAAGTGAGTCGTGAGCCCGCATCGTTGTGAGACGGAGACTTGCAGATTTCCTTTCATTTTCCCTGAAATCTCATAACGCGATGCGTTACCCCTCCCAAGCCCAGTGTAGTAACAAACCCGTTACAATTCGCCACGTAGCGCGGTTTAATTGAATGCGGAGCAAGGCGGTTGAGTTACTTGTGTATCAGCCAGCGATGACCTCGATTGTTACAACTTATCTCGAGATGCATTCGCCCGACCAGCTTCGCCCAAAGCGATGCACGGATCGGCGATTTCATATCCAGGAGCAAATCGAACGCGACTGGCGGTTCAATCGGGATCTTTACCTTGCCGTCGGGCAGATGTGGTCATGGAACGACAAGCGCGTGTGGAGCGACGAGCAATGGAAGGAATACGGGCTTGCACCGGAGCTGCGGACCTTCGCAGCGTATTATGAGCATTCTCTCGCTGGCTATTACGAACTGCGTCACGACGATAAGGGCGGTGTTGAGATCGCCTACTTTGGTTTGTTACCGGAGTTTATTGGTCGTCGACTGGGCGGAGCATTATTAACCAGCGCAATCGAAGAAGCGTGGCGGATGTCCCCTTCAGTCAATCGCGTTTGGGTGCATACCTGCGACCTTGATCATCCCGCGGCCTTGGACAATTACCAGGCCCGCGGCATGGTGATTTATAAACAGGAAAGAACACAAGGGTGACAGGAGTCTGCTCGGCATCTGGCTTCGTCCCCACCAAAAAAGCCGCAGGATTCACGGAAATCGTGCGGCTTCTTATTGGTGATATCTCCGGTCGCGCGGGCTTAATCGACAACGACGTGATCAACCGTTCGTGAATCGCCTGTGCTTACGTAATAAACGCGCACGTGCGTTCCAGGTTTGATCGCGGTTTGGATCACCTTGCCGTTCTTGTTCACAACGCGACCAGGTCCGTTGAGAACGTAACTGCCAGGAGTGTTCGAACGGTCCTCGCGAACAACGAGAGTCTTAAACGGCTGGTAACTCGCCGCCGATCCCTCCCCAGTTGTCATTTTGATGATCGTTCCAGTCACCGTTATCGGTTGTTCTATGGCAGTGGTTGTTTGTCTCTTATGTGTCGAACGCGTCTGGCCAAATGCCACCGGCGCAATAAGTGCGCCGCAGGCGAGAATAACAATTGTCTTCATGATCATGATGGCCTCCTTTGTTGATGCTGACTATTACGACCGTTAGAAAGGTTTGTTAAACTTGTCGTTCAACACTCGTTAGGCCATGTCGGTAACAAAGTTGTTACCGACCGGCGGACGACATTCTCCACGGCTGATCTGCCGGAAATGCAATCGCGGGTAAAAACAGGCGGCGTATTGCGGGTATCAGAAGAAAGCCGCGGCACGTGTTACCGACACGGCGTCAGATTTTGAACGATGTTCCCTGCGGGAAGGTCTAGGCTGCTATGACCAAACTCATTGCGTTAATAACGGCGGGACTCTTTGCGGCAGCGACGATGTTTGCAGGCGAACACGGCAACTGCACAAAGCAAGTCGGAAATGAAACGAAGATGGCGTGCGAGGTTTCGTTGGCGAGTCTAAGCCTGACCTCTGATCAGAAGACAAGGATGGACGCAGCGATGGAGGAGCATCAAAAGGCCGGCTGCAACGAGGCCAGTGAAGCCAAATACATGGAATCGGCGAAATCAATCCTGACCCCGGAGCAGTACGCGAAGTTCGAAGCTCAATGCAAGAAAGGCGAGAAAGGCAAGACGCAAACCTGATTTCACATTCCAATCAGATCAACGCTTCGCGCCGGGAGCAATCTCGGCGCGTTTTGCGTACGGGATTTTTAGGTACCTATTGAAGCCGTGATTCCTCTCGGCCTGAAAGTTGTCTATACGATTTTCGTTTGTGTGCTGGTCCCGATCTATTGGCGAGAGTACGGGCTGGCCAACTTCCTTTGGTTTTCAGACATAGCCTTGCTGGCGCTCGTGCCCGCGCTTTGGCTCGAGAATGCGCTGCTCATCAGCATGCTTGCCATCTCAGTTGTGTTTTTTGAAGGACTCTGGAATGCCGATTTCTTTTTCCGTCTTGCGACCGGCAAGCCTTTGATTGGTTTGAGCGCCTATATGTTTGATCCAAGGATCCCGCTGTCCATCCGCGGATTATCATGTTTTCACATCGTCCTGCCGCTACTACTTCTCTGGATGCTGCACCGGCTCGGCTACGATCAGCGCGCTTTTCTCTGGCAGACAATTGTCGCGATGGTGGTCCTGCCGCTCTCCTATCTGGTGACCAATGCACAGGAGAATGTGAACTGGGTCTATGGTTTAGGCGAAAATCCGCAGCGGATTCTGCCAGCGCCGCTGTTTGTGATTCTTCTAATGCTGTTGTTCCCGCTGGCTGTCTATCTGCCAACGCACCTTCTTTTCGCCAGAATGTTTCGAGCCGCAGGGGCGTAAAGGCGATAAGGCGGATGCTACGACGCGATCGTCGTTCCCAGTCCCGGTTTTTCGACCAGGTATACGATTCTCGATAGCCGTTTTTCAGTTGTAAGGCGATGGACAGCCGCAAAGAATTGTTGAAGCCCTGCGAAGCGCTCTTCCCCTTCGATTTTGATCAAGGCATCTTTATGGCGCTCCCGCGATCCATGCCAGTGCCCTGATACCGTGGCAGCATTTGCGGTGACATCTTCCTGTTTTACCAAACGAAGGCCCGCCGTCTCGATAAGCTGTTCGTTGACGCCGATCGGCGCAAACAGGAAAAGACCGATTGAACTTCGCAGAGCTAGTTCGTCGTTGGTTACTGGGCCAGTAATTACTACTGGGTCAGTGAAAACGGCACGCCGACCGGGACGAAGGATGCGGCGCCATTGCTGGAACACTTTCAGTCGATCTGGAAAATGATTCATCGAATCAATGCAGAGGACCGCGTCGAACGAGTCATCATCGAAAGGCAACGGGGAATTCGCGTTGGCCACCGTAAAAGTCACCTGACCAGCTTGATTTGAGTCGGCCGCGCTCTGAGTGGCTGTAGCGACTCCTGCCTCGTTAGCGTCGATGCCGGTAACTCTGCAGCCTGCGCGATTGGCGACGTAAAGCCCGGGGCCACCGGAACCACTAGCGACCTCGAGCACGTGATGCTCAGGTCGAAGATCAAGCCACGATAGGAACCGATCGTATTCGTCGACTGTGGTCCAACTGTTCTGGCCAATGTCTTGACCGAACGTTTCCTTACGGATCGTCTCCAAGACTTGCTTGGTGAAATGGCTGTAGGTGCTATCAAAGAGATCGATGCGTTTTGCCACGGTGAAGGCCCTTTCGATCAATAGAATCCAGCTTGATTACCGAAGTGCAAGGAAGGGTGCGCTCTCCAATCCTTGACGAGATTCGACATAAAATGTTGTCAGCCAGAACCGCGCATGATTTTCTAGGGCTGGCTCATGGCCAGAGAATTCAAACCAGTGCGTTTTTTCGTGATGATGGCACTGGCGGCCTTTGTCGTGTGTGGAGTTACATCATTCTACACTCATCGCGCAGCTCATGGTAAAACTGCGGAGGAGCGGGCGGCTTATGCAATCGGGTTGAAAACGGGAGAGCAAGCCCCGCCAGGAGCAACGTCGCCAACCGCTGCTGACTTAAACATGATGGCTCAAAAATATTTCAAGCAGCAGGGGTCCGGGAACCCGCAGACCTGGGACCAGGGCTTCGAGAACGGTTACACGAACGGGTTCAACAAGACGCATCCCCGGCAATGAACCCGCCACCTTTGCCGATTCGGAAACGTTTCCCGTGGATTTTTTATTGGATCGCTCTCGTCCTCATCGTTCTCTTCGCGTTTGCGCCGATAGGATCGGTGATGACATGCGCATGGATTGCAAATTCACACGGCTGCAAAGTGGATGAAGGGTCGGTGCATCCCTGCATCATAAATGGAAAAGATTATGGCCAGCTTTTGTATACGCTGGGTGTGCTCGGCTGGTTGATGCTTGTTACAATTCCCGGCGGGCTGTTCGCATTCGTGATCTGGTTGATCGTTCTCATTCTGCATCGAGCCAGCTGGCGAAAGCGATTCGGCGTTCCTCCTCCGATTCCACCGCCGCCTGCGACGGCATAAGCGCCATAATTCGCCGTTCGCTACTCTATAAACTCCGCGAGTGACCGATATTTTTCGCTGAGCTCTTTGACCCGATGCTCGAAGTGGCGAATGCGACGGATCGAACGGAAGACCAGCCAGGTGCCGAGTACGACCAGACCACGGTTCAGGAGCATCAGCGGCAGCAGCAGAGGCAGCACCTTCTCCATGCTGTAATAGCGCGATGTCGCAATCAGCGCACTCAGGACCGACAGCGGCAAAGCGAATACGGCGATACCGGTGCGAAGAGAAGCCAGCGCAGTTCGTTTCTCAGCGAGGAGCACCTGGATTTCACCGAAGATGACATTGTCGAGCTTCGGTAGCCCGTCGGTCTCCATACTCATTTTCGCTTCAATTTAGTCGGTTCAGAACAAAACTCGCTCGAGAAATCGAGTTGTTCCTGGCGTTACCCGCACGCGTTCTTCCTTCCGATTCGCCATCGGTTCCAGCGCCTGCCAAACTGATTGCACATTCGTATCGGACGTTACAAGGCCAACTGCGACACGGAATGCGTTCCTTCTATGGGGAGCAAGTGTCGGTCACATGGATGAACAGAAGGGAATTAGTCGACGCCGGATGATCAGCAGACTGGGCGCAGCCGGCATCGCCGCGCTTGGAGGTTCGCGCACCTTTGCCGCGCAAGAAAGACAGGAACCTATGACAACACAGCCAGTAGAAGACCCGAAAACCAAATATCCGAGACCGCCGTTCAAAGAACAATCACAGCCGTGGCCGGGACTGGCAGGCAAGATGGATCCGCGACCGGACCATGGCGAGAAAAGTTACAAAGGCTCGGGACGATTGGCCGGTCGCAAGGCGTTAATCACTGGCGGTGATTCCGGAATGGGTCGCGCGGCCGCGATCGCCTATGCGCGCGAAGGCGCCGACGTCGCGATCAATTATTTTCCCAATGAACAACCGGACGCGGACGAAGTCGTCGCGCTGATCAAGGAAGCCGGACGCAAAGCGATCGCGATCCCCGGCGATCTGCGCGACGAAAATTTTTGCAAAAAACTCGTAGCCGATGCCATAGAACAACTCGGCGGGTTGGACATTCTCGTGTGCAACGCCGCGCGCCAACAAACGCGCCCGTCGATTCTCGATGTATCCAGCGAAGATTTCGACGCCACCATGAAGACCAACGTCTACGCGCCGTTCTGGACCATTAAAGCGGCGGTGCCGCACATGCCGCCCGGTTCGGTCATCATCGGCACTACTTCCGAGCAGGCGACCGATCCGTCGCCTGAAATCTACGATTATGCGCAGACGAAGGCTGCGACGACAAATTATGTGCGCTCACTTGCGAAACAGCTCGCATCAAAAGGAATTCGCGTAAACGGCGTGGCGCCCGGGCCGATATGGACACCGTTACAAGTGAGCGGCGGCGCGACCCAGGAAAAACTAAAACAATTCGGCAGCCAAACACCATTGGGCCGCCCAGGACAACCAGCCGAACTCGCGTCAATTTACGTTCAACTCGCCGCTAACGATGCCAGCTATGCAACTGGTCAGGTCTATGGCGCAGCGGGAGGATCCGGACAGCCGTGACGGGCAAAGAGGTTGATTGTGACCGGTCTGTCGTAAGACGACAACAATCGCCGCGGTAGGAAAAATTTCGCGCCGCTCAAATCGAACCGCGTATGCCGCGGTCCGAATCGCGCGGGCCGATGACGCCGCCCAGTCTGTCGAAGACCGCGCTTGCCGCGGGGCGCACCGTGTCCCATGGCAACGCTGAACCCGGTTTCGCCTCCTCGTAATCGGCCGCAACCGACTCTTCGACTTCATCGAACGTTTTCCCGGGATACTTGAAGAACGTATCGTAGCCGGTGCGATATGCGTGCTCGAATTCCTCGTAGGAGTAGTTCTTCGCGTACGGTTGTTTGGCATGTTGTTCGCGCCAATACGCCGCTTCCTTTTCCGGATCCACTCCGCCGCTGTCGCCTTGATCGCTCTTGCCGCCTGCTGTTTCGGAACCTGTTTGCATGAGTTATGCCTCTACTGCTTGTTATTAAGAACTTCGCCGGTCGGCAGCTGATCGGTCGCTTCTTTCGACGCTCACGGCACAACAGACTGAGCTGAACGAATCAGGGAATCAGGTCACAGACTCACCGTGGCGGGACGTAGGAAACATCATCCGTGTACATCTGTGTCAATCTGTGGTTAAGAAAGACGCTATTCTGCTTTGCGTTCGTTGACAGCGACGATTGCCAGATCGTCGCCGCTCGGTTTCAAAACGAGGGTTTTGTCGATCTTGCCTGACGAATGTTTCGCACCGTTGCGCAATTCGTACCGAAGCGGAAACGTAACCATTACTTTGCTATCGTTCTCCGGCTCGACCGTGATGTCGCCTGCGAGCCAGAAACGCCGCTCGGGCCAGCGCGCCGCATAACGCTGTAAATCCTTTCGGATTTTGTCGCGACTCATTACACCATCGTTGTAATACTGGACCCGATCGGCAAAGAAATCCGTTTCCGAGCCGACATGTGGATCCAGCCCGGCGAGCACAAATGCGCCGACATAATCGCGCAGCCGTTCCGTGCTGAACTCCGACGCCGGAGAACCCGAGACTGCAGCCGGTGGCGCTGACGCCGGTTTCGCGCCCTCCGAGGAGATGGGCCCAGTAGCCGCACCGCCTTCTCGAGTTGTCGTTGCAATGCTCGTTGGTGGCGTTTCATTGGTGCGCGGCGATTGCGCGGCCCGCGCATTGTTTCGGGCTTGCTGGTCCCCCTCGCGTAACCGCCGCCAGGTCTCCGAACTCTTCGTGAGATCGGCTGCGGCTGTCGTCACCGCCGGCTTCACGCCCAATGCTTTGCTCGTATCGACATCGAGCTGACCACTAATCGGCAGCCCGTTGCGAATCTGATAACGGGTCAGCGCCACAGCCAGCTCACTGCTGTAGGCGCCATCGACTTGGCCCGAGTAAAATCCGCCGTCGCGCAATTTCTGCTGCACCCCGCGCATGTTGTCCTCAGCCCAGCCGGCACGCGTGTTGTCGTCTGCCCAAACCAATCCGGCGACTGCAAGCCCGATTGCGATCGCGAAAACCAACCGCTTCCTCACAGCACTGTATCGCAGCCCAAACGTCGCCTGCTCCTGAAAAGAGGTGAATCAGGAAACCAAACGCACGAGCAAGAAATCTAATTGAACAGAGCTGATGGAATCAGCGACATAGAACACGCCGCGAGTGAGGGAATGGAGCGTTTGGGGAAAGCGACATAGAAGGCAAAGCCGCGGTGGATAGCGGTGAGTGAGCTGGGAAGCAAACGAGTTTCAATCGCGCGGGTGGACGGCGACGCAGCTAGGTAGCTGGCACAAGCACTGGGCAGTGCGAGTGATCAAGGTAAAGCTGCAAGGGTAGCAGCGAGCGAGCGTGGGCAGCGAGCGAGTTTCAATGGAGCGGTTGGGAAGCGCGACATTGCTTCGATGAAAAATTAATATAGAGCGCCTTGCAGGAACCGCCTAAGCTCATGCCCCGATGGGGGACGAACAGAAATCGAAACTCCGACTGGAAATCGCCCACGTTCTTTTCATCGACATCGTGGGTTATTCCAAATTGCGGATTAACGAACAGAGCGCTCAGATTGATACGTTGCGCGACATCGTCCGCGGGACTGAGCAATTCCACGCCGCCGAAGCTGAAGGAAAGCTGTTGCGGTTACCGAGCGGTGACGGTGGCGCGCTTGCTTTCCGCAACAGCCCGGAGGCGCCGGTACTTTGCGCGGAGGAAATTGCCAAGGCACTAAAGAGTCATCCCGACCTCCGGGTCCGGATGGGCATCCACAGTGGTCCTGTTAACGAAGTCACC
>Ga0209687_1000009_pt1 | contig 103065 bp, 67 predicted proteins | sample GraSoiAngelo_136_FD_185893 | JGI IMG/M metagenome (GOLD analysis project Ga0209687, IMG submission 185893) | Grasslands soil microbial communities from the Angelo Coastal Reserve, California, USA - 14_0929_09_20cm (SPAdes) (version 2) | ecosystem: Environmental > Terrestrial > Soil > Grasslands...
ATGCGAAGCCTCGATGGGCCGCGGAATGGATGAAGTGGCCGGGCTTTGGACAATTCTGGACCCAGATGATTCGAGATACGATCCGGCGTTCGGACACAAGTAAGGGGCTGAACCTGGAAGCGCGGCTGCATTTCGACACCTCAAGAGACTCATCAGCTACCTTGTCGCCGTCGCGCACCGGACATATTTCAGTGGAAGCTACGGCAGCCGACGGCCAGTTTAAGAACGGCCTCGCGTTGCAGGCGCACGTGGTCGGACCCGATCTCACGAGCATCGACGTGCCCCTACATCAGACCGCGGCCGGACGTTATGAAGCCGATTTCACGGCTGGTTCACGGGGAGCCTATATTGCGAGCATTCTCGATGGTTCGGGACAGCCGCTCGCCATTCCGGGCGGGGTTAAGTCTTACTCACCCGAATACTCCCTGGCCGGCGGTGATTCTGGATTGCTGGGCCTGATTCGCGACGTAACCGGCGGGAGCGAATTATCGACCGGCCCGGACTCTGATCCTTTGGGTCCCGCGGCAACCGCGGAAGCAGCTACGATCAATCTTTTTGAGAACAGAAAAACAAAGACCGCGCCGCACGAGATTTGGAGCAATCTGCTCCTGCTCGCGTTGATTCTCTTGCCTCTGGATGTAGGGCTTCGGCGAGTCCACGTTACGCGGGAAGATCTTCGGAGCTTTGCTCGAGGCTTATTATCGAGGGCTCGTCAGACTGTCGATATTGCGACAGGACGACGGGTATTCGCCGGCGCCGAGCTTCCGCTGGAATCCCTCGGGAAGTTGAAAGTCTCCCGCTCTCGAATCAGGCTCGGCAAGAGCGCCGATAACAACGCGATCGATCAAAGCCCGGCGGCTCCAATGCAAGCCGCGGCGTTAAGATCGATGAAGAATACGGAAACGCAACAGAGTTCAGCCATCCCCTCGACCCCTCCGCCGCCGCGCGAAGAAGGGTCCCCAGGCGCGCTGGCGGCGCGATTACTGGAAGCAAAAAAGAAGCGCAGAGAATAAGTGCAGCCACAGCTTCTTGGACACAAGGACAAACTACTCAGCATTGCTTGCGACCCGGCTTTTGCGAGCGTAGGCTAACGTTCCGCTGCAACGCACCGGAATGATTTTGCTTTTCCTGAACACACTATCGGAGGAGGAGAATGTCGATGAGAGTAATGCCCCGGCTCATATCCGCCACACTGCTGGCAATGACGCTTGCGGTCTGCGCTGCCGCGCAAGAATCGTCCAAAGGCGTCCATCAGTGGGAATCGGAGATCAAGAAATTCGAAGAGGCCGATCGTCAGAACCCTCCTCCAACAGGAGCAGTGCTTTTTGTCGGCAGTTCGTCGATCAGATTCTGGCGGACTCTGGAAAAAGACTTCCCCGATATCAAGGTAATCAATCGCGGATTTGGAGGCTCGCGGATCGAGGACTCAACTTACTTCGCGGATCGCATTATCGTTCCGTACAAGCCGCGGCTCGTATTGCTGTATGCGGGGGATAACGATCTCTCGATGGGCAAAACGCGCGATCAGGTTTTTGAGGACTACAAAGCATTCGTGGCGAAGCTGCGGGATCGGCTGGGCGACGTTCGCATCGCTTTCATCTCAATAAAACCGAGCCTTGCGCGCTGGTCTTTGGCGGACAAGATGGTTTCGGTTAACGAGATGATCCGGCGCTATGCTTCCAAAGACAAGAGGCTGATTTTTATCGACGTTTATTCAGCTATGCTGGGCGTCGACGGAAAACCAAGACCTGAATTGTTCGTCGAAGACGGATTGCACATGACCCCCGCGGGTTATTCATTGTGGAGGTCGATCATCGCGAAATACTTGAATTAGGCGCCGCGCGCTTACTTTCTGACGTATTTCCAATTCCTCACTTTGCCTTCGGCCATCCACTCGATGGCTTGAGCAAGCCGTTTTTGACGAGTCTCCGCGGTCTTTGCTTCAGCTATCCATTCGACATACTCTCGTTTGTTTGAGTCGCTGAATGCAGAGAATGTCGCCAGCGCCTTCTTATTCTTCTTGAGGGCCGCCTCCAAATAGTCCGGAATTACAAGCGCCTTCTTTTGAGTTGTCCTGACGGGCCGAGGCCTCTTGATACCCGAATCCTTCAGTTTAACCGCGTCCTTCACTTGCTTGAGAAGAACACTTTTCTTTGGCAGGTCTGAGAGAGTCGTAATCCTTCCGAACTGCCCCATGGCCTCGCGGCTCTTGCCGTCCTGGTCGGCCGCGCCTCTGATCGTCTGGTCCCAGAAACTGAAGGCGCAGTGTTGTTTGAAGGACGCCATGCTGCAAAGGATACCCTTGTAGATGAAGTGTGGAAATGACCACTTCATATCTTCTTCGATGTCAGGGCAGCCTTCATGAACAACTTCTCGAAGATGGCTCAGTATTGGTTTCGCAAACTCGGCTGATTTTGCAATGTAGGCGTCAACACGCGGATCTCTCTTACTCATGCGCAATTCTCCCGTGCTAGTTCGTTTTTTTACTGTTCATTCTCTTTGCGAACACTGGTGAAAGATCAAGCCGCTTAACAAAGCCTACTCAGGCCAGATCGTGAAATCGCGAAAGGCCAATCGAGTAACGTGACCGTTCATCCGTTGAAGCGCTTCGTTCAACTCGAGCAGTGTTCCCCTGCTGAGTTCCAGTTGGTGTTCGTCCGGCTGATAGGCGGTTCCAATCTTATAATCCAGATATGGCGCGCGCGTGTTTTCGATATGAGTGCCGAGAACATGCGTAACGATTTTGCCTCGCGTGAACTCAACCAGCCGCTGGATGCTCTGCGCGAATGCCGCGCCGTCGTGAACATACAGGCGGCCCGGATACAATGTATCGCCGGTCAGGAGTATTCCAGTCTGGCGATCATATATGGCGACGCCTGAGGCTTCGTGACCGGGGATCGGAATCACATCCAGGATTCGCTCGCCAAGATCATACTGAACAATCTCATCGGGCCAACGATGAACGTTAAAGAAAGCCTGGACCGCGACGGCTGCCGGCTTGACTACCACAGTAGCGGGAAGCGCTTCGAACTGGCTGTCACCAGCCGTATGGTCTCGATGTCCGTGCGAATGCGCAACGACAAGATTGATTGAAGCTCGCTTATTTCTTGCGAGCCATTGATCGATTACCCGCTTGACTACCCTGGCGACTTCGTTCTTGCCCGCGCCGGTATCCAATAACAGTACCTTGTCCTTTCCAAACAGCAGGTAGAGGAACGGCTTTTCATAGTGAGAACAACCGGATTGTCGGAGAATGTAGAAGTCCTCGTTGTACTCGTGTATTTGGAACTCCGGAATCTCGATGCATTTGGGTCCTCCCAGAATCCATGTTTTCGGGAGAACTCCAGGTCTCACTCCGCCGCCCTCCGGCTGCGGCGACTGAGAGATTGCCTGCTGCGCCGTCAGCAACAGGAATAAAAACGCGGCAACGAAACATACACGAATGATCGTAGAGCAGCTTGCCCGCTCGAACCTATCCAACATTCGGATTCTCCCTGACGAACATGATGAAGTCCGTGCCGACGGGTTCGACGCCCGCGTCTCTCAAAGCCGCGGCGAGCTGTCCTCGATGTCCAGTTCCGTGAAACACCACATGACTGAGGATCTCGTGAATCGGCGTGTTGAATGCGTCTCCTTGGCTGTTCTTGTAGCTGACGATGTTATTTAAGGCCGCTTCAGTAAGCTCGTTAAAGAATTGCTCATACGACGCCTTATTCCGCTCGAGCCATTCCGCGCACTCATCAAGAGTCAGCGCAGGCCAAATGGGAATCGACGACCAATCACGGCCATGCATCCTCGTGATCCATACCTTCTCAGCGGCCAGGATATGAGCAAACAATTTTCGAGCGCGTTCGTTGTCGCCAGTCGGACTCTTTAGCTTCTCCAGAACACGAGTATTGGCCCAGACTGAATATTGATATAGACGCAATAAGTACTCTCGCATAATTACTCTCACTTCGGGTGAAGCACATTCAAGAAAAGAAGAATTCTTTCGTCGAGAGGGCGGGCATCAGCGACGCCCGCTCTTCGACGTGGTTTCAAGTTTGTAAGATTCAAAGATGATGGACGGCGAGAGCGCAGCGCCTTAACGAAGTCCCCAGAGATTCATGGTCGGCCTGCTGCGACCCCACCCGGCTTTGCCATACCAGAATTCAACGCTCCGAATTCTGCGCCGGTCACCCGGGAGATCGATCGCCCGAGTCTTTTCACCGGAGCGCACTCGTTCCCTGACCTGGACGTCGTGATCTTGCCCGTTTTCAAAGTGAACTACTACTCGTTCGAAATCGATGTCGCCGCCTTTGATTCCAAGCTGAAGCGCGCGGAACCGCTCGCCGTTGTTTACGACGATTCGGTCGTGGTCATGGCGTCCGTCCGCATGGGCCTGTCCCAGATATTCCCATCGGCCGCGATAGCGCTCGTGATCGTCGCGGCGTTGTGCGCTCGAAGCCAGGGCGCAAGTGACCAGGAGGAGTATTGAAGCAATTGCGCGCAGTTTGTTCATTCGTATTTCTCCTTATTTAAGTTGTGATTGCTGCCGTAGTCGAGGGCGAAAAACTCAGCCCGAAGATCGAGGCATTGAGTCCGGTGCAGGCGCTTACACTACGCTACTCGACGAAGAATTCGCAACTTATTTCCCCAAATTTATTTTGTCCGAATGATCCACATGAATCGGCGGAGCGGCTTGATAGATGCCGATGAAAACCGAATTGCTGAGGGCCGTCGCGCGCGAGCCATTGAGCCTGAGTCGCCGCGGAGCATTGCCGCGATACTATCGAGCCGGTACAATTTTACATCTCATTTCAATGGTCTTAAAGGAGTTGCTGTGCCGGTAAGAAGACGAGATTCGGCGGCGGTAAATGTGGGCGGTGTGCTCGTTGGAGGCAAAAACCCCATAGTCGTCCAATCGATGACCAACACCGATACTGTCGATGTCAAATCCACGGCCACGCAGATCGAGGACCTCGCGCGGGCGGGCTCCGAGCTGGTTCGAATAACGGTCAATACGCGGCAGGCGGCTCAGGCCGTTCCTCACATCGTCGACCAACTTGGTGCTCGAGGTATCAGCGTTCCCATAGTCGGCGACTTCCACTACAACGGACATCAACTTCTCCGGGATTATCCCGAATGCGCTCGAGCGCTCGCCAAATACCGGATCAACCCCGGCAACGTCGGGCCCGGCCAGCACCACGACAAGAATTTTCAGTCGATGATTGAGGTCGCGATCGAAAACGATAAACCGGTTCGAATCGGGGTCAACTGGGGCTCGCTCGATCAGGGACTTCTCACCCGATTAATGGATCAGAACGCCGCATTGGCCCAACCCAAAGACGCGCGGCTTGTGATGTTCGAGGCCATTGTGGTCAGCGCGCTCGAATCAGCCGCGCTGGCCGAAAAGTGCGGGCTCGCGAGAAATAAAATAATTCTAAGCGCGAAAGTATCGGAGGTTCAGGATCTGATTCAGGTCTATGAGGATCTTGCGTCTCGCTGTGATTACGCGCTGCACCTCGGGTTAACCGAAGCGGGGATGGGCAGCAAAGGCATCGTGGCATCGTCGGCGGCGCTGGCCGTGTTGCTGCAACAGGGGATCGGAGACACTATTCGCATCTCGCTTACTCCGCGGCCCGGCGGAGACCGCACCGAAGAGGTCATCGTCGCGCAACAGTTGCTCCAGACGATGGGCCTGCGAAGCTTCACGCCGCTCGTGACGGCGTGCCCGGGTTGCGGAAGGACTACCAGCACCTTGTTTCAGGAAATGGCCGAAGACATACAGAACTACCTTCGCGATCAGATGCCGAGCTGGCGTGAACGATTTGCCGGCGTTGAAGAGATGAAGGTCGCGGTGATGGGCTGCGTAGTGAACGGCCCCGGCGAATCCAAGCACGCAAACATCGGAATTTCGCTTCCCGGCACCGGCGAAGATCCGCGCGCTCCTGTTTACATAGATGGGCGCATGTTCAAAACGCTTCAGGGCTCCTCGATAGTGCCGGAGTTCTTTCAGCTCCTGGATCAATATATCGAAAGCCACTACTCGCTGAAGCAAGAGGACCTGAAGAACCTGCCGGTTTTCTCGAGCTAATTGCGGCGCTTTGAGGGCTTACAATTTTCTACTCCGGCCGATCTACTGCTGGAACCCATTCTTGTTCATACCGGATTCCCAATAAGAGGTTGAGCAGCAGTCCGTAATTCTCGGTTCCTTCCTTGATATGATTGGCCTTCAGAAATTTGTCGTAAATCTTCCATTGAACGCTGCTGATTCGCGGATGATACCGTTCGTTCTGGCGCGACGAAATCGACTTGAAATCCTCAATGACCTCGGGCGCGAAGCGCGGGATTTTTTCAATTTCTTCTTGTGTCCAGGGAGCCGCGGCCGACCTCAAGTAAGGATATAGATTCAATAGACCGGAGTAGCGAACAAACGGAGAGCTGGAGCGCATGCAGGCGAGGAGCCCGACGTAGCCCGCCTCGGACTCATCCGCATAGCCCGCGATATGAGCCCATTCGTGCGCGATGATACCCGGTTTCTCAATCGCGAGGAGCCTGGAATCCGCGATCACTTCCGAAGCAAATGGATCGATGAAAGCGGGCGTGCCGGTTGCCGCGATGTATGCGTCAAGCAGAGAACGCTTAGGCTTTGAAACTCCGATGCCGCGCCTGCGACCGAAATCAGCGATCACCGCGTTGAGGGAAGGAAGAAGCTTTTTCATCCAGTCGTCGTCGGACGGCGCCGGCTCGGCGTGAAGCTTAATTCCCAGGCGGTTCAACTCGGTTATGGCCGAGACGGTCTGTCGCGCTAATGCGTCTCTTGAGATTCGATGCTCGTCATAATCCAGCCTGGATGTAAGCGGCAGGCGTCCGTAGTTGAACCCCCAGGCCAAGAGAAAAACCAGAAACAGCGCGGAGCCGAAGACCGCGGTATTGATTGCCATCGCAAGCGCGGCGCGAAGCCGGGCGCCGCGTCCTGCCTTCGCGATTCGTATCCACCACCATCCGACCAGGCCGACAAAGGCGGCGAAGATGAGCACATCCATTATCGCGAACGGAACGGAATTCGATACAAAAGCCAGAGGCGGTTGAATCAGAGGATAAATGCCGTTCGAATAGAATCGTTCGATCCAGGAGGATGGGAGTTGGAAGAGCGCGAGCAGAGCGGCCGCGACAATCGTGAATGCCTTGATGATGGGGGCTTTCTTGAATCCTGATCGTGCGCGGGCCATCCGTTTCTCTTTTACAACTTAAGAGCGTTCACGGCGCGCGTCAAATTAATTCGAGAGCTCGGCCCGGGCTTGAGGATTATGGTCCCCGATCAACGTCCAGTCTCGAGCGACTTCGCGCATCTTTTTCATATATTGGCGTTGAAGCAGGGCCTTTTGGCGTTGCGGTACGTTTCCTATTTCAAGAGCAAGCAATTTGTTTCCAAACACCATGAATTCTCTGAACTGCTCCAGTCCGATTCCTCTTCCCAGCAAATAGGGCACGAACCAGAAGTCATACGACCACTGCGGCAGCCAGAGCGATTCCTTTATTGAAAGAAACAGCTTTTCGATATGAGCCATCGCTTCGGTGCTGTTCATCGTCGAATGGCTCCACCCAAACCCTTCACCTTTGATGCCGTACTTTTCGCGCTGCCGGTCTATAGGAGTTCCGCTTTCACAATACCAGCTCTGCGCCCGGTAGTAATCGACCCGCGTCTCTCTGATGAAGCTCTCGGTTTCCGCGATTGTTTGTTCCGTCTCTCCCGGAAACCCAACGATGAACGAACCAAACGTCATGATGTTTCGTTCCCGCAGCATCCTGATGCCGTCACGGTATTTGTCAATAGTGGCCGCCTTATTCATATTCGTCAGGATTTGCGGCGATCCGGATTCGATGCCGAGGAAAACACCGCGGCATCCGCTTTCGGCCATCAGATCCAACGCCTCTTCATCGGAGTTACTACACCTGAAATATGAAAACCAGTTGAAGTTGTACTTATTCCTGATCATCATCCGGCAGAGGTCTTTGAATCGCGGCAGCGGCACATTGAAGGTGTCGTCGATGAATACTACGTTGGAGACACCGCCGAGATCGCGCATCGAATCCAGCTCCCTTTCAACCGTTTGAATGTCGGCCAGCGTGAGTTTTCCCGCCCGCGTAGGATAGTTGCAGAAAGAACAGTTAAACGCGCAGCTCCTCGCGGTCCTTGTTTGAATTGTCGGCCCGAGGATTGCCGCGTCAAACCGCGACCAATCGATATAGTTCTCATCGAGTGAATTCTGCTCCAGGAGCCGCGGAGTAACGACAAACTTGCCGTTGTCTGAATAAGCAATATTCGGTATTTCCGCTAAATCTCCGCCGTCTTTGAGACACTGAACCACTTGCGAAAGAGTCAGCTCTCCCGCGCCCTCGATGACATAGATGTCGGCCCCCATATCCTCGACCGCCGTTCGAAAAGTCTCAGTCTCGAAGTTGCGTGCGTGATTGGCGATAAGCGGTCCTCCCACGATTATGCGGACTTTCTTGTTATGCTCCCTTACGAACTTAACGATCTCGATTACCGGCATATTCACGACGTAGAGCGTTGTGGTTATGGCGATCGCAATCGGATCACGGCTCAGGAATTCCGCAAGCCGATCCTTCTCATACTCAAACAGGTTGATGTAATCGCAGTGGAGCCCTCGCTTCGCAAGGAACTGAGTCAAATAAACCGCGGCCAAATTGGGGATCTCGCCGGATTTCAGTTCTGTCTCGCGTTCGAATATGCGATCCGGTCTGCTTTGCCGAATGACCTCATTCAGGAGATCAGGAAAGGTCATCTTCCTGCCATCGATATCAACAAAGCTGAAACGCAGGTCGCGATAAGCTTCTGAAGCTTCGCCGTATTTCCTCAAAAGTCCTTCGTATTTATCGAATGGACTTTCGTAGTAGCCAATCACAATGCAGTCGTGGGATGGCCGTTGAGCTGGCATGACTGCCGTCATAGTTGCTCCTTTGTTCGGTTGCGAAATTGTACTGAGTCGATCTCAGTATCAGTTAGTTTGTGGAGACCCGACCGCGATTCTCGGCAAGAGCTGCCGCGGTCCGGCCCGTCGCGATCCGGCGTGTGTTGAAGGCGTGAGCGCCCGATTCGTATTTTAATCTTGTTTGAGAATAGAGACCGGGTCGACGTTCGCGGCTGTTTGCGCCGGGAAAAAGCATGCAAGGAGGGCGACCAATCCGAGCGCCGCGCCCGCGAACACGAAGACCAATACGTGCTCGGAAGCGACTCCGTAGAGCACGCTCGAGATGAATCGGGTGAGGGCCCACGCTCCAATCATCCCCGCGGCCAGGCCGATTGAGGTCAGCGTTATTCCATGCCCGACGACGAGACTTAGTATGTTCCGGCGAGAGGCTCCGAGAGCCATTCTGATGCCGATCTCGCGAAGCCGCTGGCTCACGTAGTAGGTTACAACCCCATAAAGGCCGACTATAGCGAGCACCAGCCCGAGGAGACCGAATATGCTTGTGAGGATCTGACCTAGTCGCATCGGCAGTATTGCCCTGCCGTCGTAAAAGTGAGACTCCATGGATTTCACATCGTAAACATGCAGATCGGAATCGAGTTCGTGGACCAGCCGAGGAGCGATTTCAGCCAGGCCGCCGACGTCGTCCCTTGCCAGCAGATGGAAGATGGCCTTCGGCTGATAGTTCTGCGCGAACGGCAGATAGAATATTGGCTGCGGCTGTTCGCCCAGAAAAAAGAACTTGGTATTAGCGGCGATGCCCGCGACTTCCAGGTATGGGCCGTTGATTTCAGTCTTGAACCGTTTGCCCATGGCATCCTGCCCAGGCCACAGTTTTTGGGCCATGACTTGATTCACTATCGCCGTTCGCGGGGTCTTTTCGGTTATGTAGTCGGAAAATTCTACGCCTTCGAGAATTGCTGTTCCCGCCGTCTTGAAATAGTCGGTGTCGACCACGTTGTAGAGAACACTCGCGGCGTCTTTTTCGGTGTTGGAAGAGCCTTCCACATAGACGTTCTTATACTGGCTTTCATATCCAAACGGCACAAAGCGGGCCATCGACGCGGATGATGTTCGCGGCTGCGATCTAAGACGCTCGAGGACGTTTCTATAGAAGGCCCTCCCTCTCGCTTCGTCATAGCCCTCGTTGTGAAGGTCGACGGAAAAGAGGAGCACCTTATCGAGTCTGAAGCCGAGATCGACGTTGGCGGCTTCCCTGGCTCCCTGTATGAACTCTCCAGCGCAGATCAATAGCACCATCGATACGGCAACCTGCGTAACGACGAGCAGACCGCGAATGTAGTTCCTTGCGCTGCCGGCTGCGCCGCGGCCCGCTTCCTTTAACGTGTGCTGAAGGTTCAAGCGCGAGGATCGAATAGCCGGAATCAGGCCGCAAATAATTCCGGCCGCTATCGAGACGACAAGCGTGAAGAGAAACGCGGTCCAACTGAGCTCCGAGACGAATTTGGCGGGCGCATCCGCCGAGAGTTTGATTTTAGAGAAGACCCGTGTTGCCCAGATCGCCAGCAACAGCGCGAGAATTCCGCTGCAGATCGACAGCAGGATGCTTTCAGCCAGCGACTGGCGAATCAGCCTCCATCGCGATGCTCCAAGCGCGGCGCGAATGGCCATCTCACGCTGGCGGGCAAGGCCTCGCCCAAGCATCAGGTTCGCTACATTGGCGCAGGTAATAATCAAGACCAGTCCCGCCAGTCCAAAGAAGACCGCGGCCACGGTAGGCAGCGAGCCCGCTACCGCTATGTGAGGCCTCGCCTCAATTTCGGGATAGGCGACGATTCCGACACCTTCATTGGTCCGCGGATATTGCTTCTCCAGTTGTTGCGCCAGGACCCCGAGGCTCACTCGGCATTGATTTATCGAGACGCCCGGCTTCAACCGTCCGATGACGTTGAACAGGCGCTCGTTTCGATCGGTCACCGCTCCTTCCAGTCCCGGAGAAATTTGATTTACAGGTATGAATGCATCAGGGGTGAAAAACGTCTCAGCGCCGAGAAATCCTTCGGGGGCGACTCCAACTATGACAGCCGGATGCCGATTAAGCGTGATGTTCTTTCCGACAATCGAGGGCTCGGCGCCGAATCGTCGCTGCCAACATTCATAGGTGACTACCACGACGGGATTGGCCAATGGCGCGCGGTCTTCACCGGTTGTGAAAAGGCGGCCTCGAGCTGGTTGAATGCCGAGCAGATCGAAAAAGTTCGCGGTCACTTCTTCAGCCCAGATTCGCTCGGGCCTGCCGTCGTAGGTGAGATCAATCGTCGTCGGAGTATACGCAGCGAGATCCGTGAAGACCGTGTTGTTGTCTCGGTAGTCGACGTAATCGGGAAACGACAACTGATCCGGGTGGTCAAGATGTCTGTCCTGCAGCCCGAGCACAACCAGAGCCCGCGGATCTTGTACCGGAAGAGGACGCAGCACGAGAGGTTCGACCAGACTATAAATCGCGGTATTGACGCCGATACCCAAACCGAGCGTGAGCAGCGCTACCGCCGAGAACTTCGGGTTCTTCAGAAGCAAACGCAAGCCAAAACGGATATCTTCAGGTATCAAGCTCATGGTTCTCCTCCGATTGCGCGGGATAAAACAACAAACAGGCGCCGCGACCAGGCGCGAGGCTTAAGAACGATCAAGCGACGACATAAGCGATTAAGCGCCAACCGCGCTGCTAAGCGACGACAGTCGGAATCTCGCGTATATAAATCCCAGCACGCCGATCATCAGAAAAATTATCGCGATAATGTAGTACACGAACTTAATGCCCATGGCATTCGCGACTGTGCCGGAGAGCATAAAGGCGATGACCTGGGTCGCGGATATCAGAGAGAAAGCGGTGCTGCTGACTCTTCCCAACAGCTCGCTCGGCGTATCCTCCTGAAGGATAGTTTGAGACGGCACGAGTACGTATCCGAGGCCAACCCCGAGCATAGCGCTGCCAATCAGCCCTGCCGTTATGGTTCCTATGAAGGCTAACAACAAAACGGCGACTCCGATTCCGGTGGTTCCAATGAGAATCGAATAGAACTTGTGGTAACCGTTCCCGAATTTCACGACAAGGACCGCGCCTACAGCCGTGCCGACTCCAACGAGCGAAACCATCGCTCCAAAGACTTCGGCCTTCGTGAGCAGAATGTCTCTGACATATGCGGCGGCGAGGGCGTCGAAAGCCCCGCCCGCGAAAATAGCGGCGAGGACAAGCACGAGCGAGAAGAGGATGAGCTGATGACGAAAGATGAAGGTAAGCCCCTGTTTGAACTCCGCCAGCAAGACTCTCATGCCGGATGAAACCTCGGAAGTTTTTGAGCGCGAGACTCGATCGAACACGACAAGGGAGGTCAGGATGCCGGATGCAACGAAGCTGGCCGCGTCGAGAATGAAGCAGGATTTCTCCCCGACAAGCCCTATCAAAAGCCCCGCGATCGCGGGACCCAGTATCTTCGAAAGCTGAGCCGATTGCGCGTTGATCGAGTTCGCTACGATCAACTCGTCTTTTGAAACCAGCAGCGGCATCGCCGAGGTTTGCGCGGGTTGAAAGAAACAGGAGACCGCGCTGAGCGCCAGAACCACTCCGTAGATCTCAAAAATATTCGCGCGGAATACCAGTACCATCAACAGCGCCGCCCGCAGGAGATCGCTTCCAATCATCGTGCGCTTGAGGTTCCAGCGATCCACGAAGACCCCCGCAAGCGGGCCGACAATCGCGGTTGGAATGGCATAGGCGATAAGAACGCCGCTCAATTGTTGAGGAGTGGCGTGAAGATGAAAGGCAAGCAGGCTGAAGATGGCAAGCAGCGCAAGCCAATCTCCGAAAGTACTGGTGAACTGGCCGATCCAGATAAGAACGAATCGCCTGTTCTTCATTACTCCGCTGAAACTGGCGCTTGCTTGCTGAACTTCCGTATCGGTCGTCGTCATGTCTCTCCCTGTTACTGTTTGTGCGCGCCCTTGGCAAGGGGCTGACCCGGAAGGCAGCCCGCGTCTGATTCGTCTAGTATCGCATCGAGCAGCTTCGCGAGGAGTTCCACGTTCGGATGAAAGAGCATGGTCTCGTGATACCCCGGCGTATTCTCAACTCGAACCGCATGCGACGAGAGTAAGTCCCAGAGGTAGGCGGGGCGCCGCCGAACCGCGGCCATCTCCCGCATTGCCTCGTCTCTATTGAGATCGGGATTCGTGTCCGCCTTGAATAGAGTTATCCGCCCGGAATAGATTCGCGGCTCATATTCATCAACCGCTCGAACTCGCGATTTAATGGCTCGCACGATTTCGCCCAGCGAGTCTATCGAAAGATCTACGTTCCCGACGCGAGTATCCACGCCGGCTCGGGCCATCAGATCCAGAACCTTCGCGCATTGATCAGCTTCCGTGAGATCAGCCAGATCTCCCGTAGTAAGCGAAATGCTCGCTCCGAGTTGAATGGATAACTCACGCGCCAGCGCCGTCAGAAGATACGTGAAATCGAATGTACCCTCGACCGTCGGAGGAACGCTGTCGAAGAGAGCGAGAAGGGCGGTCTTTTGGCCCGCGGCCGCAAGCTGCTGGGCCATCTCGAAGGCAAGTATTCCACCGTATGACCAGCCTCCCATGAAATATGGCCCTTGAGGCTGAATGGATCTGATCTCTTCTACGTATGAGGCAGCCCTGTCTTCGATTCGATTGAAATTATCTCCGTCGGTTGCAACCTCGATCAGGTTCGGCGCCTGAACGGCATAGAACGGCCTGTCGGAGGCCATGAACCGCGCGAGGTCGCGATAGCACAGCACATCGCCGCCGAGAGGATGGATGCAGAAGAAAGGCGATCTGGTCCCTTCGGACCTCATCGGTACGAGCGCCGATCGGGCGGAAATTGTGATCTTGCCTTCCAGAACGCGCGCGAGCTCCTCGACGGTGGGATACTGGAACAAGTATCTAAGCTCCAGCTTGACTCCAAAGACGGATTGAATCCTATCCGTCAATTTGAGCGCGAGCAGGGAATGTCCGCCGAGCTCGAAGAAGCTGGTTCTGATTCCGACCGGCGTGACGGCAAGCACCTCTTCCCATAAGCTCACGAGTCTTCGCTCCATTGCACTGCGCGGCGGGACAATCTCCGTTTCCAGATGCGACTCGGAAGGATCGGGGAGCGCGTTTCGATCCACTTTGCCGCTCGGCATTAACGGCATGCTTCCAAGCACCACCCAGCGGTTAGGGATCATGTATTCCGGCAGTTTATCGCGGAGAAGCCGCCGAGCTTCGCCAGGGTCGAAGGCGCCCGGCTGAATCGGAACGATGTAGGCCGCGATAAAGCCATTCCCGTTCGCATCCGCTTTCACTGAGGCCGCGGCTTCTCTGACCGCGGCAAGGCCAAGCAAGCTGTTTTCTATCTCGCCTATTTCTATTCGAAAACCGCGAACCTTGACCTGACTGTCGACCCTCCCGATGAAGTCAAGGTTGCCGCTCGCGCGCCAGCGCACCTGATCGCCGGTCTTGTAGAGTATCGCTCCGCCTTCCAGTGAGAAGGGGTTCGGCAGGAAGCTCTCCGCCGTCAGATCGGGTTTGTTGAGATAACCCCTCGCGATGCCTGCGCCTCCGGTATACAACTCGCCTGGTATGCCGATCGGAGCGAGCTCATAGCTTCGATCGAGCGCGTATGTTCGAGTATTGAAGATGGGCTTCCCGATCGAAACGTCATCGTCGCGCTGTTCGCGTTTGGCGGCGCTCACCCATACGGTGGCTTCGGTCGGCCCATAGGCGTTGAAGAAGTCCCGTCCGTCGCCCCAGCGCTTCGCAAGAGCTTCGGGGCAATCCTCGCCCGCGACAATCGCAAGCCTGAGAGACGGCAGGTCGTCAATCGGAAGCGCGCCGAGCACCGAAGGCGGGATCGTTAAATTCGTAATGTTCTCTTGCTTGAGCAGGGCGATCATATCGGCTCCTGGAATCAACTTGTCGCGTTCAGCCATTACCAGGCACGCGCCCGTTCCCAGCGCCATTACGATCTCGAATACGGACGCATCGAAGCTCAGCGAAGAGAACTGAATCACCCTGTCGGTCTCACGCAAATCAAAAGCAGCAGCCTGTGAGCGCAACAGATTGACTATTCCTCCGTGGCTCACCATCACGCCTTTAGGCAATCCGGTCGACCCCGAGGTGTAGATCAAGTAGGCAAGATTAGCAGGTTCGATATGAGGTTTGACTTCGGCGCCTCTCCTGCGCGCGGGCCGGCGGCTGATCTTATCGACGTTGATGACCGGCAATCGTTTTCGCGGAGCTCTGTCGAGGCTGGCGGTATTGGAGACGAGAAGCTTGATGCCGGAATCCTGTGCGATATAGCTCAATCGATCGCCGGGGTATGACGGATCCATCGGAACATAAGCGCCGCCTGATCTAAGCACTCCGAGCACGGCCGCGATCATATCCAGCGAGCGGTCTATGCAAACTCCGATACGAGTCTCCGGAGCCGCACCCCGTTTAATCAAGAGCAAGGCAATCGCGTTCGCGCGGACGTTAAGAACCTCGTATGAGAGGTGTTGATTTTCACACACGAGCGCAACTGCATCCGGCCTTGACCGGGCCTGCGCTTCGATCAATTCATGAATGAAGATCTCGTCGTAAATTTCATCCCTGGAAGAAGCCCAGTCGAACAGCAATTGCCGCCGCTCATCGACGCCGAGGATTTCGAGCGAGCCTATATCGCGTTCATCACCTCTGACAATGGAGCCGAGCAGCGTCGCGTAGTGATTGAAGATGCGTTCTATAGTCGTCTCGTCAAAAAGGTCGGTGCTGAATTCGATCCCGCACTTGAGGCCCTCCTCCGTCTCCATCACCATCATGCTGAAGTCGAACTTCGACCCCACGCTGATGATGTCGTCGGACGTTGCTTTCAGCCCGGAAACGTTCAGCCCCGCCGAGGGCGCGTTTTGGGTGATAAAGAAAACGTTGAAGAACGGATTTGAGCTCGGGTCGCGCCCGGGTTGGAGCGCCTCGACCAATTGTTCAAAGGGAAGAGCCTGATGAGTGAACGCCTTAATCGCCGTTTCTTTGACCTGTCTTAGCGCGTCCGTGAAGCTCGATCGGGCATTGAGCTTGATTCGCAACGCGAGGGTATTGACGAAGAAACCGATCAAGTCTTCTACATCAGGATGGCTCCGGTTTGCGACGCCGGTTCCGACTACGGTGTCAAACCGGCTGCAATAGCGCGACAAGAGGACGGCAAACGCCGTCAACATCGTCATGTACTCGGTCGCGTTTTCTCTCTGACAGATTCGCTTGACGCCAATCCTGATGTCTTCGTCCAGCGAGAAGAGGCGGCTAGAGCCCCGGTAGGTCTGAACTGACGGCCGGCGCCGGTCTGAAGGGATCCGTGTAGACGGCAAGTCGCCCGACAATTCCCGGCGCCAGTGTTCCAGGCTTTCGGCAAGGGCCTGTTCAGTTATAACCGTCCTTTGCCATGCCGCGTAATCGACATACTGAATCGATAACTCGGATAGAGCGGATTCGCGGCCTTCAACAAATGCCTGGTAGAGCTGGGAAATCTCATCTACCAGGATTCCGACCGACCATCCATCGCTCACCATGTGATGCATCGTGATCAAGACCAGATGGGAGGCATCATCGAGCCGAATCAGCTTGACTCTGAGCGGCGCTTCTTCGCTAAGGCGGAACGGGCGCGCCGTCTCGTCTCCTACAACACGATTCTTGAGCGCTTCTTTTTGAGAATCGGCTATCCGGATATCCACAAGCGAAATTGAAACCTCAGTCGAACGAGCTACGAGCGGCTCGCACTCGCCCTTCTCATTCGAAAACCGAGTCCTCAATATCTCGTGTCGCCGTACGACCTCGTTGAAGCTCTGTCTCAGAGCTTCCAGGTTCAGCGCCCCTTCAAGCCTGATGCCGGCCGGAATATTGTAAAAGGGATTTGCCGGGTTGATCTGATGCATGAACCAGAGCCGTTCCTGCGCATACGAAAGCGGAAGCCTCGCTCCTCCGGCGATCTTATTGATTTTTGCGGCCGCTCCAACATCCGAAGCTGGAGCCGCGTCGCCGATCGCGCCGGCCAAACCCGCGATAGTGGGGGTTTCGAAGATGGCCTTGAGAGGCACGTTCAATTTCAGACTTTCGCGGATTCTCGACATGACTCGAGTGGCAAGCAGCGAATGACCGCCCAGCTCAAAGAAGTTATCTTCGATTCCGATTTGATCGATGCCGAGTAACTCGCTCCACGCGCGAGCTATTCCCTTCTCGACCGTTGTCGTCGGGGCCACAAACTGATTTTGCAGCAGCGGACGGGAGTACTTCGCCGAGACAGGAGACTCGCGATCCGCTTCAGACTCAAGATCGCCGGCGTTTTCGTTGCGGCCGGAGCTCGACCGAGCGTGCGGCGCCTTTACTATGATTCGGCCCAGGTCGGCTTGCGCAAGCGCAATGCGAAACAGGACGGCCGGCGTGAGAGCATTATCAAGGCTGTTTTGCTGCGCGCTGGAATTTCCTGCGTCAATGGAGATATCCACAATGGAGATATCCACCGCATCGGGCATCGGCGCCAGCAGGCTTATCCAGGTCCTTCCGCGGACCTCGCGTTGGTATTCAGCGAATGAATCGGAGAAGAGTGCAGCCGCGCAATCGCCGATTCCGGAATCGGTCGCGCCATTCGAGTAGACCAGACAGAACGATTGCTCCATCTTGTCTACCACTCTCGCGAGCGCCTCGACTTCGCTTATTGCTGTTGAGAGGCGGTCGACGCCGTTCGAATGCTCAGAGGAGGGCGCACTCTGATCCGGCGCTTGAAGGAAATGAACGATTCCATCGATCCCGCCGAACGAATCGTGAAGCCGCTCGATCAAACTCCCGAGCTGCTCTTCGTCTCCCAAGGCTACGTTGATGTTCACCACTCGGGCCGCGCCAAGCTCCTCGAGCGCGGCGGAATTCACGAGTCGATGCGCTGAGCCGGCGCCGTTCGAGCCGGAGTTGTTGTTCGATTCCAAATGCGGCGTCGAACCGTCATTCGGACTCCTGGCAAGCACCAGCGTCGCCTTCTTGCCCGCAAGGTATCGAGCGATCGACACGGCAGCCGGTGAGTCAGGTCTCGTAATCAGGTAGACGCCGCCCTCGCCGACAGCGATTCCATCAACGGTTTTGGGATTGATCCCGAGCGAATCGAGCGACTGTACCCATCGATCTTTTCCTCGCAGAGCAATGACCTGATCCGCCGCGAATGATTTAATCTCAGGGAGCAGGAGCGCCGCCTGCCTTGCACAGGCTTCGAATCGATCGCTATTGATAGCGAGATCGATGCTGCGCGCGGATATGTTCGGCCTTTCCATCGGAAGGATCTTTGCGGCTGCGACGATCGCTGCCTGGTGCGGGATGCAATTGTCGCCTGAGATGACGCGATGCGCGCTGTTAGTAACGATCTCAAGATTGACCTTCGCGCTGTTTGAATTCTCCTCCAATGCGTCGGCGAGCATAATGAGGCCGCGCAGTATCTCAGTAGAATTCTCTGCGGTTTCATCAGGTGAGAACCCTTCGCCGGCCGAAAGAGTAACTCCGAGCATGTGAACAATACGTTCAGGATTCCTGTTAGCGGAGTGAAGCTCGCGAAACAACGCGCGATAGTGATCCGCGTTTAAGGGATCGATCGAAAACCAGTTATCGCCCACTCGTTCATAAGCCTTGCCGGTCTCAACCGTGATTACATCTTCGTTTTCATTCAGCAAGCGAAAGAGTTCCGCGCCAATTCCGAGCTCATCGAGAAAAATGATCGAGCGGCGGCAGTCGATGCGATCTCCCGACAACCGCACGCCGCGTTTCCAGGATGTTGTGCAGATGGTGGGCTGGTCAGAGTCTCCGGCATTAAGACCGGCGTGACGCGGGGCCGCTTCCAACCAGTAGCGCTGCCTCTGGAATGGATAGGTCGGCAAAGGCACGCGCCTGGGCCGCGCTTCGCCGTGATATGCGGGCCAGTCGATATCGACTCCCGCAAGCCACAGCTTGCCCAGGGTCAACGTTACGTTTTCGATATCGGCTTGCCGATCCTTGACGTGTCGAGTGGTCGAGAACGCATCCGCCCCGATATCGGCGAGCTGCTGTCGCGCCAGATTCGACAGCGTCTGCCCAGGGCCGACCTCAAGCAGAATCGGCTGTCCACTCGCGAAAAGAGCGCCAAGCCCTTCGGCGAACCTAACGGTGCTTCTGAGATGGCGAATCCAATAGTCGGGCTTTATCACTTCGCCCGGATCGACCCAGTTTCCGGTCACATTTGATATGAACTTTACGAGCGGCTCAGAGTAATGCAGCGTGCGAGCAAAGGCGCCAAGCCCTTCCATAATCGGTTCGACGATCGTGGAATGCCCGGCAGCGTTGATTTTTATCCGATGGTTTTCAACCTCCATAGAAGTCAACTCACGTTCGAGCTCGGCGATTTCTTCAACGCTGCCGGCCGCGACGCAGAGATTCGGGCCGTTGATCGCCGCGATCGACAATCCGTCCTGCTTCGCGAGTATCGGTTTTAAGTCGGCCTCGGCGAGCGATACGCTCAGCATCGCGCCGCTCGGAAGCGTGTCGATCAACTTGGCGCGATACGCGACCAGCGCGAGAGCGTCCTCGACCGAAAGCACTCCTGATACGCATGCCGCCGTGTATTCGCCCAGACTATGACCTATCATTGCGCACGGTGCGACGCCCCAGGATATCCACATCCTCGCCATCGCGTATTCAACGATGAAGAGAGCAGGCAGGCCGTAGGTCGTCTGCTTCATCCTGGACATCGCAAGCTCGTTCTCATCATTGGGGTACAGGATGTCTCTGATGTCGTAGGATTCGAGCCCAAGCAGGAGTTCCGAGCAATAGTCGACCGCCTGCCGATAGATCGGCTCTTTCTGATATAGCTCCCAGCCCATGTTTACGAACTGAGAGCCGCCTCCCGGGAAAATGAACGCTACCGGCGCATTTGTTCTGTCCGCCTTTCGAGAAGCAAATCGCCCGCTTGCAAGCGCGGCAGCTACTTCGTCCGCACTACGTCCTATGGCTACTCTCCGGTAGTCGAATGCTTCACGGCCCATCTGCAAAGTAAAAGCGACATCGCCCAGATGAAGGCTTTGGGACGTCATAAGATGATCTGCAAGATTGCCGGTCGCGGCTTCGAGGGCATCGGCCGTTTTTGCCGAGAGCACGATGAGCTGAATATCTCGTTCATCGCGCCGGCGCTCGAATGAGGGCGCTTCTTCCAGTATCACGTGCGCGTTGGTGCCCCCGATACCGAATGAGCTCACGCCGGCGCGCCGCACGCCGTTGAGAGGCTGCCATTCCTTAAGCTCGGTGTTTACATAGAAGGCGCTTCCGTCAATGTTGAGATTAGGGTTCGGCGTTTCAAAATGAAGGCTCGGCGGAATCTGTTCGTGATGAAGCGCGAGCGCGGTTTTGATCAGGCCGGTCACGCCGGCCGCCGCGTCGAGATGGCCTATGTTGGTCTTGACCGAGCCGAGCGCGCAGTAGTGATCTCCGTTCGCGGCGTGTTCAAACGCCTGATTCAATCCCGCGAGCTCGATTGGATCGCCGAGAATTGTAGCCGTTCCATGGGCTTCAATATAACTGATTGATCCGGCCTCGACGCCGGCCGCGCTTTGAGCGCGTCTTATAGCTTCGGCCTGACCGTCGGAGCTTGGCGCCGTGTATCCGACCTTATTCAAGCCATCGTTATTTATGGCGGAACCCTTGATGACCGCATATATGTGGTCTCGGTCGGCGAGCGCATCCGCGAGTCGCTTCAATACAACGATTCCGACGCCGTTGCCGTCGAGTGTGCCCGCCGCCCGCGCATCGAAGGCGCGGCAATGGCCGTCAGGCGAATTCACTCCGCCCTCAGTGTAGATGTATCCCTTGTTATGATCGCCGCTGACCGATACTCCTCCGGCCATTGCCATATCGCACTCGCCCGCCAGAAGGCTCTTGTAGGCGAGGTGCGCGGCGACCAAAGAGGTGGAGCATGCCGTCTGCACGTTGACGCTTGGACCTCGGAGATTGAGTTTGTAAGAGACTCGCGTGGGAACGAAGTCCAACCCGTTGCCGATTCGCACCTGCAACAAGCCGTAGCTCTCCGCCAGTTCCGGGTTGAGATAAAGAGGCGCGAGATACGAACTCATGCTTACGCCTGCAAAGACGCCGATCGGCCCTTGATACCTCGAAGCGTCATAGCCCGCGTTTTCAAGGGCCTCCCACGCGCACTCGAGAAAATGGCGGTGCTGCGGGTCCATGATTTCCGCTTCTCTGGGCGTGTACCCGAAGAACTTCGCGTCGAACAGCTCCGCGCCTTCCATAACGGCTTCCGCTTTGACGTAATTGGGATTCGACAGCAGTTCGGGACCGACGCCCGATGCCAGTACCTCCTCGTCGGAAAAGAAGGTCACCGACTCAACGCCGCCGCTGATGTTGCGCCAGAATTCGTTGATGTTGCGGGCGCCCGGAAAACGTCCGGCCATTCCTATGATCGCTACGTCGCCGTTGTTGTTCGCCGATACTCGCTCCGTCGCGGCTGCGTATTGGTTGGTTTGCGTTGCGATTTGCAAACGCGGGGATTCGGGTTCGAGGTAAGCCGCCAAACTATGAATGCTCGGGTATCGGAAGAGGTCGATGAGCTTTGGCGGATTGTCTACTATTCTCGACAGCTTTCCGTGCACTCGCGCAAGCAATAGCGAGTGGCCGCCCACGTCGAAGAAGTTATCGTGCACGCCGATTCGTTCCTTCCCGAGAACCTCCTTCCAAATGTCCGTTATGCGCTTTTCGATGTCCCTGACCGGCGCCTGGTACTCAGATTCGGAGTGTTCGAAGCTGACCGCGAGCTCCGTCAGCGCTCGGCGATCAACCTTGCCGTTCGGCGTAAGCGGCAGGGCTTCGATAGGCGATATCACCGACGGAATCATGAATTCCGGCACTCGCGCCCTCAGGTATGCCTTGATCTCGGCGGAATCGATGCGAGCGCCTGCGTTCGGCTCGCAATGCGCTATCAATATTTTTATTCCCGGCGAGAGGCTGCCGTCCTGAGCGATGACGGCGGCCGATTTGACGGAGGGATGATGGCAGAGATTCGCTTCTACTTCGCCGAGCTCGATTCGATGGCCTCGGATCTTAACCTGATAATCCTGCCGTCCGATGTACTCGATCTCTCCGCCGCGTTGGTAGCGGACCGCGTCTCCGGTCTTGTACATGCGAGCTCCGTCTCCCGCGAACGGATTTGGCAGGAACCTTTCGGCGGTCAGTTCCGGACGGTCGAAATAGCCTCTGGCCAATCCCATTCCGGCAACGTGCAGGTCTCCTGGAATATTGACCGGAAGCTCGCCGCCGAATTCATCGAGGACGTAGATCTGAGCCGCTCCGACCGGCCTTCCGATCGTAACTTCGGCGCCCCTGCTGATCCTCGTGAAGGTCGAGTAAGTTGTGTACTCGCTCGGACCGTAGAGATTGACTACATCTCGCGCCGAGGTCGTCGCATAGAGCTTTTCAACGAGCGCGGTCTTCAGAGCTTCGCCCGCAAGATTGATCGTAGCGATGCTGTTGGGGATCCTTCCCTGTCCAGCTAATTCAGCTATCGCTGATGGAACGGTGTTGATCAGAGTGGCTTCGTGGGCCGCATCGGAATCGGCAAGGGCCAGAGCATTCTCCAAAACGAGGACGCGGCCGCCGCAAGTCAGAGGCGCGAACATTTCAAAGACAGACAGGTCGAAGCATATCGATGTCGAGGCAAGCACGGCGTCGAGTTCGGCGCGGCTAAATTCTTTGACGGCCCACTGCAGGAAAACCGCGGCGCTCCTGTGTTCGATGGCAACGCCTTTCGGAATACCCGTTGAGCCCGATGTATAGATCAAGTAGGCAAGATTGCGCGGGCTCACCGCGAGATCGAGTGGGTTCGCGGCTTCGCTCCAAATATCCGAGGTCTGGGCTAATGAGACCTGGGCGGTCTTCTTGATTCCAGCGATCGCGCTCTCGCTGTCAGTCAGGAGAAGCTCGGCTCCGCTGTCGTCAAGCATGAACCTGACGCGATTCTCGGGATAGTTCGGATCAAGAGGAACGTAGGCGCCGCCGGCCTTCAGCACGGCGAGAATTCCAAGGATAAGATCGGCCGAACGGCGCATCATAATCCCGACACGGCTCTCCGGTCCGACGCCTTTGCGCCGCAGGTATCGCGCGAGCATATTCGATCTGCTCGACAACATGGAATAACTGATCCGGGAGTCTCCGTGAACTACGGCGATGGCGTCGGGCGTCCTGCCCGCCTGCTCTTCGATCAGTTGATTAATGCAGAGATCCTGCCTCGATTCGAACTCGGTTGAATTCCAATCGATCAGCAGTTGGTCGTGTTCAGCGGCTGTTAGAAGCGAATACTCGGAGATGCGAACGGCGGGCGCCGCCGCGGCCTGCTCAAGCAAGCGAATGTAGTGCGCCGCGAATCGCTCAATGGTATCGGCTTCGAAGATGTCCGTGCTGTATTCTACTTCGCCTTCGATGATCTCGCCGCGTTCGGTCAGGATCATCGATAGATCAAATTTCGCCGCGGCATTGGGGGCCTCAATCGCCTCGACTGTGGCGCCGCCCAGATGCGGCAGATCCACCTGAGCGTTTTGCAGCACGAGCATCACTTGAAATAGCGGTGTCCGGCTCAAATCCCGAGCGGTATCGAGTTCTTCGACCAGTCGCTCAAAGGGAACGTCCTGATGAGCATAAGCTCCGAGAGTCAGCTCGCGGATTCGACCGAGAAGCGTTCTAAAATCCGGGTTCCCGTTCAGCTTCGTCCTGATCGCCAGCGTGTTCACAAAGAAGCCGATCAGATCCTCGATTTCCTCGCGGTTTCTGTTGGCGATCGGCGTCCCAACGACGACATCTTCCTGGCCGCTGTATCTGTAGAAGAGGGTGTTTAATCCTGCAAGCAGCGTCATGAAGAGCGTCACGTGCTCGCGTCTGCTGGTGAGTCTGAGCTGCGATGTCAATCCTTCGCCGAAGGAAAACCTGACGACGCCTCCGTCAGCCGTTCTCAAATCCGGTCTCGGGCGGTCGGTCGGAAGCTCGATGACCGGCGGCGACCTCAGATGCTCTCGCCAATATCGCAGTTGAGTTTCAAGAGTCTCTCCCTGAAGCCACTCGCGCTGCCACACCGCGAAATCCGCGTATTGAATCCGCGGCTCCTCAAGCGGAGAGGCGAACCCGGCAACATATGCCTCGTAGATCGCCCGCAGCTCGCGCGCCCAAATTCCAAGCGACCAGCCGTCGCCCACGATGTGATGCATCGTGAGAACGATGAGGCTCTCGTCGTCTTTGAGCTTCAGCGCTTTCACCCGCAGGAGCGTCGGCTTGCTCAGATCGAAGCCTCGATCAGCGTCGGCTGCCATTATTGTCGTCGCTTCGGCTTCGGCGGCTGCGTCGTCGAACGCCGTTAGGTCTATTGCGTCTATAAAGACGGGGCTTTCGTTTGAGATGACTTGAAGCGGCCCGACGACATCGTCGAGAACGAAGCCCGTTCGCAGCACTTCATGTCTTCTGATTATTTCGGCGACCGCCTGGCCAAGAGCGAGGTGATTGAGATCTCCACGAACGCGAACCGCTACCATCAGGTTGTATGCAGGGTTTTGCGGCTCAAATTTATCCAGGAACCAGAGCCTCTCCTGCGCAAATGAAAGAGGCGGATTCGAATTATTTGTCCGCTTGCCGATCGACGGCGCGGTTTCGCTGCCTCTATTTTGCGAATCGTTTTCGATGAATCCGGCCAGGGTCTTGATCGTGGGATATTCGAATATGCTCCTGAGAGGCACTTCGATTGAGAATGCACGTTTGATTCTGGAGACAACCTGCGTCGCAAGCAGAGAGTGTCCGCCAAGCTCAAAGAAGTTGTCGTCAGGAGCGATGTTCGTGAGTCGGAGCGATTCACTCCAAATTCCCGTGAGCATCTCCGCGATGGGCGACAGCGGAGCTTCGAATATCTTCGAGGCGCTCTGAAAGACAGGAGCCGGCAGCGCTCTTCGATCCACCTTACCGTGGGCGGTCAGCGGGATCGTCTCGAGTTCGATATAAGCGGACGGCAACATGTAGCCAGGCAGGCGATCCTTCAAGAATGCGTTGACATCGCTCGCGGTCAACAGGCTGGCCGGCTCAATAACGAAGTAAGCGGCAAGCCGGGCTCTATCGCCTGCTCCATCGACTGAGACGACAGCTTCCCTGATTGCCGGATGACTAGAGATCGCCGACTCGATTTCACCCAGCTCTATGCGATGCCCGCGAATTTTGACCTGTCCATCGATACGGCCGACGAAATCGATATTGCCGTCCGGATCCAGCCTGGCGAGATCACCGGTCCTGTACAACCTGCCGCCGAGTTCTTCGGCGAAAGGATCAGGGATGAATGCCTCCGCGGTTTTGTCGGGCCGTTCGAGGTAGCCTCGACCGACACCCATCCCACCGGCGAACAGTTCGCCAAAGGCGCGAATCGGCGCGATACCGAGTGAAGCATCGAGCACATAAAGCCGCGTGTTCAACACCGGCCTACCGATAGCAGCGGCGGGCTGGCTCGATTCAGGGGTTCTGTACACGGGGTGATGCGACACGTCGTCCGAGCACTCGGTCGGGCCGTAGGCATTGAGAAGCGGAATGGACGGATAGAGGTCGAGCCAATCCGAACACAACGCGGGCGGCAGCGCTTCGCCGGTCACAAGCAGCCATCTTAAAAATAAATATGGGACATGCGTTGTAGAGGAATAAGCCAATTCGCCGATGATCGACTGCAACAACGACGGCACCACCTCGAGGATCGTGACATTGTGTTCGATGGCTGTCTTTAACAGGCCTGCCTTGACGATCTCCGTCGCTATGATCGACACACGTCCGCCGACCAGAAGCGGAGAAAGAAACTGCCATATTGAAATGTCGAAAGACTGCGGCGCGGTTTGAGCTACTACATCGTCGCCGTTGAGGCCGAGGTCCGCTACTTTGGCCCTCAGGTGATTGACCATTCCGCGCTCTTCGACTATCGCTCCCTTCGGAACGCCGGTGGACCCTGAAGTGTAGATTATGTACGCGAGCCGATGTGGATGCTGTAGTGGCTGGCCGCTCGATTCCGGTTGAACCCCATCAAGAGATGCCGGATCCTCAATCGATATCCTCGCGCCGCTGAACCCCGTGAATCTGGACAGGGTTTGAGCTTCGCCGATGAGCACCGCCGGCTGGGAATCTCTTTGGACAGCCGTGAGCCTGTGGTCGGGGTACTCAGGATCGATGGGAAGATAGACGCCGCCGGATTTCAAGATCGCAAGCATCGCAATCAGAGTCGAGATGCCCCGCTCCATGCAGACGCCGACGATTATCTCGGGACCAACGCCGTTATCGCGCAAGAGGCCCGACAGATAATCCGCTCGCGCGCACAGTTCCCGATACGACACGCTGAAGTCACCCGCGCTTGCGGCAATTGCGTCGCGCCTAAGCCGTGCCTGTTCTTCGAAGAGATCCGTAAAGGAAGCCTCATCCGGTGCGACCGCGGAGTCGTTCCATTCATAGACAATTTGGTGCTGCTGGGCCTCTGCCAACAACGGTAGTTCGGAGACGGGCGCCGCGGGATTCGTCGTCAGGTTCAACATCAATGTGCTGAATTGGTCCGCTATTCGCTTAATGGATGCCCTATCGAAAATGTCCGAGTTGTATTCGATGGACGTGAGCAACCGGTCGTCTGTCTCTTCGACAAAAAGCGTTAAATCGAATTTGGCGGTTGATGTATCTCGTCGAAGGACCGTGAGATCGAGATCGGGCCATTTCAGCTCTTCGCCATAATGGTCCTGTAGAACGAGCATGACCTGGAACAGCGGATTCACACTGAGGTCTCTTTCGGGGTTCAATCGCTCGACCAGCAGTTCGAACGGAAGCTCCTTGTGGCGATAGGCCTCGATCGCAGCCCGGCGAACCCGCGAGAGCAGGTCGTGAAAAGTCGGCCGTCCGGAGAGATCGATGTTGAGCACCAGCGTATTGGCGAAGAATCCGATCAGGCCCTCAAGCTCCGAAACGGTTCGATTCGCGATCGGCGAGCCGACGGTCAACCTGTCTTTGGAACAAAGCCTGCTCAAGAGCGCGCCAAAAGCCGCGGTCATTACCATGAACAGCGTCACGCCTTCTTTGTGCTTGAGGTCCGTGACCGGAACAGTTAGAGATACAGGCAGCGCGCTTGTATATACCGCGCCCTTTAGGCTCTGAATCCTCGGTCGGGGCCTGTCCGCGGGCAACTGAATCACTGAATCGAAGCCGTCAAGCCGCGGCTTCCAGAACGACACCTCGCTCTCGATCAGTTCTTCAGCCAGCCAGTCTCTTTGCCAGACAGCGTAGTCGACATATTGAATCTCGATCTCATCCAGCGCCGATTGAACGCCTCCCGCAAACGAATAGTAGAGAGACTTAAGCTCGCGCAGCAGTACGCCGAGCGACCAGCCGTCGCTGATTACGTGATGCATGTTCAGCAGCAATATTCGGTCGTCCTCTGTCAGCGTAAGCAGAAACGCGCGCAGGAGCGGCGGCGCCGTCAGATCAAAGTGACGTGAAGCCTCCGACCGCATAAGCTCTGACGCGGCGTTCTCGCGTACATCAACGCTCAGAGGCTCAAGATTAATCAGGCGGATGTTTACTCGAAGATGATTCTGTATAACCTGCAGAGGCTCATCCTCTATTGCAATGAAGCTGCTCCGAAGATTTTCGTGCCGCCGGATAATCTCATTCATCGCGGATTCGAGCGAGGCAATATTGATCCGGCCTCGAATCCTGACGGCGCCCGGTATGTTGTACGCCGCTGAATCAGGCTCCATTTGGGCGAGAAACCACAATCGGCGCTGCGCGTAGGACAACTCGGAACCTTTTTCTCGCGGTGCTCGCCTAATCGCTGGAATCAGGCGAGAGAGCGATGAGAGCCCTTCTTCGGATAGCTTTCTGGCAAGAGCGGAGATGGTCGGCGCCTCAAAGACCCACTGCAGCGGCACTTCTATCTGAAGCAGGTTCCTGATTCTGGACACCAGCCGCGTGACCATCAGGGAATGGCCGCCCTTCTCGAAAAAGTTGTCTTCGAGAGCGGGGTTCTTTATTCCGAGTGTGTTCGACCATGCCGTGCTCAGAAGTTCTTCGATCGGTGAAAGCGCAATGGTCCTTGTCGACTGAGACCCGACTACGCGCCCGCTTTCGCCGACGGTTGCCTGGTCCGATGGATCATCGGAATCGGAGGTGGCCCGATTTATTTCAAGGGACAGGCTCCTTAGAGTTCGTCCCGCGACAAGGCTGTCACGCGTCAATGCCGTCTGAAATGCGGCGTTGATTTCATCGATGGCTTTATCGGCGAGATCGTCATTGCCGCCGAGACGGTAGAAGCCGTCGGTGGGATCGATCGATGAATCGGTTGCCAGTGCTTCCGCCCAAATCTGCGCGATGATCTCTTCGATGAACCCGAGAGCGACCGATTCGCCTTTACGCTCAGCCTTCGATATTCCGATGGACTTGAGCGCTTCGCGATCCACTTTTCCATTGATGGTCAATGGGAGACTGGCGAGATGAACGAATGCGGTGGGGATCGTCTCTTCGATCAGCCGGTCCTTCAGGAACTCCCGAAGCGCCGTCGGGTCGAGCTCCGATTCCGAAACACAGTAAGCGACTAAGGCTTCGTTTCCGCCTTCGTCCTCGCCCACAAGCACCGCGGCATCCGTAATCGGATCGTATTCCAGAAGGTTGGCCCTGATCTCGTTCAACTCGACTCTATAGCCGTGAAATTTGACCTGCTCGTCTTTTCGGCCCAGATATTCGAGCGTTCCGTCGATCCGTCTCCCAAGATCGCCGGTGCGATACATGAGTTGGCCCGGAGAAAACGGATTCTCTATGAATCGCTCGGAAGTAAGATCGTCTCTGTTCAGATAGCCCGCGGCCAGGCCCGCGCCGGATATGAATATCTCGCCCGCCGCATAGTCGCCTACCGGATTGAGCGCCTCGTTCAGCAGGTAGATCTGTGTATTGGAAGCGGGTCTACCGATCGGTACGGTTGGGCCTCGATCGATACCCGGCCTGAGCTCATAAATCATGCAGCCGACGGTTGCTTCGGTGGGTCCATATTCGTTGTAGATGCGAACCGCCCGACCAAAAGTGTTGAAGATGTCTTCGGCGAGCTCCAACCCTAAAGCTTCACCCCCGACGATCAGCTTCTTGATGCGGCTGTCCTGATTGTTTCTATCTCGTATGAGTGCAAGGTGGCTCGGAGTCAGCTTTAGAACATCCACCGCGTTGTCGGCGATGACATCGATTATAACGGGCCAGCTTCCACGTTTGGGATAGATGACCACTTTGCCACCAGTCACAAGCGGCGTGAATATCGAGGTGACCGTCAGATCAAATGCCAGAGATGAATAAACCGCGTAGGAGAGGCTGTCGCCTTCGGAATAGACGCGCCGTGCCCACGAGATATAGTTCGTGAGCGTCTTATGCTGTATCTTCACGCCCTTCGGACGTCCGGTCGATCCGGAGGTATAAATGACGTAGGCGAGATCTTCAGGCGTTGCTCCCGAATCGACCGGCTCTTCGCTCTCCGAGTTCAAGTCATATTCGTCGTTTGTCAGGCCCGCATTGCCATCCAGACTGATTACTCTCAGGCCGGTTCCCGACAGATCCCTCTCCAGGATTTGCTCGCTCAGGACGATTTCGACGCCTGCGTCTTCCAGAATGAACCTGTTTCTCTCGAGCGGATGCGCGGGTTCAAAAGGCACGTAAGCTGCTCCCGATTTCAAAACACCGAGTACCGCGACCGGCATGTGCGGGCTATGATTCAGATATATCCCAATTCTTTGACCGCGGCCGACTCCGGAGCGCTTCAAGAGGTTCGCAACCCTGTTTGATCGCTTGTCGATTTCGTCGTAAGTCAATGTTTCGCTGCCGCATTGAACGGCAATCCCCTTTGCGGTGCGGCGGGCTTGTTTCGTAAAAAGCTCATGCACGCACTCTGAAGGATTTGAAGCCTCATTCCTGTTCCATTCGTGGATAATGTGAGATCGCTCAGTGTCATCTAGGACGCTCAGCTCACCGATGCACGCTTCGGGATTGCGTGCCGAATTATTTGCGATCGATCCAATCAGCGTCACGAGCTGGCGGAGCAGGACGCGTATTCGATCGCGCTCGTATCGGTTTGGATCGTAGACAACTTCGATCTCAAGACCATCCAACGCGGGGGTGAAGATCGCGGCGAGCCCGTAATGGCTCCTGGCTTTTGTGCGGATGTGCCTTACGTCGAGGCTCGTCGCCTGAGCTGTGAGCGACTGCTCGACGGGAAAATTCTCGAACACGAAGATAATGTCGAATAATTCCTCGCTGCCGCCTACGCCCGCCCACTTCTTTATCTCCGCAAGCGGAGTATGCTCGAAATCCCTTATCTCCAGTTGCTCATTCTGAAGCTCGTTGAGCCACTCGATGAGCCGAGCCGCGGGCGACACGCTGACGGCGACGGGAAGAGTGTTGATGAACAAGCCGACAATTCTATCGACGCCCTCCAGGCTCGCAGGGCGCCCCGATGTTACGGCGCCGAACATAACATCCGATCTGGATGACCATAGACCGAGCAATATCGCGAATGCGCCTTCAGTCACCGTGTTCAGGGTCAGCCTATTCCGCCTCGAGAAATCTTCGAGCTTCGATTTGACCTCCGCGGAAACAGCGGCTTTCTCTCGGGCGTGTCCCTCGACCTCGTCAATTCCCCGAACTTCGCGGTCGGAGATCGTCAGGGCCGGTCCAACGCCTGCAAGCTTTCGGCCCCAGTAGTCCGCGGCGCGGTTCTGATCCTGCTTCTGGAGCCACCCAATATAGTCGGCATACTGAGGAAGAGCGGCGGCTTGATTCAAACGGCCGAGCAGCGAATCTTCATACAACGAAAACAGCTCGCGAACCAAAACCGCGAGCCCCCAACCATCCATCAGGATGTGATGAGCCGCGAGCGTCATCTCGTACCGTTCATCGGCGATGCGGCTCAAACGAACTCTGAAAAGCGGGGGCTTTGAAAGATCGAACTGCGAATCAAGCTCCTGATCCAACGCATCGCGCCGCGGCTCTTTCAGCTCAGCAGCCGCCGACGGATTTTCCTCGATGATCTCGGGATCGATTTGTTTATAAACGATCTGAACCGGTTGACTTGGACCATCCCATTCTATTGCGGTGCGCAGGACGTCGCAGCGGCTTATGAGAGACTGCCAGGCCTGATGAAACGCCGCGAGATTGAGCGCGCCGTTGAGATGGAACGCCGAAGCAGTCGAATACATACCGCGCGTCCGAGCTCTTAGAGAATGGAAGAGGATGCCTTCCTGCATCGGCGAAAGGCTGTAGACGTTCTCAGCTCCCGGCCTCGCCTTCAATAATCGCTCCGTCTCGCCGTCATCGAGCGGCGACAGCGGGAATCGCTTCGTGCCTGCGCTGAGGACGGGCAGGCTCCTGCGCGAACCGGATCTCTGCCTCGCTGTCTGTTGATCAAGCGCAGCCGCGCCTTCGAACAGCCGCACGAGCTCCTGCACGGTTTGATTCTGAAAGATCTGTTTTGGGGTTATGAAGAATCCGAGCCGGGCGGCGCGTGAAACGATTCGAATCGTGCTGATCGAATCGCCGCCAAGCTCGAAGAAGTTATCGAGAACTCCAATCCTGTCGATACCGAGCACCTCAGCCCAAATCGATGCAAGCTCCTGCTCAAGACCGGCCGCCGGTTCCACGAATCGCGCGCGGCCTTCCTTCATATCCGACGGGCGAGGAAGGGCCTTCGCATCGATCTTGCCGTTCGGAGTCAGAGGAAAGCTGTCGAGAAATACGACCGAATGCGGCGCCATGTACTCCGGAAGCAGGTCTCGCAGGAAGTCTCGAATCTGCTCGCCCGTAAGAGCGGCATTTTTCCTGGTTGTGACGTACGCAACAAGGCGGGTCTCATTAGACGAGCCGGTAAGGGCAAGGACGACTGTCTGCTCCACATCGGCGTGTCTCGATATACAAGCTTCGATCTCTCCAAGCTCGATCCGAAATCCGCGAACTTTTACCTGCTTGTCGGCCCTCCCTATGAAATCGATGTTGCCGTCCGGTAAATATCGGGCGAGATCGCCCGTTCTGTACAAGCGCTCGCCTTCCCCGAAAGGACTTGGAATAAACGACTCGGCCGTCAGAGACGGATTCTTCAGATAGCCTCGCCCAAGACATAAGCCGCCGACATGCAACTCGCCTGCGTGCCCTGCCGGAACTAATTCGGCGCAGCTCCGCGTCGGATAAAGATGCACGTTTGGAAGCGCTCTGCCTATCGGAGTCCTCTCGAAATTTACCTCATGCCCGCGGACGGTCTTGAAGTGAGTGACATCATCGGAGCATTCCGTCGGTCCATAGGCGTTCATGACCGGTACGGCTTCAGCCCGATTGAGCCAGGACGAGACAAGATCGGGAGGCAGCTTCTCACCGGTCACCACCAGCCATCGAAGCGGATCGAACGAGCTCTGAGACTCATCTATCTCGAGGATGGCGCGAAGCATCGACGGCACCGTTTCAAGAATCGTTACCGCTCGGGCGCTAACGTTTTCGAGGAGCGATTCCGGACTGTGGATGGTTTCGTCGTCGAATATCTCGACGCGCCCTCCAACCAGAAGGCTTGATAAGAATTGCCATACCGAAATGTCAAAACACTGCGAGGCCGTCTGGGCTATGACGTCACCCGAACCGATTTCAAGATCGTCTATCTTCGCGATCAGGTGATTGATCATTCCCGCGTGGTTGACCATCGCTCCCTTTGGAGCGCCCGTCGAGCCGGATGTGTAAATCACGTAAGCCAGGCTCTCAGCCGCAAGGCGCGGGATTGCGATTTCAACGCCGGGTTCTCGGGAACACTCGCCGGGATCGTTGAGAAGAACCAATTCGACATCATCGGGATTGAAAAGACTCGCCAGCCGCCTCGTGGTCAGTACGATCTTCAACGCCGCTTCGCGTACTATTAAATCCACTCGCTTCCGGGGATACTCCGGATCCAACGGAGCGTAGGCTCCGCCGGCCATGAAGACCGAAAGCATACCAATCAGGAATTCAGGGCTTCTCTCGATACATAGTCCGGCAAGCCCATCGAACGGCAATCCTTTTTCGACCAGCATCCCCGACAAACTACAGGAAAGGCTGTACACCGTTCGGTAAGTCAATTGCGTTCCATTAAACGACACGCACACGCCGTCTGCTGATACCGTTGCTTGTTTGCCGAACATCTCGACAAAGAGATCGGAGTCGCTGATCTCTCGCCTGGGGCTGTTCCACTCCTGCGTGAGTTGCAGCAACTCCGCGCCGGAGAGCATAGGCAAATCCGAAATCGGCCGGTCCGGCGACCGCGGCATACTTTCAATCAGCCGAACAAGGTGATGCTCCATTCTTTCGATTGAGGCGAGATCGAACAGGTCGCTGCTGTACTCGAAGCTGCCTCTAAGGCTGTCGCCGACTTCCGCCATCATCAAAAGAAGATCGAACTGAACGGATCGAGGGTTGAATTCGGCGGACTCTAAGGTGAGATTGGGAAGCTTGAGGGTGAACCCTGGAGCGCCGATAGCAAATGGAGAAAGCTCGTTCGACAGGACGTGCGGCTTCTGAAATATGAACATCACCTGAAACAGCGGTGACCGGCTTGCGTCCCGTTGGGGATGCAGCCGCTCGACGACAAGCTCGAACGGAAATGACTGATGCTCGGTTCCAGACAAGACGGTCTCCGACGTTTGTTCGAGCAGTACTTGAAATGTGGTCTGAACTGGAATTCGCGCTCGCAGGAGTATGGGGTTGATGAAATACCCCATCGTGTTTTCCATTTGCCTGCCCGGCCTGCCGTAAGTAGGAGAGCCGACTACAAAGTCCTCGCTGCCGCTGTAGCGGTGCAGTAAGGCCTGAAACGCGGCCAGCAGAGCAATAAACGGAGTGGTATTGGTCGTCCTGCAAAGCTCTTTGATTGATGACGTGAGACCGGCGGAAAGCGTGAACTGATGTGACGCGCCCTTGAATGATTGAGTAGTCGGCCGAGGCTTATCGATCGGCAGCTCCAATACAGGCGGTGCGCCTTCGAGCTGATTTCGCCAGTAGTCCCAGAGCAGGTCGCCGGCCTTCGTAAGAAACTGCTCCTGCCAGGCTACAAAGTCCCGGTACTGGGTCCGGCACGGCTTCAGCTCCGGCGGCTTCTTATTAAGCGCGGCCCCATAAAGTATGTCCAATTCGCGGATCAGGATTGCGAGCGACCAGAAGTCGGTAGCTATGTGGTGAATCACCAGGAGCATGACCGATCGCTCGCCGGGCCGCTCGAATATGCCAACGCGCAGCAAAGGGCCCGCTCCGAGATCGAAGGGCCTGTCGGCGATCCTGTCCATCTTCGAATCGAGTTCAGATCGGCCGGCGCTGTTTAATTCTTCGGTAATGAACTCGGGCTCGAGATAGTCGTGGATTCGCTGGTGAGGAACTCCGTCAATTACTTCAAAGGTGGTTCGCAAAGCCTCATGCCGATAAACGAGCAGCCTCACCGCCTCAATTAACGCCGCGGTATTTACATCCGGAGGAAGCAGGATTGCGCGCGCGATATTGTAAGCCGTCGTTCCCGGCGAGAGCTGATCAACGAACCAGATGCCCTGCTGACCTCTCGAAAGCCGAGACACCTCGACTCGCTGCGATTGAGCCGGGATCTCAGGGCCGGATCGCGCCGGGCGAGCCGGCGGCTGCGAATCAAGGGTTGCCGCCAGATCAGCCACCGTGCAGCGGAAGAGGCTGATTCTCGGCAAGCTCAGACCAAGCTCGGTTTGGAGCTTGTACTCGAGCTCGAGCGCGCCCATTGAGTCAATCCCAAAGAAGGTCAGCTTCTTGTTGGGATCGATGTCCGAGGGCTCGACTCCCGTTGATTGCGCGAGCTTGGTGACAAGCCAGGATTGAATCTCTTCTTTTCGAGAGCTCGGCGGATCCGGCGGCGGATCGGTGTTTCCAAACGGCTTCTCCTGCCATTGCGCAACGATGTCCAGCTTGTTGGAAAAAAGCTTTGCCCGAGTGGCTCTTCGCTGGATCTTTCCGCTTGTGGTTTTTGGAACCGTGCCCCGCTTGATGAGCACGACGGCGAAAAGGCTGATCTCGTTCTCTTCGGCTACCGCTACCCTGATCCCTTCTATCACCTCCTCGGCATCGAATTGCGCGTTTTGATTTATCTCCTGGACGAGAACGACCCGTTCCTGGTCGTCGAGATCGACCGGAAAAGCCGCGCCCGACCCCTGCACAAGAGCCGGGTGCGATGACTGCGCTGAAAATTCAATGTCCTGCGGGTAATGATTCGCGCCCCGCACGATGATCAAATCCTTGATCCTGCCGGTTACATAAACGTGTCCCTCGCGTATGAAGCCGTAGTCGCCGGTTCTAAGAAACGGACCTTCGTTCGTCGGCGAGATACAGGCGCCGAAGACCCGCGCGGTTTCTTCCGGTGAGTTCCAGTAGCCGTGCGCGACGCTCGGTCCTTTCACCCAAATTTCACCAACTTCCTGCTCGCGGCATTCGGTCAGGCCGTCATGGTCGACGATCTTCACGACTTGATCGAACACCGCCGGGCCGCAGCTAGCTATTTGCTTTGCCGAAGGTGTGTCGGCGGGAACTTCCAGAACCTTATTGGCTTCCAGGCTCTTGCCGTCGGCTGTAACGCCAACAGGCGCTTTATCGAATTCGATTCCCGATACGATGAGTGTACCTTCCGCGAGCCCGTAGCACGGCAGGAAGGCTTCACGCCTGAATCCGGCGGGAGCAAACTTTTCGGCAAATCTGTCCAGGGTGTCGAGCCGTACGGGCTCCGCGCCGTTGAATGCAACGTTCCAGTTGCTCAGATCCAACCGCTCGAGTTCTTCGGGGGTTATCTTGCGAGTACACAGATCGTAAGCGAAGTTCGGACCGCCGCTGGTGCAGCTCTTGTATCGCGAGACGGCTTCCAACCATCGAAGCGGCCGTTGAATGAAGCTCACGGGCGACATCAAACACGACGTGCCTCCTGCATAGACCGGAAGCAGAAGGCCGACCATCAATCCCATGTCGTGAAATGTCGGGAGCCAGCTCACGATCAGCGTGTCGCTGTCGTGGTAAAACCATCGATGAATGACCGAGGCGTTATGGATAAAGTTACCGTGGGTCAGTACCACGCCTTTGGGGGTTCCTGTTGATCCCGACGTGTACTGCAAAAACGCGATGCTGTCAGGGCCGGATTCAACGGGCCGCCACGCAATAGCTTCCTCCGGGCTGATATTCTCGGTTGCGACTATGTCGCGCGCTCGTCCTCCCGTTTCTCCGAAAAGCTGTTCAAACGACGGCGCCATGACCTCAGTTGTGAGAACGGCCTGTACATCCGCGTCCTTTATCACCGGCAGGAGTCTGGCAAGGGAGCGGGCTTGATGGCCGTGCATGGGCGCGCTTACGGGTACCGCTATCGCGCCCGCGTACAGGCATCCGAAAAATGCAGCTATAAAGTCGAGCCCGGGAGGGTAGGCAAGTAATATCGTTTTGCCGGAAACACCGCGATCCTGTAGAGCCGCTGCTATGGCTCTGGCTTGTTGATCGAGCTGAAAATAGGTAAGTCGCGCCTCTTCTTCTTCGCCGCCTCTGAGGTGAAGGTGAGACAGCTTGTGCGGGATCGACGAGGCTCTATAGGACAGCAGATCGACCAGCGACAATCGTAAGAAGTTCTCGTCCGAACTCACCGGCGGCTCCTCTCTTTTCGCAAATCTATCGATTTCGTTTGTCATTATTTTCGCTTCTATTTGGATGACTCGATGTGAATCGAGCCGTCACCGGATTCCGCGGAGACCAGTCCTCCGCCCCTGTTGAGTCTTCCCTCGATAGACTTACCTTTGACACGTCCGGTGACTGCTAGAGGCAGTTGAAGATTGATGTGCCCGTCCCTTGTCTTGAGCTTTACATCCGCGTCCAAATTGGAAGGCAGGCGGAGCGTCAGGCGGCCGTCGCCTGTTTGGAGCTGCCACGGCGATGCTATCGTCGAGCCTTGAACCGCGCTGATTTCAACGCGGCCATCGCCTGTTCGGACTCGCAAGTGGTCGAAGCGCCCGTCGCCTTTGATTGAGCCGTCGCCCGCGGTCGCCGAAAGGCTTCCTTCAACGCCCTGCACGCCGATGTCGCCGTCGCCGGCTTTCAGAGTCAGGTCACCCTTCGCTCCGTTGACCGCGATTTTCCCGTCGCCTGTTTCAAGGTTCAACCTAGCGGATCGCGGCGCGAATACCTCGATGTTAACGGGCCTCGTGTGAAGCCCAATGTGAAAATCGATTTTCGGCATGGAGACCTTGATATCGACGTTATCGCCGACCTGCGTATCGACTATGCCGACGCCGCCGTCTCCGACCTTGCGGTCCTTCGCGGTGACGCGCACGAGAATCTCGTTCTTATCCCATGCGGTTGTAGTGACGTTTGCATCGGATGTTTTGATCTTGAGATCGCCTGTTGCGCTGATGGGAAAACTCTTTTCCCATCTATCGTCGCTTCCTCCGAGTAACGCAACAAACAGGAGTAGGATTGCAGCCGGCATATACAGTTCTCCTCCGCGTCGAAGTTGAAGATGGAATAGAATTTCAACCTGCTATTCAGGCTTGGCCGATTTCATAGATAGGAAAGTAGCTGGAGGTCGCGCCGCTGGCGTAATCGCGGGCAAGGTCCGGAACCTCATCCCACTTGTAGGTTCTTCCGTTCAATTTCGGAAGCCATCCATTTTCCTCTGCAAACTGGACGGCTTCCACGCCCTGCGAGTAGCGGGCATAGTGAGTGTGAACGTGGATGTGCCAGTTCATGCATTCCAGCGCGCGTATGCTGGAAGTCCTCATCCCCTTTTTCCATCCTGCCGAGGTAATCACTCCTCTTGACCCGAGCGCCTTCAGAGTTGCTCTGAATACAGGCGTGCCGATGTAGTCGACGAAGATCGAAACGCCCCTGCCCCTGGTCAATTCGCTGATTAGCTCCAGAAATATTTTCTCGGATTTCAGATATCGGGCCCGAAACTCAGGGTCGGTGTCGTAGCGCTGCTCGTCATAGCTCAGGTCTTTGAACAGCCGTTTGTCGATTGGAATGATGGACGATTCCTTCATCAGCTTGAGTCGTTCAGGGTTCGAGCTGATGAACGCGGCTTCAGCTCCGAAGATCTGCGCGAGCATTATTTCGGCCAGCGATACTCCGCCGCCCCAAGCGCAGACGAAAGGCGCGTGCGGCTGCTCGTCGTCAAATTGAAGCTTCCAGCAGGCGAACGCGCGCTTCCAATTCGCCCATGCTGTTATATATCTGAGCGAAAATGCCGCCCATTGTTGCGGATCGTGCCGGGACTCCACGGGAATCTTAATCAGTTGCTCTGGTTTCAGCTTGGTTCGCTTCGCAAGTACTCCAATTGTGTTCGGCGCATCGTATCCAAGAATTCTCTCCGGATAGCCCATTGAGTCCGGGATCCCGTTGCAGAACACCATGCAAAGATCGCCCTCCCTGAGCGATGTGATCGAAGAGCCTGCTTTCAGGATTCGGACGACTCCGGCGTTTCCGATGACCACGCGCTTCTCGTTTCGGAGCCGGCAAACGTCAACCGGCTTTCTTTCGACCGCATGAGTCATGTTCGCCTCCCAGCAGCCATAAATAGGCTCGACCAGAAGCTCGTCATCGGTGATATCCGGAAACGAGAATACTTCGCGTCTAAGTTCCGCGGGTTCTGTTCGACCCTTGGTCTCGGGCCCTTCGTAGAGCACCCACGCTTCTGTCTGCACGATTCCCATAGATTCTCCTGCTTAAAGACGGCGCCCGTCGGATTCCCGTGAGGCGTCTGGCGCTGTCAAAAACTCTAAGTCTGGCGGCTCATATTTCGGCGGGAGTCCGCGGCTGTTTGGGCGCCTGTTTAGTGACTCAACAAGCCGCCGCTGATAGAGGCTCCGGCAGGTGACTGTCGCGTGAAAGCCGCAACCGTTTCAATCTGGTTTGATATATCGCCGAAGTGTTCGGCCACCCATTCGTCGGAATAAATCGTCTCGAGATAACGCTCGCCGCGATCCGGCAGAATGACTACCGAATTGGCTCCGTCAGGTATTTCCTGAGCCATTTTCCTGACGGCCGACAAGACGGCGCCCGAAGAGCCGCCCGCTAAGATGCCTTCTTTTTGCACCAATCTTCTACAGCCGACGACGCAATCAAGATCGGTGACGTGCACGCACCTTTCAGCCATGCCTTCTTTGAACAGAGCGGGACGAACAGCCGCGCCGTGTCCCGGGATCAACCGCTTGGACGATTCGCCTCCGAAGATCACGCTGCCGACCGCATCCACCGCAATCACCTTGGTCCGTAAGCCGTTGTTTGAAATATATTCGGAGCAGCCTCGAATCGTTCCGCATGTGCTGGTGGAACAGAAGAGATAATCCACTCGATTGTGTAGAAAGTCGGCAATTTCCTGCATCGTCTTGTGGTGCGCCCGAGCGTTGTAAGGATTTTTGTATTGGTTTGGGCAAAACGAATCGGCTATCGTGCGGAGCAAATGCTCGACCCGCTTCAAGCGGCCTTGAAGCAGTTCGCCTGACTCAAGGTCGACTTCGGTTACTACGTCGACTTCTGCTCCATACGCACGAAGAATTCGTCGATTTTGCGTCGTCGTTTTTGCGTCTACAACGCAAATAAGGCGCAGGCCAAAGTAGGCGCATGCCTGGGCCAGGCCGATCGCCATGTTTCCGGAACTTGACTCGATAATCGTTGTAGCCTGATGAATCTGGCCGCTCTCGATTGCCCTCTCGAGCATCTTGAGAGCAGCCCGGTCTTTTACGCTCCCGCCCGGGTTAAATGCCTCCAGCTTGGCATATAAATTAAATCCAATGTTACGAAAGACTTTCGTAAGTTTTACGAGGGGAGTATTTCCGATTGTATGCAGAATTCCGTCCATGAGTCGCGTCTCCGTATTAGTCAGAACAAACGTCCCGACTGACATGAGGGATTCCAGCGACGGGCGGAGCTAAAGTCCGGATCGAAAGGGCGCGGATCCTGATTGAAAGCAGGAAGAAATCGGTGTGGACAAAGTCAGCGGACAAGGCTTTAACAGAGTCCGGCCATACCGATATTCAATAACCGTAAACCCGATCGGGAAGCCAATCCTGGCGTCACTGGAATTGATTCATCTGAGCCGCGGGAGAAGCGTCAAGGCGGATATAAGCACGGATACCGCCGGCGCCGGCAAGTTTGTTGCGGCCGAGCCGCAGGCTGGAAGGCGTCGTCATTTAAGAGGGACAAACGACGCCGATGAACCATCCCTCCTGGACGGCTCAAGGACAACCTGAGATCTTTCGGGTTGGAATGTCGATTCGAATTCCGGTAGCACATTGGACCATGCACTATCATCCCTTGGGGGGCTGCATCTGCACGAATATAGTCGTAGGAACTCGCAGTGAGTGACATGTTTTTATTCCACTTTCGTTTAACGAGACCGGGCCAATTAGTGATTACGATTCGCGGTGTTTGTTCAACGCAAGTCGTATTCGTGTCTCATCTGGTGAGCGTGGTGTATCACAATCGGACGGAGCGCGTCAAGCATATGTGCACGCCGCTCACGCCGCGGAATCGGCTGAATGCATGAGGCGGATGTTATTGATCTATTTTATGAAGAGAACCCCTGGCTAGCGCTCTTCCCATAGCCGGGCCGATAGGGCAGGGTCAATCCCGCGCGATTATCGAGGGACTACTGTTGATCTTGCGGAATCCATTTGAGGCCTTTTATGCGCCTGACCGATTTCTTCCCTTACTTCACATTAAAGAGCTGAATGTCTTCGAGCATCCAGGCGCCGCCGTTGCGATAAAGGATGAAGAGAGCGGTTCCCGATTGATCTCTTCCGCCCGCGGTCGCTTTGACAGCGACGTCCAGGCCTATTCGATTTGCATCGATTTTGTCGGCCCGAAGAATTTCGCTCGTCCATGATGCAGGCGGGTTCACCGTCAGGCCCTGAACAAACTTCTTCAGGTTATTCTTATTCACAACGGTGAATAGCTTGTCGGAAGAGGGTTGTCTAATCAGCGTGTCTAGCTGCGAGATAAACCCGCGAATGGATTCATCAACCTCAGGAGACTTTCCAGCGGCGCGTTCGGCTTTGGCAGCTTCTTGACGAGCAGCGAATTGCGAAGGTGCATCAGCGGCTTCCACAATCGCCCGCCGCAAATTCTCAGCGGCGGCGCCGGATTGACCTCGCGCCATCGCTGCCGACGCAAGCGAAAGATGAGCTATTGCGAGCGCCGAGGAAAGGGGCGGAGTCGCTTTGATAGCGAGATTGGCCGCCGTCGATGCGTCATCCAATCTGTTCTCCGAAACAAGCACCCGCGACATCCACGCTTGAAGCAGCGAATTATTCGAATCGCCGGCAAGGGCTTCTTTCAATTTCGCTTCCGACTGGGGAAACTCTCCCTTATTGAAGGCGGCGATTGCATCAGTCAATAAGGTCTGGGACGAAATGCGAGTCGGCCTCGAATCATTATCATAGTTTTTCTGTATTATAAGCTTCCGCGGATCGACCTCGACGGTTGTCAGCTTTTCATCGGTTTGAAAATCCACCGAAGCCAAATCGTCAGGTCCGACCGTCACGTTCTTCGTCAATTTTCGGCCTGAGGCGGTTACGGCCAGCACGTCAACGGTCGCGGTTCCGGCGCCGAGGTTTCGTAGATTCACTCGCTGAATGCCGGGCGATGGTCCCGCCTGCGGTATACCGATGATAATATCCGGTTCGATAATCGAGTCCACCCATTGCTGGAAGAGCGAATCAATAGCCGGGCCGCCTGCCTTCACAGAGGCTGCACGAAAATCATCGATATTGACGATTCTGGTTGGAGCTCCTTCCAGAACCGATTTGAGCGCGCCTAGCAGCTTGTCGCGCCCAACAGTCTCCGCCATCAGCCGCAGGACCAGAGGTCCCTTGCCAAAGGCAGCGGCTCCGTAGCTGGGAAGTAGCATCGATTGGACGGACATTTCCGCGTCCCGTCCTGAAAGCGCCACCGGCGTATATAACGCTCTCATCCTGGCATAGACTTCGGATGCGGCTGCAGCTCCAAAGCGATCTTCAATGTAAAGAGACGCGAGATAGCGAGGCATAGAGTCACGGAGGAGTATCGGGCTGCGCGGCCGCTGCGCTGGACGATCGAGCTGTTCGGGCCGGCTGTCCTGACCTCTTATCTTTGCGCGGCCTTCAATCCAAACACGAGCGACACCGTCAGCAATCAACTCGATGGCTGATGCATCAAGTGCATCCTGTCTGAAGATCTGCTCGTTGAACACCAGCGCCCCCGGAACCGTCAAACCGCCTGTCCTGGCTGAAGAGATTATCGTAAATGAAGCTCCGGGCGGAGCGGGGCCGAGAATTCGGCTCATGAACTCGGCGGCCTTTGCTGCCTCATCGCTCATCCGCGCTATTTGATCGCGAACGCCCGCACCGTTTGCCCCCACGAGTCCAGCGTGGGCGTAAATCGAGATCTTTACACCGGAGCGATCATTGGACGCCGGGGCATCAAAGACTCCGGCCACGATTACGGGAAGCGAGTTTAGAGGCTGATCGAACGTGACTGATTGAGCGTTGGAATCGGGCTTCGCGACGCCGGATGAAGCGCCCTTCAGCCCCGCGTTTGAGGTGATCGTCATCGATACGGGCGCGGTCGGAGCGCCATAGAGCGTATATGGAGTAGAAGGCATCGGAACCCAGATCGCGTCCGGTGCGAGCAGCACTTCGCCCGAATATATGGCGATCAGCGGACTCGACTCAGGAGCCTCGATCTTATAGGTCAATTCCAGTGTCGCGTGCGCGCCTACGGCGAGAGAGGCGGCCGGCGAGATCACTATCTGATTCAAGGCGGACGCACGGCGGTCGTCCGTTACTTCGAAAGGCGCCGCGGCGCCGTTGAAGGTGCAGGCGCTTACTTTTGCCTGTTTATTAAGGCGCAGATAGATCTTTGATTTCGGGCTCTGTCCGAGATTTGCGACCGCCAGTCCAGCGCGCACATCCACGGCGCTCGCGGTCGCGTCAATTCGCGCGTTGACGCTGTAGCGATCGACTTCGACTTCCTGGGCGACAGCCAGGGAAGCTGCGATGAGAACAAACAGAGTTCCTGGTATGAATCTTCTCAACATCTATGAGGATCCTATAGATTCAAAATGTCATTCCGCCGGAAATAGCACTCAGGCCATTGTCATGGCTATTCGCACATTTATTCAAGCGCCGGACCTGGTTGCTCTCGAATGAGGTCGTGAATCGATCGGAGAATTCCGAGCAATGGCGAAAGCCGTTCGAGCGGGAGATTATTCGGCCCATCGGAAAGCGCTTCGGATGGCCTGTCATGCACCTCCATAAAAATACCATCGATTCCGCAGGCTACTCCCGCGCGGGCGAGATATTCTATGAACTGCGAGTCGCCGCCGCTCGTCGTTCCCATCCCGCCGGGGCGCTGAATGCTGTGAGTCACGTCGTAGATGACGGGGTAACCAAACGCCCTCATAATCGGGAACCCGCGAAAATCGACGACTAGATTGTTATAGCCGAAGCTCGTACCTCGTTCCGTGAGCATAACGCGTTGATTCCCTCCGGCGGTGACTTTCTCCAACACGTTCTTCATATCCTGGGGCGCGAGAAACTGCCCCTTCTTAATATTTACCGCGCGGCCCGATTTCGCGGCCTCGGCTATCAAATCGGTCTGTCTTGAAAGGAATGCCGGAATCTGCAACACGTCAGCCACTTCGGCGGCGGCGCTCACTTGAGTTACGTCATGCACATCGGTCAACACGGGAACGCCGATTTCCGTGCGGACGCGCCCGAGAACTCGAAGTCCTTCATCCATTCCAGGGCCGCGATACGACCCCGCGGAGGTTCGATTGGCTTTGTCGTAGGATGCCTTGAAGATATAAGGGATATCATGACTGCTCGCGCAGTCGCGAATCCTCTGGGCCATCATCAGCGCATGCGATTCGCTTTCGACGACACAGGGGCCGGCAATCAGGAACAACTTCTCGCCCCCGACATTGACATTACCGATTTGAAAGGGATTAGCAGCGACCGCCATAGAGACAAGCCATTCTACACGCTGGTCACATGCACCGAAAGCGAAATCCCGGCTTATAAGCGCCGATAAAAAGTAGGTACGCCGGTGTAAAGACTGGAGGGTTACGATAACGCTTAGGCTGAACCGCCAGTCACTGAGGGACCGGCGTGACCTAGAATTCAAGCGGCGACAAACGCCCGACCCGCAGGCCCCGGCGCGAAATTTGGGTTCACCAGAGCCTGCGCTTTAAGCCTACATTTCGAAGGCTTTAGACGGAATCGATCTCGACCAGCCTCTGAGGATCGAGCAGTGTAATCCTTCTGCGCCCGACAGCCACCAGACCGGCCTTCTTCAGCTCCGCCATCGCGTTCGTTACCGTTTCGCGATAAACGCCCAACTCATCGGCGATGTCCTGATGCGAGATGCCCTTCACCATATTCTCGCTGGAGGCCATTCTCAGCAACAGTGTCGCGAGCCGCGCCGGGATAGTTTGAAAAGCCGCTTGCTCGTGCTGCTTCTCGACCTCGACCAACCGCGAGCCCAGTCCCCGGACCAGGTTCACAGCCAGCGTCGGAGACCGGCTTATCATCGCCTCGAACTCAGGCGGCCTTATGATCGCCAACTCTGTTAAAACGAGCGCTTCGGCTTCCGCACCCAGCATCGTCTGCCCGTACTCCGGCATCTCGCCGAATACGGCGCCCGACTCCAGGTTCTTCACGCTGTACCGGGTGCCGGACGGCGCCTTCCTGAATACATTGACTGCGCCTGTTCGAACGAGAAAGAGAATTGGCTCGGCTTGCTCGACGGGAAAGATGCGCTCGCCCTTGTCGTATATACGAATCGGCAGTTGACCGTGCAGAGCCGACGTGATTGCTTCCTTGGTCGGCAGAAGATCACTAATGGTCAAGTAGCCGATCTTTGACGCGAGACTCAGCGCGGCCAGCGATCTTTTCTTGTCGCTTGGACCCTTCAGTCTCGAATCTCTCGAACGCCCTCGGCGCCCGGATCCATTCGCGGTGAGTGTTTCTTGTTGTTCCATGCTCGTCATTACCCTTATCCCTCTTTGAAGTAGTCTCGACCCACGCCTATCAGATTTATATAACCGGTTATTATCGTCCGATTGCTTCCAATGGGATTCTCGCTAGCGAGAGTACCAATAGAACCTACGGTCCCAATAGTGTGGGCACCCCTAATTCTATATTGTTTGTTATTCCTTCATAGTGTTATTAGCATCGCAAGGAGACAGTAGTTTCACTAAAAGGCGGAGGGAAGTATCAGACTGTTTCCGGCCTGCTGCCGCCCGTAATTGAACATTCTGTTTGGTACTTAGCCGGTTCCAGAGGCTCTCCGAGGCATCAGGAAATCCATGGCGGGAATCAACAGTGAAAAAGTCGCGGCAAGAATTGCCGGAAGGTAAAATAGCCATCGATCACCCAGTCGATCCATCGTGAGTCCCGATAGGGCTGGGCCGCTCAGGCTGCCAAATCCGAAGGCAAGCGAAAACAATGCCGTCGCCCGTCCAAGCCGATCCGATGCCACAATCTCGCCGATTATGGCGAGCGCAAGCGGGTATAGCGTTCCCGCGCTTGCGCCAATCAGAACCGCGATACCGATGAAAAATGGCGTACTCGACTGCGCGGTCATTAGAACGAATAACCCCGCTTGCAAAATAGCGCCGGCCAGCAGCGTCGAGTGCTTGCCGAACCTGTCGGCGAGCTTCGCAATTGGGATTTGAGCTGCGATTGCACCGACGATCACCGAAGTTATTATTGCTCCCATCTCGATATCGGCGATGCCTTTTCGACTCAGATAGAGCGGGAAGAGCGTCACAAGCGAGGACATCAGATAACCATATAGCAACCCTCCCGAGACCGGCACAACAAGCCTTTTAGATATCCCCGCTGCTACGCCTGACAGCGTGTGGTCGTTCGAGAGAACCCGCGGTACCAGCATCGACACCATGATCGCCGCGGCCCCGCTGAAGATAAAACATCCCACAAACGGTATCCATTGCCTTATGGAAAAAAGCGCCGTGCCGGATAACGGCCCAAGCGCCCACCCTATAGCAACCGAGAGCGCGTAATATCCCATTCGTCGCGCCCGCTCCTTATGCTCACTCAAGTGATTGATCATGGTCTCAGTGGCGACCGAAATCGCGGCCGCGGCAACGCCTTCGACCGCTCGAACCACGAAGAACAGCCACGTTTGTTCGATGAATGCAAATAAGAGAATCGAGATGCCGTATAGAGCAAGGCCGCAGACGAGCACCGGCTTGGCTCCGACTTTATCGGTTGTATGTCCTAGCGGGAAAGATGCCAGCGTGAAAGCGGCAAACATTGTGGTGCCGACCAGCCCCACAACAAACCTGCTCGCGCCGCGCTCGTGCAGGACAAGTGAGATTAAAGGGGCGACCAGACCGACTCCGAGGTAGCTTATCGCCACGCTTATGTAGATAGCGTATAGTGCTCTGACTTTAGTCAAGAGTCCTCCGCGCGGAAGCCGGAGAACGTATAATCGAAGGAAGCGGACGGCTATAATTGCACGCCTTCGCGCGTTGGACGGCTAGAAAGAGCACAGCTAATCAGACTTGGGGTTCCGGTCGCTGATTCGCGAAAAATTCACGCATCTGGCTCACGTATTTGTCGTATTCTCGGCTGCCGATGAACCGGGCGGGCAAAACAGTACCAAGAAATTCGAGATAGCTATCGGGCGAGATCGGCTTATTGCCCTCGAGCAGGAGCGCACCCGCGACGTCGTATGGTTGGAAAATTACTTCTTCATCGCCGCGCTTTCTAAAGAATTTCACATCAGGCACTCGCAGGATATCTTCAGGTCGGACACCGCGGCTCGGGTCTCCGCTCCTTTCGACTTCCTCCAGTACGCCGCGCGCAGCTTCGCGCGAAAGCGTAGAAACCTTCTCTTGAATCATCGCTACATTGACATTCGTAACGACGCCTTTCACTTCTTCAATGTACTCAGTTTGGGCCACGCCATTCGTCTTGTCCTTAAACCCGAAGGTGACCGCTGTCTCGCCGCCGTGTTCGTTGCCAAACATCTCGAGCCCGCGCGGAAACCATAGATTAAGGGCCTTCTGCATGTCCTGAATGCTGTAGTCGCCTTCACCCCGAGCGGCCATTTGTCCGATCTCTTTCAAGAGCGTACGCCCGCTGCCAAGGTGAAAAGCCTCCTCCTGCAACATTGGCCCCATGCTTCTCGCCATCGGCGCGTAACTAAAGACCTGTTGCATTTCGAGCTGGTACTTGCCCACGAGATCTATCACGGTCGCATAGGTGACATTGTCGAGAAAATCATTGAAATCAATGTTGAAAGCGTCCAGCACGTGATCGCCAAGCTCCATCGACAGGAGATCCTCGATTGTCTGCTTGGCCACGTCGCCGAGGCCCGGTTTTTTCCAGGAAGGATCGTTGTCCAGCACCCAAAACATCTGATAAGCATGTCTCAACTCTTCAGCCATTATACGCAGAACCGCAAATCTACCTTTATCGCTTATGGCTCCGTCGAGGGTGATTCGATGTTGCTGTATCGAGCCGAGCTCAGTTGAGCATTGGGCTTTTATAATGTCGCGCGAGCTAAAGAACATGTTTCCCACCATGTCTTTCGCCTGCTCGAACTTCTTGCGGCCCGTATACTGTCCGTAATCAATTGTGTCGGTCTTGACTTCGCCGATCTTGGCTAATAACCGGAAAGGAGGTTGACCCTTGAAGTGATCATCCCAGTGGCGCTCGAGGATGGCCAGATCAGGAAAATTCTTCTTTTGCCAATCGACAATAGCGTCGTGATACTTCTGGGTAATAGTTGCGGTGGTGTACGTGGCCATGCGAATACCTCCGACTGATTTTCCGATTCTGAGCCTCAAATAGAATATCGAACGAGCGTTCGAACTGTCAAATATAGCGTGCGCCCAAGGACACCGCTTTTATAATTATCCAACATGCCGCTGAAATGGCTCCCGTGTGCCTCAACTAGCGTCTACTCGAACGGCTCTTGACACCGACTGGCCACTTCGCAATAATGCCGACCTAAATGCGGGGGGAATGAACGAAGCACAACCTCGAATGAAGCACAGTATGAATTACAGGTCTTACATCGCGCTGAATGATGAAGCCGGCTGCTGGCAGGCTTTCTACTTTAGCTTTAGCAGCCCAAAGGAGCGGGTAGCGCGATGATTTGAGTTACAACAAATCGCGAGAGTTTAAGGCCCGCTGCTTCCACGAAGCTAGCGGGCCTTAAGTTTTTTTGGAGAAAGACTTGGAGAAAAGAAAATGAGTTTAAAGGTAGCTTATCAGGGAGAACGCGGGGCCTTCAGCGAAGCCGCCGTCAGAAAGATTCTGGGCGAGGCTTCCCAACCAGTACCCTACCGGAGTTTCGAAGAGATGTTTGAGTCAGCCGCTTCCGGAGAGACCGATTGCCTGCTTGCGCCCATCGAGAACAGTCTGGCGGGCTCGGTCCTGAAGAACTATGACCTTTTGGAAAGGCACGAACTTACCATAGTCGGAGAAACCTATCTCAGGATTGCTCACAGCCTGATCGCTCCTCGGGGCGTGAAGATCGCCGATGTCAGGCGCGTGTACTCTCATCCGGTTGCACTGGCCCAATGCGAACGGTTTCTGCGTGCGAACCCCCGTATGGAAGTTGCGCAGGCATACGATACGGCGGGAAGCGTCAAGATGGTCGTTCAAGAAGGCCGTTCTGATGAAGCGGCGATCGCAGGCCGGTCCGCCGCGGAGGTCTACGGCGCGGATGTGCTTGCCGAAGGCATCGAAGATCACGCTCAGAACTATACGAGATTTCTCTTGATCTCAGACCCTTCCCGGATTCCTCCGGTTCACGAGACGGCATCCGCCTCCAATGGCAAAAAGACAACGATAATATTCAGGGTCGCCAATAAGCCCGGGGCTCTGTTTCGATCACTCGCCGTATTTGCGCTCCGAGACATCGACCTTTCAAAGATCGAGTCGCGCCCCATTGAGGGGCGTCCGTGGGAGTACTCCTTTTATCTCGATCTAATCGGCGATGTTGCGGACTCGCGTATTCGGAAGGCACTGGCTCATCTGGAAGAACTCGCGGAGAGTCTCAGGATCCTTGGCTGTTACGAGCGTGCACAGTCAATTCACCTAAGCTAATCGACAAGAGAAAAGAGGACGCGATGATAGTTACGATGAGATCTGAAGCAACTCAGGAACAAATCGAAGGTGTCTCCGAGCGACTTCGCAAACAAGGATACGCGACGCACGTAATTCAACGCCAGGAGCAAGTCGTCATCGCAGCCGTGGGAGATGGAAGTGGGCCGGATCATCTGCAGCCGCTAGAGTCAGCGCCCGGCGTCTCGGAGATTGCTCCAACTTCTCAGCCTTACATGTTAGTAAGCCGGGATGTAAAACCGCAGCGAACAATCGTGAGGGCCGGGAATCTGGAGATTGGAGGGCGCGATCTCGTGGTGATGGCCGGACCGTGTTCGGTTGAAAGCCGTGAACAATTGTTGGAGACCGCCCACGCCGTCAGATCCGCTGGAGCCCGAGTTCTCCGAGGCGGCGCGTACAAGCCACGAACCTCTCCCTATGATTTTCAAGGCCTCGAAGAGAAGGGTCTCGAGCTATTGGCAGAAGCTCGCGAAGAAACAGGGCTCAAAATCATCACCGAGATCATCGCCCCTGAAGAAGTCGAGCTCGTAGCGAGTTACGCCGATATACTCCAGGTTGGCGCGCGCAATATGCAAAATTTTGCGTTGCTTAAAAAACTTGGAGGAGTATCGAAGCCGGTACTCTTGAAGAGAGGAATGAGCTCTACGATAAAGGAGTTTTTGCTTTCCGCGGAATACATTGCCAAGCATGGAAACGATCAAATCATTCTTTGTGAACGCGGCATAAGGACCTTTGAGCCCGCGACAAGAAACACACTCGATCTTGCAGCCGTTCCTTTGTTGAATGAATTGAGCCATCTTCCCGTTGTAGTCGACCCGTCACACGGAACCGGCCGTAGAACTCTCATTCGCCCGGCGGCAAAAGCGGCGATTGCAATTGGGGCGGACGGATTGCTAATTGAGGTCCATCCGCGTCCAGAGCAAGCCTGGTCGGATGGACCTCAATCGTTAACGCTGTCGGAGTTCGCCAATATTATGAATGAATTAAGGGGTTATGCTAAGTTGGAGGCGCGCCGGCTAAACTGACTATCAGATCTAAGTGCGTGGCAACCGGCGTCGGAGCTCGGAATCGAGTAAATACGTCAGACTAATTGCCCTTCACCTCGAGCAGTAGCTTATTTGCGGCCTCCAGCCAGCCAATATCTTTCTGTTTCGGAATGTAAGTCTCAAGATCATGCTGCGCATCCTGGTAGCGGTGCACGTGTTTCTCGACTAGAGCCCTATTAAAATAAGCCTCTATCAGATCAGGTGAATTCTGAAGCGCTGATGTGAAGGCCTCTATTGCGTCCTCGTTTTTGGACGGGTCGCTTTCGCCGAGATTGTAGAGCGCCATGCCCTTGAGGTTAAAAAGCTCTCCAGTTACAGGACCTGTCTTAAGCAGGCCGTCCACGATCATGAGGGCCTTCTGTGCGTCTTCCTCGCCGGCGTCTCGCTCCACCAGGATCTTGGCCATCTCAAATTGCGCGTCTCTTCTCGAAGGGATCTCGCCGTTCGGACTTACCTCACTAAGCGCCTTGTCATACTCCAAGTTGTCGAAGGTCGATACCTTTGCGACTCTCTGCCCGTGATCCACCTCGGAATACTCCATTCCAGGCATCTGGAGCTCTATTTTCCGGCTTGATTTGACTGCTTTCGCCAGCATTTTGTCGGCTCGCGCCGCGGAGGAGAAGTAGTTGCCTGCAAGAAGATAAGCGGAAATCACTACTGCTATAACTGCCGCTGCAGCCGCAACCATCCTGTAGGAAAAACCAAGGGCGGGCCTCCTCGATCTGGAAGGCGCCGCACCGGAACGGATACGCTCTTCTCTTTCGCTACTCTCAATCAGCGAAAGAACGCTGGCTGTTTGCGTCCGAAGCGCGTTAGCGTCTAGCTCGAACGGGTGTACCTCGTCCAGGAGTGTACCCGAGTTCACGCCTTTGACTAGAAACGCCAGTGAATCGCAGCAGTCCGCACACGAGGCCAAGTGCCGCTGAATACCGCGACGGCCAAAATACGCCAGCCTGTTTTCGAAGAAAGCAAGAAGTCTCGCTTCGTCCGGGCATTCAGTTTTATGTATGACTCTGTCCATTTCCGCCTACTCGATCCAATCGTTGTTGTCGAACCCGTCGGATCTTTGTTGAAGATGTCGGCCCCCACTAAGCCGATCGCCGTTTAAGACTCGATATGGGATAGAAAGGCTTTCCCATACCTTTTTCTCGGGTCTTTCTCGGTGCCTTCCCATTAAGTAATGACGGAAAAAAATACACGCCGCCAACAAATTTTTCAGCGAGCATTGGCTCCGGTACCAGCGCATGCCGCCGAGCAATATGGTTTCCCCCTTACAATTAGGGCCCTTGCTTCTGTTATGAACGTGCCACAGCCGACGCACTTTACCAGCAGCCTGCCCTGCCTTCTTGGGTCGTCCGCGGCTTTCGGACCGGCTTTCCTAAGAGGAGCAACCAACCAACGGAGGAATTTCCATAGGATGTAACCAATAATGAAGTAGGAGATCAGTCGAATCAGTGACATAGCGAGGATGCCGTCTCACTCCTTTGGGATCGCCACTGGGCGTCCGGCTTTGAGCGATTCAACCTCCGTTTGCAACTTTGAAATCATGTTGTTGCCAGGCTCGGCCTCTTTTAACCTAGCCAGGGTGTCCTCGGCGCTACGGGCGTCTTTCTTCAAAAGATAGGCCTGCACCATATGTGTAAGTGCGTGCGCGTCTTTCGGATTCGATTTCAGCACCGCTTGCAGATTTTGAATTGCCCGGTCGGCCTGAGGAGGCTCGCGATCTATGAAGGTTGCGGCAAGCTCAATTTTGACGTCTCGGTCATCCGGATTCGCTTCCAGCGATCTCTGGTACCACTTCTCAGCTTCGTCATAGTTCTTCTGGTCCGCGTAGTATTGGCCGACATAGGATGTAATTCCCTGTTTACCTGCTTCGGTCTTATTCAGGTCATAAGCCTTTTTTAGATATTCGATAGTCTCCGGGACCCGCCCAACCTGATTATAAATTCTGGCGGCGTCGACCTGCGCGTTGAAATCATTGGGGTTGTTTTTCGCTCGCTCTATTGTTTCCTTGACGTTTGCCATCATTGCCTGCGGGTTTCCGCCCTCGGCAGCATTCGGCCCCGCTGCCTTCACTCCTGCAGCGCCGACTTGGCCAGCGCCGCTTTCATTCAAGCTCTTCGTATAGAAGAAACCCGCCGCAAATCCCAGTATCAGTCCACTGGCTCCGATTATTAGCTTCTTGTTCAAAACGCCCCCTCTTCTTGCCTAAATTTGATGTCTCAGCGCGGATCACATACGGTTCACCCAACAAACGATTAACGCGGTCTGGAGCGGGTCTATAAGCCGAATTCTGTGCTGCGCACTTGAAGCCGGGTCTCGAAAGACGCGGCCGCAAGGCGCGGCGACGGTCATTCATCTAGGCGGAGGATTGCTCCTCGCGCTCGAGCGACCTACCCGGAAGCGCTGCTGCGAGTTCGCCAGCTTACGCCTATTCAGAAAACGGCGCGAGCCGGAAAACGCGAAGCAAGGAACGGGCAGCCTTGACGCCTCCCTATTTGGTCTTGCACCACGGAGAGTTTACCTAGCCACGGAATGTCGCCATCCGTGCTGGTGGGCTCTTACATTAAGCCCTGGCGGGCCCCACCGTTTCACCCATCACCTGTGCTTCAAAACGCTATTAGCGCCTCGAGCCATCGGCTGGTCTATTCTCTGTTGCACTTGTCATCGGGTTGCCCCGTCTGGCCGTTAGCCAGTCCGCTGCCCTTTGGTGTTCGGACTTTCCTCTCGCCTTCGATCAACTTCGAATCAACGATTCGAAGCCTCACGTCGGCCAGCGACCGTCCAACCCACTCCAAATCCTCGGTGAGTATAGCACAGCCAAACTGAGAGCGTGCAAAACCACAATGACTATTGGGCTGCATTTGCCCAATCATATTCGTAATATTCGTCCTAAATTAAAAGCGGACCGCGGTGCTTCTAATGATCGACCGCTGCAAGGTTGGAAACAATATTACTGGGATTGACGACTCGAATGGAGAAGCTTCCGAGGCTTTTGACCTTCTTCTTCTTTAGCTCGGCAATCAGCAGATCGGAGCCCTTCAACTCCGGAGACTGTTGTCTTACAACGTCCCCGTCTTTGACGAATTCGACGATAGCCCCTGACCTGAAATTGCGGCCGCTGATGGTGAGCTGCGTGACAGTCTCATCCGTTTCGCTGGCACGTGATTCCACGCGGCTTATTTCAGGACCTGACACCTTCAGCTCCTTAACTTCTGAAGGAACCCCGTCGCCCTCATTTGGGTTGACCACTTGAACTCTCAGCGGGCCGGCCTGGGCGATGATTTGACTCAACTGGTCTCCCTCTTTGAAGGAAACCACGAGTAGGCTGCTGGATCGGAAGTGAACTCGCTCTCTGCCCACTTCAAAGGCATTATTCGCGGCATCCGAAACAAAAACTCGCGCCTGCTTCAAAAAGTTAGCTCCTCGGATTTTCATCGAAGCCGTTTTGTCGCCCGCTACCAACTCCTGAGGGTCGAATACCGCTATTTCCGGCGGCAAGGCGCTGAGTGTTTTGGGATCTGAAGCGGTCCCGTCAGGATTCTTCACCACCACTTCTAGCCGTGCCGCTTCTTGAAAGAACCGCGGCCGAACAACCGCTCTAATCAAACTTCTCGTCGGTCTCCTAATGAGACTGGCAGGAACGGTCTCGCCGTTAATTTTAACTTGGACGGGATACCGGAAGTTGCGTCCACTTATGTTCAGAGTAAAGGTTCGTCCGCCCGCTACAACGTTTTCTACCGATGCAGTCAGAGTATCAACGCGAGGGCCGAATACGGTCAGAGTCTTTTCGTTCGACCGAAGATCCGAGATCCCTATGTCTTCAACGCGCACGTTAAGATCGCGTATGCTGGTGACGAGTTCTCCGTCGACTTGCGCCCGGAGGATGCGGTCACTTACTCGCTCGGTAGTAAGGCGAGTTCCCCCAATCGATATGACAGAGCTTGCTCGATAGTTTCTGCCAAATACATTCAGTGTAAATGGCCGGCGTGGTCCTCCGATCTCTGCCGGCGATAGTCGTTCAATCAGAGGATCGCTCGGCCGGGCCACGCGAAGAAACACAGGCGCGGATTCAATTCCATCAGCGTTACGCACAACGACGCTGAGACTGCCGGACTCGGCGAACACCGACTTCGACAGCCGCGTCGAAATAGCGCGGCCATTCCGCGGGAGCCTGACGCCATCCAAGGACACACCATTCACAACCAGCGAAGATCCCTGGCCGAAGTTATCTCCGGCGACCATAAGCGAGAGGCTGTTTGACCTGCCCTGCTCGACAACCTCAGGCGAAAGCGAATGAATCATAGGCGCATTAGTCGGCGAATTGTTCTCCGATTCGTTAACCGAGCCGTCGTAGCCTAAGACTACTACTTCATCGCCGTCAGGCCCCCGCCGAACAACCGCCACCGCGCGACCCCTGGTCGTCATCGCCGCGCTCATCAACTCGTGCCCCACGTTCTGATAGGAGTCCATCTCGCCCGTATCTATATTGAATGCGAACAGTACGCCCGTTTCCGATCCCACAAAAGCGGTTCGCGCGGATTGATGAATCAGCACGTTGTTCGCGCTCGAAAACTCAATTGGGCTCGGCGGATTGAATTCCGACTGGAGCGCTAATCCATTTTGATCGGCTCGAATTATCGAAACGCCGGAGGGCTTTTCAGCAGCCGGCCGTTTGATTTTAGTCACGGCAATCAGATCGTCGGCGCCCTCGCCTACGACGCTGATCTGTTGAGGAGAGCCGCCGATGCTCAGATGAGCCGACTGGTTTCCATCTACCGACCTGATCTTATAAAGAGTGCCGGAGGAATCCGCCGCGTATACCGACCTTCCGTCGGATGAAAAACCCGGGTTGTTCGCCTCAGCGAAAACGCCGTCGCCAGGATTGAAGCTGGACCCAAACTCGAGCTGACCCGCGGAGCCCAGCTTAATAATCGTCATAGAATTGGCGACCGCGCTTGTTATCGCGATCATTCGTAAAGGGGGTTCGTCATAGAGCGCAACCTGTGAGGGTCTGCCCAAGAGCGGTAATGTCGAAATAATCGCGCCGGTCTCGAGATCAAACGACATCAGCTCAGGATTACCGAAGCTTGATGCGATGACGCCAAATCGTGCGTCTCTGGTCATGAAAACGCGCGTGCCTGTGGTTATATTCTCGTTGAGCGGAAGCGCAACCACGGCCGAGATGCTCATTCTCTTCGGGCTGGTTGCATCGAGAATGCTCACGACGGCGGGAAATCCCTTTTCAGGATCATTCGGCGACGCGGCGGCGACAAATCTCTTGCTCTCAGTCTCCACGAGCGACACAGGCCCGGCGCTCTGACCAAGAACAACGGTCGAGACCAGCTTGCCGGTGGTCACGCTAAACGCCATCAGTGACCCGTCGGCGGTCGATACAAATCCCCATTTTCCGCTATTGGAAAGCACAGGAGCGTTGTGGCGCTCTATGGTCTTTCCTGCCGCGAGGGGGAGCGTGCGAGGACCGGTGAGTCTTAGTTTGCTTCCGCCTCCATACACCACCAGGAGGTTCGATATCAGAATGCAGCAAGCGAGCGCGCCCAGTTTTCGCTTTGACGGCGTAAGCTTGACTCTTTGTTGAGTTAACACCAGACGCGAACCTCCTCAGGGCAAGACGGCAATCTTATGTTTTATGAACGAGTGAATCAAGGGCTGTTACGACTGCGATCGCGTTAGAGCTATGAGATTACCAGATTCATGCGCGGCCATTAGCTCAACGCGCGCGGCGCGCCGAGGTTCCAGAAAGAGGCCATGCTGCGTATCGCCGTCATCGCGTCGTATCAATTAGTTTCCTGTCAGTAGTCTCCTGTCGGATCAAGCAGCCAGGATCCCACCGGCCGGTCTACAAGTTGTCGAACAAGCTGTATTGACCTTCAAACGGCCGCCGAAATGAATCAGTCGAGAGAGCAGCGCGCTTGCCTTCGATGCCGGCGCGCTTGCACGCGATCGCAAACATACCTCTGATCTGTTCTGCGTAGGCGCCCTCGCCGCGCATCCGTGAATTGAACCGCGGGTCGTTCAGCTTTCCTCCTCTCAAGCTCTTGATGTGGCTGAGGACCTTTTTCTTGCGATCCGGAAAGTGCCTGGTAAGCCACTCTTCAAAGAGCGGAGCAACAGCATAAGGCAGCCGCATGATCGTATACCCCGCGAATTTGGCTCCCGCTTGCACGGCCGCGCTGATAATCGAATTTATTTCGTGGTCGGTAAGACCAGGCACGATTGGAGCCGTAAGCACGCCAACCGGCACGCCCGCGCTTGCCAGAGCTTCAATGGCCGCAAGGCGACGCGCTGGAGTCGACGCGCGCGGTTCCATAATGCGAGCGAGGTTCTCATCCAGCGTGGTAACCGAAATAAACGCCGCCGCCGCATTCGAGCGGGCCATCTCCGAAAGCAGGTCGACGTCACGGCTAATGAGGTTGTTCTTGGTCACGAGCATCACCGGATTTCGAAATTCGGCGAACACTTCGATGCATCTTCGCGTCAGTTGGAGCTTCTTTTCGACCGGCTGATAAGGATCGGTGACTCCGCTGATGGCCACGACCTGCGGCTTCCAGGATTTAGACGACATATCCTTTCTGAGCAGCTCAGGAGCATCTTCTTTAACCAGGATCTTTGTTTCGAAATCCAGACCAGCCGAGAATCCAAGATACTCATGGCTTGGCCTCGCATAACAATAAATGCAACCGTGCTCGCAGCCGCGATATGGATTTATGCTGGCATCGAATCCCACGTCTGGACTGTCGTTATAAGTGATCAGTGTCCGGGAAGCATCCCTCAAAAGAACGGTTTGCAGCCCTCGCGAGTCTTCGCATTCGTCGTCGCTTGGATCGGGGACATAGGCCAGTGTTTCGAACCGGTTTGGCGGGTTATAACCGGCTCCGCGGCCGCGTATTTTGATTGGCTCGAAATCAGAGGGCACATTTCGAAGATGAACCGCGCTCGCCCGGCTGTCAAGCAGCGCTCCGAAACCGCGCCTCTTAGCGGGCTCTGAGGTCTTGAAGCTCCGACACCATCGGCTATATTATGCGCCGACAACGCAGTCGCTTCCGAGATTAATCAACAGCGAAAAGGGGACCCGCTATGCAGAAAGAACCCGGTTCTTCGATCGGTAGACGCATCTCACCCATTAGTCTGTTGATCATTCTTCCGCTTTTTCTGATGACCGGAGCGGGCGTCCTTGGTCAGAGCCGTGGACAAATCAAGGAACAACCAAACTGGGCCACATACTTTGGAACAACCAATGCCTGGAGATACAGTCCGCTCGATCAAATCAAGGCCGATAACGTGAAGAGCCTTGTTCCGGTGTGGGCTTTTCAGACCGGCAAAATCGAAGGCGGGCTCAACGCGACTCCGATCGTGATTGACGGAATAATGTATCTGATTGCGTCTGAGAATCGAGTCTTTGCATTGAACGCGGAAACAGGCGAGCGGCTGTGGACCTACAACTACAGATTCCCACGAGACCTGATCATTCCGTATGGGAAATTCAATCGCGGGCTCGCCGTCGGTCTCGGACTCATATTCTTCGGAACCGTGGACAATCACGTGGTCGCTCTCGACGCCAAAACCGGCAAGGAAGTCTGGAATGTCGAGGTCGAGGATCCGAAGATTTGCGGATGCAATATCAACGGCGCTCCTTTCATCGTTAACGATAAAGTGATAGTTGGCGGCACCGGCGGCGATTCAGCTCATCGAGGCTATATCAATGCATTTTATGCAAAGACCGGAAGACTCGCGTGGCGCTTCTACACGATCCCTGGTCCGGGCGAGCCCGGTCACGAAACCTGGCCGGACAACGATATGTGGAAGTATGGGGGCGGCTCTACGTGGCTGACCGGCTCTTATGATCCGGATCAGAATCTGATCTTCTGGGGAATTGGGAATCCGTCCTCTGACTTTCACAATGAGGTTCGACCCGGCGCGAATCTGTACACGGGCTGTGTTGTGGCGCTGGATGCGGACACCGGAAAGCTCAAGTGGTATTACCAGGAGATTCCCAACGATACCTGGGATTTTGATTCAGCCTATGAGTGCGTACTTATCGACATCACCCGCGAGGGCAAAACGCAAAAACTACTGGTTCATCCCCATAAGAGCGGCTTCACATGGGTCATCGACCGCACTACAGGCAAGTTTGTAAACGCGTGGCCCTACGTCGAGACAATTAACTGGGTTAAAGGCATCGACAAGGATGGCAAGCTGATCGAGCGAAACGAACCCGAGGTCGGAAAGTCCAAGCTGATTTGTCCAAACTGGGGAGGAGGCAGGAGCTGGAATCACTCCGCTTATAGTCCGCGCACCGGCTGGATCTACAACAACGGTATCGAATGGTGCGGCGACACGATATCCATACCTCAGGAGGCCAAAGAAGGAAGAGGGTTTGTGGCGGGTAACGTCACAATGAAAGCTCCGCCCGGCAAACCTATTACGTCCCATATCGACGCCTTCGATCCGTTCACGGGTGAGAAGAAATGGAGTCTGCCCACGAAGTACCCGATTCTCTCGTCTATGCTTGCCACGGGCGGCGATCTCGTTTTCACTGGCGATATCGAAGGCGCGTTCTTCGCTATAGACGCAAAGACCGGCAAGAAGCTCTGGTCATTCAATACCGGCTCAGGCCACAGGGGCGGCCCCATTTCCTATTCCGTTAATGGCCGGCAGTATATTGCGGCGCCGTCTGGTCTGGGATCGATCTTCGTCAGCGGGATGCCCTCAATCTGGCCTGAAGTGGCTAACTTCCCGGCGGGCTCCGCGGTATTCGTTTTTGCACTTCCTGAAGCAGCAAAGAAATGAGTTCGCGGATGAGATGTTTAGGAGAATTCTCCTAATCGAACCCTGTCACGGAATAAAAAAGTGAATCCCGCAACAAGAGCACGTAGTCGGATCAGAACAATACTGGGCGGGGTCGTGGCGATATGCGGGTTGGCCGCGATGCTCTACTCACCCGAATTGGGCTGGTCGTTTCAATCACAGGGGCCGGACCTATCCAAACTAAAAGACCCTGAGTTTATAGCGGCGGGTTCGAAGCTATTCGCTCCTACATGCGGATCGGGCTACTGTCATGGCACAGGCGGAATGGGTGGCGGGGCTCCTCGCATTCGAGACATCGGGCTGGATCCGGCATTTGCCTTCAAACGGATATCGGATGGCGCGCCCGGCACGGCAATGATGGGTTTCAAGGAGCAATTCAACAACGAAGAACTTTGGAAGCTCGTGGCTTTCCTGCTCTCATCTTCGAAGAATCAGACGCTCGCACCTGACCCGGTTATTCGACCGACTAACGAGACCAGTTCGAAAAGCCCGGAGGCCGAAAGGTCTAATATTGCGTCCGAGGTAACAGGAGATCCTGTCGCAGGCAAAGCTCTCTTTTTCGACAGTTCGAGTCAGGTCAGTTGCCATTTGTGCCACACGTTTGAAGGGTCGGGGACTCCAATCGGACCCGATCTGTCAAATTCTCCCGCAGGCGCTCAAGCGATTTTACATTCGATTGTGCTGCCCAGAGTCGTAGAGAACAATCGCTTTGTCATTCTCACGATGAAAGATGGCGAAATAATTAGAGCTGTAAAGAAGGACGAAGACGCTGAAGCAATGAAGGTGTATGATGTGACCGCTCTGCCCGCGGTGCTGCGTACCGTTCAACCTGAGAACATCTCGAAAGTAGAGCCGATGAAAGCGTCGCCGATGCCATCCGACTATTCGTCGCGTTATACGATGAAGCAGCTCCTGGATCTTATAACCTTTCTGAAGTCGTCCGGCCCTGGAACAACACGAGTCACACTGCGGGACTTATTTTAAGGCTGCTTGTGCACGTGACGTGAAGCTGGCTCGCAGGGCTTTGATTCGTGTATATTTCCGCCTCTGAACACGGTATTACACCAAAACAGGAGGTTATTCCATTGAAGAGCAAGATAGTACTGGCAGCGATGATTCTTGTTTGCTCCGGTCTCGCGTCGATCGCAAAGGAGATGCCGATGGGCGGTGGAGATGAGGCTAAGTCTATTTACGATTTCACGCTAAAGGACATCGAAGGCAAAGACGTCAAACTCAGCTCGTTCAAAGGCAAAGTTGTCATGCTGGTCAACGTCGCAAGCAAGTGCGGGTTCACACCGCAATATGAAGGCCTACAAAAAGTCTACGCCAAGTATCAGGGCCAGGGCTTAGTCATACTCGGGTTCCCCGCTAACAACTTCATGGGTCAAGAGCCCGGCACGAATGAAGAAATCAAGACATTCTGCTCTACGAAATACAATGTCACCTTTCCAATCTTCTCGAAGATTTCCGTGAAAGGGCCGGACATAAACCCGCTCTACAAATTTCTGACGGACAAAACAACCGATCCGGATTTCGGCGGCGACATAAGCTGGAACTTCAACAAGTTCCTCGTGGACAGGAACGGCCGCATCATTGCCAGATTCAACTCTCCGGAAAAACCTGAAGGCGAGAAAGTCACTCAAGCTATCGAAACCGCCCTCAAGTAGATTTCGATAAAGACGGTCGGCGTATTCTCTCTCTAGAAAGAAAGAATGCCGAGTCCGCTTGAAAGCGAACTCGGCATTCCCTCAACCTCAAACAAAGCCTCAAGCAAACGGCATATACACGCGTGGGACTCTTTCACTTAGACCGCAAGTTACCTCATAAGAGATAGTCCCGCTCGTGCGGGCAATCTCTTCGACCGTGATTTCGTTGTCGCCCTGGCGCCCGATCAGAACTACCTCGTCGCCTGTTCCCGCCGCTTTGATATCCGTTACATCTATCAGTGTCAAATCCATGCTGATGCGGCCGACGATCGGCGCATAACAGGCGCACACGAGCACGCGGCCGGTATTGGACAATGAACGGCTCAATCCATCGGCGTAGCCGATAGGAAGGGTCGCTATTCGGCTTTCTCGCTGGGTAACGTAAGTGCAGCCATAGCCGAGCGCCGCTCCAGCCGGTACAATCTTCAAGAATGCTATTCGAGTTCGCAGCGACATCACCGGCCGCAAGTCAAGCGGCGGCGTATCCGGCATCACGATATCGCGCCAATACCCATATATCAGCGCTCCGATTCGAACGATTCCACCAGGGATGTATTCGGGGAAGCAAGCGCCGGCGCTGTTCGCTTGATGAATCCAGGTCGGCTTGAATCCGCGAGCCCTGATTGCGGTCAAGGCTTCGCTGAATAAAAGGATCTGGCATCTTGTGAACTCTATTTTCCCCTTTTCATCCGCGGCGGCCAGATGGGTCATCACGCCGTCAAGCCTCGTATTCTCGAGTTGAGAAGCCGCCTCAAGAAACGCGGGAAGATCCGAGTAGGGCACTCCGAGCCGGTTCATCCCTGTGTCTACTTTTAGATGATAGTCGGCAATCACGCCCGCGGCGCGCGCCGCTCGATCCAGCCTTTCGAGAAGATCCACTCGAAAAATAACGGGCGTAAGCCGCGCGTTGAGCAACGCCTCTTCCTGCCCTTCCCAGAAACCGCCGAGGCACAGAATTGGGCGCGTGACGCCGTTCGCCCTGAGCTTAACGCCTTCTTCGGGCATCGCCACGCCGAACCATTCGGCTCCGGCGAATTCGAGCGCCTGCGCGCATTCGACCGCACCGTGGCCGTAACCGTTGGCTTTTATGGCAGGCATAATAGCGACGTTAGGACCCAGGCGTTCCCTTGTTGTACGAAAATTATGAACGAGGTTCGCGAGATCGATCTCCGCCCAGGTAGGGCGGCAGGCGCTAAAGACGGGGGATCGAAAATCGAGATGAAGCGGGCCGGCTCGATTGGGGGACTCAGCAACAACAATCTGATTGTCCAGAGCGCTGGGATCGCGATCGACTGACATTCAATACCCTTGGGCTTGTATTTTCACTCGTCTATACCAAACGCTCTGACTCTATCGCTCGTTCACTCTCGCCACATATTTTCAAAACGAGTGAACTCCTTCAAGAAGGCCATCTGCACCGTACCCGTAGGCCCGTTGCGCTGTTTGCCGATTATCAGCTCGGCCAGTCCCTGATTTTCGTCGGTCTGATTGTAGACCTCTTCGCGATAGATGAAGCAGACCACGTCGCTGTCCTGTTCGATTGAGCCGCTTTCTCGAAGATCGCTGAGCTGGGGCCGATGATCGCTTCGCATTTCAGGAGCACGCGACAACTGCGAGAGTGCGATTACCGGAATGTCCAGTTCCTTCGCGAGCGCTTTCAGGTCGCGCGAGATTTGCGAGACCTCCTGTTGGCGAGACTCGATCCGTCCTCGTCCCGCCATCAACTGCATATAATCGATGATCAGCAGGTCGAGTCCGTGCTCGGCCTTTAGCCGGCGCGCCTTCGCCCGCATCTCCATCACGGAGACGCCCGGCGTGTCGTCCAGGAATACCTGTGTCTCGCAGAGCCGCCTCAGCGCATCGGCCAGCCTCGCCCATTCTTCGCGGTTGAGATAACCGGTCCTCAGCCGATGAGCGTCCACTCTTGCCTCCGAACAAAGGAGGCGGGAGACGAGCTGCTCGGCCGACATTTCCAGGCTGAATATTCCTACGGTATTGCCGTTTTTCGCGGCATACTGAGCCATATTGAGCGCAAGCGCGGTCTTACCCTGTGACGGGCGCGCCGCGATAATTATCAGCTCCTGCCGCTGAAGTCCGGAGGTCATATGGTCGAAGTCCGTGAAGCCGGTCGGTACGCCGGTTATCATTTCCGGACGTCCGGCCATCTGCTCGATCTGCTCGAGCCTCCGTTGCGCCACTTCGCCGATGTATTGAAACCCCTGCCGAATCCGATCCTCAGCTATCGCAAAGATCAACGCCTCCGCCCCATCGACTATGGTCTCGGCTTCGTCTTCTTCGTCGAAGCATCTCGCGATAACCTGATTGGAAGCGTTGATCAGGCGGCGAAGCATGCCCTTGTTCTTTAGGATTCTCGCGTAGTGTTCAATCGTGTCGGTTCTTGGCACGCCGTCGATCAATGACGCGATGTAAGTAGCTCCTCCGACCTGCTCGAACTCGCCCGCGCGCCGCAACTCATCCGAGAGGGTTATCATGTCGATGGGCTGATTCTTTTCGCTGAGGACGAGCATCTTGTCGTAGATGCGTCTGTGGCTGTCGAGGAAGAAGTCGTCCCGGCGCAAGAGCTCGACCGCCTGATTGCAAACGGTATTGTCCAGCAGGATGGCCCCAAGGACCGACCGCTCCGCTTCGGCGTTGGAGGGAAGGCCCTTTTCGAGAAAGGGATCGGCAGTAGCGGAGCGGCTCATCTTTATTCCTGCGTTAAATGTGGAGAAAAGTGCTGCGGGAATACGAGGTTCAGCCCATATTCCTACACACAAAGGGTCGACAGATCCCTACGCATGCGCGGGGCTCATATTATTCGAGAAAGCTCTTGCTCACAAGCCGTCGCTTCGAAACCAGCTTACTCGTTGCCGCGGCTCATTGACGTGACTCAATCAGCATGTTGCAGAAGAGCGCGCCCTGTTCCAGGGCGTCGTCCAATGCCTTGTGAGTATGGGGCAGCTTGTCGAACCAGCTTCGAGGCATATTACGCTTGGTTGAATCGCGAAAGTCCTTTTTGAGAATGGCCATCGCAAACGTCTTTATGTCCAGCGCGGAATGCGAAAACGGACTTTCGCCGGTAAATTTCATCAGGTACCAGTAGACGAAGGTGAAGTCGAAGCCGGCGGGATAGGCGACGAATACGGGCTTGCCCGGCAGTTGCTTGAGCCATTGCACGTAACGCTTCATTGCGTTTTCGGGAAGCTCGAGGTTTTCGCGACAGGCCTCCCAGGCCTCCGGTTGGGTTTTCCACCATTCCATCGTCGCGGGATGTCCCGTGGCTCCCGGCAGCGTTTCGAGGTTGGCCAAAAATGTGGCGACGAGCTTTTTGTCGGCAAGGTAAGCCGCGGAGCCGATGCTGAGCATCGAATGAAGCCCGGGAACCGGGCCGTCCGCTTCGACATCAGTGCTCACGTATATTTCACTCATGCCGCACTGGAGAAACTAATCCCCGCCTCGAGTTAGTTGCTTATAAGGCCGGACGCCCGGGGCCGGCCGGCTTCGCCAAACTCAAACCTCCGCCGCCGGCTCGCTCTCGGATTCCGCAGGCGAGGCTTCAACAGCTTCAACGGGGGCTTCCGCCGCGGGGGCGCTTGCTTGGACTGCGCCTTCCTTTCGGACGAGCACTTTGATCGACGGAGAGACGTCCCTATGAAGCTTTATTGGAACGTCGTATTCTCCGAGTCCTTTAATCGGCTCCCGAAGCCCGATTCGACGCCGCTCGACTTTGTGGCCGAGCTCCTTGAGCGCCTCGCCTATGTCGAGGGTCGTTACTGATCCATAGAGAACACCGTGCTCGCCGACTTTTCGCTCGAACCTCAGCTCGATTCCATTAAGGCTTTCAGATTGCTGCTGGGCGCGATCGCGCTCGCGAAGCTCGTGCTTGGCAAGCACTCGACGCTGCTCATCAATCATTCGCTTATTGCCCGTCGTAGCCTCAATGGCAAGCCCTTGCGGCAGAAGAAAATTCCTCCCGTATCCCGCGCGAACTCGTACGATCTGACCTCGATTGCCGAGATTGTCGACATCCTCTCGCAAAAGCACTTCCATATACGCCATTTCAAAACCTCGCTCTAAAGGGCGGTCCAGCCGAATCAATCTCTATCCGACGCCGGCTGATTTAATCCGCTGGAATCAGGCCGTCACAAACGGCAGTAACGCGATATTGCGCGCGCGCTTTATAGCTTCCGCCAGCATACGCTGGTGCGGCTGGCAGGTGCCGGAGATGCGCCGCGGCAGGATCTTGCCGCGCTCCGGAATGTAGGACCCGAGCAGGCGCGTATCCTTGTAATCGACGTAGTCGATCTTCTCCGCGCAAAATCGGCAGGACTTGCGCGCTCTAATAAATCGGCGCTGGCCGCCAGACGGGCGATCATCGCGTCTTGAATCGTCGCGTGGTCTTGGATAACTCATGATTATTCTTCGTCCTCCTCATCGGATGTTTCGGCGACGGCGATCTGTGAACGGCTCCGGCTGGATCGAGTGGCACGGCTTGCCGCTGCTCGCGCGGCTCGAGCGGATCTGAACTTCTCGGCGCGCTTCAACTCCTGATCTATTCGAACCGTCAGGTATCGAATCACCGCGTCGGTTACGCGCATGCGGCGCTCGAGCTCGGCTATTTCCAAACCTGTTCCTTCGATGGTGAAAACTACGTAGTAGCCTTCGGTGAGTTTTTGAATCGGGTAGGCGAGCCGGCGACGGCCCATTCGATCGATCTTGGTTACCTGCGCACCCTGACTCGTGGCGACATCACTCAACTGAGTGATTAGCTTATCTATATCACCCTCCTCCGTCGTGGGAGAGATGATAAACATCACTTCATAAACTCTCATAAGAGAGGTTTCCTCCTTTTGGATGACTTCGGTTCGGCGCCCCGACATCGCCGCGGCGCATTCAAGTTTGGCCCCGGATCTTATATCCGGAGCAAGGAGCTTCTATCCACAGACTCTTGGCAAAGATCAATGAGCGTCTTCTACTTCGTTCTTCACCCGCTGGTTGAATTTCTGCATTGCGCTCTCTATTCCCTCGGTCAAAATAACCTCGACCGCGTCCGCCGCTCTATCGAGCACCTCATCGAGTTCTTGACGATTCCGCTTCGGCGCCTTTGAAAGAACGTAGCCGGATAGATCTGCGATCGGATGATCCGGCCTTATGCCTATTCTCACGCGAGCGAATTCATCTCCGCCTAGTCGCTCAATGAGCGACTTCATACCTTTCTGGCCTCCCGAGCTTCCACCGGCGCGAACGCGTATCAGGCCAAAAGGGAGCGCGACGTCGTCAAAGACCACAATCAGGCCGGCAAGGTCGCCGTCTCCGTACTTCAAAAGCAGCGGTCGAACAGCATTGCCGCTGAGATTCATGAAGGTCTGCGGCTTTGCGAGCAGAACCCTCTCGCCGCCTATCGCCGTCTCCGCGATCTTGGCTTCACTTTCGTCGCGGAACCGTTTTACTCCCGCGCGCAAGCTGAGCCTGTCAATAACAACAAATCCCAGATTGTGCCAGGTATCCTCGTACTCGGGGCCGGGATTGCCAAGGCCAACGATCACCTTCATCAATCACTACTTTTCTTCCTCGGTCTTGCCCTTCTTGATCACTTCGGGCTCGGCGGTTGTTTCGCCGGGGACGACCTCAGCGCCAGGCGCGGCCTCCGCCATTCGAGATGCAAGAACGCCCGCCACAAGTTGATGCTCGTCGCTCAGCACCTTAATTTTTTCGCGGTCGTAGACCAGATCGGCTACCGTCACGTGATCCCCGATGTTCATGTGACCAACCTGGACTTCCAAACTCTCGGGAATATCGTGCGGAAGACACTCGACTTCGACTTCGCGCATCGATATTTCAAGAAGCCCGCCGTCGGTCTTGACTCCAATGGGTTCGCCGATCGCGTGAATCGCGACTCGAACCCGCGTGATCGAAGTGAGCGAAAGTCTCTTTAGATCCGCGTGGAGCAATCGCCCCTTCAGCGGATCGACCTGCCAGTCTTTGATAATGACAGTCGTAGGCTCACCGCCTGGTAACGCGATCTTAAAGATGGTGTTGTGACCTGTGTCTGATCGGAGAATATTGGCAATATCCCGGGCGTTGATCGCAACCGCCGCCGCGTCCTGTCCTTCGCCGTAAACCGCGGCCGGGATCAATCCCTTCGCCCTCAGCCTCCGCGCAAAGCCTTTGCCATGCCCGTCCTTCGCCGTCGCCTGTATGGTTATATCTTTTATCATAGCTCAATCCAGCTCTTTACAATTCTTCCCGTTACAGCCTTCGATCTCTCGCCGCCGATCAGTTTCAGATAAACAGTCTGCTAACGGAAGACTCATCGTGAATCGAAACAATCGCGTCAGCTAGAAGCGCCGCGACACTTAAGCACTTAACCTTGGGCGAGCCGGAAGCCCGCTCAAGCGGAATCGTATTGGTAACCACGACCTGATCGATCGGAGATGCTTCGATCCTCTCAACCGCCGGCCCTGAAAAGAGCGCGTGAGTGGACGAAGCCAGCACGCGAGCGGCGCCGCTTCGCTTCAAAGCTTCGCCTGCTTTTACCAGAGTTCCCGCGGTATCGATCATATCGTCCACAATCAACGTCGTTCGTCCTTCGACATCGCCGACGACGTGAAGGACTTCGACCTCGCCGAGCCGTTCGTAGTCACGTCTCTTGTCGATAATCGCCAGTTCGGCGTTCAATCTCTTCGCGTATGCGCGGGCGCGCTCGACGCCTCCGGCATCCGGCGCTACAACGGTAAGGTCCGGAAGACCTAGGTTGTTGAAATATCCGACAAGCACGGGCGCCGCGAAGAGGTGGTCGGCCGGAATGTCAAAGAATCCCTGAATCTGTCCGGCATGAAGATCGAATAGCAACACCCGGTCAGCGCCCGCCTCGGTGATCAGATTCGCGACAAGCTTCGCTGAAATCGGAACGCGCGGTTTGTCCTTTCTATCTTTTCGACCATAGCCGTAGTAAGGAATCACAGCGGTAATGCGCTTGGCGGACGATCTGCGAAACGCATCGAGCATAATCAACAGCTCCATGAGGTTCGCGTCCACTGGTGGGCAGGTCGGCTGAACGACAAAACAATCCTCGCCTCGAACGTTTTCGAGTATCTGAAAATTGTATTCGCCGTCGGAAAAACGAGTCGTATTGGCCTGGCCGATTTCGATATGGAGTTTCTCACATATCTCCTCCGCCAGGGCGCGATTCGCATTTCCCGAGAAGACCTTGACGTCCACCTTGTCCCCCGATCGTTATCTATTGCGATCTATTTGCGCCGTCTGTCGCACTATCTGGCTGGGGAGGAAGGATTCGAACCTTCGGATGGCGGATCCAAAGTCCGCTGCCTTACCGCTTGGCTACTCCCCAGCACCCCAACCCGCAAAAACCGTATTGTGCGTTTATAACTTTCGCGCAAGGAGGGAGAAAAATGCGCGAGATCACTCGATCTCAAACAGGGTGTCCCTGTACTCGCCTCTGCTTACTGTACGGACCCGTTGTGCCCACGCGCCCTCCGAGCGAAAAACAGCAACCGCATTATCGGTTGCCAAATCGTTTTCAAAGACCCCGAATACCGTCCCACCGCTGCCTGACATCAGCGCGTGCTTTGCGCCAAGCTTGATCAGTTTCGTTTTCAGCGCCCCAATAGCCGGATAGGCTTCGAGGGCCGCCACTTCCAGATCGTTTATTCCTGAAAGCGCGGCCTCACTGATATGATTTGCTGCCGTTAAAGTAACGGGTATGATACTGACGGCCTCCAGCCTTGTCAATCGTGAAAGCTTTTCGTAAACGACGCGGGTTGAGACACTAAAGCCGGGATTGACCAGCGCTATCTCACTACATTTAACCTGCTCGGTCGGATAAACTTCTTCGCCCCTTCCAATGCCGATTGCTGTTCCTCCGAGGAGGAAAAACGGGACGTCCGATCCCAGGCTCGCTCCAATTTTAACAAGTATCCGGTACTCGACGTTTGTCTCCCACAGCTCGCAGAGGGCCAACAGCGTCGCGGCTGCATTGGAAGAGCCGCCGCCCAGTCCCGCCCCAACTGGAATTCGTTTCTCGATATGAATGCTTGCCCCGGATTTTATGCCGGTCTCCTTTGCCAGCGCGGCTGCGGCTCGGTGAACAAGATTCGTCTCGTCGCAGGGCACGAGGGGATCATTGCAGGAGATCTCGATAAAGCCGTCGGTGCGCTTTAGCCTGAGCGTGTCGTAAAGAGAGATGGTTTGAAGGAGCGTCCGCAGCTCGTGGCAGCCGTCTTCCCGCTTGAATAAAACGTCGAGTGTCCAGTTGATCTTCGCGTAAGAACGCACACGCAAGGATTCATTCATATAGGAAATTTTATAGAGGGAATCTCTTGGAACCAGGTTACCTGCCGATGAATACCTGTGTGAAGAATACCGTGCCGTCGCGGCCGATCCAGGCGCCGACGGCGGCAAATCGGAAGCCCGGCTCGACGATATTGCGACGATGACCCGGACTGCCCAACCAGCCGTGAACAGCGGCCGCCACGGGATTTATGTAGCCCCGTGACGAAGCGATGTTCTCGCCCACGGATCGCCAACGGATTCCGGCCTGTGCCAGCCTCTCGCGCACGGATTCGCCGTTGGAGTCGGTATGCGAAAAGAAGCGCTCTTCAGCCATTCTCCTGCTGTAGTCGCGAGCTACGAGGACGAGTTCTTTGTCGAGATCGAGAACCGGAAGCCGCTTATACTCTCGGTACTTGTTCACTTCGTCGAAACACTCATGCTCCAGCAGCTTGATCTCTTCCAGGGCGGCAGCGGATCGAATGTCATCGGGCCGGTGATTTCCAGAAGAGATCGCGCCGGAGCCGCCTCCGGCCGGAGACGCAATGACCAGGATCACCGACATCGCGAATAATAGTCCCGCGATTCGATACGCCTTGCAGTAGAAAACGAATGCTCTTGTCATCTTATCTCGCGCAATTTCGCTAGCGTAGAGATCTCGTTGCAGCGTTGTTCGCTCTTGCGGAAGCCAACTGGAGTTTGGACATTCGTCCCGTACCCAACCGAAAGTTCGTGCGCTGGGTAAGGCCGGAAAGGCCGACTATAAAACATTTTCAGGGGCAAGCGCGTCACTCGTCGCTCCTGGTCACGTCGCCAACGCCTGAAGCGCTGAAAGCGCGACATGGGCGCTTCGGCACCGCGCCGCGCAAAAACCAACAGCCTTGTTAAATTGAGAGATATCGATTCTTACTTCTGCTTGCTGAGCTTCTCTTTGAGTTTGTTGGCCTCGTCAGGGTCGGTAGCGAGCTTCAGCCCCGCTTCCCATTCCATTCGCGCTTTCTCCATCTGGCCGAGCTTCTTGTAGAGGTCGCCTAGATGATCGTGAATCGTTGCCGAACGCGACGAATATATGACAGCCTGCTCCAAATATTTTTGAGCTTCCTGTGTCTTACCCTGCTTGAACAAGAGCCACCCAAGCGAATCGAGAAAAGATCCATTTGTCGGAGCTATATTAACCGCGCGGCGAATGAAATCTTCGGCCTCTTGAGGCTTCTCGCCTCGCTCCGTCAAAAAATAACCCAGATTGTTGAGCAGTGTAGCGTTCTCGGGGTCGATCTCGAGCGCCTTCCTGAGCGTCATCTCGGAATCCTTGAACTTCTTTTGTCTTTCTTGAATGATCGACAACGTCACCAGCGGATCTACGTCCCGGGCGTCGAGGCTTATGGCCTTTCGCGCGCTCTCCTCCGCCTGTTTTAGTTGATTGGCTTCCAGCAAAACGCTGGACTTGAATGAATGTAACTCGGCGTCTTCGGCGGTGCCTTTCAACAGCGAGTCAACTGTCTGATCGACAGTCTTGAAGTCGCCAAGCTTGGCGGCTGCCTGCGCTCGCATGAGCTTGAAGGAGCGCTCTTCCGGGAACCGAGCGGATGCCTCGGCCGCCAGATCCCCAGCCTCTTTGTACTTGCCCTCATCGAGAAAAAGCCCGGCCGTCAACTGGTCGGCAAGCGTGCTCTTGGGGCCAAGGGTCTTTCTCATCCGCTCGAAGGTCTCGATAACCTTGTCGCGCTTTTGCGCGCTGCGATACGTGAGCGCGATTCGTTGAAGAATCAACCCGGCGTTTCTCTTTTCCAGCTCCTTATCGCTGACAGTTCCATCCGGGTTAAGGATTCCCCTGAGCGCTTCTTCATAGGTATCCACGGCCTTATCGAACTGATGCATCTCATCGTATGTTGAAGCCAGCGCGTATACGAGACCGAGGCTCTCCGACACATCCTGACCCTTCAGAGCCTCTTCGATGGTTTTAATCGCCTCTTCGCGCTTGCCCGAACGCCTTTGAGCATCGACAACGATTCCTATAGCCCGAACATAGAATCCGCTGTTTTTCGGCGCGCGCTTAATAACCGGATCGAGCCTTGTTATCGCCTCCTGGTAGCGGCCCGCGAACACAAGTGTTTCGGCGTAGTCGAAAATCAGCGGCGACGCCAGCATCATCTCTTCGCCGCCTTCCGACTTTTTGTCCTTCTTTATGCCAAGCGCCTTTTCATAGATATCCAGCGCGTCCTGGGTGCGCCCGATGCGGACCAGAGATTGGGCGAGCATACTCTGATACTCCAGCGTCTTCGAATCTATTTCATAGGCCTTGCGAGCGGACGCCTCGGCCTCCCTGAACTTTGATTTATCAAAATAGAGCTTCGCGCGGAAGTAGTAGACCGGAGCCAGTGAGCCGTCCTCGCCTGATATTCGCTCAATGGCTTTTATGGCGCTGTCCGTATCGTCCAGCTTGGTGTACAGATCGGCGATGATGGCTAGGACCGGGGCCTCTTCGCTTCCTACCTCCACTTTCGCCGTGGTGTTCTCCTTGGCGACTTCCTCGAACTCTTTGATGGCGGCCCGTGCCTTGTCTTTGTCGATCGTGGTTCCAACGATCGTCTGTGCGGTGTAGACGCGGCCAAGAAGCTTGTGCGTCTCGATTGAATTTGGAGCTATGCGGGAGGCCTCCCGCGCCTGGGCTTCGGCCGCGATGATGTTTCCATTCTTAAGGTAGAGCGAGCCAAGAGCGACCCGGAGTTCTACTGAATTCGGGTCGAGGTCAATCGCCTCTTTATAAGCGCCCACCGCTCCCGTGTAATTTCCCGATTGCTCGAGCCGTTTGCCTTCGAGGAATTTCTTGAGCGCGTCGGCGCGTTTGTCCTGCGTCGGAACGGCGGCGCCGGCCGCGGTCTGGATCGCGGCGGATACGCCGGTGGTTATTAGCGCCGCGATCGCGGAGGCGGTAATGATGACTAAAATCCTCTTTTTCAATTCAAAATCCCCTTCGAAATATTTGCTGCCGGATCTGACCGCTACCGGCTCCTGATTGCAAGGACGCCCCTAAGCATCCGTATGATAATGACTGCTATGATCCAGATACTCAATAGCTTTGATCCATGCGTTGCGTTTCGGCAAGGCAAACAGAACCACAGCGATTGATACGACTCCGAACCTGACCACGTCGAACCTGTCTCCTCCCAGCAGGCCAAGTACAAACCCGAGACTGACTATAAGCTCTCCGAGCGATGCCGAGAGGATCGTGCCCTTCATAAGGCGCGCAGGCACGGCTTCAACGCCGCGCCTTTCGGTTATCGATTGAAGCCTGCTCATCTGAAACATCGTTCTACGGACGAACACCGAAGCCAGCGCGAGCACTAACGCGGACCCGTACATAATATTCCTGAAGTCCACGCTGACGCCCCTTGCCCGGCTGCTGTCTATGATAAGAAGCCCGAGAGCAATGAAGAGCATTGCACCCGCAGCCATCGTCAATACGACAAGAACCAGAGTGCGATGGACTCTCCGCAGCTCCTGCAACGCAGTCGTCTGACGCGCGCGTGATTCCGTGCTGGTCATAAATCAGGGGGTCTGATGGTCCGAGTCGCCGGTTCGTGCTCCTCTTACCAGCTTACCGTTTTCAACGACAATGTCATCTTCGTTGCCGGCCTTGCCGTCCGGACCGCGGCTGGCCAATCTGTAGCGATCTGAAGTTCCGCTGTAGTCCAACTCCTGCGACCAGGCATCGAGCCTGATTACTTTTTCAAGATAGCGAGGACTGAGGCTGTCGATTAAGGCGGCCCCGCTCCCCGCCGTGACGTATGCGCGGTGCTCACGCCGGTAAGCTTCCAGCGCGGTCGCGATCGAGGTAAGCTCGGCCGCCGTGCGCAATATTTTCTCTTTTCGAATCGCCGTGTTTATCAATTCGAGCGAGTCCCATTGGCGATCGCCTTTTCGAATTTCCGCCAGAGACCATTTGCCGTCTTTGTCGCTCGTAAAACGAAACGCCTGTTCGACGGTGGCTTCAACAACCGCTTCGCCGCCGAGTTCGGATACTTTCATAATGTGAACGCGTTCCGGTTTGTCCAGACCAAGCGCCGTCGCAATTTTTTCGCGAGCCTCTCGCGCGCCAAGCTGTTTCGCAAGCACGAGACCTGCCGCCGAAACCAGTAGGAGAAAGGACAGGAGCAGCAGCAGGCGTGGCCGTTTCATTGCGGGTTACCTCCGATCCGAATCAAAGGAATTATGCGGCGCCGAAAACTAGCCGATACTAACAAAGGGCCGTTTCTGAAGGCAACGCAATAGCCCTGACGACATTCAATATGCTTCCACGATGCCTCCAGCGGAGACGCCGTTACGCGGCTCTTTTTGCTTCCGCCCTTTCGCATTGTTAGAATGACGCATTCCGATTCTGAGCGCTATTTCATATCGACGATGGCCGACTATTCCGCCGAAGCAGCCGACGTATCATCTCCTGTCGAAAATCTCCTAAGAAGCAGTGCGCTTGGCGAGCTCGCGCGTCACCTCCAAGAAGGCAAGCGCACGGTAGTAGTCTCAGGCCTCGCGGGGAGCGCTCGGGCTCTTGTCCTTGCGGCGATTTCGAAGCTGACCGGCCGCACGGTTCTATTCATCACTCGATCCAATAGGGATGTCGAAGAGTTTCGGCCGGATTCCGAGTTCTTCTACTGCGCCTTAAATGGTCTCGAAACGACCGGCGGAAACCTGATCACTATTCCCGCTTCGGAGCGCGATCCGTACGATGGGACATCGCCCCATGCCGAAGTCCTTGAACAAAGAGCGCTCGCCTTTTACAGGACCTCAACGGCGGCGGTCCGTAATCCTCAAATAATCATAACTTCTCTTCGAGCCCTCGCGGAAAGAACGGTTAGTCCCGATCAACTGAAATCGGCGGGTTTGTCGCTTAGAATCGGCGACGATATGCCGATCGAGCTCATCGTCGACCAGTTGATCGCCAGTGGATACGTGAGAGAAGAGCCGGTCGGTTCCGTCGGCGAGTTCAGCGTGCGAGGCGGCATATTGGACATATTCTCGCCGGCTCATGAATCGCCGCATCGAATTGAGTTCTTCGGCGACACAGTAGACTCGATCCGGGAATTCGATCCCGAAACTCAACGCTCGGTAGGGCGTCTGAACGAATCCATCATAGTTCCGATGCGTGAGCTCTGCATTCGCCGCGAAGACTTCATGAAGTGGGCGGATCGGGCCTCTCAACACTGGAATGACGATCGATTCAGGCGCGATTTGCGCGCGCACATCGCTCACGCGGGACGAGGAGAAGCTTTCCCGGGTTGGGAGTACCTTGTACCGCTCACCAAGCCTCTCAATTCGTCCGGCTTTGATTATTTTAAAGAAGCGCTGCTCGTCATGGATGAGCCGGCGGAGATCGAGCGAACGGCAGTCGAATTCTACGACATGCTCGAAGAACGCTATGCGCGTATGGACGACGAGGGCGCGCTGGCCCTGCCGCCGGCATCGCTGTTTCTAATGCCGGAAGAGCTGAGATCGCGGCTTAATGATTTCGCGCGCATCGAGCTGAGATTGCTCGGGTGTGCGGCAGCGGCAACAGACGAGCGCTTTCTTCCTCTTGCCGCGGCGCCTCCCACTTTTGAGATCCTGAAAGCCGCGCGCCAACAGGAGCCGGATAACGCCACACCGGAATTGCCCGAATCTCCGGAGAAGGCAACGACTCTCTTCTTACTAGCGCTTGCCCACGGCACGCCGGAGGTCGAGATCATCTCGCAATCACCTCGCAGGTATCACGGACGTATTCAACATCTGATAGAAGATCTTCAAAGCGGTCCCTTTTCGACCATCTTTGTGATGCCGAGCCTGGGGCTCGCCGAGCGCGTGCGAGATATGCTCTCGGAGTACGCGATATCCGCGGAACTCTGCCCATCGCTGGATATGACTCATCGCGCGGCGGAAAGAGTGATAACGGTCGGCCGGCTCGCAAACGGATTCACGCTTCCCGCCGCCGCGTTGTCGCTGCTGATCGAGACGGATGTCTTCGGCGATATCGAGAGGCAGGCGCCCCCTCCGCTTACTCGAAAACGGCCGCAAAAGAAGAAAAGCTTCGCGGCTTTCATGTCGGATCTTGGAGACCTTAAGGTCGGAGACTACGTGGTACACATCGACCACGGCATCGGCCAGTTTCAGGGATTGAGACAAATTGCCGTGGCCGCGTCAGGCACGGCCGCTCAATTCAACATGGCCGAGGGTCTCGTGAGATCCGGGGGCGAACGTGAGTTCATGCTTTTGACTTATGCCGAGGGCGCGAAGCTCTACGTACCCGTCGAGCGGCTCGATCTGATTCAGAAATTTTCAGCAGCGGAGGGAAACAAGCCTCATCTCGATCGGCTCGGCGGAGTGGGATGGGAAAAAACAAAAGCCCGCGCCAAACGGGCAATGCGCGATCTTGCCGAGGAGCTTCTAAAGCTCTATGCGGAGCGAAAGCTCGTTTCCGGTTTCGCGTACGGCGAAGACACGCCGTGGCAGCATGAATTCGAAGATGCGTTCGAGTATCAGTTGACGCCCGATCAGATCTCCGCGGTAGAAGATGTAAAGGCCGGCATGCAGTCCTCCGAACCAATGGATCGTCTGATCGTCGGAGACGTGGGTTACGGCAAGACCGAAGTGGCGATGCGGGCCGCGTTCAAAGCCGTCTCGGAAGGCAAGCAGGTAGCCGTGCTCGCCCCCACTACTGTTCTTGTTTATCAACACTACAAAACTTTTCAACAACGGTTCGGGGCCTTCCCCGTGCGCGTGGAAATGCTCTCGCGATTTCGCTCTCAAAAGGAGCAGAAGGAAGTCGTGAAGACGCTCGAGTCCGGCATCGTGGATATAGTCGTGGGAACTCACCGACTGCTCTCAAAGGATATTACGATCAAGGATCTTGGCCTGCTTATCGTCGATGAGGAGCAACGGTTCGGCGTCGCGCATAAAGAACGCATCAAGCAGATGCGAAAGCGCGTAGACGTGATCTCGATGTCCGCGACTCCGATTCCACGCACGCTCAATATGTCGCTGGCCGGGCTTCGCGACATGTCGATTATTGAAACCCCGCCCCGCGATCGTTTGGCGATACAAACCCACGTCGTACAGTTCTCGGAATCGGTGCTTCGATCCGCCATCGAGCTGGAGTTGCAGCGAGGAGGACAAGTTTTCTTCGTTCACAACCGAGTCGAAACGATTTATTCCATAGCCGAGCTGATAGGCCGCCTCGTTCGAGAGGCGAGAATCGGAGTCGGACACGGCCAAATGGGCGAGAAGGAACTGGAAGAGGTGATGCTCAAGTTCGTCCGGCATGATCTCGACGTACTGGTCTCCACGACGATTATTGAAAACGGCATAGACATTCCGCTCGCCAACACGATCATCATCAATCGCGCGGACAGATACGGCTTATCTCAGCTCTATCAACTGCGGGGCCGCGTAGGCCGTTCCAATCGCCGGGCTTATGCCTACCTGCTGATTCCGCCTGAAGACGAGCTTACCGACATTGCTCGGCGCCGGCTTGCGGCGATACGGGAATTCTCGGATTTGGGCGCGGGGTTTCGGATAGCTGCGCTCGATCTCGAGTTGCGAGGCGCCGGAAACCTGCTCGGCGCGCAGCAGTCGGGACACATCGAAAGTATCGGCTTCGACCTGTATACCTCGATGCTGGAGCGCACGGTTCGCGAATTGAAGGGCGAGCAGATAGACGAGGAGTCTTCGGCGAATATAAATCTCGGAGTCGATATTCGGATTCCCGAAGACTTCATTCGCGATATGAGTCAGAGACTGCGGGCCTATAAACGAATATCGTCGGCAAAGGACGAGGATGAGTTGAATGCCATCCGTTCGGAGATCGCCGATCGTTTCGGTCCAATTCCCGAGAGCGTGGCCTCGTTGTTCACGTATGCGCGCCTGCGCCGCGAGGCTTCACGGATCGGAGTTGTTTCAATAGACCGCGAGGCCGACCGTCTTACGATTAAGTTCGCCGAATCCGCGCGCATAGATCCCGAGAAGCTCGTGGGGTTCGTGTCGAAGGGGACCGCGAGATTCACTCCGGCCGGAGTGCTCAAGCTCCAGATTGAGAGCGATGACGATCAAGCCGTCATGCATGAAGTTCAAGATATTCTTACGACGCTTCAAAACTAAAGAGGTCGTAAATATGTCACATCGATTGTAGCAATCACGGCCTCTTCCGACGCAGTTCACAACACACTCGCACGTTCTTGGGTGTCGACACGCTGGAGCAAGTAAACGCTGGTGCACTGATCACAAATTAGAATGCCTCGCTCTCATGTATTCCCAGCCGCCCGACAGTTCTATCCAATAGCGATTGTCGCTCTTCTGGCAGTCGTGCTCGCGCTGATATTTGCGCGCAATCTAATCGACTTTCCAGTTTATTATGCCGCCGGGCGCTCGCTCTTGAATGGGAGGAGCGATCTGTACGCGCCTGATTTCGCGCGCGGACAGACAATGGACTATCGGTACCCGCCTTTTTTCATTGTCGCCCTCGTGCCGCTCTGGTTGATGCCCTACAAGATCGCGGCTTATCTCTGGTGTTGCTTCGGCGTTCTCGAAGCGGCGCTATGCATGTCACTAGTCAAGCGAGCATATCGTCGCCGGCTGAAGACCTCTTTGGCGTCGGAGGGCGTCAGTCCAATCGCCTGGGTGCTGGTCGCGCTTGCCGTGGGTCAGTACTACGTCATGATCCTTCACTACGGCAACGCTCATCTGACGGCCGTGGCTCTGTTATTCGGCTCCCTCTATTTGTTCATGAAGCGTAAAGAGTCAACCGCGGCGCTCCTGATGTCGCTTGCGATAACGATAAAGCTCACACCGATCTTGCTGCTCCCTTACTTCGCATTGAAGCGCCGGTGGAAATTTCTCGCATTGACTGCCGTTTTTCTCGCCGCAATCAATCTTGCGCCTATGTTCTATTTTGGCTTCTCCGCGAACGCGGAGCTCTTGCAAGGCTGGTATCAACGGGTGGTCGCGAGCCAGGAATACCACGAAATAAACGGCCCGATAAACCTGTCGCTGAAAGGGCAATCGAGACGATACCTCACTCACGTCGAATACGATCAACGGACTGACGGAGACACACACTATCCGCAGGTAAATATCGCGTCTCTGCGAACAGCTCAAGCCGACCGGATATGGTTAGCGCTTTCCTCGGCGGCCTTTATCTTCTGCTTAGGTCTGATATGGCGAGCTACTCGTGCGCGGACTTCTCAACCCGATGCCACGGCTGTCGAAAGCGCGGCGGAAACGCGGCGGGTCTCGGAATACGAGGATTCGTCGACCGAGATGTTGGAGCTGGGGTTGATGATCTGCCTGATGCTGTTGGTCGGACCGCTCACGTCAAAGATCTATTTCATCGCGCTGCTATGGCCGGCGGCTTGTCTCGCATTCGGCAAAAGCCGGGCCAAGATGTCCGGGAAAGATCTAGACGGGAAGATATCCTTTGGATGGATCGGAATCCTGATAATCAGCGCCGCGGGTCTTGTGCTGCCGCTGCTGCCTGGGCGTTCGGTCCAGAGACTCTTTCTCGCGGTTGGTATTGATTTTTATGTGAACCTATTTGTTCTGCTGTTGACTGCTCGGGCGCTGCTGGCGCTGTCGAAGCGCGAGACTCCAAACAGATCCGGCGCGTCGCAAAACCGATCCCCGCGATCAGCCAGAGCATCATAGCCACTTCCCCGTCTCCGAAATTGAAATGGACAAGCGAGCTCACATTGAATGCCGTAATGGCCCCGAGCACCCCCAGGCTTATCGCGCGATACGACCAGTCTTTCTGCGCGGCTTCGGATCGACTCAGCTTCCACATCTCACGAATGAAGATCGTCATGAAGCACGCGTAAAAGCCGAGCGCGGCCAGGCCCCACCACGTAGCCACTTGAACCGGCGTTGAATGAAAGTGGCCTACGGGAAGCTTGCCGCCGTCAAAGAGCTTATACTGCTCCTTGAACCCCTCGTCGCCTTCCGTTCCCCTGCCGATGCCAAGAACAGGGTTTCCGCGCACGAGATTGACCGCCTCTTTCCAAACCTCGAGCCGATACGCAGTGCTGCCTTCCTGGGGATCGACAAACGACACACCGCGCGAACGCAAAATCGCAACGACGGCAATCGGGGCCAGGATCAAGAGGAATAGTACGGCCGCCGCTGTGATGCGCCGCCGCGCGCTTGCAAGAGAGATGACAAGGACGGCACAGCCAAGGCCCGCTATCGGCGCCCTGGTCGAGGTAAGAACCAGCGCCGCGACTATCAAGCCGGCGCTCGCGATCAACAGAAAAAAAGGAATGGTCTTTCTAAACGGAAAAGCCACGATCAATCCCGCCGCAAGCGCGGCGATGAGCTGCAGTACTTCGGCGTATGTCTCGTAGTGACTATACAGGCCGGTGACTCGAAAGTTCCTTCCCGGTGAACTCACGAGCCCCAATCGATCTCTACCCGAAGCTGGAGACGCTTTGATCTCGCGCCGCGATACGCTGGTCTCGCCCAGCGCTTCTTTACGTTCGAATTTGAGAGTTAGCCGGCCGCGGCCGTTGTCGACTATGCGAGAGATGTCGTCCGGGCTGTTCACCTTCTCGCCATCCGCTTCGATTACGACATCGCCAGGAATCAGATCCGATTCCGCGAACGGGCTTCCCGCAATGAAGCCGTCGATCTTAACGCCTCGCCCCTTTGCCAGTTGTCCGGCGCTCCACGCGACGTTTATCAGGCAAGAGCCGACTATTGCTATGACCAGGAAACGCGCATGACGAATAGTCATGATCCTGCTGCTGACAAAGTAGAACGCGAGAAAGAACGCCTGGCTTCGCAGTCCACTGATACTCGTGGCTGGAACATACGAGAAGAAAGATGACGCGACACAGCAGGCGAAGAATCCGAAGAGCGCAAGATCGGCCGGGCTCTTCAGATTGTCGAATCTCCGGCTCCTCGCTAGCCGCACGGCCCAGGCGACCGCACCCACCAGCGCGCTGCCTTCAGTCAATGCAATCGAGTGCGGTGCAAATACGGCATAAAGAAAAAGCGCGCCGACGATGATCCGGTCACATACGAGGTCAATTCGGTTAACGGTTTCAGCAACCGATTGGCTGTGATTGGGTGGATTCGTCGACATTTCCAAGTTTTGAAGGAAACGGAGGCGTATGGAACTCGGGATCAATAGGGAGGTGAGTGGTCCCGATCGACTCGCAAGACAAGCAGAAGAATAATTTTGCGGTAGTTCATTGTCAACCAGCGGTTCAACGCGGTCAAACTTCAACGCCTATGCTTCAATGTCCGTATGTAATAGAAGTGGTGGTAGCCTGATGCGTATACCGCGGGCATCCACGTTAAGACTCTGCGACGAACCTTGGGTTTCAACTGCCCCATCGCCGTTTCCGATATTCTACTTCTGTCGAGCCTCAACTCGTTATAGCTGAGCACTCGGCCGCCGTCACTGATGAACTTGAACCCGTACGTCGGGTCATAGAGATGCCATCCATCTCCGTACCACACTTCGGTGACCGAATGCGTATGAGGGTCAGTCAGGCCATCGCTCAGATGAATCACCCGTGCCGTGTAGCCTCCGGTTTCCAACAGCGTCGCCATGGCATCACTCAGATGCCCGCAATATCGTGAGCCCGTCTCGAGTATTCTTCGCGGCGACCCGATTTCCCATTGCGTCTCGTTCAAGTTGAGTTTCGTTGCGACGAAGTCGTTCACTGCATCAACCCGCTCTTCGTCGCTGGTTTCCCATCAGTCAGGGTCTCATATAGCTTTCGATAGTAAGGCCTGTTAACCGAGTCGTATACTTCATAGCTTATCGAATTGAGGCCTTGCAATGCGCCTCTGTCGACCTGTTGCGCCCTCGATAGGTTGAAATCTCCAGCGTCAAAAACCCCGTTGGACGGCGCGACCGAAGGCGCCGGGACTGTCAAAAGCCGCGCGCGTGTTTCGCCGACGCTGAACACGAGATCATAGGCGGCCCCTGGATACCAGTCGACCCAGGGCAATACAAATCTCCCGTCTCTATCGGTTACGGTCGCCATCCCGGAAGGCGAATCGAGAGCCTCGATTTCAACGCCTGCTTCGTTGACATTTCCTGAAATCGAGATGAGCCGCGGAGGCTCGCCTCGTATCGTCCCCCACCGCATTTCAGTCTTTGCGATAACTCGCTTCAGAGTATGCCGGCTCTTCGCCGACCAGGGAAAAATCGACGAGAGCGTCAAGAAAACGAGGGCTCCGCTGCTTATCAGCACGAGCCCTATTCGTCTGGCCGTTCTCGCCATCCGATCTTGTATACAGTTCCGGCCACTCACCCGCAAGGCCGGTGCATGGTTTCAGTATGGTTTCAGGAGAGGAGGGGCTGCCGGCGAAATGATCTCTTGCTTTGTAATATTGCGGATTCCGCGGATCATTATTGTCAACTGCCACCATCGCTCGCTCTTTCGGTCGCCGCTCGGCGAAATAAAGTTCCTGACCCGGTATGAGAATCGTGACGTTAGGTAGTAATATAAGAAAGCGTGGCTGTTATCTGACAGATAAACGGAAGGGATCCTACCGAGATGCAAGCAAACGATATAAGAAAAGGGATGATCATTATTTACAATAATGCGCCGCATCGGGTGCTGGACTTCCAGCATCGCACGCCCGGCAATCTCCGGGCGTTTGTGCAGGCAAAACTCAGAAATATAAAAAACGGATCATCGACTGAAGTAAGATTCAGCTCGACCGAAAACATAGAGCGCGCCATGCTCGAAGAACACGAGATGGAATATCTTTACTCAGATGGCGATATGCAACATTTCATGAACACCGAGACTTACGATCAGATCGCGTTAGGCGCCGAGACACTGGGTGACGCAGTCAGCTATATGGTTCCCGGCACAAAGATTCAAGTCGAATTCTTCGAAGGCTCACCGATGGGCGTCGAGCTTCCACCCGCGGTCGAGCTTACGGTCGTCGAGACGCAGCCCGAGATGAAAGGTGCCACGGCTTCAAACAGCCCCAAACCCGCCAAGCTCGAAACCGGCGTCACCGTGCTGGTTCCTCCCTTTATAAAAGAGGGCGACCGCATTCGCGTTGACCCCTCAAAGGGGGTCTATCTGGAAAGAGCCAAATAGATCCGCGATATTTAGCCTCTATTTTGCGACGCTCGGTCTAAGCGCGTGATATGTACCTTCTCTACAGTCTGGCGTATTCGCTGGCGTTTCTCTTCCTGCTTCCGTATTTCATTTTTCAATCACTCAAAAACGGCAAATACCTTGAAAGCTTTTCGCAGCGCATGGGATTTCTGCCGCGCATTTCCGCCGATGATGACGGTCCCTCAATCTGGGTTCACGCGGTTTCGGTAGGAGAGTTCCTCGCTGCGCAGCCCTTGATCGCGAAGATTCGATTGACTCTTCCTGGGTTCAAAATAGTAGTCTCAACAACTACAATCACCGCCCAGAGGCTTGCGCGTGAGAGGAGCCCATCTTCAGACTCGATCTTCTATTTCCCATTCGACTGGCAGCTCTCGGCTCGAAGATCGCTCGAGAAGCTCAGGCCTTCGTGCGTTGTGATTATGGAGACGGAATTATGGCCGAACTTTCTTCGCCAATGCCGATTGCGGAATGTTCCGGTTGTAATTGCCAACGGTAGAATCTCCGACCGGTCCTATTCGGGTTACCGGCGCGCCGGACGATTTATCAAACGAGTACTCGGAGACGTGCATCTATTTCTCATGCAGACCGAAACCGATGCCGGTCGCGCTGAAGCGTTAGGGGCGCCGCCTGAACGCGTGCGAGTCTGCGGCAACGTCAAATTCGATCAGTCCGTTCCTTCTCGGCATTCGTCTGATCGAGCGGGATTCGCAAGGCTTATTGCATTAAGCGAGGGCGGGCCATTGATCGTAGCCGGAAGCACCGCACCGCGCGAAGAAGCGATGCTGCTGGATGCATTTCGCAAAGCGCGGCGGCGTCCCGGCTTGGCTGAAGCGAGGCTCCTGATCGCACCTCGCCATCCGGAGCGGTTTGAGGAAGTCGCGGAACTGATTACTCGATCGGAGTTCACGCTTGCACGGCGCTCGAGTTTCTCGGATGAATCGGCGTCTCGGATTGAGCCTGTCAAAGCCGAGGTATTGCTGCTCGATTCAATAGGAGAGCTCTCGAGCGCGTACGTGAACGCCAACGTCGTATTCGTCGGCGGCAGCCTTGTTCCCCGCGGCGGGCATAACGTAATTGAACCGGCTGCTCTCGCGAGGCCGGTCATAACCGGCCCTTATACCGAGAATTTCAGAGAGATAATCAAACTCTTCGTTCAGGCAGACGCCTTAATCCAATTGGAAGAGGAGTCTGAATCGGGACTGTCTGAATCGCTGGCGAATCGCATTGTTCAGCTTGTGGAAGACAGTGCCGCGGCTTCAGCGATGGGGCAGCGAGCCCGCGCGCTTGTCGAGCGCAACAGCGGGGCCGTTGATTGCATTCTGTCCGAGCTTAACGCATTAGTTGTGAGCGGGACTGGAAGGTTCTTGGCTGATACCGAAATGATACCGAAATGACCTGGAGGCCTAACAAACTTCTGCGAGCCGTGCTCTGGCTTCCGGCTAAGACCTACGAGATCGCGCTACGATTTCGCGTTGCCGCATACGAGACAGGTTACATAACCCCGCGAAGATTGAGCGCGTCGGTCGTAAGTATCGGCAACATAACTTTGGGCGGCACGGGAAAGACTCCGCTCGTGGAATATATAGCTCGATACCTGCGCGACGAGGACTTCTCCGTGGCAATATTGTCGCGGGGATATAAGCGGCGTTCCAGTGGAATAAAGACGCTCAATATACCGAGCGACCGGCTGAACGACGCCAACGTCGCTGACCCGCGGTCGCGCACGGGGCTGAATGTAAAAGAGAATCTCAAAGCCAGCCATTTTGAATATGGTGATGAACCGGTAATGCTCGCGCGAGCTCTGCCGGAGATTCCAATAATCATAAATAACGACCGCTACGAAGCCGGCCGGCTTGCCGAAAAAGAAACGAGAGCGGAGGTGTTGGTACTTGACGATGGGTACCAGCACTTACGCCTCGCTCGCGACCTGAACATTCTAGTAGTAGACGCAACAGACCCGTTCGGCGATTTCGAAGTCTTTCCCCTCGGCCGGCTTCGGGAACCGCTGTATGGGCTGAAACGCGCGGATGCCATAATTATCACTCGCGCCAACCGAGCTTTCGATCAAGCGCAGTTGACGAGAATTCTGAAATATTCATGCGGCGACAAGACGCCAGTTCTGTATTTTTACACCGACATTGTTCGACTGCGGCATCTGTCGAGCGGCATCAAATATGATGCGGAGCAATTCCGCGGATGGAACTCGGCCCTGCTGTGCGGAATCGGAAACCCTGATGCCTTCGCCGAAGATGTTCTGGAAGCCGGCATCAGCATTGTCAGTAAGAACTTCTTCCGCGATCACCATGCTTATACTCAGGAAGAGTTCGACCGCGTGAGCAAGGACTCGCGGATAGATGGAGCCGAGATCTTGATAACGACCGAGAAGGATGCGGTGAAGCTTGAAGGTCTCGTCGAACGTGAGCTGCCAATCTATGTCGCGGAGATTGAAGTCAAAAGCGATGACGAAGTCAGACTGAAAAGCCTTCTACTGAGGCGAGTGGGTAAGAAAAAATGACCCGTTCACTCCGGCAAGATCTCTGATGGAATAAGAATGGTCATGAACTCGGAACCAACAAGAGCTTCACTGCCTCATGCGACCGCACCATCTCGAAGCCGCGCTCGAACTCCGAGAGCGGTACGGTTTCCGGAGAAATGATCTTGTCCAGCTTGGCCTTGAGGCCGGTTTTCTCGGAAGCAAGCAGATCGAGCATGGCGTGCCAGGTCTCAAACATGCGGCGGCCGAAGATTCCTCGCAGGGTGACGCCCTTCCATACGGCGTACTTTCCGAAGTCGAATGAGCGAAGCGGGCGAGCCGGAATCCCGAGCAGCAAGATGTGACCGCCGTTCTTGACGAGTCTGCCGGCATCGCCATACGCAGGCTCGGCGCCGCTCATTTCAAGCACAACGTCTATTCCGCCGCCGTGCTCATCGCCGGCGCGGTCGAACAGCTCCTTCTGTTGTCCCGGAGCAGCTTCTTCGTTTGTATCAAAACAGAAGTCGGCCCCGAGTTGGCGAGCTGTTTCGAAGCGCTCACCAAGCTTTTGTTTATCGAATGAGCCATCAGGGTTTGAAAAGTCGGTTATATAAATTCTCGTTGCGCCTAACGTCCGCGCCACTGCCGTAGCCATCAATCCTTGAGCGCCGCAGCCGAGGATGGCTACGGTTTTACCTGCGACATTCCCCTCCATAACCGTGTGTACCGCATTTCCGAGAGCGTCAAGAAACGCGCCGAGCCGAGGTGGAATTGCTTCTCGGCCGCCGAAGCGTTCGAGATTAACCACATTTTCCGCGGGCGTCACCACATATTCCGCGAACGCTCCGTCGAGATGGAGCCCCTTCACTCTTATGTTCTTGCAAATGTGTCGTTGGCCTGTGCGGCATTGCTGGCAGTGGCCGCAGCTTATGTGCATCTCGCTCGTCACATAATCGCCAAGCGCGACGAGCTCCGAATCAACATCTTCTCCGACCTCGACCACTTCGCCGCAGAATTCGTGTCCGACGATGATCGGCCGATAGCGATCGACGGCGCCGCCGTTGTGCAAGAGCATCTCGTCTCGCATCCCCGGCTTTGATGTAATTTGATAAATGCCCTGGTCGGTACCGCATATAGAAGCGGCGACGACGCGTATCTTGACGTCGCGGTGACCCACTTGAGGCTCCGGCTCGTTCGCTGAGAAGCGAAACCCGTCCTCGGTGAGGTTCTCTTTTTTCAATGCTTGCATTCGGCTCCTTGCGACTTTCAGGGCGGCCAATTTATTTGATTTAAATCTCGATCAGGCGCTTATGATCGTCGTAGCGGCCCGGCGGAGTCGATCCATTACGGCATCGCCGCCTCCCGCGTCCGCGATGCCTTCAACGACGATAATCGCCGCCTTCTTTTCATCCAGCGATCGCAATGCCGCATAGATCGCTCTCGCATACTTTTCGGCGTCATCTTCGATGCTTATATATTCGACTTCTTTTAGATCTGGTTCGAGCTGTGAATAACCGATGAAGCCCACCTTCATTTCGGATTTGAAGTCGCGAACAACATCAATTGCAGATCGGCGCGCATCTCTTTCAACAAGAATCACGCGGGCTTTGGGGTTGTAGTGCTGGTATCTCGTACCGGGTGAATGCGCCAACGCCTCGCCTTCCGCTGCACTCAGCGATCCGATAACTCCTGAAATCATCTCTCGGGTTATCCAGCCCGGCCGGAGGATGGCGGGCGGATCGGAGGTCAAATCGAGCACGGTGGATTCGATTCCGATCTGCGTAGGGCCGGCATCGAGAAGCATTTCGATCTGACCCGACAAGTCCTCGGCCACGTGCTCAGCTTTGGTTGGGCTGGGCCTTCCAGAGGCATTCGCGCTCGGAGCCGCGATCGGCGTGTCCGCCGCCTTAATTAACTCCAATGCAATGGTGTTCGCCGGCATTCGAACCGCGACGGTGGAAAGGCCTGCTGAGACGGACCCCGCGAGTTCGGGTCTACGTTCCAGAACGAGTGTAAGCGGTCCTGGCCAAAAGGTCGAAATAAGCCGTCGGGCCGCGGGAGTGATCTCGACGACTACTCGAGCCAGCATTTCGCGGCTGCTGACATGCACAATCACGGGATTGTCGGCGGGCCTGCCCTTTGCTTCAAAAATTCGCCGCACGGCCCGCTCGTTCATCGCGTCCGCGCCTAAGCCGTATACCGTTTCCGTGGGAAATGCCACGAGACCGCCATCAAGGATTACCTTCGCGGCTGCTTGGATCGCTGAGGCTTCCGGTCTGTCGGGGTCAAGAGTTTTGATTATGGTTTCGATCAAATTCTTATTCGGTTGTCCCTCCGGCCCGGATGAATGCGAAGTGAAGGTTCTCCGCTCTCTTCTCTGATGGCTACGGCGCTCTATCGAAAGGCGGTAAAAAAAGGCGGCCCGAATCGGGCCGCCCTTCAAAGATGCTCGACCTTCAATAGTCGAAGTCGGTTTCCTTCTTCAGCCGCGTGATAAATTGATCGAGAGGCATCGGACCTTCATCGCCTTTTTCTCGCGATCGCACGGCCACCGACCGGGATTCGGCTTCCTTCAAACCGACCACGAGCATATACGGAACTTTTTCAAGCTGAGCATCGCGAATCTTGGCGCCGATCTTATCGTCTCGGATATCGAGTTCAACCCGCAGAAACTCAGCCGCAAGCTGCTCGTACACTTCGCGAGCGTAATCCGCGGCTTTTTCGGAAATTGAAAGTACCTTCGCTTGAACGGGCGCGAGCCAGACCGGGAAAGCCCCGGCATAGTGCTCGATAAGGATCCCGATAAAGCGCTCGCAGGATCCATAGATGGCCCGATGAATCACGACCGGCACGGACTCCGAGTTATGCTCGTTGACGTATATCAGCCCGAAGTTCCTCGGCTGCTGAAAGTCCAACTGAATCGTAGCAAGCTGGTGCTCGCGCTTGAGCGAGTCCTGAACCATCTGGTCGATCTTTGGCCCATAGAAGGCGGCTTCGCCTTTCTCGACCGTGTACTCGAGGTTATTAGCCTCGAGCGCGGCCGCGAGCGCGGCTTCGGCGCGATCCCAGACTTCTATCTCGCCCATGTACTTCTCTTCGTTTCGAGTACTGAGCACAAAGCGATAAGGCATGTCGAAGGCTTTATAAACTCGCGCGACCAGGCCCAGAAGCCTGGTCATTTCTTCGCCGATTTGCGCCTCGGTGAGATAGATGTGCGCGTCGTCCTGCTGGAACTGCCGGACGCGAGTCAATCCGGATAGAACGCCGGCCCTTTCATTGCGATGCAGCACGCTTTGCTCGGAGAACCGAAGCGGGAGCTCGCGATAACTGCGGCGCTTCGAGCCGAATATCACCATTTGCCATGGGCAGTTCATCGGCTTCAGCCCGTAGGCTTCATCTTCGGATTCGAAGATGAACATATTTTCTTTGTAGTGAGACCAATGGCCTGATGTTTCGAACAACTCCCTGTCGCAGAGCAGCGGCGCTTTAACTTCGTGATAGCCGTTGCGAACCAGCAGCCTTCGCATTTTGTCCTGCAGAGTCTGATATATGACCGTTCCTTTAGGGAGCCAGAAGGTAGAACCGGGAGCCCACTCGTGCATCATGAAGAGATCGAGTTCGCGTCCCAGCTTCCTGTGATCGCGGCGCTTCGCTTCTTCGATGTTATGAAGGTGTTCTTCCAACTCTTCTTTGGTCGGCCATACGGTTCCGTAGATTCGCTGCAACATCGGATTGCGCTCGCTCCCGCGCCAATAAGCGCCGGCAATCGATGTGAGCTTGAAATTGGCGCATATTCCCGCGCTGTCGGCGTGAGGCCCGGCGCACAGATCCGTAAACTCGCCGACCGTGTAGGTGGAGACCGTGTTGCCAGGTATGCCTTCGATAAGCTCGATCTTGAAGTTTTGCCCTCGCCCGCCGAAGAACTCGCGGGCCTTCTCTTTGTTCCACGTTTCCTGATGAAACTCGGCGCGGGTTTTGATGATCTCCCGCATCCGCCGCTCTATTTCCTCGAGGTCTTCCGGCGTCAATGCCCGAGGGAGCTGCATATCGTAATAGAAGCCGTTCTTGATTGGGGGTCCGATCCCAAACTTCACGTCCGGGAAAATTTGTTGAACCGCCGAGGCCATTATGTGAGATGTCGAGTGGCGAAGGCAGTGCAACAAATACTCTCTCTCGGAAGGAAAGTCTTTCGGCCCCAAGGCAAAGTCCTGATCGCTGTTGAAGTCCTCACCCATTAGTCGGGTTCTCCTTACCCTGGTTCGAGTCTTGTGAACGTCCGGTCTCGGGACGGGAAACACTTATCGTAGCATCAGCTTGAATGCGGCGGAAGGGCTTTCCTCCTCTTATTATCCGTAGTATGCGGCACGGCACGCCCTTCTTGTCGCAAATCGGACCCTAGGCTAAACTTTCCCCTATTCTCTTGCGTAGATTTTTAAACAATGTACAGTTCAAAAGCGCAGGTTAGCCTGTCGAGACTCAAATGCGGAGTTGATTCGATGAAAAGATACCTCTTTGTAGCGCTGATCCTCGCGCTGACGTTTGGGTTCACTTTTGGGCCCAGTTTTGGGCCCAGTTTTGCAATGCCGGGTGCAGCCCGCGCAACACTTGCAGTCACTGGCGAGAGCACTCCCGCGCAGCGGCACGAGGCCTTCGAAATAGTGTGGCACGCAGTCAAAGAGAAGCACTTCGACGCGACCCTCGGCGGCCTCGATTGGGACAAAGTTAAGCGCGATTATGCGCCGAAAGTAGATGCCGCCAAGAGCGACAATGAACTCTACAGCCTGTTGCAGCAAATGCTGGGCGAGCTCCATCAATCTCATTTCAATATCATTCCTCCAGAATTTATTGTTGAAGATGACACCAGGGAACCGGCCGGTGGAGGCATCGGTATCGATATCCGCACGGTAGACGACCAGATACTAATTACCCGAGTCGATCCCAATTCACCGGGAGCAAAAGGCGGTCTTCGAACGGGCTTCGTGATTATGGCGGTCGACAACACGCCTGTGAAGGAAATCATATCGAGATTCGCCAAGAGCAAAGAATCCCCGGCGATCACGAAACTGAGAATCAACCGATCCATACTGTCCCGAATCAACGGCCCTCCAGACACGCAGGTAAAGCTGGCATACCTCGATGGGCATGACAAAACCCAGGAAGCGACGATTGGGCGCGAGCGTCTCCCGGGCAAGATGTCGCAGAGAATGGGCAACTTCCCCCCGCAATACAGCGAGATCGAAGTAAAACGGCTCGAGGGCGGAATCGGCTACATAAGATTCAATATTTTCGTGATGCTGCTCAACGAACCGATCAGGGAAGCGATCAGATCGCTCCATGATGCGCCTGGACTCATCATCGATATTCGCGGCAACCCGGGCGGAGTCGGGGGCATAGCTCCGGGCCTCGTCGGCATGATGGAAGAGAAACAAGTCTCGCTCGGTACGATGAAAACTCGAAATAATGAAGTTAGATTTATCGCGAATCCTCAACCGAACGCGTACGCCGCTCCGATAGCTCTGCTGATCGACGGCATGAGCGCTTCGACCAGCGAGATACTCGCGGGAGGCTTGCAAGAGTTGAAGCGGGCCGTTGTCGTCGGCGAGCGAAGCGCGGGAGCGGCGCTGCCTTCGGTATTTGAAAAGCTTCCGACAGGAGCCCTTTTTCAATATGCAATCGGCGACTTCCGCACACCGAGCGGAGTGCTTATAGAAGGACAGGGCGTAAAACCCGATGTCGAGGTCAAGCTGAGCCGGGCCGCGCTGCTGGCGGGCCGTGATCCTCAGCTCGACGAAGCCGTCAAACAGATTATGAAAGCCGTTCCGAATCATAAGAGCCGAACGGCTTCACATTGAGTAGCTATGCGCCGCCCCACGCGCGTAAACACAGATAGAAAATTGATCGACAAACTGAGGCATTCAGGAAAGGAAAGGGATTTATGAAAAGAGCAGTGATTACGATGATTCTAGGGCTGGCATTTGCCGCCACCGCCGGAGCTGCCGGGCTGGGCCAGGGCGCCGCTCCTACAGTAGAGCAGATACTAGACAAGTATGTTCAGGCGATAGGCGGCAAGGCGGCAATTGAGAAACAGACGAGCATGACTGCCAAGGGTTCTTTTGAAATACCGGCGATGGGAATGGGCGGAAACGCCGAAGTGTTCGCCAAAGCGCCGAATAAGACCCTCATCGTTGTGGACGTCTCCGGCTACGGGGTCGTACAACAGGGCTTCAACGGAAGCACCGCGTGGGCTTCGGACCCGACTCAGGGCATTCGCGAGAAGAGCGGCGCCGAGCTCGCCTCCGCCAAGCTTGAATCCGAGTTTCACAAGGAGTTGAAGTTCAAGCAGCTCTTCTCGAAACTCGAGTTCAAGGGTAAGGAGAAGGTTGGCGATCACGACACCTACGTCGTCGTCGCGACTCCGACCGGCAGCAGTCCGCAAAAGATGTATTTCGATGTGACGAGCGGCCTGCTGGTAAGAACCGACGTCGAGCAGGAGACGCCGGAAGGCAAGGTTCCAGTCGAAGAGTACCTGGACGACTACAAGGATGTTGACGGCGTCAAGATACCTTTCACGCGCCGCCAGGTGCTGCCGCAAATGACTTTTGTCATCAAGCTGACCGATGTCAAGCACAACGTCACGATCGATGATGCCAAATTCAACAAGCCCGCGGGGCAGTAACCTGAAGTAAATTTCGTGGATCGATGCGGGCGAATTTGTCAGCTTTGATGGTTCACGTACTATTGTTCGGACCAAGCGAAAATTAATGTAGGGGCGGGCGTCTCTGCCCGCCTCTCTTTTCGTCACGCGCTCTTTTCGATAATCGCTAATTTCTCGGCAGCCGCGGTTTCTCCACCCGCGGCGGCGTGAATGCCTCCGGAGCCTGGCTATCCGATCTTTTCAGGAACCCACTTATCAGACCGATAAGAAAGAAAAAGCAGAGGTTCAAATCAGAGTACGCGCCGCTGGTGAGCGTCAGCCCGGGGATCCAGTAAGCCGCCAACAGACTCAGGTAACACGCGGCGGCAGTCCTCGTGCGGGGCTCCGTGGAGGACCTCAGCTTTCGAAGCCCGTACATAACCAGAAAAAAATTCGCGAGCAGGTAAGGCAGGAATCCCACCAGGCCCAACTCGGCCGCAATCCATAACGGATTTGAATGCGGCGTTGTGGCGATTCTCGTCTCGAGCGCATCTTCGATGGACCAGCTCTCGCGGGCATACTCGTGTTGAAGGTAGTCAGAATAGTTCCAGAGGCCGACTCCCGCCACAGGATGATCCGCTGCTACTTTAAGCGCAACCTGCCAAGTCGCAAGCCGGCTAAACGCATTCTCCGGATTCGCCAACCGAGAGTTGGTTGACGACACAACATAGAACGCAATTCCCGCGATTATGGTAATACCCAGCGGAAGAGCAATTGCCCTGAAGCTCAAGCCGTGGAGACCGACTCTCGTCCTGAAGCCGAATCCGCCATCCGATCGCGCCGGAACACCGCGCTTCAAGAGGCTCAGGGCGAAAATGCAGAGAACTATCGAAATTGGGATCACGCGATACAGCGGCAGGCACGATGAAATTAGCGCCGCCGCCGCCGCCAAAAGATGCGCCAGCCGGGCGCTCTTGTCGAGCCGGAGTCCCATCATCCCCGGCAACTCCAGAAGGAAGATACCGAGCAGCAATGAAATGATCGCGTAGGAAGAATCCGAAGCATACGGACCATTGACGCGAACTTCCGCTTCTCGAATGATCAGAGAGCCTTTATATGGAAAGAGGTTTATCTTCGTAAGAATCTCAACCAATCCGCACGACAGCAGAAAATATGCCAGCGCAATCGCCGCCAACAGCAGAGCCGCGCCGCGCCGCTCGAGAAAAAAGTGGTTGCGCACGATATGAAAAACGACTAGCGGAAGAGCAAAAGAATCGACAGCGATCTTCAAGCTGAAACCAAAGTCCTGAGATTTGACGAGCACGCTGACAATCGCCGCCGTCGTCAACAGAGCCCACAACACTTCGAATGGGGTAATCTCTAAAGCGCTCGCCGCGGATGTAGACCGGAGGATCGCTTGACCCGTCGGGCTCTCACCGATTTGCTTGTTAAGTCTCCGCGAGCGGGCTGCTCTCTGAATCAGAACCAACAATCCAACGGTCGTTATAGCAATGCGATCGAACGTGAGAAGAGACTGCTCCGAAGGATATTTCAGATAGAACGAGGCGAACGGAGTCGCAACGAACCATATCAGAAGCATGACCTCGACAGTGCGAGAGGATGTCGCGAGGCTCGTATAACTGCCTCGATCGAACGAGTAACAAACAATCAGGATTGCAAGCGCCGCCGCGCTCACTACAAGCGACTCTGGGACTCTTCCGATAGAGCACAACCAGGCCTGGACCGCGGCTCCGATTATGACGACTATTAACGCGATCGAACGAGAGAGGGACCATGAACCGAAGACTTGCACGGCTGCTTGAATGCCTTCGCCGTGCTTTAGCTGGTTTGTACCGGTTGGCTTCATCTAGAGTTCAGTTCCATCAGCGACGAATTCAAATCGACCACCCAGCCATCTGTACATTGGCTTCGCGAGGGCGATAACTCCGAGCGCCAGCAACGCGCCTGCCGCGACATCGATCACGTAGTGGTATCGCAGATAGACCGTTGCCACGATGATCGCAATACCGATTGGCAGCATGATCCAGAACGTCTTGAGCCTGAATCGGCGCGCGTAGTACAAGACCAACATCGTGAGCTCTGTATGCCCGCTCGGAAAACAATCTCTTGTTATCCCTTCCGCATTGTCGAGCGCACGACGAATCGCGGAGAAGAAGAGGAGCCCTGATAGTGGTTTTGTCTGTAGATCAGCCAGCAGAAATCGCGGCCCCACGGCAGGCACTATGATGTAACCCAGGTACGACAGATAGAAGCCTACCGCCAGAATAAACACGAAAAAGTCGAATGCTTGATATCTGCGCGCCCTCCAGAGAAGAAGGCCAAGCACCACTGGCAGGAAGTAATAGCTCGGATATGCTAACTGAAGAAGCTCAGTCAACGCCGGATGCGCAAATCGTTCGAGCCAGACCGTCGGGTTTACTCCGAACAGATTATGATCAATCGCCGCGAGCGCCTTGTCGTAATCATGCGGATGGATCCTTGGTATCAAATATTCGAGCTCTTTGTAAGTCAACGGTATCAGCATAACCGGATACCAATCATTCATTATTAAAACGAAGCGGCTTGCATTGATTCGACTCCGTGCTCGCGCCAGAAGAAAAATTCCGACAATGACGCACACGTGTAAAAAGCAAATGAGCCCCCACAATGTTACGCGATTGTTGAAAATGAGCGTCAAAATGGCAACGACGATAAGATAAGCGACGATCACCGTCGATGCGGGGACCAATCTTCGGAATCCAGTTTTGGCGGCGTTGGGGCCGATGGCGGGATCGGTCATTTTAGGATTGAGCAGAGTAGGAATACCTGTACGCGTCAGACGGCTTGAGAGATGATTTTGCGACTAGAGCCAGCCCTGTTTCCGGTACCATTCGGCGGTTTCGCTCAGGCCCTTTTCAAGCGGCACCTTCTGCTTATAACCAAGCTCGCGGACCGCGCGCTCCACCGAACACGCCCATCCTCGTTGGGAGAGATCGGTAACCTTGTCTCGATTGATGACCGGAGGCTTGTTCAGAATCGCAGCAACACCTTCAGCCGCCAGAGCCACAGCGTACGCGAGCGATTTCGGAATAGTCACGCTTCGTGCACGACGGCCGAGAATCTTAGCGAGTTGATTGGCCACCTCTTGCATCGTGTAAAGCTCCTCGCTGGAGATGAAATAAGTGCGTCCCAATGAGGCCTCGCTTTCGCCGGCGAGGACAATGCCCTCCGCAAGATCTCGCGCGTGAACCAGGCTGAGCTTCTTCTCATATCGCCCGATCTGCGGCGAGATCCCTCGAGAGATTGATTTGAAGAACTCATAGATTCCGTAATCTCTTGGTCCGTAAACCGCGGGTGGGCGTACGATGGCGGCCGGAAGCAGATCCTTCACCATTGATACGGCTTCTTCGCCCATGAGCTTGCTGCGACCATATGGAGTGATGGGAGAAGGCTCGGTCTCTTCGGTCACCGGCGAGCCGTTGCGGCTAGGGCCGACGGCGGCGAGAGAGCTTATAAGGACAAACCTTCGGATGTGATTCCTGTGCTTCAACGCCGCCCCTACAATTGCTTCGGTTCCCTTGTGATTGACGCGGTAGTAATCCGAAGCCCGTCGAGCGAACGTCAGCCCGGCCACGTGATAGATAGTATGAACATCATCCAGCGCGGAGCTCCAGTCGGCGCCGTCGTCGAGACCCCCATAGACAAAACTGACGTCAGGGTGCTCGAGATATTTCAAATTGCTGGTTCGGCGCACCAGGCATCGCACGCGCCGGCCTTTCTCGATGAGATGATCTACGAGGTGACTGCCCACAAAGCCGGTCGCGCCGGTAACGAATACGAATCCATCTTCTGACATTCGAAGAAAACTCCCCTCTTACAGCGCTGGTGATCATATCAAACCAGTCACAGACTGTGGAGCGTTTGCGAATTGGCGGAGCAGGGCAAAAATGAGAGCCTATCGTCTCATCCATCAACAGGCATCAAGGGCTCCGCAACAAAGACTCCGCAAGCCTCATTTGACCCGCGCATTGTACGGCGCTAGCTTAATCTCATGAGTAAAGCAGACCAACAGACCGGTATCGCGGTTACTGACAATGAGGAAATAGCGAATGCTCTCAGGCGCATCGCCGAGATGCTCGAATTCAAAGAAGAGAACCCGTTCAAGATCAGATCATATCAAACCGCGGCTGAGAACATCGGCTCTATGGATGAATCCGTGGCTGAGATCGTCAGCGGAGGCGGAGCCGCGGAGCTTCAGAAGATTCCCGGGATCGGTAAGGCCATCAGCGCGCAGATTGTGGAAATAGCGCAAACCGGCAAGTCGTCTTACTTCGCTGAGATCACTCAGGATGTGCCGGCCACCGTGATCGACCTGCGCAAGGTATCGGGCATAGGGCTTAAGACCGCCCGGCTACTTTACAGAGACTATGGCATCAAGAGCCTTGAGGAGCTGAGTGTATTTGCTGCCAGCGGCGCGCTTGCAGCGGTTCCGGGGATGGGCTCAAAGACCTTAGAACGAGTGAAAGCGTCCCTCGCCAGAGCGCTGAATCCGCCCGCTACTAAAATCTGAAAAACGGCACAGGCATTGACTCCACTATCGATCGCTCTGGCGTCCAACACCTGGGAGCCTCACACACGGTGCCTGACACCCGACCTCCGGCCCTGCCGTAGACTTGAATTCCCGCCCTGCCATTATTAGTCTAGCTGAACCCGACAGGAGCCCCGAGAATATTCCGAAATCTGGAGGTGACCGCATGCCGGAGACGGATCCAAAAATTGAAGCGCTCGCGTTGAACGATATCGCGCGAAACGCCGCGTATCAGCTAAAGGCAAAGCATCCTACACTCATCTTCACCAGTGGACGCAGAGACAAAGGAGACCAGGCTCGTGCGATGGCCAGCAATGTCGTGAGCAATCGCAAGTGGATTGTTCAGACCTATATGGCCAACGATGTGAGCGCCGCCTGTCAAAAATGGGTGGACGACAATCCTCAGGCTCAAGTAGCGGCGGACATCGCGGCCGGTCTGCTATCGGTGCTGAACGGCTTCGACGACGCCGAGCTTCGTCATTTAAGCAAACACCTTTCGGGTGATGCTTTCGACGTGCAGCCGGTCACGGCCAACGCAACACAGATCAAGGCCGACATCCGGGCGCTAGCGGGCCTGGACAAGTTTCTCGAAAAAGAAGGCGGACTTGTTCGCTGGCACGCGCAGTTCAAGTGAATACAGTTTGAAGGCCCATCGGAACTTGCCGTGACTCTCACTGGCGTCGCAACTGCGATGAATGGCTATGGAAGTATGCGATGGCATGAATACAGGGCGACCGTTTGGCGACTGATCCGCGCCCAATGCATCGTGCAGTGCGGTTGGCGACTCCACAGTTTGCGCGTTTTTGTTTGCTTTGGCCGTTCTGTTTCCTTTCGCCGTTCTTGACGATCAATAAGCACGCTGTTATCAATCTAGGGTCGCGGCTGCCGAGTCTTTTATCAGAGAAGGGCTCGTGAAGTTCAATTCAAAAGCGATATTTCTGCTTCTGCTATGCGGAAGCTTCCTGGGTTCAAGCCTGCTGCTGCCGGGTTCGCGCAGCCGGGCGGAGATCCTCGTAGACATCTCAACTCAGTTCATCGACGTGCCGGCCGGTTCATCTCCCGAGCCGGTGAAGCTCGCGGCGACATTGTTTCAACCACGTTTTTTCCCATCAGCGCCCGCTGTTATCTACATCCACGGCTGGGGCGGGCATCGGTTGACCGGCACGGACAACCTTGCATACTACGTAGCGGCGGCGGGCTACACCGTGCTCTCGTACACAGCTCGAGGTTTTGGGCATGGTGAATCCGGAGGCCGGGCCACGCTTGCAGGTCCCGACGAACTCAGCGACCTGAGCCACATAATAGATTGGCTGCTGAACGATCCCGATCACGTAATCGGCCCGCACGTGACGAAGATCGGCATAATTGGCGGCTCGTACGGCGGCGGTCATGGTTTTCAATTCTCTTCAGACCCGCGGGTTTCGGCCGTAATTCCACTAGTAGGGTGGACCGATCTCGAGCAATCGCTCTTTCCAAATGGCGCGGTCAACTATCGTCTCGGAATCGGAGAGTTCTACTCCGGTCTCAATCGGGATGTAGGCTCACCACCCTTCTTCAACTATACGCCGCTGGAATTCCAGATACTCGATGCGGCCGCGGAGGGGAGGCTTCCGAGCAGCAGCGTCAGGCAGGTGCTTCACACCCGCTCGATTGCTCAACAGGATCAAAGCGGACGCGAGATTCTGGATCAGTCGCGCCAGCCTCGCGCTCCGATATTCATTATTCAATCGTGGGATGATTATCTTTTCCCGTCGACTCAAGTGCTGGACGTGTACTCGCAGATAACCGCGCCCAAACAGATATATCTCGGACGGCAGGGCCATCCACCGGAAGGGCACACCTTTGAAGGAGAAGATCTCTATATCGCTACGCAGGTGCTTAGATGGTTCGACCGCTATCTTCGAGGCGTCGGCGCCAAGGATTCGCGCGCGGTAACAAGCGCTCCGGCTCCGTTCTCCGTCGTGCCCTACGCCGCGAAGCAGTACCCTTCGAGCGACATTGTACCTGAGGCATTTTTTCTAAAGCCGGGCGGGGCTCTAGCAAGAAAGAAAAAAGGCCCGGACGAGCCGGGAACCGCCGGCGGTATTTTTCGTCCTGAGCGAGTGCGCGGCTCTAATCTCGGTTCGGAGATACCTTCACAAAGCGATATGCTGAGTGCACACGCCGATCGGATCGGCGTGCTCCCGCAGAAACTCGCTTATACGCTCCCGCCCTGGGAAACGCAGACCGAGATGATCGGCAGCAGCGAGTTCACTCTCAATATCAACAGCTCGACTTCCACCGACATCGACCTGATAGTCAGAACATACGATGTCGCGCCCGATGGCGTCGAAACAGAGGTGACGATCGGGGTCACGAGGGTTACGGGTCTTACCCCGAACGAGATTCGAGCAGTGACCTTCAGGGATTATGGAGACGACTGGGTCTTTGGGGCCGGCCATTCGCTTAGAATCAAAATCTCGAACATTGATTTTCCTTCGTTCAGACCCCCGGGAGCCAATGACAACGTTCCGTCCGAAGTCACTATTCATACGGGCACGAGCTTCCGATCGAAGATTGTCGTGCCGATTCGCCAGATGTGATGAATTCGGGTCAGGCTTGATCGACAGGCCTGACCCATCGCGCCGAGTCTCGTCCGTGCCAAACGATCTATAGTTCGACGAAACTCTGGGAAGAATCCTCTGCTCGCGCGCGTCTAAAGACAAATTTCAACATAGGAGACTTTATGCGAAGAACAATGGCTGTCGCGTTGCTGGTGGTTTTATTTGCGGTTTCGATGATGATTACGCGCAAGACAGACGCCGCCTCTGACTGGATTGCGGCTTACGCGCGCATCGACAAAGTGGTGTTTGAACCGAATTCGAACGCGCCTGAGCGGGTTCAGATTTGGGGAGTTTTTTCCTTGGCCAATGGTAATCGCGGCAGCCAATATGACGCGCCGCGCCGCGGCTATGTCTATTACTCAATCTTGAATGACAAAGCCGATCTATGCCGGAAGGAATGGGCTGATTTCAAATCAGCGGCAGGAACGGACACGATAATAGCTTTCGGCTCTCGTAATAACGGAGTCGGCCATTTGCGCAAAGTCGACGATAAGCCGTCGAATCCCGATCCTTATCCCCTTGCCTCGGGACTTGGAAAGTTCACAAGCAACAATGCCGCTGACTATCCACCGGTTCGCGATCTCAGAGCGTTTCCACGGGAGCCGAAGTGATTTCGGCCCGAGCCATGCAGAGAGCGGGCGCGGCCGGATGGGACCCTCTACCGGTCGCGCTTGCTTTCGTCCACGCAGCCGCGCTCTTGATGTGGCCATCGATTCCAATTGTCGGGATCGGATTATGGTGGAATGCCAACACGGTCTCACATCAGTTCATTCATAGGCCCTTCTTCCGAAGCCGAAATCTGAACGCGGCGTTTTCAATTTTTCTTTCGGTCCTCCTGGGATTTCCGCAATCATTCTGGAGAGTCCGCCATCTCGAGCATCATCGCGCAATTGAGGGCGGAGCGACTCAACGCGAGATAAAGATGGCTCCGATTGAGTTGGTCGCCGTCATTGCGCTGTGGGGCTTAATGCTTGTGCGGTGGCCATGGTTGATGCTCAGTATTTACCTGCCCGGCTTCGTTATTGGTCTCGGCCTCTGCTTCCTGCAAGGCCGCTACGAGCATCGGCCTAAAACCACGAGTCATTACGGAAGGCTCTACAATTTTCTAATGTTCAATGATGGTTACCATGTCGAGCATCACGAGCGTCCGGGGGCCCATTGGAAGGATTTACCGCTCCTTCGGGCGGCGAATGACACGGGAAGTCGTTGGCCTCCAGTGCTGCGATGGCTTGACTACATAAGCCTCTGCGGGCTTGAACAGATTGTGCTGCGCTCGGCTCTACTTCAACGATTCGTGATTCGAAAACACGAGCGCGCATTCATGCGATTGCTGCGCGATCTACCGCGTGTGCACTCCGTCGCGATCATCGGGGGCGGCCTTTTTCCTCGCACGGCGTTGATACTCGGCAGGCTCTTACCTGAGTCAACACTGACGATCGTCGACCAGAACCATCTCAATCTTGAAACCGCTCGGCGATTTCTCCCGAAACGCAGCTTCTTTATCAATGAGCGCTGGGAGCCGAATAACCCTGGTCAATTCGATCTGTTGGTCGTACCGCTCGCGTTCGAGGGCGATCGCGCGAGCATCTATAGCGATCCGCCCGCCAAGTTTGTGTTAGTACATGACTGGTTGTGGCGACGGCGCGGAGTAGGAACGATCGTCTCATTGTTGCTCCTGAAACGTTTGAATCTGGTCGTGCGATGAAGGCGCTTTCTCTATTCGGCGTATGCGTCCTTGCGAAGCTGCTTATTCTCGCCGGACGTCATGAAACAGTTGCTCTTTCAGGGTGGCTTCCAATCGCATATGTATGGCAGGACGCGCTGATCGCGATTTTATTTGGGCTGCTTGATACCGCGTTGATGCGGCTACGATTCGGTCGGGCTCTCGGTTGGTTTCTCTATTCCATCGCAATTGCTTACATCACCATCAATGTGCCGGTGACTCGCGTGTTGTCGTCGCCTCTTTCCTGGTCGATGATAGGCGCCGCGAGGGGAACTCTCTGGGATTCGATCAGGTATCACGCATCGACAGCGAACATTCTCTCGATGGCGACGGTTATCGCGTCCGGCATTGGGCTGCCATTCTTGCTGAGATGGATCGAACGCCGCTGGGATATATCAATCCAGCATGGGAAATCAGTGATCGCGCAAGCCGGCCTCGGCCTGGCGCTGATGTTGATGGGTCCGATTGCCGCGAGACGAGTCGAGACGATGGGGTTGGAACGTAATGCGGTAGTCGCTCTCGTTACTACGGCGTTGCCGCGCGTGACTGCTCGCGCGGGCGCTATGAACGTTGAAGAGTGGCGTCAGAGTCCTTTGTCCGACACGCTTCGGCTCGAGGACCTGTTATCCGCTCCAACCCAAGATCTCTCGTATCTGCATGGAACCGCGGCCGGCCATAATGTGGTGCTAGTGCTGCTGGAATCGGCGGGCGCTCGTTATCTCAAACCGCTGAGAGCCGGCGCCGATCCGATGCCGAATCTCACGGATCTTGCCAAATCGTCGCTGACTTTCGACAACGCCTATTCGGTTTACCCCGAGAGTATCAAGGGCCTTTTTTCCGTTCTCTTTTCGCGCTACCCAGCAATGGACGCGGACACTGCGACCTATGCGCGAGTCAAAACGAAGTCTATCGCCGCGGAGATGAGAGAGGCGGGATATACAACGGCGCTGTTTCACTCGGGCCGTTTTGATTATCTCGGAATGCGCGGGATAGTCGAGAACCGGGGTTATGAAATCGTCGAAGACGCCGGCGAGATCGGCGGCAATCACGAATCCAGCTTTGGAGTTGACGAAGGTGCTACGGTCTCCCGATCTCTCAATTGGATCGACTCAGTTCCCCGTGATCGCCCGTTCTTTCTGACGTATCTGCCAATTGCCGGCCATCATCCGTACGAGACGCCGTCGCCGGGCCCGTTTCCGGAACAGCAGGACTCCGATCGTTATCTGAACGCGCTTCACTACGCCGACGAATCGCTAGGAGCGCTTTTGAACGGACTGCGAGCGAGAGGGCTCTATGAAGGCACGCTCTTCGTTATATTCGGCGACCACGGCGAGGCGTTCGAACAGCACGAAGGGAACTACGGCCATTCACTCTTCTTGTATGAGGAGAATATCCGCGTTCCTTATATTATCGCCGTGCCCGGCTTGCTCAAAGAGCAGGTAAGGGTGACCAAGCCTATCAGCCTGATCGATACGTTTCCGACCATACTCGATCTGCTGGGCCGCCAGCCTCCTACTGGGATTGAAGGTATAAGCGTACTGCGGAACGTGCGGCCGATGGCTTTGTTCTTAACCGATTACTCCCTGGGATTTGTTGGCTTGCGCGATGATTGTTGGAAGTACATCTACGAGCTTGATTCGGCGCGATCGAAACTATTCAATCTCCTCGATGATCCGAACGAGACGAAGGACCTATCATCCACCTTTCCTGATCAAATCGATTTGTACCGATCTCATCTCATCCGCTGGAGCGCATCCCAGAAAGCATTGCTGAGCTCCAAACAATAGTTCAGAGAGAGCTTGCGGCAATCAGAGCGAGTTTACGACTGGATAAATCAGTGAAGCAATCTGCTCGGCGGAGTAGGCTCCACGGATGTAAGCCGGATGTGTATCGGAGCCGTAGCGTCGTTCAAATAACGCGTCACATATTTCATCAATCTCGGCCTGGAACTTCAAATCGGTAGAGCGAAAACCGTCATCGGAAGGCGGCGCAGCCAGAGGCAACCTGATTAACCAGTCGTATGTTGTGGTCCAGTAGCTACAAAACCGGCTCAGCGCTTCGTACTGATCTCCGCTCCTGCCATAAAGACGAATGTAGTAAGCGAAATTATCGAGCACCGAACGGTCACATATAAGGACATCGGCCCGCGCCGCCTTCTCGATCTCGAGTTGTATCTGACGCGCGATTATCCATTGAAAGGCTTCAGGCGTCGCCTGATCATTCAACGGAAATGGACACTCGCGGGCGATTTCAGTTATGAGCTCGACGCGCTCTCCCCGGCGTTTTATGGCGCCGGCGAGTTCATAAGCTATCGTAGTCTTGCCTATGCCGTGGGAGCCCACGAGGGCAATTTTTTTCATCGGATTCTTGCCTGATCTGTTAACGTCCGCGTCTCACCACACTTCGATCGGCCGCCGGAATAACAGAAGCATGCCAAAAAGAAAAGGGAGAGCGATTAAGCCCTCCCCGAAGCATGCTGTTGAAGAGCCGGGGGCAGCCCCAGGCTCAAAATCTGTAGTCGGCGGGAGAGGAAATGATTCCTCTCCCGCCGACTGTGGTTTAGTTACAAGTCTGGTTGCACTGGAACGGGTTGGATGCAGTCTCTCCCGGGTTCTGCACTACTATTGCACCCGGCAGGAAGCCGCATACTCCCTTCAGTACAAGCTTGCTGTCGTTCTTGAACTTCACCTTGCTTACGGTGTTACCGCCGATCTTCACCGTAATTCCTGACTTGAATCCGCTTCCTAGCACCGTCAGCGTGAATCCGCCGCCCGCGGGTCTATCTATCGAGCAGCTCAGCACCTGGATGGTGATTGGAGGCGGAGGCGGAGCCTGACACTGGAAGCTCACCAGAATCCCCTGCTCATTTCCAG
>Ga0209687_1000010_pt1 | contig 100738 bp, 87 predicted proteins | sample GraSoiAngelo_136_FD_185893 | JGI IMG/M metagenome (GOLD analysis project Ga0209687, IMG submission 185893) | Grasslands soil microbial communities from the Angelo Coastal Reserve, California, USA - 14_0929_09_20cm (SPAdes) (version 2) | ecosystem: Environmental > Terrestrial > Soil > Grasslands...
CTTTCCCACCGCTCAGCACAATGAGGATGTCACGGCCTCGCGACAGGGTTATCTTCAGCGAATCGATACCGAGGCCGTCGGCCGCTCGTGCATGCTGCTTGGAGCAGGGCGTACGCGCGTAGATGGTCCTATTGATCTCAGTGTCGGTCTCGAGATGCACGTGCGGCTTGGAGATCGCGTCGACCCTGGTTCGAAGCTCGCAACCATCTACTACAATGATCGCGAGCGGCTGGAGCTCGCATTGCCGATTCTCGAGACCTCCTTCACCATCGGAGATGAATCCGTCGAGCCGCCGCCGCTTATAGCCAGGATCTTGCGTTGAAGAAAGCGCCCCACCGCGCTATAAACCTGTCGAATCCCTAAGGCGTTTTGAGATGAAAAGAACCGGTATCCTTATTCTACTATGCGTCGCGATCAGCCTGCCCGCGTGTTCCAGCCTGAGGCATCACGACGAAGACGGAGGGCGCAAGCGCGTCGGCATTGTGTTCGACATAGGCGGAAAGGACGACAAATCGTTTAACGCCGCTGCGTGGGTCGGCGTGCAGCGGGCGGAAAAAGAGCTTCCGATCAAGCTGCGCAATGTCGAGCCGGGCGATCCTACCTCCATCGAGCCCTCGATGCGGGCCTTCGCCGAACGCGGCTATGATCTGATCATCGGCGTCGGCTTTGCTCAAGCTCCGATCATGGAGCAGGTGTCGCACGACTATCCCAATCTGAACTTCGTAATCATCGACGGCTTGATCGACAATCCCAATGTCGCTTCGCTGATCTTCAAAGAACACGAAGGCTCGTTTCTAGTCGGTATGATCGCGGCCAAAACAACAAAGACCGGTAAGGTCGGATTTGTTGGAGGCATGGACATCCCCCTGATTCACAAGTTCGAGACCGGCTACGCCGAGGGCGCGCGATACGCGGACCCTTCGATTCAAGTATTCGAAAATTATGTCGGCGTTACCGATGCCGCATGGAACAACCCCGGAAAGGGAAAAGAGCTTGCGAAAGCTCAAATCGAACGAGGCGCCGACGTGATCTTCCAGGCGGCCGGCAACTCCGGACTCGGCGTTTTTGATGCGGTCGAGGAGACAAATCATCTCGCAATCGGCGTCGACTCCAATCAGAACTGGGTTAAGCCCGGATTCATTCTGACGAGCATGATCAAACGAGTCGATGTAGCCGTGTTCAACACGGTGAAAGAGCTCATCGAAGGCCGCTTCAGCGGCGGCGTGCATCTCTACGGCCTGGAAAACGAAGGCGTCGCTTATGCGCTGGACGACTATAATCGAAGCCTCATATCACAGTCCGTCATTGATGAGGTGGATCGCGCCAAGAAAGAGATTATCGAAGGCCGGATCAAAGTGACGGACGCAATGGCAGCGAAGTAGCGGATAGAGAAGATTCTTGACTCTCTTTATACGAACATGCGTCAATCTCTCTCATCCTTGAACTCCGCTGAAAAGTAACGGCTCGGCGTAGTCCCAAGAATCTTCCGAAACATCGCGATGAATGCGCTTGTGCTGGTATAGCCCGCCTCCAGAGCCGCACTGGTAACCGACTCGCCGCCGCCCAGCAGTTTTAATGCATGAATAATGCGGAGCCGCTGGCGCCACTGATTGAAGGGCATTCCGGTCTCAGACCTGAATAGCCTCTCGAGAGTCCTTTTGCTCGCACCCACCTGCCGCGCGATCTCCGACAGAGGCGCCGGCATACTGGGATCTTCTTTCAACCATGCGGCTATTTTCCGAGCTCGTATGTCTCGAGGAATCGGCAACTGCATCGGAACCGTCTTCACGAGTTCGAGTTGATCCAGAATCACATCGATCAATCGTGATTGCGTGGGAATCTTGCAGTCGAGAACCGCAAGGTCGGTCGCATGCAGGATAAGCTCGCGAAGCAGCGGCGGCACGTTGACCGTGCTGCAATCCCTCGGCAGCGCCTTCGACAAACCCGAAACGAAGAAAAGCGAACGCGCCGCGACGTGTCCGGACATCTCCTCTTCGTGCTCGACTCCGGACGGCACCCACACGGCGCGGTGCGGAGGCACAACCCACACGCCTTTGCCGGTATGGACCGTCATCACGCCCTGCGCGGCGTACGTGAGTTGATCCCAATCGTGCTTGTGCGGTCCGCTTTTATGACCGTTTAGAAACGTCACCCCGTAGGTGCGCACGAGCACGCTTCCATCGGGTCCGAATCGCTTTTTCTCGATGTGTCGCATTCTCGATATTTGTTGGCAATATACAGCAAGACAACGCGAGCTCAAACCGTTATTCTGCTGACAGCTAAACGCAGCAAACAAATCTTGGTAAAGGGGGAAACGATGGGAAATGTTGCGCATTTCGCGATCAACGCCGACGATCTGGAGCGGGCGCGTAAGTTCTACGGCAAGGTTTTTGGATGGCAGTTTGAGGCCTGGGGGCCGCCCGGCTTCTATCAGATCAAGGCTGGAGACAACCAGCGGCCCAACCCTATGGGTGCGCTTCAAGGGCGACGGGAGCTGATTGCCGGTCAGCGAACCAATTGCTACGAATGCTCGATCGCCGTCGATTCTATAGACGATACCGTTGCGGCTGTCGAAGCTCAGGGCGGCAAGATCGTTATGCCCAAAGTCATCATCGCGGGCGTCGGTACTCTGATTTTCTTTCAAGACACGGAAGGCAATATTGCTGGAGCAATGCAGTACGACCAGAATATCCGCTGACTCTTTTGCCGCCTTCTTTCTTTAGCGAATCAAATTCGAAAGGTGATCAATCGATGAAAACAGTATCAGTGTGCGTGTGCTTCATAGTGCTGGCCTGCTCGATTGCGGCACGAACCGAACTAACCCAAAGACGAAACAGCCCTACCGGCGTCATGGTTGTCGTCGCGTACAAGCCGCATCAGGGTAAGGAACAGGAGCTCCTTCAACTCACGAGGGAACACCTTCCGATTCTTCGATCTCAAGGGCTTGCGACCGACAGGCCCTCATACACAATGAGAGCCGGTGACGGAACTATAGTCGAGGTATTCGAGTGGAAATCGAAGCAGGCGATTGAGTCCGCGCACACAAATCCCGCGGTGGCCGCGTTATGCTGAAGCATGTGAGTTCACACCGCTGTCGAAGGTCCCGGAGTGCAGTAATCTTTTCGCGGAGTTCGAGCCGATTGACCTGACGGCTCGATAACGATCGATTCGTTTCAATTATGACAAGAGTCTGAAAGCATTGTACGGGCGGGCCTCGGCGTCCGCCCCTTTTCGCGCTTGATATTTTCTAAGAGAGCATCACCAGTACGCTGGCATAGGACTGGGACTTACCCGGATCTCTTCAAGAAGAATTATCGAGTCGCTCTCACATTGCGTAGCACTCTATTCCTGCGTTGCTCCTAATTTTCTAGTTTTCCTCGAAAAGGATGCATAATCGCCGAGCCATTGGCGAACAATGCAGAGACGGACTGTCCGTGGCCATGGCTCCAGTTCGTCTCTGCCACTCCTACCTGATACGAGGAAAGCATGTCCCTTATGGGCGACGGTCGCGAGTATGCTATCTGGCTTGATCTGTTGATGCCAGCCCTTCAGGAAGAATCAGTCAAAGCCGAACAAACCGCGAGGCTCTTTCATTCTCTGCTCGTGGAGATCGAAAACAATCCACAAGGCTCGCTGCATGCTATAGAGTGTCTTGAAACCGCTCTAGCGGTGGCGTTCTCATTCACTCCGATATATCCGACAAGTCACATCCTATTTCAGGCTTCGCTTGATGAAGACCTCCTGGCTGGTCTGGATTCAACGGAGCGATTGATGGAAGCCATGAGGCGAGTGAAAGCAGAGCTGAAACGGGACTCAAGATCGCAACCAAAGACAAGTCGTAGACGAAAGGGCTAGAGAAAGAAATAAGGTAGTAATTGCTCTAAAATATTTTCACGCGCCTAGAGCTTTCCTTGTGGGTCTCTTCGCTATTCCCTTCTTATCTAACGGCAGGAATGTCACTAGAGGCAAAATGCTAATAGGGTACGGACTTCGGGAGGCGAGAGTTATTATCGTCTCTCGCGCAGCCGAATATAGCACTGCCGGACCGTTGGTTTTTGCCAATAACGCAACCTTCTCCAAAGGATAGCGAGGATCTACTTCAAAGAAACCGACATATGTAACCACAAATGAGTAAGGGGGCTTTGACCGTGATGGCTGTTTAGTACGCACCGTGACCTCACAACGCCACTTGTAGGGGTCTCTCGCATCCTGCTCAGCTTTGTGTGTTATGTCTAGGTTGACTCTCCCGGAATCAACAGATTTCTCCGGTAAATTCTCCAAAGGAGATATCGACTCAAACCGTGCCTCCTTTAGATAATATCCATCAAGCTGCAAAGGCGAGGGTAGCATTATCAGCCTCCGTACCTAGCGTTAGCGGAATTTCATTTAATGAGTCAATTGCCAATGGTACCTCGTACTCAGAAAGCCCTCGGTCGAGAACTTCACAACCTTCTAGGGTCTCGCATAAGGTTTCTGTTTCAACCAGATCGAGTATGAGTCGCTCGAACAGAACTGCAATTTCAGAACTGTGCGCCGATTTGCTAGCAATCGTGCATTTTGCGCTTGACATATTCGCAGCTCGCGTATTCACAAAAAGTACTGGGCTCGGCGGACGGCCACCTTTTTTACCGTTCTCCCTAGCTGCCAAGGTCTTTCTATCCGATATGACACGTCCGCCCTGTTGCCCTAATCGAGCCATCCATCTGCGTGTTCCAAAGATACCTTCGACCAACTCAGGAACACCGAGATCGATATCTAGGGTATTCCATCGCAATGCCGTACCATCTCCAACGACAGCGACATCAGCAATGTCTTCCGTACTAGCCCCTACCAGTCCCTCGACACAATCGACGGGAAAGATAAAAGTCTTTTCATCTTCAAGATTAAGTACTATACGCCCGGAGTCACGATCGTATTCGACGCTTCGCGCGTGCGGTTGTGTTAGCCTCGCTTTTTCCCCTCGCTTTGTAGCTTCTGCGAGCTGACGATCAAGTTCATCCTCATCGTATTCCCATTTACCGTCTTTTAACTTAGCCATGAATTTCCCTCCACTTCCTGAGCAGATAGCTCTGCTTCTGAGCAACTATCGCAAGTGCTCTTTTTGCATCTCTTGTGCTCATTTTATTCTCCCGAAAGGAAGGAGCAGTACGACTATCGCCGAGATTGATTATTACTACTCTTCCGGCCTTAAATACGTGTACGTGTGAGGGATTATGATCGTTAGAATAGATACGAAATGCAAAGCCATCTTGCCTCCATACCTCTGCCATTCAAGGTGTCCCTTATTGACACCAAGCCAATACTAACCTAACCAGCTTGGGTTGTCTACTAGGTAATGGTATAGATCAGCGATCTGTTACTCTTTTGACTTGGCCATGCCAAAACTATAGCACGATGGTTTTCAGGTAGGAAAAGTTTCATTCGTGACAGCAACGCAGATTAGAGCACTCTCTCACATTGCGTAGCACGGCGCCTTCTTTGTTATACTCGCAATCTCGAAATGGCAATTTGCACCGTCTGTTTGCAGTCCGATAAGACGGCCCGGATGACCAAATGCGCCGGGTGCTTCAAGCCCATCTGCGAGGACTGCGGGCTCAGGCGGTACGGAAAATCATTTTGCAATCAGAACTGCTCTGCTGTCTTCTTCTTCGGCGCCGACCCTGACGAAGAAGAAAAGAAGCCCGCTTAGAAGGATCCGTGCAATGGAACTTATACAACGCCCGCGTAGACTCCGCCGCAACGAGCAGCTTCGCACGCTCGTTCGAGAAACCGCTCTCACGCCATCCAATTTCGTCTACCCGCTATTTGTATGTGAAGGCGAAGGGGTCAAACGGGAGATCGCTTCAATGCCGGGCTGCTACAACATGTCGATCGACAACCTTGTCGAGGAGGTCGGTTTCGCGCGGAACGAAGGGATAAGCTCGGTCATCCTGTTTGGCGTTCCGGACGAAAAGGACGCGGCCGGATCGGGAGCTTACGCCGAAGACGGCATAGTCCAAAGAGCGACTCGCTCCCTGAAACGTCATTTCAACGATATTCTCGTGATCGCCGACAATTGTCTTTGCGAATACACGGATCACGGCCACTGCGGCGTGATCGACGACGGCGAGGTGCTGAACGATCCGACGCTCGATCTTCTTGCTCGAACGGCCGTCGCCCAAGCTCAGGCGGGCGCGGACATTATCGCGCCTTCGAACATGATGGATGGGTTTGTGGCGGCGATCCGTTCCGCTCTGGATCGACAGGGTTACGAAGGCGTGCCTGTGATGTCCTATGCAGTCAAGTACGCATCCGGCTTCTATGGTCCTTTTCGGGAAGCTGCTCAATCGACTCCGCGGTTTGGGGATCGTAGCGGATATCAGATGGATCCGGCCAACGTGCGTGAAGCTCTCCGCGAGGCCGCGCTCGACGTGGAGCAGGGAGCGGACATTCTAATGGTGAAGCCGGCGCTTCCCTATCTCGATATAATTCGCGCGGTCAGGGAACGGTTCGATTTACCCGTGGCTGCGTATCAGGTGTCCGGCGAGTACGCGATGATCAAGGCGGCGGGCCGAATGGGATGGATCGACGAAACGCGAGTTATGATCGAGTCGCTTACTTCAATCAAGAGGGCGGGCGCCGAGATCATACTGACCTACTTTGCGCGGGACATGGCTCGGGCGCTGTGATGATCGATTACGGCGTTGCGACCTTGGGCGAATTCAGCATTCCTTCAACTTTTTCCGTCAATTTCTTTGGATCGATCGGCTTCGTAATGAAGCCGTTGCATCCGATTGTTTCGGCCAGCTTTCGCAGCGTGGGCCGATCCTGATTGATGAGCAGCAGGATCGGAGCGAGTGACGCGCCCGCCTCGCGAATCTGTTTCGCTATCGCGACTCCGTCCGTAGCGGAGACCGTGTGATTCAGCAGTATCAAATCCGGGTCCTTCTCGGATATGAGCTGGAGCGCTTCCTCGCCCTCGATGGCGAACAGAAGCTCATACGAGTCGCCGAGCACGGTCTCAAACAATTTCCGTGATCGAGCGCTATCGAGGATGAGCAGTCGGGGCCTGCTTCCGTTACTCCTGGCCATCGTTGAATTCCTTATTTAATTCTTATTTTGCCTCTGGGGTGCAGGACGGCCACACAATCCTAGCATCAAAGATTCCTTTGTCAACTACGCTCCGACGAAGCCCATCAGACGGCTGAGACAATTCCCTTTTGGTCGCGCTATCGACGCAGCTCCGAACGATTCTTACCGATGCCTCGCATAGTCCAGCTACTTGCCGTTCGGTCGCTCGACTGGAATTCACATCAGGGCTAAGACAACCCCGAACACATCGGACGCTTGAAAAATTTTCTTCGAGTGCGGTTGATTGACCGCGCTGTAAGCCAAACCTATAATGCGCTGAACTCCTCTTAAAAAGATGAATGTCGCCATTAACGAGAGAAAAGGGTCGCTATTCGGCTGGACTCGCGAAGTAACCCGTTATCAATGGCTCGTGCTGTTGGTCGGATGGCTCGGATGGGTATTCGACAGCATGGACGGAACTCTGTTCTCGCTGGTTCAGCAGCCGTCGATGACCGAGTTGATGGGCGCGGGGGCGGACGCCGCAACGGTAGCCCTGTACAGCAGAATCGTGCTTGCGGTCATGCTTCTCGGCTGGGCAGTGGGCGGAATCGCTTTTGGAGCGCTTGCCGACTACATCGGCCGAACGCGCGCATTAGTCGCGACGGTACTCATCTACTCGATCTTCACTGGCCTTTCGGCCGCGGCGCATTCGTGGATGCAGCTTTCAGCTTATCGATTTCTGACCGGTCTCGGACTTGGCGGCGAGTGGGCGGCAGGGGCGGCTTTGATCGCCGAGGTATGGCCCAATCACCTCCGCGCAAAAGCGGGAGCATTGCTTCAGTCCGCCGCCGCCTTCGGTTATTTTCTCGCGGCGCTGATAAACCTCTACATCGGAGTCTATTCGTGGAGATATGTTTATCTCGTGGGCGCGCTTCCTGCTGTCTTTGTCGTGACGATTCGGCTTCTCGTCAAAGAACCCGAGGCGTGGCTTGCGGTTCGAGCAAAGCGAAAGATGGCCGCCGCGCTGCAAACATCGCAAGGAGGCGAAGAACTCCGGCGGTTCACGCTGCGGGAATTATTCAATCCGAAGTTGAGGCGAGACACTCTGGTGGCGTCGGGGCTTGCCTTTGTGGTCCTGCTTGCGCTCTGGGGAGCTACCGTGTGGATTCCCGCCGCCGTGCGTGAAATGGCGGCGCACGCGGGATTCGATCTCAAGACCCAGTCGCGCTACGCCAGCTTCGGAGTGATGTTGTTGAACGGCGGCTCACTCGTCGGCTATCTGTCGTTCGGGCCGCTGGCGGATAAGCTTGGAAGGCGCGCCACTTTTTTGCTCTATTTCATAGGCGGCGTAGTGATGTTCCCGACGACTTTTCTTCTGACTTCCGGCCTCACGCAGGTATTCATCCTGCTGCCAATCCTCGGGATCTTTACGCTCGGAGTCACGAGCGGATTTCCGATCTACCTTCCGGAGTTATTCCCGACATACGTTCGAACAACGGGAGTGGGCTTCTGCTATAACCTCGGCAGGATCTTTACCGCGGGAAGCGTCTTCGGCATCGGGTTCGTGGCCGCCCTGTTTGGGTCCGAGGCGCGAACCGCCAGCGCCGTTAGCATGATTTATATTCTCGGAATGGTGCTTGTGATATTTGCGCGCGAGACCAAAGGCAAAGCGCTCGAGTAAGTGCGTTCATAGATTACAGAAGAACGCGAGTCGAACGCTGACTTTCAGAAAGAAGAGATACGCTACATAGACAGCCGCGTCGAGAACTCAGCCGGACCACAATCGTTCACCAAGAGTTAAGACTCCAAACACGCTCCTGCAAACACAACACGGAAGCAACACGGTTTACCAGATAGTTAAGGTGAACTGATCTATTGAAGCGACTCGGGCGGCATCCGGCCGTCCGAGTCGTCCTTCACCCCAGAACAACTCTACAGTCGTGAAGAGTGTCGGTGATTGCGGCAATGAGGTTGGATGAGACCTTGACCTTGATAAACTGGTTGGGTTGCACTCGTATGATAGTCCCGCCCGCGCGCTCGACCTCAAAAATAACGTTGCAGTCGCCGCGATGGGCATCAAGAAGCTTGTGCAGTCGTTCGATTTTTTGGTCAGCCGTAGATTCAGCCATGCGAATCGTGACCTGACGCGCGTTCCGCTCCTGGATGCCGTCAAGGCCCTGTATGTCATCCGCAATGATCGTCATCGAGCCGCTGTCGTCGATTTCGAGCTTGCCTTTGACAAGCACGGGCGAGTCGTTTTGAAGGAATCCGTTTGCCCTGCCGAACACCTCGGGCCACGCGACGACCTTGACCGAGCCAAGATGATCTTCGAGCTGGAACAGCCCAAAGCGGTCGCCTTTCTTCGTCGTGCGAACGTTCAGCTCCATTACGATACCGCCGACCGCCGCCTGTGAGGCGTTCTCCATACCCGCCAGCTTGTCTACATCGGCATTCGCGAAGATCTTCAGCGCTTCGTCATAGCGAGCAAGCGGGTGTCCCGAAATATAGAAGCCAAGCGTCTCCTTCTCGCCTTTCAGCAGTTCGTGGTTACTCATCTCCTCGACGTTCGGCAGCGGCGGTTCAGCCGCTTCGCCCATCTGCTCGACTACGGCTCCAAACAGGCTTGCCTGCCCCGTAGCTTTTGCGCGTTGCGAGCGCTGGCCTGTTTCAATAGCGGAGTCGATAACCGCCATCAACTGCGCTCGATTGGCGTGAATAGAATCGAAGGCGCCGCCTTTGATAAGACCCTCGAGTACGCGCTTGTTGACCGCCCGCGAATCGACGCGCTCCGTGAAATCAAAAATGGACCTGAACGATCCTCCGGCTTCGCGGCCCTCGATCATGCAGCTAACGGCGGCCTGCCCGATGCCTTTGATTGCAGCCAGGCCGAATCGAATCGCGTTTCCGGCCGCGCTGAATGTATCCACGCTCGCATTGACATCGGGCGGCAAGATTTGAATTCCCTGCCCTCGCGCCTCGTTGATGTACTTCACGACTTTTGCCGTGTTGTTCAGTTCGTTCGACAAAACGGCGGCCCAAAAATGAGTCGGGTGATGGGCTTTCAAAAAGGCGGTCTGGTATGCCAAAAACCCGTATGAAAACGAATGCGCGCGGTTGAATGCATAGTCGGCGAAGCCTTCAAAGCCCTGCCACAGTTGCTCCAGCTTCGGCCGGGCGTGGCCGCGCTCGGCTGCTTGATTGAGGAATTTTTCCTTATGCTTATCAAGCTCCTCGCGCTTCTTTTTTCCCATCGCCCGGCGGACAAGATCGGCTTCACCGAGCGAGTATCCGGCAAGCCTCTGGAATACCTCCATCAGTTGTTCCTGATAGACGCAGATTCCGAGCGTGTTGCCCATGACTTCTTTGAGCTCGGGAAAGTCGTAGCGAACCTTGCGGCGACCGTGGCGGCGTTCGATGAAGTCGTCAACCATTCCGCTGTCGATCGGACCCGGACGATAGAGCGCGTTGAGCGCCGAAAGATCTTCGAGCCCATCCGGTTTAAGACGCCGGCATAGATCTTTCATTCCCTCGGATTCAAACTGAAAGATGGCTTCCGTCTTTCCTTCAGCAAATAGTCTCAGCGCGGCCGGATCGTTTAACGGAATTTGGCTCAGATCCAGTACCTCGGACGTTTCCCGCTCAATCGATTTCAGGCAATCCTCGATGATGGTCAGCGTCGTCAGGCCAAGAAAATCCATCTTGAGCATGCCGGTCTTTTCCAGATCGTTCATCGAGTACTGTGTCGTTATTTCATCCCGGCTTGTCTTCGACACAGGCACGAGCTCCGAAATCGGCTTCGGAGAGATGACCACCCCCGCCGCGTGAACCGAGGCGTGACGCGAGCACCCTTCGAGGCGCTTGGCTATCTCGATTACGTCCTTCACTCGAGGATCATTATCAATGGCCTGTTTCAGATCGGAGTTCTGCTTGATTGCTTCGTCGATTGAGACGTTTCGCCCGCGAACCGGCGGCGGGATCATCTTGGCGATTTTCTCGACCTCCGAGTACGGCATTTCAAGCGCTCGTCCAACGTCCTTGATGGCCGCCTTGGACGCAAGTGTACCGAACGTGCTGATCTGGGCTACGTGATCGCGGCCGTAGTAACCGGCGACATACTCTATTACCTTCTGTCGGCCTCGAACGCAGAAGTCGATGTCGATATCGGGCATCGAAACACGCTCGGGGTTCAGGAACCGCTCGAAGATCAGATCGTACTGAAGCGGATCGAGATCCGTGATTCTCATGCTGTAGGCTACGAGCGAACCGGCCGCCGATCCGCGCCCTGGTCCGACCGGAATCCCGTTCTTCCTCGCATATGAAATGAAATCCCAGACGATCAGGAAATAGGCCGCGTAGCCCATCTCATTAATAACTTTGATTTCGAGCTCGAGCCGCTCTTTGTAATCGTCAAGATCGCGCTTGCGATCCGGGTGGTCCTTGATCGATTGCCAGCGTTCTTCGAGTCCTCGCCTCGCGACTTTCTCGAAGTAGCTTTCCGTGGATTCGCCTTCGGGAACGCGGTATTCCGGCAAATGGTTTTGACCTTGCGGCAATTGCAGATCGCACATCTCCGCTATTCGAACCGTATTCAGGAGGGCTTCAGGAAACTCCGATCCAAACAGATCCCACATTTCCCGCGGAGTGCGGTAATAGAACTCGGCCTCTTTGTACTTCAGCCTCCGCTGTTCGTTCACGGTCTTTCCAGCGCCTATACAAACCAGGACGTCGTGAGCCCGCCAGTCCTCTTTCATCAAGTAGTGGCAGTCGTTCGTTGCCGCAAGCGGAATCCCTGTCTTTTTGGAAATCTCGCGCATTCCCGGAATCACGGCGCCTGTTTCTTCCTCAAGTCCGTGATTCTGGATCTCAAGAAAGTAGTTGCCCTTGCCGAAAATGTCTTCGAACTCCTTGGCCTGGGCTATGGCCTGATCCATCTTGTCGGTAAGCAGAAGCGATGAGGGCACCCCGGAAAGGCAGGCAGAGAGACCGACCAGCCCTTCTGAATGTTTCGCCAATAGTTCTTTGTCGATGCGAGGCTTGTAATAGAAGCCTTCAAGGTAGGACACCGACGAGAGCCGCGCGAGGTTATGATAGCCCTCCAGGTTCTTGGCCAGTAGGATGATGTGATTCGTTCCGCGCTCTCCGGCGTCGTCTTTGCGATCCGTATGCTTGCCTTTTGCTAGATAGGCTTCGATGCCGATGATGGGCTTTATGCCCGTCCCCTTCATGTTGTTATAAAAGGAGACGGCTCCATATAGATTGCCGTGATCGGTTACGGCGACTGCTCTGGCGCCGGTCTCCTGCGCCCTTTTTGCGAGCGGCTTTATCTGAATCGCTCCATCCAGGAGACTAAAGTCGGTATGAAGATGCAGGTGTACGAAATCCTTTTCGTTCATTGTCGTTTCTTATAAGTTGTCAAAGTGAAAGGGTGCTTTAATCGTGGCGCCTCGCCTCGGCAGGCGAAGCTGTCGATCAAAATGATTGTAATCGTAGGTGGTTCAATACATCCAGAACGCGTCGGCACTATAGCACAACGAGAATCGCCCGGACACCACAAATTGTGGGGATCAGCGGGAGAGCCCCGTCATATTGGGGATTGAGCTTTGGACGATCTGAGATACGCCTCAGCATGGTATGGGGCCGGTCTAACGGGCTGCATTCCGCGGGAGAGACTCGAGGGAACTTGGTTAATGTTCAAGATGCAATCAGCCGGTATCGGAGCGTTTCTACGACAACCCCTGATCCAATCGATTTCATTGCCATCGAACATTTCTACTTTATAATACCAGTGCGTCCTTTTTTGTTTTGAACACGAGCTTGATGGAGATCTGATGGCGACCGCGCCTGTATCCAATATTGATGTGAATGTTGTGCCTCTGGCCGACGTGAAGCTGGCCAGGCTCGAGGATCTATTCGATCGACAGTGCGATGAATGGTTCTCCCTCTTGCGCTGGGACTATACCGGGCCGAGTCGTTTGATCCGAAACGTAGCCAGGGAGGGCGAGCTCACCGGGTTCGCCGCTTCGGTCAACGGCGACGTAGTCGGTTTCGCGTTCTATGTCATAGAGGGGTCGCGCTGCTCCGTCGGCGACATCTATGTTGCTGAAGCGTGGAGGGGAAGAGGCGTGGATCGCCGCTTGACCCTCTCGATTCTCGAGCACATCGAGAAAGTCCCTCGCGTTCGCCGCGTTGAGAGCCAGTGCCTGAGTATCGGGAACGACGGCATTGATGAGCTCTTCGTCTCGCGCGGCTTCGAGCGATTCAACCGGCAGTATCTGATGATCAATCTCGACTCCCCAAGCCAGTCGTCCAGGCGGCCGCAGCCCGTAAGCGGCAAGGCGAGATCGCTGCCGGATGTAGTAATCAGGCCATGGTCAGACTCGGATTTTAGCCGGGCGGCACAGGTGATTCACGCGTCGTACGTAGGCCAGCACGATAGCAAGATCAACGCGCAGTATCGCACGGAACCGGGCTGCGTCGAGCTGATGTCGATACTAACCGACACGCTCTGGTGCGGAAAATTTCTTCCGGAAAAGTCCAAGACCGTAATCGATCGGTCGAGCGGAAATCTCATCGGCGTTCTGATAGCTTCCAAGATCGCGAATCGAGCCGGACACATCGGGCAGATTTCGATCGCTCCGGCGGTTCAGGGCTGCGGACTCGGACGCCGCTTGATTGAAGCAACACTCGGGAACTTCCGCGAGTCCGGATTTGAAACCACATCTCTGGCCGTCACCAAAGAAAATTTCCGGGCGCTTCACCTCTATCAGTCGTGCGGTTTTCGGCTGGTGCATTCCTTCCCGGTATTCTTCCACGGCTGGTAGATCCTCTCCGTTTATTGCCTCCCTGTCACGCGGCCCGGACCCCACAGAGCACGGCCGGGCTTCGCGCCCGTATGCTCGCCATCCTTCAGCACCTGAACCCCGTTCACGAATACATGCTTCATCCCGATTGAATATTGATGCGGCTTTTCAAAGGTGGCGCGATCGGCAATTGTGGCCGGATCGAAGATGACCACGTCCGCGAACATCCCTTCCTTGATAAAGCCCCGGTGATCCAAACCGAGATTCGTAGCGGGTAGTCCGGACAATCGCTTTATCGCCTCTTCAAGAGAGATAACTTTTTCTTCGCGCACGTATTTGCCGAGCAGTCTCGTAAAATTGCCGTAGGCGCGCGGGTGGGTCGACGATTTCAGAAAGACTCCCTCCGGCGCCATCGATCCGGCATCGGAGCCAAACGAAACCCAGGGCTGTCGTATCTGCTTTTTTATATTCTCTTCATTCATCATGAAGTAGACGGTTCCAACTCGCGATTGATCCTCGAGCACGAGATCCATAACAGTCTCCACCGGATCTTTGCCTCGGAGCTTCGCCGCCTCCGCAAGCGTTTTGCCTGTATATTGCTTCAACTTTTCAGATTTGAATTCCACAAGGAGGATTCGGTCCGGCGAGCCCGCCGCGAGATAGAGGTTCTCCCAATCATCCGAAGGCGTGCGAATCGCCGCCGCGATCTTCTTGCGCTCTTCCGGATCTCGCAGGCGTTTGAAGAGAGCATCATAGCCGCCGTCTTCGGCCCACGGAGGCATCGCCGCATCCAGGCCGGTTGCACCAGCGGGATAAGTGTACATATCGGCGGTGATCTTCAGGCCTTCCTTGCGCGCGGCGTCGATCATTGCGATCACCCGATCCATCTTATCCCAGTTTCGCTGACCGGCCGCTTTCAAGTGATAGATCTCCGCTGGAACGTGAGCCTCGCGCGCTATGCGAATGAGCTCGGCTACGGCTTCGAGGAGCCGGTTGCCTTCGCTTCGCATGTGAGATATGTACTTGCCCTGATATTTGGCGGCGACTTTGCACATCTCGATAAGCTCCTCAGTATTGGCATAAAAAGCTGGAGCATAGATCAGCGATGAGCCAATCCCGAGCGCTCCTGCCCTCATCTCGCGCTCTACAAGCTCTCGCATCTTCTGAAGCTGTGCGGGAGTCGCTCTTTTATCTTCCAGTCCGACGACGTACTCCCGAATCGTTGTAGCGCCGATATAAGACGCGATGTTCGGCGAAATTCCGCGCTTCTGCATATACAAAAGGTAGTCGCTCAACGTAGTCCACGGAATGTCGTACTTCAGATCGCCCTGCTGCTGTTTGCGCCTTTTTTTCATCTCCTGGGTGAGCGGACCCATCGAATCGCCTTCGCCGAATATCTCGGTTGTGACGCCCTGCCGTATCTCCCCTTGCGAGCGTCCGTCTATGATCAGAGTATCGACCGACCAGGAGAGCATGTTTATGAATCCGGGAGCTACCGCAAGCCCGCCTGCATTGATGACTTGTCTCGCATCCGCCGATTTGAGATCGCCGATCGCTGCGATTCGATCCCCCTTAATCGCAACATCGGCTCTAACCGGACTCGCGCCCGTACCGTCGTAAACGGTTCCTCCCTTGATCAGCACATCGTAGCGCGTCTTTTGCCCTTTCCGGCGAGATCCCTGCGCTGCTTGCGGACTGGGCGGAAAGGCGGATGCCGCGAGTAGCAGCAATACAATCGCAGTGACGGCACGTCTCATTTCTTTCCTCCGTTCGACGAATTGTGTCGGGATGATAGTGTCTGCTGCCCGTCCTTGCAACAAGACTGCTTGCGAAAAAACTCTGATTGATCACCATCCCGATAGACACCTGAAGTTTGGCAATTGGCAAGGCTGGGAGCCCCAGGGCATCCTGCCTGTGCGCTGCCAGTCCACTGGTGGTTCTCGAGATCGGGGACTCGAGAATAGGCAGCCGGTACACTGGTCGGCGCGTCGCCTGTCCGGCTTGCCGTCGAGCTTGAATAACGGATACCATCTGCGCTCTTGAACCAATCATCACGCCGCCGGAGTTAGAGCATTGGAACCTGTCTCGCACTACTATTACTCTCATCGACTGAAGCTTCATTTTTGGGACTGGGGGCAGGAAGGCAAGCCTGCCCTGATATTGGTACACGGCGGACTCGACCACGCGCGAAATTGGGATTGGGTTGCGCGAGTCCTGCGAGAGCATTTCCACGTTTACGCGATCGATCTGCGAGGCCACGGAAACAGCGCATGGGCTCCTGGAGCCCTTTACAGCATAGCCGAGCACGTGCTCGATCTCTCCGCGCTGGCGGACATCATAAACGATTTCCCGATCTACATCGTCGGACATTCACTCGGCGGCATCGTAACGCTGCTGTATTCGGGTGTGTATCCGGATCGAGTAAAGAAAGCGGTGTCAATCGAAGGGCTCGGCCCGCCGCTGTCGCATCCGGTTTTCGGGCCCGCATCCGAACGAATGAGGAACTGGATCGAAAAGATCCGAAACACTGAAGGCCGAGAGTCGCACAGCTATCCGTGCCTTGCCGCGGCGATCAAGCGAATGAAAGAAGCAAATCCGCATCTCTCGGATGAAGTGGCCGAGCATCTCACTCTACACGGAACCAACTGGAACGCCGACGGCTCGCTGATCTGGAAGTTCGACAACTACGCGCGGCCTTTCGCTCCATATGGCCATAATGCGGATGATATGAGCGAGATACTCGGACAGATACGATGCCCGGTACTGTTGTTCTGGGGGATGGAGAGCTGGGCGACCGATCCCGAAGCCGACGGCCGAGCAGCCAAAATAGCAAACCATAGACTCGTGAAGGTCGCCAATGCAGGCCATTGGGTCCACCACGATCAATTGGATCTCTTTTTAAAGGAGACGACGAGCTTCCTGCTCGGTTCGCCGATATGAAAACTATAATAAAGAACGGCAATATCGTAACCGCGGTAGACAATTATTTCGCGGACATCCTTATCGAAGACGGCAAGGTTGCCATCATAGGGGCCAAACTCCACATGGATGCCGACCAGTTCATCGACGCCGCCGACAAACTCGTCATCCCGGGCGGAATCGATCCGCACACGCATATGGAGCTTCCTTTTGGAGGCGCTTCGTCTTCCGACGACTTCAAAACGGGAACCATAGCCGCGGCCCACGGCGGCACGACCACCATCATCGACTTCGCGGTCCAATATCACGGCGAGTCGCTCGTCGAGGCGGTAGACAACTGGCACAAGAAAGCCGAAGGCAAAACCGCGATCGATTATGGTTTTCACCTCATAACGACAGACCTGCCCGATGAGCGCGTGCCGGAAATGCGACAGCTCATAAGCGAAGGCGTGATGAGCTTCAAGCTCTTCATGGCTTATCCGGGAGTCTTTCTCGTGGATGACGCGACGATCTACCGGGCTATGAAGAACGCAGGCGAGGCCGGCGGCTTGATCTGTATGCATGCCGAAAATGGAGTCGTCATCAACGAGATCATCAAACACGCACTCGCGGAAGGAAAGACGGCTCCCAAATATCACGCGCTGACTCGTCCTACAAAAGCCGAAGCCGAAGGGGTCCACCGCGCGATTGCCATCGCGGAGATGGCGGAGGCGCCGGTCTACATTGTTCATCTGAGCTGCTCGGATGCGCTTGACGAAGTTCGAGAAGCGCGCGACCTCGGACTGCCCACCTACGCCGAAACGTGCCCGCAGTATCTCTTCCTCGACTACTCACTTTATGAGCGCGAAGGGTTCGAAGGCGCGAAGTGGGTGATGACGCCGCCGCTTCGCGAGAAATGGAACCAGGAGAAGCTGTGGCAGGGCCTCAAGGGAAACGATCTGCAGGTTATCTCTACCGACCACTGCCCGTTCTGTTTCAAAGAGCAGAAGGAGCTTGGCCGCGATGACTTCACCAAGATTCCGAACGGCGGCCCCGGCGTCGAACATCGAATGAGCCTGATCTACAACGGAGGCGTAGCCGAAGGCCGGATCGACGTGAATCGCTTTGTTGAGCTGACTTCAACCGCCGCCGCGAAATTATTCGGGCTCTTCCCGCGCAAGGGAACCATCGCCGTAGGCTCGGACGCCGATATCGTAGTATTCGATCCCAACGAAGAGATGGTGCTCTCGTCCGCGACTCATCATATGAACGTCGACTACAGCGCCTATGAAGGCATGAAGATCCGGGGCGCGGCCAAGACGGTTCTCTCACGGGGCCGTATCGTCATTGAAAAGGGCGAGTATGTCGGCCGTCCCGGCGACGGTGAATTCCTTAAGCGCGGGACGTTCAGCATGTGAAGCAAGAAAGCCGAAGATTCCGCCGCCCGGTGATATAATGCCGCCCAGCCCTGAAACACCCTAAGCGAGCCAGCCCCAAATACTCCGGGCCGAATCAAGGAGAGCAAATGTCTGGCTCCGAAACCAGGATCAAGAGTGTATTCGTAGAACTGCACGAAGATGTGTCCGCGAGTCCTCTCTGGAACAGCGATCTTGCGCCGGTTCCGATCTCGAAGCGAAACTGGACCACCTATAATTATGCGGCGCTGTGGATCAGCATGGCGCATTGCATACCGACTTATATGCTTGCCTCCAGCCTTATCGGCTCGGGGATGAACTGGCGGCAAGCGCTCGTGACCATTCTTCTCGGAAACACTATCGTACTCGTTCCCATTCTTCTGAATTCGCACCCGGGAACTAAGTACGGAATTCCCTTCCCTGTATTCGCGCGCGCAAGCTACGGCACGGTTGGCTCAAATCTGCCGGCGCTTATGCGCGCGGTGGTCGCGTGCGGCTGGTTCGGAATACAGGCGTGGATTGGAGGCCAGGCTCTCCACGTGTTGTTCACTTCGATGCTGCCGGCCTGGCCCACTCTCCTTGGAGGGCCGGTAACATCTCCGGGAATCATTTCAGGTCATAGCCCTACTGAATACATTTCGTTTCTACTTTTCTGGGCTCTGAACATCTATATCGTCTATCGCGGTATGGATCTCTTGCGGCGAGTGGAAAATTGGGCCGCGCCGTTCGTTCTCGTAATGGCGCTCGCGTTGATGATTTGGGCGCTGTGGAAGGCAAAAGGGCTCGGCTTGATAATGGAGTCACAAGGCCGGTTCAACAGCCTTTCGTCATTCATGCCCGTGTTCATTCCTTCTTTGACCGCGATGATAGGCTACTGGGCCACGCTGTCGCTCAATATGCCGGACTTCACGCGATTCGGGCGCTCTCAGCGAGAACAGATTGTCGGCCAGGTAGTAGCGCTTCCGACCACGATGACGGTATTCGCCGCGATGGGCGTCATCATCACTTCTGCTTCGGCAATCATCTATGGCCGCTTGATATGGGACCCGGTGTTGTTGATCGGAGAGTTCCGGCAGCCCGTAGTCGTCGCGATCTCGATGTTCACCGTAGTCGTGGCGACGTTGTCGGTCAACATCGCGGCGAATGTCGTATCGCCGGCGAACGACTTTGCCAATGCATTCCCGCGCTGGATTACCTTCAGTCTCGGAGGCCTGCTAACCGGTATTCTGGGCATACTGATGCAGCCGTGGCGGCTGTTAGCGGATCCGTCTCAGTACATCTTTAGCTGGCTTCTCGGCTATTCGGGCGGGCTGGGTTCGATCGCCGGAGTGCTGATCGCGGATTACTGGATAGTTCGCCGAGCGAGGCTCGAGCTCGCGGACTTGTATCTCACTGACGGGATCTACTCTTATGCTAAAGGATGGAACTGGCGCGCTGTCGCAGCGACGCTCCTGGGATGCGGTCTGGCGTGGGGCGGGCTCGTGATACCGGCGATCCGCCCGCTATATGACTACGCGTGGTTTGTGGGCCTGTTTGTTTCCGGCATAAGCTATGTGTTCTTGATGCGGATTTCGGCGCCTCCTGTGTCAACGAAGATCGCATCCGAGAGCGCCGCGATCGCGAGCGAAGAAAGTACAAACGGCTAGGATGGAACCTCGGGTAATCAAGGTATGAATCATCTCGTTGGAATTAAATCGGCCATGCTCATGATGGTGACCTTCGGAGCTCATCTGTTATTCGCGGCCGCGATTGCATATTCTCAAGCTCCTGCGAAACCTGAGCCGGTGCCGCAGCGGCTCTTCAGCGAGCTTCGAAGCGGAGACATTCTCGCGCGGCGCAAAGCCGCTATACAGATGGGCGTGCTTCGGAATCGCAGCTCGATGCGCGCATTGCTTTCCGCGCTCGGAGACAAGGAATGGCGAGTGCGCGAGGCCGCCGCTTTTGCGCTTGGACAGATCGCCGATCCGGCCGCCGTGGAAGGCTTAACGACAGCGGCGTTGTCAGACAAGGAACCCGAGGTCCGTGCCTCGGCGGCTTTCGCGCTTGGGATGCTGGCTAACGAAAAGACCGCGGAGGCGCTATCGAAAGCGCTGGAAGACGATGAATCGGCGGTGCGCTCTTCCGCAATCGTCGGGCTTGGCTTATCTCAAGACGAAGCCGCTGTAGACGAACTGGTCGATCTACTGGATGACGCTTCGTTCGATGTGCGGTACGATGCCGCCTGGGCTCTCGGCCAAATCGGAGATGCCGACGCCGTGGATCATCTGAGGGCATCAATCGTCGGCGTCGATCAGATGCGCCTGGAGGCCGCAATGCGAGAAGCTTACAGGCAAACGGTACAGAACGCGCTCGAGAATATCGCGGCCCAGACTGGAACGGTTTCGAAAGCTGGACCTTCGAGCAGACCACGACGAGCGTCAGGCGACGACGCTGCACGCATCGGCAACAGGCCGGCTGTAGTGATCAAGACGGCCGCTGCGGTTCCGACAGAAAGGGCGCTTCAAGCAGTGGTAAAAGGGGCCGTCGGTTTGAGAGTGCTTGTCGGGAACAGCGGGCGGGTCGAGCGGGCTTATGTGATTCGGAGGCTCGGCTACGGACTCGACCAGCGCGCAGTTGAAGCCGTTCTCCAATACAGGTTCGAGCCGAGCTACGTCTCCGGTTTGCCGCAGACTTCCTGGCTCGACATTGATGTTCGATATTAGTCATTGGTCATTTGCCGCTTGTTATTTGTGACCGTAACAAATGACAAGTGACCCAGGACCAATGACCAAAGACAAATTGAAAAGGACTAAGAAATGGCCAAAATCGTTAAGTGCGGACTCATTCAAGCGACCAATGCAGGCTCGCCTGAAGAGCCCATTGAGAAGATCAAGCAAGCTAATATCGACAAGACCCTGAAGTTCATCGAACAGGCAGCCGGCAAGGATGTGCAGATCCTCTGCATGCAAGAAATCTTCACAACTCCCTATTTCTGCGCCGAGCAGCAGCCGAAGTGGTATAGCGCCGTAGAGAAGATTCCGGACGGGCCTACCGTCAAGCTCATGCAGGAAATCGCTCGGAAGCACGGCATGGTGTTGATCGTGCCGATCTATGAAGAAGAGATGACGGGCGTGTATTACAACACGGCCGCGGTGATAGACGCCGACGGAACTTATCTTGGCAAGTACCGCAAGAATCATATTCCGCATACGGCGCCGGGATTCTGGGAGAAGTTTTATTTCAAGCCCGGTAATCTCGGGTATCCAGCATTCGATACTGCCTTCGCGCGGATCGGCGTCTATATTTGCTATGACCGGCACTTCCCGGAAGGCGCGCGAGCCTTGGGCCTGGCCGGAGCCGAGATAGTATTCAATCCGTCGGCAACCGTAGCGGGGTTGAGCGAATACCTGTGGGAGCTCGAGCAGCCGGCGCACGCGGCCGCAAACGGTTACTTCGTGGGCGCGATTAACCGGGTGGGGCACGAGCAGCCATGGGATGTCGGCGAGTTCTACGGCAAGAGCTACTTCTGCGATCCGCGCGGCCAGATCATCGCCCAGGCTTCAAGAGACAACGACGAATTGGTAGTCGCCGACCTCGATCTGGATCAAATCCGCGAAGTGCGAAACATCTGGCAATTCTTCCGCGACCGCCGTCCCGAAAGCTACGGCGCCCTCGTCAAGGAATAAGGTCTCGTTGAGGATTCTTCATGCTTGAATTCGCTATTACGTTCAAACCGGACATGCCTCATCAGCGCATGATCTCGCTCACGAAGCAGGCCGAAGCGGCGGGCTTCAACTACGGCTGGATATTCGACTCGCATGTCTTATGGAAAGACCCATATCCGCTCCTGACTCTGATGGCTCAAGCGACGGAGCGCATGCGGCTCGGCACCTGCGTGACCAATCCGGGTGTCAGAGACGCAACGGTCACCGCCAGCCTGCTTGCGACTCTTAATACCATCTCCGGCGGGCGAATGGATCTGGGTATCGGCCGAGGCGACAGCTCTCGTCGGGTGATGGGCAAGAAGCCGCTGACTCTCGAACGCCTCGAGGAAACCGTCCAGATTGTTCGCGATCTCTGCTCCGGCCGGCGAATCTCCTGTGAAGGTCAGGACATTCAAATGCCGTGGGCCGATGGCGGTGTTCCGCCGGTATGGGTCGCCGGTTACGGCCCGAAGGCGCTCAAGTGCGCGGGCCGCGTCGGCGACGGAGTCATACTGCAGTTCGCGGACCCTCATCTAATCAAATGGTGCCTGGGATTCGTTAAAGAGGGCGCGGAAGAAGCAGGCCGGGATTTTTCCAAGATCCGTGTGATGAGCGCGGCCCCGGTATGGATTTCGGAATACCTTGAGAAAGCGCGCGATCAAGTTCGCTGGTTTCCGGCGCTAGTCTCCAACCATGTTGTCGATCTGGTTTCGCGCTACAAGCCAGAAGAGCTGCCGCCCGAGCTCACGTCATACGTCAAGGACCGAAAAGGCTATAACTATCTCCATCACGCGGAGGTGGGAAGCTCAAACGCGGAGTTCGTCACCGACGAAATAGTCGACAGGTTCGCGATTGTCGGTCCGGCTGAAGAGCATATTCGCCGGCTCAAGGAGCTCGAAGAGATAGGCGTGACTCAGTTCAATATCTATCTGATGAGCGGTGACGAAGAAGATACGCTGGAGATATACGGCAGGGACGTCGTGCCGAAGTTAGGCTGACGAAGCCTTCAAAAAGTGGTACTCGGAGCCGATGAGGGAATGTCGCGGTCGTCGAGAATCCGGTGGGCCAGGTCAGAGAACATCTCGTATTCGGGCAAAGAGAGCCTCACATGGGCGACCGCCAGTACCTCGTCGAAATTCCAGGCTTCTCGTTCAAAACCCTTCTTAAAAAGCCTCCTTAGCTCTTCTAGCGGTTCTACAGCGTCGTCGCCTTTTAGCCGCGAAAGAATAGCTGAATAGAGAGCGATTTCAGCGGCGAGTTGATTGGTCTGGCCTTTGTTTAACGCCCTCGCCCTTGTCGCCATTTCAGCAGCCTCATCCAGGCGGCCTCGAGCCACGAGAAAGCCGGTGTAGTTACCGGCGCCAATCGCGTAGTTCGGATCAAGCTCAAGCGCCCTGCGATAGAGCTTCTCGGCTTCATCGTAGTTCTTGCGAACATGGAGCATGAAAACAGCGAAGTTGCCCGTGACAATCGCCCTGTTCGGATCAAGCTCAAGCGCCTTGCGATAAAGCCTCTCGGCTTCATCGTGGTTCTTGCGAAACTGGGTCATGAAATTGGCGAAGTTGCCCGTGTTGCGCGCGTGGTTCGGATCAAGCTCAAGCGCCCTGCGATAGAGCTTCTCGGCTTCCTCGTGGTTCTTGCGAACATAGGTCATGAAATTGGCGAAGGCACCCGTCAACTCCGCGCTTTCAAGGAACTGCCGTAGGCCGGCGCGATAAATCTCCTCCTTCTCTTCCGGATCGGATTCCGATTCGGCTTTCAGATACCAGGCCCACCAGCTCTCTTCCGCGGCAAAGCGATCAGCGGCAGCCTTCGCGGCCTCGCGCACCGGTTTTCTTGCTTCCTCGGCTTCCTCAGTGTCCGCCTTCTTGCTGAGTTTGGCGTTGAGCTCCTCGAATGATTTTTGATACTCAGCGCTTCGCTTCTTATGAGCGCGCTCCAGTTCAGGCAGAGCGGAGGGGAGCTTGAGCTTCTCTTGAAGCTGAAGCATCAATTCGTCGAATCCAGCGATAGGCACAAGTCTTCCTCGATGCCGTTCCACCACTTCGTGAATCGCCTGGTCAACGGTTTCGCCGTCAAGATGACACCAGAAAATCCCGCCGTCGATCGCCTCCGCTTCCTTCAGGTAGCCCATGAGACTGCCGTCGTTGCCTCCATACCCGATGACGATCGGCGCGAAGCGGCTGAATATCCTTTTCAGCGCGGCTTTCCATTCCTCGGAAAGGTTCGCGATTTCATCGGGATTGCTGAACGGCTGAAGCAAGAGGTCGCGATGAATTTTCGCGACCAACGGCCGCCGCGGGTTAGGCCGAATGTAGCCGGTCAATGACTCGTGACCACATACAAGAGGAAAGGTGCGAGTGTAGATAGACAGCGCGTCGGCCACAAGATTATCGAAGTTAGTGGTCACAGCCACGCTGTGCGCCTTGAACGCCATTATTTGTGCAAGCACGGAATACCCGAAACTCGGCTCCGCGTGTTCCATAGCGCTCTCAAGGAACGCGTAGCCATGTTCTTTGAAGTGGCGAAAGCGTCGCTGATAGATATAGGGATAGAAACTCGCCGCCTTTTCGTACTCAAAACCCGGAATGTCCAGATTCTCAGCCGTCGCCCATTTTTCAATCGGCTGTTTGGAGAAATCCTCCTGGAGATGGATATCCTCGAGCCACCGTTTCACAAGCGCGGCGCCTGTGAGGATGCCCGATTGAACCGACGCGCCCGAACCGAGCACCCAGCAGAAGGGCCGATCCTTCATTTGCTCGTGACGCTGAAGGAATTCCTCGAGGAACCCCTCGACTGTCATCTTTTTCGCCGTCATCAGTGAATGCTCAAATGAATCGTGAATTTCGAATTATTTTCGAATTATTAAGGTCTCTACGCGATCATAGCCTTGAGAGCGCGGTTTCAGTGAAAGTATCGGGCTGAATATCCATTCTCTCTATCATTTCTCTCTATCATTGCCGCGATGGCAACCATCGATCCGTTGCAGGTGCGTTTTTGAGGCTTGCCCCTACAAATCCACAAGATGCGGTTCTGATCAACTTAACCAACCAACCGCCGCGAGAACTTATCGTGTTCGGCTTGTCTTGTAAAGCGGCGCGAGCTTCATTACCGGGCCTGAGATCTACGAGCGTAACCGCTTCCCGTCTTGATTGAAAGCTGACACTCCTCACCTATCGAAACACCGTCGCACTGAACCGATTCGCTCCGCCCTGCGCCCCACGCGTTTTCATTGTTCAACTCAAAACCAGCGAGCTACACAACGCGGCCACATGCTCTACGACTGCGCGGTCGCCAATGTGTTTTTCTATCTCGAGCACGATTCGGCTTCCGACGACGGCGGCATCCGCGTGCCGCCAGACCTCTTTCACATGCTCAGGCGTCGATATTCCGAATCCTACGGCGACGGGAAGATCGCTGAACTTGCGAACCCGTTCGACCAGCGACGACGAGGCTTCGGAAAGATTCTGCCGGACACCCGTGACGCCCGTTCGCGATACCGCGTAGACAAACCCGGTGCTGGCCTCAGCAATCATTTTGATTCGAGCGTCCGAGCTCGTAGGCGCAACCAGAAATATCAGATCGACTCCCGATGAAGCCAACTGCTCTCTGATTTCGCCGGCTTCTTCAGGAACTAGATCGGTTATTAAAGCCCCGTCTATTCCGGCCTCTTTGAGCGCTGGACCGATGTTGTCAAAACCCAGGGAAAGCAGCGGATTGAAATAAGTGAAGAGCACGATGGGTATTTTGCTTTCGCGCCTCACCTGTTTGACGAGATTCAAACAGTCATGAAGAGTGACGCCGTTAGCCAACGCGCGTTCGGATGCCCGCTGAATGACCGGACCGTCCGCCATTGGATCGGAGAACGGAACTCCAAGCTCGATTATGTCCGCGCCGTTCTTTTCGAGCTCAAGAATCAATCGGCCGGTCGTCTCCAGATCGGGGTCACCGGCTGTGATGTACGGAATAAAGGCCTTCTTGCCCTTCTCACGCAACGCGAGGAAGGTCCGTTCAATATTGCGCATGCTTAAGTTTCCTATTCCCCGCGATCGAGGAACTCGGCGACCGTATTTACATCCTTGTCGCCTCGGCCCGACAGGTTCATCACGATAATCTGATCGCGGTCGAGAGCCGGAGCTTGCTTCACTACTTCAGCGATCGCGTGCGAGCTTTCCAGCGCCGGAATGATCCCTTCTAGTTTTGCGAGCAACTGGAACGCTTCAAGCGCTTCGTCATCCGTCGCCGAAGTGTATTCCACGCGTCCGATGTCGTGCAGGCGAGCGTGCTCCGGGCCGATCGCGGAGTAATCAAGTCCGGCTGAAACCGAATGCGTGGTCGAAACCTGACCGTGCGCGTCCTGAAGAATATAACTTCGAGTGCCCTGCAACACGCCCGGTCTGCCCCCGTTGAATCGAGCCGCATGGTCCCCGAGCGCCGGTCCCCGGCCTCCCGCCTCGACTCCGACCATTCTAATCTCGGTGTCACCAAGAAACTCATAGAACAATCCGATCGCATTGCTGCCGCCGCCCACGCACGCGACGAGCAGATCCGGAAGGCGGCCCGCTTCGGCGACGATCTGATCGCGAGTCTCGCGTCCGATCACCGCTTGAAAATCTCTTACCATCGCGGGATACGGATGCGGGCCCAGGGCCGAGCCGAGCAAATAGTAGGTATCGCCGACATTGGTGACCCAGTCGCGAAGCGCCTCATTGATCGCGTCTTTGAGCGTCTTGCTTCCGGCGTTCACGCCCGATACTTCCGCGCCGAGCAGCTTCATTCGAAACACATTCAGCGCCTGCCGCCGCATGTCCTCGGTACCCATATAGACGAGACACTGGAGGTTCATCAGGGCGCACACGGTGGCCGTGGCAACACCATGCTGACCGGCGCCGGTCTCGGCGATGATTCTGTTCTTTCCCATTCGCCGCGCCAGCAGTACCTGTCCCAGCGCGTTGTTGATCTTGTGGGCTCCCGTATGACAGAGGTCTTCCCGCTTCAGATAAATCCTGGCTCCGCCGAGGTGCTCTGTCAGCCGGCCGGCGTAGAACAGAGGCGTGGGCCGCCCGACGAAATGTTTCAGCAGATGATTCAACTCGTTCTTGAAGGATTCGTCTTGCTTGGCGGCTTCATAAGCGGCGGCCAATTCTTCGAGCGGCTGCATCAATGTTTCGGGAACAAAGCGCCCGCCGTATTCGCCAAAGTGGCCGCCTGAATCTGGAACTTCATAGAACTGATTCATTGCTGCTTCCTTTCCAGCCGCCTGCATTGTTCAATCCTCCATTAACCGCGCTCAAGTCAGTCGCGTTGTCTAACATGCCTAGACGAGGCCCAGACGAGAGCTAGACGTGAACGCGACTTCGATCGCGCGCAGCCTCGGCCATGAACGCATCCAGCTTTGCGATATCTTTCTTGCCAGGCTCGGACTCTACGCCGCTGCAAACATCGACAGCCATCGGCGCGACCGCTTCAATTGCGCGCCTGACATTTTCGATTGCAATTCCGCCGGCCAGGATGATCGGAGCAAACTGCTTCGCTTCAAGAGCGACCTTCCAGTCGAAGCGCTCACCGGTACCGCCGTATTGTCCCTTGACGCTCGAGTCGAGCAGGATCGCGCTAACGGAATAGCGCACAATCGATGACGGATCGAAGCCGTTGCCGACCCGAATCGCCTTGATGACTTTGACGCCTTCCAGTGCGATACACATTTCCGGCGGTTCATCCCCGTGCAACTGCACCGTGTTTATGCCGGTTTCCGCTATGGTCTCTCTGATGTTATCCAGGGTCTCGTTAACAAACACGCCGACTGTGGTTATGAAAGGCGGCAATTCTCTGATAATAGATTTTGCGTTCGCCGGAGTGATGAACCTGGAGCTTCGCTGCCAAAAATTAAAGCCCAGCGCATCGGCTCCAAGCTCGGCCGCTCGCAGCGCTTCTTGCGGATGACCAATACCACAAATTTTGATACGGACTCGACTCATCTCGATTCACTCGCTTCCGCAAGCAGAGCTCTCAAAGCCTCGCCCGGATCTGGAGCGCGCATCAAATGCTCTCCAATGAGAAACGCGCGAAAACCTGAGAATCTGAGCCTTCGAATATCACTTGCCCGCTCGATACCGCTTTCGGTGACCAGGATCGTATCGGCGGGCGCCAGCGTAGCGAGGCGTTCGGAGGTTTCAAGAGCGACGTCGAACGTTCTGAGGTCGCGATTGTTAACTCCAATGATCGCTGCTCCCGCCTCGACGGCTCGCCTCATCTCGTTATCATCGTGCACCTCTACGAGGGCATCCAGTCCGCGTTCACTAGCAAGCTGGATCAGGCCTCGGAGGAGACTATCGTCCAGAATCGCCGTTATCAACAGGACGGCATCGGCTCCCGCCTGAACCGCTTCAAGAATCTGATACTCATCGAAGATGAAGTCCTTTCGCAAAAGCGGAACCGGTACAGTCCCGCGGATCTTCGTCAAATATTCGAGTGAGCCGTCAAAGAAGTCTTCTTCGGTTAGAACCGAGATAGCGGTCGCGCCTCCATTTGCGTATGACTCGGCGATCGCCGTCGGATCAAAGTTCTCGCGGATCACACCCTTCGACGGAGACCTCCGCTTTATCTCGGCGATCACATTGATCCCATCTCTAGTAAGCGCCTCGGAGAATCTCGTTCGACTGGAATCGCGTGTTGCCGAGGCCAATGTCCCTATCGGATGAATCTCGCGCGCGGCGCGCAATCTACTTGCCTTAGCCTCGACGATGCGGTCGAGAATGCCCCCGCTCGACAAGACTCCGGCTGGCGCTGAGATTGATTGCATTAGAGACTCAAGAAATTGTTGACGAGCTTCTTGCCATGCTCGGTCACTATGGATTCGGGGTGAAACTGGACGCCTTCGAGCAGGAATTCGCGATGCCGCACGCCCATTATCAATCCATCGGGAGCTGTAGCCGATACCTCCAGACAATCCGGCAACGTCTGCTTCTCCACAATCAGCGAGTGATAACGCGTGGCCTTGAACCTGTAGGGCAGCCCCTTAAAAATCGACCGCGAATCATGACAAATCTCGGTGGTCTTGCCGTGCATCAAATACGGCGCGCGAATCACGCTGCCGCCAAAGGCCACTCCGATAGCTTGATGTCCGAGGCATACGCCAAGTATCGGAATCTTCCCGCCGAGCTCGCGAACTATCGGTATGCTGACGCCGGCTGCTTCCGGTATTCCCGGTCCGGGAGAGATCACGATGTGATCGGGCTTGAGAGCTTCGATCTCCTCGATCGTAATTTGATTGTTGCGCCGGACCTCTACGTCCTTGCCCAGCTCTCCGATGTACTGGACGAGATTAAACGTAAAGGAATCGTAGTTGTCTATTACGAGCACCATTTATTGAACGGTTACTTTCTTTATCTCGACGCGCTGCTTCGGCTTGTCGCCCTCGACTTCGGCGCCGGCAATCTTGTCCAACACATCCAGGCCGTCGGCTACCCTGGCAAATGGCACATGCTTTCCGTCCAGAGCGGGGTTGTCCTGTGCCAGGATAAAGAAGAACTGGAGCGTCGAATCATCGACTCGCCTGAGCGAAACGGTTCCGCGAACCTGCTTCGTATCGCTCTTTTCGGCCGCCACAGGCCATATTGAATGCGTGCGCTTGCGATTCGGACTGTCTTGAGGCCACTCCGCCGCATTGCCCGCCTCGAGAAAATATTTCTGAGACACTCGGAAAAACGTCGTCCCGTCATAGAAACCCGATCTCGCGTACCGCAAGAATGAACGAGCCGCGTCGGGAGCAGCGTCCGGCATCAATTGCAGTTTCAGATCGCCGAGCGAAGTTTCAATCACCACGCTCATTATTTTCATTTGCTCGACGGTGGGTGTTTTCTCACGCAGTGAGATCTTTTTTATCTCTATTCGATCATTCGCAATCTTGAGATCATTGACGGGTGTCTCTGAGATCTTCATCGCGATATCCATCCCCTCGAGCACGCGACCGAAGACGGTAAACTTTGAATCAAGACTCGCCTGGGCCGAGCCCGCGTTCAGGACGATAAAGAACTGCGAGCCTGAACTGCCGGGTTTAACATCGGTCGATCCGGCCTTCTCGGCTTGCAGCACCGCGGAAACCGCGCCAGGAATGTGCTTGTTCTTATTGATCTCATCTGGAATCCCGGCATTCAGTCCGCCGGTTCCAATCTGCGCGCGTCCTTTTGCAGGCTGTGTCTTTGCGAGGGGATCGCCGCCCTGAATGAGGCCGTATTTCACCAGCCTGAAGAACGTCGTTCCGTCATACGCCCCTGCCTTTATCTGATTGACGAAATACTCGACATGGCGCGGCGCATCTTTCGGAAACAACTCGATAACAATCGTTCCGAGACTCGTCTCAATGACCGCTTCGCTATTCTCTAAGTTTTCTACCGGGGATCGATGAGGCAATTCTCCGGCGGCTCCGCGCATTCCGCCCGAGGCCATGCAGAGACCGATCGCGAGGACGCAACCGGAAAGTCTGAGATTCTTTCTGCTCATCGGGACGTTCTCCCGCAACAGTCTAGACTGCGCCTTCGGCCATCTCGATCGCCTGAAGCATAGCTCTGGCCTTGTTCACGGTTTCGATGTACTCGGCTTCGGGAACCGAGTCCGCGACGATGCCGGCTCCCGCCTGAATATACGCGCGCCCATCTTTCACGACAATAGTTCGAATGGCTATGCACGAATCGAGATTTCCGGAATAGTCCATATAAAGAGCCGCGCCCGCGTAGACGCCGCGCCGAGTCGACTCGAGCTCGTCGATGATTTCCATAGCCCGTATCTTCGGAGCGCCGCTGACTGTTCCGGCCGGGAAACAGGCTGCCAGAGCATCGAATCGATCGAAGCCGCGTCGCAGTCGAGCCTTTATGGCCGACACAAGATGCATCACGTGCGAGTAGCGCTCTATGACCATCAGTTCGTTGACCTCGACCGAGCCATAGTCCGCCACGCGGCCCAGGTCGTTGCGGCCCAGGTCCACGAGCATTATGTGCTCGGCGGTCTCTTTCTCATCCGCAAGCATTTCCTGCCCGAGCAGCGCATCTTCGGTCTCCGTAGCGCCGCGCGGCCGAGTTCCGGCGATGGGGCGATACTCCAGCCGCCTGCCGGTCGCCTTCACCAGCATCTCGGGAGACGCGCCGATAATCGAGCTGTCGTCGAGCTTGAGGTGGAACATGTAGGGCGATGGATTGACGACCCGCAACGCCCTGTACACTTCGAACGGATGCGCTTTTAGCGACGTATCGAACCTCTGAGAGAGAACTACCTGAAAAATGTCGCCGGCAGCTATATATTCCTTCGCGGCGACGACGGCCTTCTCGTATTCCTCCTTCGTCATGTTCGACCGCAGGGGTGAACCGGCTCGCTCCGAAGGCGTCGCTAGCGGAGGAGTTGGATCCTCCAGCCGCGCTTCCATCGCTTCAATATCGTCAATCGCCTGCTTGTACTCATACTCCAGACCCGACGTTCTGCCTCCGGTAAACACGTTGGCTATCAGGTGAACCTGGTGTCGAACGTGATCAAATGCAAGGAGGCGCGAGAAGAACATCATTACCGCATCGTCCATCCCGACAGTGTCGGGATTTTTGTCCGGGACCTTTTCGAACCAGCGAACGGCGTCGTATCCGAGATAGCCGACCGCGCCGCCGATAAAAGGCGCCATTTCCGGGAGCCGAACCGGAACGTGCTTGCCCATGAGATGCCGCATCATTTCGAGCAAGGGTTGATCGACTACCTCTTCACCGCTCTTTGTTTTGAGTATGACTTTTCCGCCGCGCGCTCGAAGGACAAGATGTGGGTCGTAACCGAGGAAGGAGTAGCGGGCTACCTTTTCGCCTCCTTCGACCGACTCGAGCAAAAAAGAGTAGGGACTGGCGTGTTCGATCCTCAGGTAAGCGGCGACCGGAGTAAGCAGATCCGCCATCACTCGCTTTATTACGGGGATGACCGTCCCTTCCGCGGCAAGCTTCTCAAACTCGGAATAGCTTCGAGGCGTTAATGAGTTAATCATTTCAGAGTTTTGCTTCGCGCTTTATCCTTTGAAGCGCCTCTTGCCGCGGCGGATCTCCGGACTCTCAACTCCGCCGTGATCTCGTCGAGAGTGAGTCCGCGTTCAACCAGAAGGACGAGCAGATGATAAAGAAGATCAGCGGTTTCCGAAGCAATGCGGTCTGGTGAGTGGTTCTTGGCCGCGATAATAACTTCGCCTGATTCCTCCGCTACTTTTTTGAGGATTTTATCGAGGCCGCTTTCGAAGAGATAGGTAGTGTAAGAACCCTCCGGCAGGTTCTCTTTACGCTCCGAGATTACGCTGTAAAGCTCCTCGAGCACATTGCCAAGCTCGCCATAAGCCGCGCCCGCCGATCGTCCCGAGGAGACCGCCCTCTTTCCCGCAACATCCGTCATAGAAGCCCTTCCCTTACATCAGTGCGCAAAACAGCGAGTAATGCTAGCACTCGCTAATCGTCCTTACAAACGGCGGTATCCGGTATCAGCGGCAAAAGATTTAAGCGCCCTCTCACTCATACTCACACTGCGCGGTGACAATCTTCTTCCAATTCAAGAAAAAGCCGTCAAAAAAAGAGCCTTCCGGGGCGAGTCGCGGATTCCGAGACCCGCCCGGTATGGCCGCTTCTTAACCGAGTCGATTTCTGTATATCTTGATTATCTTCGCAGGACTGTTTTGGCTAGGTACCCATCCCTTGTAACAGACTCACCAGATCCTCGGCGTGCTCTTCTTCAACGGCGAGAATGCCTTCGAGCATGCGCCGCGTTGTAGGATCGTCGTTATGTAGATAAACGATCATCTCACGATAGCTGTCGATTGCGATCCTTTCAGCTATCAGATCTTCCTTGATCATATCGATAAGCGAGTCGCCTTCGACATACTCGGCATGGCTTCGGGATGAGAGTCCTTCAGGAGAAAAGTTCGGCTCGCCTCCGAGCTGAACGATTCGTTGAGCGATCTGATCGGCGTGACCCTGTTCTTCGTTGGCGTGTTGCAGGAATTCATCCGCGACACTCTGAGCGTTTATCCCTGAGGCCATGAAATAGTGCCGTTTGTAGCGCAGAACGCAGATTATTTCGGTTGCAAGCGCCTCGTTCAGAATTTTGAGGACGGTAGCGCGGTCGGCGGCATAGCCTTCGGTGACCGCTCCGTGTTCAATGTGTTTCCTCGCTCTTTCACGAAGCGTCTGTATGTCGGACAAGAATGGTTTGCTTGACATGTTACGGACCTACCTCCGGATAGTTTTTATTGCAGCGCGTTTATTCAAATCCTACGGCATCCGTTCAATGGTAACTCGGCAGGCTTGAAGAGGTCGAGCAATTGCAGGCCTCAAGGTCCAAACCAGGAGCTGCAAAGCGCCGAGATACTAACCGTTGAATGCCGGTATTCCGGTTATGTGATTCCCGATTATCAGCATGTGCATTTCGTTGGTGCCTTCGTAGGTGTATACCGATTCGAGATTGCACATATGACGCATTATCGGATACTCGGCCATGATGCCGTTCGCGCCCAGCACGCTTCGAGCAGTGCGCGCGCATTCAAGGGCCATCTTCACATTGTTCATCTTCGCCATCGAGACGTGAACAGGATCGTAGTCGCCTTCATCCTTCATGCGGCCCACCCTCATGCATATCAATTGAGCCTTGCTTATCTCGGTAAGCATTCCGGCGAGTTTTTCCTGGGTCAGTTGGAACGATGCGATCGGTTTTCCGAATTGAATTCTCTCCTTGGCGTAATCGACGGCGGTCTTGTAGCAGGACATCGCCGCCCCCAGAGCTCCCCACGCAATACCGTAGCGCGCCTGCGTAAGGCACATCAGCGGGCTCTTGATACCGCCGCTCTCCGGCAGGACATTCTCTTCGGGTATGAGACAGTCCTGGAAGAAGAGCTCCGACGTGATCGAAGCTCGCAGGCTCATCTTGTGCTTGACCTCCCGTGCGATGAACCCCTTGGTTCCCTTCTCTACTAAAAAACCCCTGATCCTCTCGCCGTCCGCCTTTGCCCACACGATCGCGATATCCGCGACGCTGCCGCTGGTTATCCAGGCCTTCGATCCATTCAGCAGCCATCCGTCTTTGACTCTATCCGCTCGCGTGCTCATTCCAGCGGGGTTCGAGCCGAAGCTCGGCTCCGTGAGTCCGAAGCATCCGAGCGCTTTTCCCGCCGCCATCGGAGGAAGCCACTTCTTACGTTGTTCTTCGCTGCCGAATTTATATATCGGATACATGCACAGCGCGCCTTGCACGGAAGCGAAGCTGCGGATCCCGGAATCGCCCGCCTCCAGCTCCTGCATCACGAGTCCATAGCCGACGTTGTTCATTCCGGCGCAGCCGTATTTCTCGGGAAGATTAGCGCCCAGCACGCCAAGCTCCGCCAGCTTTGGTATCAGCTCGGTTGGAAACCTTCCCGCCTCGTAACACTCCGCGATTATGGGATTGATTTCCTTTTCGACGAAGGATCGAACCGATTGTCTTACCAGCCTCTCTTCGTCTGAAAGCAATGAATCCAGCTTAAAGAAGTCGACGTCAGCCGTGCTGCTGTTAGCCATTATTCACCTCGTGTGCTCTACAGTTCGTGGAGCGACTCACGCTCGGCAGCTTCAAAACCATGCCGAGTCGATTCGCTCAAATAGACTCAATCGTCACAAGCTCTTCAGCCGCCGTTCAGCGTCTGAATTATCTGAGCGATGATTGCGACCCCGATCTCTTGCGGAGACCGGGCGCCGATAGACAATCCAATTGGCGCGTGCACCCGCTCCAGCAACGAGCGGTCGATTCCCGCTCCGGTCAACCTATCGAATACGCCTATCACGCGTCTCCTGCTGCCGATCATTCCGATGTAAGCCGCGGGCGACGGAGCCGCCAGCCTTAGGCAGACCTCGTCGTACTGGTGACCTCGAGTAACAATCACAATCGCCGTACTGCCGGAGATGTTCACGTGTTCGAGCGCCTGCTCGAACGGAGCCACGACGATTTTGATCCGTTCATCCGGCAGCTTGTCCCGCCGCGCGAAGAATTCCCGATCGTCGAACACTGTTACATCATAGCCGAGCATAGCCCCAAGCATCGCGACGGCGCGGCCCACGTGTCCCGCGCCGTATACGATAATCGAGGGTTTCGGCCGTATCAGCTCGAGGGCGGCTTTTCTCAAGCTGCCATCCGTCCACGTTATCTCCGCGATAATCGTGGGACGACGCCGCTCGGTCATTTCATGCGCGAGATCAAGAAGCTGTTTGAACGTGGGGGACTCGACGCACTGAGATTGAGCGCTCGCATCCAACGGGAGGACGAGCTTATCAAGTTTTCCGGAGCCGTCGAAGGCGCTCGCGATAAGCACGCGCTCGTTCGACCTGGAATACTCGACTATCTCACTGAGCAGTTCGGCGGAGCCCACGCAGCCTCCAAAGCTTAACGAGCCGGCTTATCAAAAAAGAAGGCCGAGTTCACTAATCGCGCGCCCTTTTCATCGCAGACCGCGTAACGCGCGCCCGCATAGCGGTCAATTCGCCAGGCGCTGCTCCACAGCGAGGCGCTTCCGTGCTCGCCCTTCTTGTTCAGCGCGTAAAAGATCATATTGAACTTCATCAACTTTTCTTCGTTGCCGCCGTAGTTCGCCGCCACTCGCTTGCAGGCTTCAAGGCATGCATCGGTCGGCGACGCCCCTCGTCTCATCATCTCGACGATCGTATGGCCGCCGGCGATTCTTATGTTCTCCTCGCCGCGCCCTGTCGAACCCGAGCCTCCAACCGAGTTGTCGACAAAGAGCCCCGAGCCGATAAGCGGCGAGTCTCCGACGCGGCCGGCTAGCTTCCAGGCGAGTCCGCTCGTGGTCGTGGAGCCGGAGAGGTCGCCTCGCTCGTTAATCGCCAGACAGTTGAGCGTACCAGTCGGCCGATGTCGCAGGACTCCGACGACCCAATCGCTCAGGTCGCCGCGCTTCATTTCTTCGAGCATCCCCCGAACTTTTTTCTCCTCTTCTTTTTCCTTATCGGGAGTGGAGAGGCCCGGACCCCAGCTATCCTTGTCGCTCATCGTTTCTTTCCAGGCGAGCCAAGCCATTCGGGATTTCTCGGTTAGAAGATTCTCACGCTTGAACCCATGAGCCAACGCGAACCGCAGCGCGCCCTCGCCTACCAACATCACGTGGTCGGTTCGCTTCATAACCTGATAGGCCACGGCCGCGGGGTTCTTAACGTCGCGTAATCCTCCAACGGCTCCGCAGCGAGCGCTGGGTCCGTGCATCACCGAAGCATCGAGCTCGACAACGCCGTCCTCATTGGGCAACCCACCGTACCCGACACTGTTGTCTTCAGGATCATCCTCCACAATCGCAACGCCGGAGACGATCGCCTCAAGTGTATCCATTCCGGCCTTGATCTTGTTATAAGCGCTCTCGACCGCTCGAAGCCCGTTAGCGCTCGAGATCACAACCGGAACCGGGTCCGCCGCGCGGACCGACTTAAGCCCGACGATTGCGGGCGCGGCAAGCCCCGCGACCGCGCTTCCCTTAACAAACTGACGCCTTGATATTCCTGACACTCTCCACCTCCCAGCGTTCTTCCGATGAGAGCTTGCCCAAGTTTAGTAAGCTGCTCGCTTCCATCACATCGTTCCAGGCGCGCACGGTATCACCACAATTAGTGCGCGCGGTTCCTGCCCATTGAAACGTACTTGAATCCAAAACTCCTGACCGTATGCGGCTCGTAGACGTTGCGCAAGTCGACGATATTCGGACTGCGTATCTCGTTCCGCAGCCGTTGTAGATCGAGGCCGCGGAATTGGTTCCACTCAGTGATCAACACCAGCGCGTCGGCTCCTCGGCCCGCCGCATATTCATCTTCGCAATATTGCACCTCGGGCAGCACCGCTTTTGCGGCTTCCATCGAAGCGGGATCGTACGCTTTGACTCGTGCTCCAGCGGCAATCAGCTTCTCAATGATCTTGATCGCGGGCGATTCGCGTATGTCGTCGGTTTCCGGCTTGAATGAAAGTCCAAGGACGGCGATCGTTTTTGCATTTAGATCGGGAACCAACTCCCTGATTCGATCAAGCGAGAGCTCTCGCTGCTGTTCGTTGACATCGATCACCGCGTTTGCGATTTTCAACTCATAGCCGGCGTCTTTCGCAAGCGCAACCAGGGCGCGTGCGTCTTTTGGAAAGCAACTGCCTCCGAAGCCGGGGCCCGGGTGCAGGAACTTGGGCCCTATGCGCTTGTCCATCCCCATGCCTTTCGCAACGTCCTTCACATCGGCTCCGAGCAGGTCGCATAGATTAGCGATTTCGTTGACGAACGATACTTTCGTGGCAAGAAACGCATTGGAAGCGTATTTGATCAACTCGGCCGACTCCGGCGTGGTTATGACAAAGGGGGTTTCTATCAGGTACAAGGGTCTGTACAGATCCTTCAAGATAGCGATTGCTTCCTCATCTCGGCATCCGATGACGACCCGGTCGGGCCGAAGAAAATCGTTAATGGCCGCGCCTTCGCGCAGGAATTCGGGATTGGCGGCGACCGAGAATCGAACGCCGGAGGTCTTGTTCTCGTCTATTATCGACTTTATGCGCCCAGCCGCGCCGACCGGAACCGTGCTCTTTGTAACGATAACCTTGTAGCCGTTCAACGCGAACGCGATCCGCCGGGCCACTTCTTCGATCTGGCTCATATCGGCAAAGCCGTCGCCGCGATCCGGCGTTCCGACCGCTAGAAGTACAACCAGCGATTTCTCGATCGCTTCGGCGAGATTGGTGCTGAAGGCAAGCCGGCCTTCCTTAAGGTTCTTCTGTACGATCGCATCCAGTCCGGGCTCGTAGATCGGCACCCTTCCCTTTATCAGTGAATCGATTTTTGCGGCGTCCTTGTCGACACAGGTGACCGTGTTGCCGAACTCGGCAAAGCAAGCGCCGGTGACCAATCCGACGTATCCGGTGCCGATTACCGCGATTTGCATTTACTCCTCCCGGCCGGTCGCTATTTCACTGAAGTACTGAATGGTCTTGGCAAGTCCCTCTTCAAGAGGAACAATAGGGCGCCACTCCAACAGCTTATTAGCGCGCGCGATGTCAGGCTGACGGACTTGCGGATCGTCGATCGGAAGGGGCTTAAATTCTACAGGGCTCTTGCTGTTGGTCTGTCGCTTCACCTCGTGAGCGAGTTGGACAACAGTGAATTCCACCGGATTTCCAATGTTCACCGGAGAATGAACGTCCAGGTCGCTCGCCTGTTCTTTGTGGCAATGATCTTCCAGGTAGAGCAGCCTTACTATTCCATCAATCAGATCGCTCACATAACAAAAAGACCTTGTTTGCGTGCCCTCGCCGTAGACGGTCAGCGGTTCTCCGGCGAGCGCCTGCACGATGAAATTGGAGACGACTCGTCCGTCGCGGGGCCGCATTCTCCCGCCATATGTATTGAAAATCCTCGCGATTCTTGTATCGACTCCGTGATAGCGGTGATAGGCCATGGTCATCGCTTCGGCGAATCGCTTGGCTTCATCATAGACTCCGCGAGGGCCGACGGGGTTCACGTGCCCCCAGTAGTCTTCCCGCTGCGGATGCACCTGCGGATCGCCATAAGTTTCCGAGGTTGACGCGAGCAGGAACCGTGCTCCTTTTTCGCGGGCCAGCCCAAGCGCCTTGTGAGTGCCGAGGCTCCCTACTTTCAGGGTTTGAATTGGAAGCTGAAGATAGTCGATCGGGCTTGCTGGAGATGCGAAATGGACAACGGCGTCAAGGCGGCCCGCTACATACAAATATTCGGTTACGTCCTGTTTAACGAACTTGAACGTCTCGGTTCCAAGATGATGGGCAATGTTGTCGATTCTGCCGGTCAGCAAATTGTCGAATACGATTACCTCGTGTCCATCGGCAATCAGCCGATCGACAAGATGCGAACCCAAAAACCCGGCGCCGCCTGTTATCAAAGTTTTCATATGTCAGTCTATCCGATAGATGGTATCAGGGTCCTTCTCGTGCCTTATCTCATCGATTTCTTCCGCGCGCGCCCGACCGCGATAGAGTTTGTTTGCACAGTTGATCACCCATCCGTCTACCGTGCCTATGTTCTTGTAGGCATGCACAACCCTCGGAGGGATCAACACCACTGAGGGATTTCTTTCGCCTACTTTCAGCATCATTCTTCGGCGATGTGTTTTGCTATCGGGCCGGTTGTCCCACAGATAAAGAGTAAAGTCGGAAGGACCAAGAAACCCGAACAGATCAGTCTGGGCTACATGTTCGTGCGGGCCCCGCGTGACTCCGGGCCGGGTGGACGAAATGTAAGCCATGACCGGCACATCTTCTTCGGCGATCTCATCCGCTCTGTAAATCTCCGCGAGCCAGCCGCGGTCGTCGCTATGATGATGAAGGCTCCGCACGGAAACGCCTGCGATCTCTCCGTCTTCAAAGTGTTCTTCTATATTTCCGCTCCGAGTCAAATCAATCCTCCATCACCGATTGTCGCGCATTGTCGTTGATCGTTTCCGTCGTGCTCGGATTATGAGACAGCGTCATCTTCAACGCGCGTTAGCCGTAGAATGAGTCAATCGTGTGCACGACGTATTCCTGGTCTTCAGCGCTCAGTTCCGGATAGACCGGAATCGCCAGCGCTTCCTGAGTCGCCCGCTCCGACGCCGGGAAGTCGCCTTGCTTATAGCCAAGCGACTTAAAACAGTGCTGAAGGTGCAGAGACATCGGGTAGTAGACTTCGCTGCCGATGCCCTTCTCTTTCAAATAACCCTGAAGCCGGTCTCGCTCTTCGGCTCGAATTACGAATTGATTATAGACGTGAAAACAACCCGCGCTCTCGGAAGGAAGCTTCACCTTTCCGTTTTCCAGCAGACCCGTTTGCGCGAACAGCGAGCGATACCGAGCTGCGTTTTCGCGCCGCGCCCCCGCCCAGTCATCCAGATGACGCAGCTTCACTCGCAAAATCGCGGCTTGGAGCGAGTCCAGGCGGCTATTCATTCCGACAAATTCATGAAAGTACTTCTTCTTCGCTCCGTGTCCTCGGAGCACCTTGAGCTTCTCGGCGAACTCAGCGTCGTCGGTCGTCAACATTCCGCCGTCGCCCGCGCCGCCTAGGTTCTTCGAGGGATAGAAACTGAAACAGGCCGCCAGGCCGAGTCCTCCCGCTGGTCTGCCGAAGTACGTTGCTCCGATGGCCTGCGCGGCATCCTCGATGATCGGAACCGAGCGCTCGGAGGCCAGCGCCTTTATCTGATCCATTGCAGCGCACTCGCCAAAGAGGTGAACCGGCAAAATGGCCTTGGTCCGATTGGTTAATGCCTTCTCGATAAGCGATGGATCGATGTTGTAAGACAGCTCGTCGATATCCAAGAAGACGGGACGCGCTCCAAGCCGAACTATCGAACCCGCGGTTGCGAAAAAAGTAAACGGCGAAGTGATTACTTCATCGCCCGGCCCCACTTCGAGCGCCATTAGCGCCAGGAGGATCGCGTCCGATCCCGACGCGCAGCCGACGGCATGAGCCGTTCCACAGTAGCCGGCTATCTCGGATTCTAGTGCTCGCACTTCGGGTCCGAGAATGAATTGCTGGCTTTCGAGCACGGATAGCGCGGCCGCGTTGATTTCGTCGCTTATTGTCCGATACTGCGCATTGAGATCCAGAAGCGGAACCCTTCTGACGGTCTGTTCGATCATTTTGTTCCCCAGGGCCAGGTAAGTCGCGGGGGCATCGATCACGCTACTCGATTAGGGCAGACAATATTATATGGAAACCCTCTTATCGTCAAAAACTTTGGAGTCCAACGGCGAACCCGCGCTTAGTCTTTTAACACCTTCGCGTCTCGCGCCCATAACACTTTTGGTTAGGTGTCCGCTGACAAAATATGTAAATCAAGAAGAGATCCGACCTTACTAATCGAGTCCGGCCATTCATATTCAATAATTTAGTCTATCGACTACGCCGTCGGCCTCGCGGCATCGAGCTTGCACTAGACCAGACCGAGCTTCGGAGAAACAAGAGAGACCGGATGATCTGGGTACTGGGGGCTACGTTGATCATCCCGGTCTCTCTTAATTTTAAACCGCTGCATTTTTGACATTCCACATCCTCAGCAACAAAACCACCCGATCAAGCCATCTCTACTACCTTCCAAACTTCCTGATCTGATCTTTCGAAACGCCCATTCTCAATCTTCCCATCTCCGAAGCCAATACTTAGCTACTTCGCTAATTTTATTCTTGACTTATTGCTAGCCATTCAGCTAAACATCTCGGCGCAATTCAAATTAAGATTGGAGAATAAGCAAAATGTCGAAGCCGATGAGTGTGTTGTGCATATATCGCATCAAGCCGGGTAAAGAGGGAGAGTTTCTCGAGATCCTGCGCCGTCACTGGCCCACCCTGGATCGCGCCGGTCTGGTCTCTGAAACCCCGGCCCGAATATTCAGCGGTTCCACCAAGGATGGCAAGCAGTCGTTCATTGAAATCTTCGAGTGGAAGGACGAAGAGACGCCCAACATCGCGCACCAAACGCCCGAAGTTATGGCGATCTGGGAACCGATGGGCGCGCTCACCGAAGGCATGGAGTTCATACACCTTGAGCCGGTGACTGCTTAGATTGGACACGTTTGACGCAAAAGAACGCCTCGATGAGGTCGACAAGGTATTTGCCGCGCTCGCACACTCATCGAGGCGTCACATATTGCTGGTCGTCATGCTGCGCGGCGGAAAGATGACCGCGGGCGAGATCGCGGGGCGCTTCGGCTGTTCCTGGCCTACGACAAGCAGACATCTTCGCGTGCTCGAGAAGGCGGGCCTTATAACCTTCAAGAAGGAAGGCCGGACTCGCGTGTATATGATCGACAACAAAAAGCTCGATCGAGTACGGGAATGGCTCGGATGGTTCAAACCTGTCGAGTGAGCAATCTTCGCAGTCGCTCGCCGCATCATCGCAATGCTATGATCGCCGAATGTTAAGCAACGCCGCCCCTTTTTTCATTGGCCGCTTCATCGCTGCGCTAGTCATAGCGTTCGGTATATCCGGGAATGCGTTGGGCGTACCGTGGCGCGGGGTTGTTCCGCTTCATTCAACCAAAGCTCAGGCTCGAGCAAAGCTCGGCAAACCAACATACGAAACAAGCGATCGGATGGAATTCACCACGCGCGACGGCAAAGTCGTGATCTTCTTTTATACGACCGAAGATACTCAGAACCTGAAACTGGCGCCCTCTCTGGCGGGAAAAGTTCTCACAATTTATGTTTATCCGAAGAGACCTCGATCTTACGATCCAGCTCAACTAAAAAAGAGAACCCGCACTGTCGGCCGAGGCGTTACGTCGGAAGGCGAGACGATGGTGAGTTATGACGACGGAGAGCGGGGCATCAGCTATCATTTCAAAAAGGAAGAAAACAAGGTGTGGCGCATCGTCTACTACGCGCCGCGAGCCGAGTTCGCCAGGTTCAAGCTTGAAGAGCCTGCAAAGTAAACGATCTCATTACCGGCCCAGTCCTTCGCCTTCATCCTTCTCCGATCTAGCTTTTGAGCGCCTGGATTCGAGGTATGCGTCGATCCAGTGATATTGCCTGACGTATTTGTTTGTTTCGTAGCGAAAAATCGGCTGCGTGTATGTCCGATTGACGTAGACCGTGCGCGTCCGGCCTTTCTGAGCGCGGACGCTGACCGGAACCTTCCTGGTCACGCTCATCATCGGCTGGCTTTCCGCATTGGGGTCTTCCATCCACTCCGCGCCATCGTGATTTAGAACCGAGAGCACGCGGCCCACGCCTCCGTTGTAAGCGGCAGCCAGATAGGGACCGATCCTCTCGCGCGGGATGTCGCTTACGTTCCTGATCGTTTCCCAATCCGAATCGCATAACAACATCTGAGCCGTTATCGCGTTGGTCGTATCTTTCATGCCGCGCGCGAAGTCGGGTATCAGCTCAGCCGCGGGATAAAACCTTGCGATTCTCGCGTAGACCGAGGGCATCATCTGGACCAGTCCTCTGGCGCCCGCGGGGCTGATCGAATACGCATATGAGTGCTCTCGATTTGTTCCGATTATCGTAAGAACTCGCTCGACCAAACCTGCCGTGTTCTGAGCGCTCTTGAACTCGCCTGGATCGATGTGCTCGTTGATGAGCAGTTCGCTTACGAGATCTCTGGGAATAACTTCCGAGACTTTCTTGCCCGGTATCGCTCGCGAATAGACCTGTCTTTCCTTTAGTCGGGAATATGCTTTAGCGACGAGATCCGCCTGAACTTCGAAGCCCTTTTTAACTACTTCCTCGGTCTTTATCTCCGCCGAATATGGCGTATAGACGGCTTCAATAACGGATGGGCCTGGCCCAAAGCGATACCCCTCGTTCGATACGGGATATTTTACGGCCAGAATCCGGCCGCCCGCGGGCCTATCGCAGGCAAAATCGGTATTGATGCCGTTGCTGTTTCTCTGATAGATCGCAAACCCGTCGGTCGAGATCTCAAAGCCGTTGTCTCGTTTAATGCCGCGAGCCACGTGCAGCTTCCCTTCCCTGTCCATTACGGCGAGGGCCATCTCGCGGCCGACGATACCCATCACCGGAATTTCTTTGTAGCTTCGCCGCGACACTTTGACTCTCTTAGCGCCTACGACGCCTTCAACCATCTTAACGCTTTCGTCTTTGAGCTTGTGTCTGGCTTCGTCAATCTTCGAGAGAAGGTTAATGGCCTCGCTCTTCTGGCCATGACTGACGATCTGAAATCCGGTGAAGGTGAGGAATAACGCGAAAAGAACCGCCGACCTTTTCATTCCACTGCCCCGCTTGTGATTTTACTTCCTGCTAAAAATGTTCTTGGATCATAGCAGGACGCGGGTTGCGGACCAACACTTTTTTACACCTACACTTTTATACCTGATTGGGAATGGGTGCACTCAATCGTTGAAAGCTGTCCGCTGATCGCTGCTCGACTACCGCCGAAGGCTGATCGCCATCCTTGCTTACACATGTCTCTCAATGTACCTTCTTCGTGCCCGGCCCAATCCCCGGACCAATCCAATGTAGGAGCGCAGCCCCTTTGCAGACTGTCAGCCTGACAAAAATACTCTCGGATCTGGCCAGGGGTGATCTGACGGATTTTCGCGGCGAATTGGCGGAGCTGGTTATCCGAATCGCCGTGGCTTTATCGATCTTCGTCGGGAGCCTCCTGATCGCCAAGTACATGCGAAGCGGCCTGGGCCGAATCCTGGATCGCGGCCGCGTATCCAAAGACCCTCTCCTGCGTAATTTCTTTCTTCGAGCGACCTCAATCACAATTTCCGTACTGGGCTTTTTGATAGCCCTTACGCATGTGGGATTCGACGTCACTACTTTCGTGGCCGGACTGGGCGTGACGGGTCTGATACTCGGCTTCGGGTTCAAGGACGTGCTCTCCAACTTTGCCGCCGGGCTTCTCCTGCTTGTTTACAGGCCCTTTCGAGCCGGTGAGGTAATCGAAGTCGAGGGAACTCAGGGAACCGTAACGGAGCTGACCATCGTCAACATCAATATGACAACCACCGACGGCGTCTGCGTAATCATGCCCAATTCAAAGGTGTGGGGCGCGAAGATCATCAATTATTCACTGAGTCAGCGGCGCCGCGCTGAGTTTACATTCAAGGTAAAGAGAGAGCAGCTCAAGCTCGCGATGGGTGTTATCGAATCGGTACTGGAAAAGGACGAACGGATTCTGAAGACTCCTCAGCCGATCACGCGAGTGACCGGAGTGGGCGACGGCGCGGCAACGTTCAGTGTTCTCGTCTGGACAAAACCCGAAGACTACCAGGCGGTAGTCGGCGACGAATACGCTCAGCTCCTGGCGGCGTTCAACTCACATCAACTTGATATCCTGTGAGACGCACGCGCTCGGATTCTGACTGGCCGCATCGCGGCCTCCGCCCGAGAATTCCATACGAAAGAGAGGCTGCTGCAATGCGGCCCGGCGTTAGCGAGATGGGTTCAGCCGAGAATATCATCCGTGTTCAGTATCAGGGGCCGGATGCTCTCCGATGAGACAGCCTCCCCGCGCCGCGCCATTCTGATACTCTGATATGCTCCATTCACGGGCTCCGAGTGGGACTCAACTCGATCTTCGGGCAGATTCACTAGCCATACCTCAGGAATGCCTGCTCTCGCATACAACGGAAGCTTTACTCTCCGATCGAGATTCACGGAGGCGTCCGCTACCTCTATGATCAGAAGTACGTCGGCGGGCGTGGGCAGTGATTGAGCGTAGAAATCTTCTCGAGGTTTTAACAGCGCTATATCGGGTTCCGGTTCGGAATAATTGTCGAGACGAAAGGGATTCTGAACGCTGACGATTACCTGCTCGCCGATCTTGCGATTCAGCGTCGCATTGAGTCGGTTTACACATGCCACATGGCGGCTCCCTATGGGGCTCATCTTTATGATCTCACCATCGATAAGCTCAACATGATCGTCTTCCGAGAGAATACCGGCCTCCAACATGCGCTGATATTCATCGACGTTAAAGATCCGATGTTCCAGTTGGACCGACATAGTCACTCACCTTCGCGATAATCGTTCACCTACAGGATAGCCCGTCGAAGGCGTTCCGCATATACGAAATTTACGGGTCGACGCAGCCCTGGCGGCCCACATCCGATCAGGAAACATCAGGGAAGATTGGGTCGAATGTCTCGATCGATTCGTGTCCCCCGCTTTCGATCTTTCTTCCCGGCCTAACGCACAGCAGAGTATTCAGCCCGGCTTGTTGAGCGGCATCAAGCTCCGCAACTACATCGGAGACGAATAGAATGTCCGAAGGCGAATCATCGATCTCGGCGGCAATACCTTTGTAGCTGTCCGCGTTGACCTTTGGGCCGACGTTCGTGTCGAAATAGTAACTAAGCAGAGGCGTCAGATCGCCGGCTGTGGTGTGCGAGAAAAGGAGTCGCTGGGCAAGGACGCTTCCGGACGAGAAGATGCCTGCCTTTCTTCCCTGTTTGCGCCATCGCTCTAACGCCCGCGGAACGTCGTCATAAATCCGGCCATGCAATTGGCCGCTTTCGTAACCAGCGCGCCAGATCTTTCCCTGCAGCGATTTCAGAGGCGTGGCTTTGCGATCGAGCGAGATCAGCCATCGCACATAAGCTCCGAGCGATTGCGGGTCGCCGCGGATTTCAGGCGGATCGAGACCCTTGTCGGCATCGCCTTCGCGCTCGGCTCGCAGGCCGGCAATGTCGCTCTGAACAGATTGATCGTCCCAACGCTCTCTTAAAAACTGCTCCGCCTGAGCGCTTGCGAACGGAAACAGCACATCGTAGACAAATTCGACGGGTGTCGTAGTCCCTTCGATGTCCAACAGGATCGCGCGAACGGCTCGATCGCTCATGCTAGATCGCGGTTCCCAACGGAATATATTCGTGGCCGAGGCAAACGGGCTCGTAAGCCTTTTCCGTCAGGCTCTCGGTATAACGAGGCGTCCAGCCGGACTGGTCCTTGAACAGCCTGATCGCACGAATACGCCGATCGGAGCAAAGATCGAACCAGTGCAGAGTGTCTTTCGGCACCCTGATCAGGTCTCCGGACTCAACCTCGATGGCGACCACCGGAAGATCGGGCGGGTGAATATGAAATACGCCGCGTCCTTCGATTATGAATCGAACCTCGTCGTCGTCGTGCCAGTGTTCCTTGCTGAACTTCGCCAGCATCTCATTCAGTCCGGGAGTTGACTGAGTGACGTCGATGACATCAGCCGTGACGTAGCCTTCGCGTGATTTAAGCTCGTCGATTTGGCGTGAATAGGCTTCTAGAATCGCCTCGCTCGATGCACCCTGAGACACGGGCTCGGAGGCTTCCCAACGCTCGTATTCGATTCCGATGCCGTCCAGGTAAGATGCGATTTCGGTTGTTGATTCGATTGTTCTGTCTTCGGCTGGAACTCTGACTCTTGCCATTTAGATCCTCCTCACATCGTATTTAGCGTCGAGCGTCTCCCCGCGACTTCCAAAAGAAATTCAAGAATTTCAATGTGGCGGCGAGCCTCAGCCAAATCGCGGCCCCAGGTATAGAGCCCGTGCCTTCTCAAGAGGAACGCGTGCGCTCCGTCGTATTTTTTGAGACAGGCTTTCACCTTTTCGGCCAGCACGGTCATATCCTGATGATTATCCAGAATGGGCAGCTTCTCCCGGTGTTCGTGGGTTCGGATTCCGTCCAGACCCTTCAACATCTCGTAGCCCTCGATCTCGATATAGTCGCTTCGGGCATCAGCGGCTATCGTGCTCCAGATCGAATGCGTGTGCAGCACTGCTCCGGCTCCTCGCGCCTGAGCCACCGCGAGATGAAGCAGCGTTTCATCCGAGGGTTTTCCAGAGCCTTTTAGTACCTTGCATTCTTCATCAATCAGAAGAATCTGTTCGCTGGTTAAGGCGCCTTTATCGGCGCCTGATTGTGAGATCGCAAGCACGAGCGGCGAGCGGCTGATCACCGCGCTGAAGTTACCGCTCGTTCCCATTACCCAGCCGCGAGCATAGAATCCCCTTCCAACCTCTACAAGGCTCTCGGCTATCTCGGAAGATGCAAGCGTTTGATCCATGCACCGGCTATTCTCCCTCTCGAAACTTATGTTGGCAACCGACATCAGAGGACTATGTGTTAACCGAATTACGGCGGCGCTCTTTCTTGACGATAAAACACTTGAAAGCGTGAGAGCCTCAATGAGTTCATAGAACCCAGACGCGATTATTGATCCTGTGTGATATAAAATCAGCCGGGCGGATTTCTTCAGGAGGATATATGAAACCAGCGCGCGTATTCGGAATTCTACTTCTAATCTGTTGCTTGTCTATGGGCGTGATCGGCATTTCTCACGTCTCCGGCTTCGATCAACAGACCGATGATCAGAAAAAGAAGGCTCAATCACAATCCGCGGATCAGAAGAGACAGTATCCCGCGCTGCCCAGCGAAACGCCCCAGAAGTTCGAGCCGACGAACTACGGCTTTGACTACTCGCGGCGCGACGTGATGATTCCGATGCGCGATGGAATCAAGCTTCATACCGTGATCCTCGTGCCGAAGGGCGCGAACCGCGCTCCGATACTGCTGACTCGCACGCCCTACAATGCCAGCGAGCTTACAGGCCACGCCGACAGCTCGCATCTCGGCCCGATACTAACCGGCTACGATAACGCAACGGATGTGATCGTAGATGGAGGCTATATTCGAGTTGTTCAGGATATTCGGGGCAAGTACGGCTCGGAAGGCGACTATGTTATGAATCGTCCGGTGCAGGGTCCGCGGAACCCGACGCCGGTCGATCATGCCACCGACACCTACGACACTATTGACTGGCTCGTGAAGAATGTATCGGAGAGCAACGGCCGCGTAGGAATACTCGGCATTTCTTACGACGGCTTTCTTCCATTGATGGCGCTCATCAACCCGCACCCGGCGCTGAAAGTCTCGGTTCCGATGAACCCGATGGTCGACGGTTGGATGGGAGACGACTGGTTTCACAACGGCGCCTTCAGACTGCCCAATATGAGCTACATATATGATCAGCAAGCCACTCGCGGCAACGAGCTGAGGTGGTGGACAAGCCACTTCGACGAATATGACACCTTCATGGAGGCGGGTTCCGCGGGCGAGTTAGGACGCAGGCGCGGACTGGAACAAACCGGCTTCTGGAGAAAGATTCTGGAGCATCCGGCTTACGACGCATTCTGGCGAGATCAGGCGATGGATCGGATTCTGGCGGCGCAGCCGTTGAAAGTTCCGGTTATGCTCGTACACAGCCTTTGGGATCAGGAAGACATCTACGGCGACATCGCGGTCTATAAGGCAATCAAACCGAAGGATACAAACAACGACAAGGTCTTTCTCGTGATGGGTCCGTGGCATCACGGACAGGAGATTCTCGACGGCAGCGCTCTCGGAGCGGTGAAGTTCGGCAGCGACACGGCACAGTATTTCCGGCGCGAGATACTGAGGCCGTTTCTCGATCATTACCTCAAAGATGATGCTCCAAGGGCCGACGTCCCGCCGGTGATCGCGTTTGAAACCGGAACAAACACCTGGAGGCGATTGCCGTCGTGGCCCTCCGGCTGCGCAAGCGGATGCAGCGTGAAACCGACTCCGCTATATCTGACCAGCGGCCTGAAACTCAGCTTCAACTCTCCGACGTCCAGTGATCACGCATTCGAAGAATACATCTCTGATCCCGCCAAACCAGTTCCGTATCGCGCGCGGCCTATAGACAAACCGTCATGGTCGCGATGGCTGGTGGACGACCAACGTGAAGCGTCAGGCCGTCCGGACGTGGTCGCGTTCGTCTCCGACGTCATCACCGATCCCGTGAAAATAAGCGGACAGCCGCTTGTCAATCTCATAGCCTCGACCAGCGGTACGGATTCGGATTGGGTAGTGAAGGTAATCGACTTGTATCCTGACGAAGTTGCCGGTCAGCCGAATATGGGCGGATATCAATTGATGATCTCCGCGGACATCTTCCGCGGGCGTTATCGCGAGAGTTTCGAAACGCCAAAGGCGATCGAATCGAACAAACCGCTGCCCTACCGCTTCGCTCTGCCGACTGCGAATCACGTTTTTCTGAAGGGCCATCGAATTATGGTTCAGATTCAGTCGACGTGGTTTCCGCTCTACGACAGAAACCCTCAGACATTTGTGCCGAACATCTTCTGGGCCAAACCCGGAGACTACCGAAAAGCCGTGCAGCGAATCTATCACGCTCCTGGAGAAGCCAGCTTCAGAGAGCTGCCGCTCGTAACCACACCGTAGCTTCGGGAAGGGGCTTCGGGAAAGGGGCTTCGGGAAAGGGGCCCGTCGAAACTTCATCGCCAAAATTTTGGTGTGATGTTTTACCCGGAATAATCATTTCCAGTTGAGAAGCCATTCCCCGGACCGTTCTCCTGGGGGCGCGCGCTCCCAGGTGCGAAGAAAGCTCAGGTAACTTTCTGGGGGATCCAGGAGCGAACCGATGCGAGCGCGGAAAAGACGAAATTAGCGTTTCGTAACAGCTTAATTTTTTCAAAAGAATTCAATTCAACTTTGCGTCTAGCCCTATTGAAGGCGGCGCGGCATTTCAGCGGGCCTCTGGTCAGCAAAATAGAGCAAGACAATCTGATCGAGCTCGGAGCTCGGTTCATCGATCTCCATCTGGATGTTTGATCCGGATGCCGGCTGGATAGCGAGGAATTTATGGAGACCATTATCGGATGGTTCAAAACGAATCTCGGTGAGCGATTTTCGGCAAGCCCATACAACGTGATTATGATGGCGATCTTGACGATCGTAATACTGGCTCTGCTCGCTTCTCTCGCGTTCAAGAGGTGGAAATCGCAGCGCGCGAATCAATTCCTGACCATTGTAATCGCGGCCTTACTGCTCTTAATCGTGAGCGCCGAGCCAACCTTCCGGTGGCAGCTCGTCGTGGCGCTGCTGCCCGCCATAATGGTCGCCTATCAGGCGTTCTTCCTGTGGCTCTACCATCCAAAATCTAAAAAGAAATCAAGCGATTCGATGAACGGCCAGGCAACGGACTATGGCCCAACCTCGGACGATGTTGAGCGGGCGCAACGGGCGGTAGACAGTCATTTCGGGCTTAGAACACTCTCTATTCGATACGGTTTTCCCGCGATTCTGCTCGGCTTGACCGGAATCGTCGTACTCAATGTTCTCGTATCCCCGACCCTGTTTCTCCCATCGCTCACAGCCGAGGCAGTGACCGGCATCAAGTTCGGCGCCGTCGGCTCCTATATATACGTTCTTATCGAGCTGGGGCGTAGGACATTTCGCCACGATGTGACCGGGGCCAGCGCGATGTGGTGTTTGGTCACGCTTATTTTAGGACCCGTGCTCGCCGCAACGGTGGCCATCTTATGGCACATGAAGCAGCCTGACGATCAAGGCTGGTGGGCCGGCGGTGTCGTTCTCTTTTTTGCCGGGTTTGCGCCCCGGAGAGTTATCGCCGCCATAGAGCAAGCAGCCATTCAACTGCTGAAGGTTGGAGGCCAGACCGCAGTTGTAGAAAATCGTCAAATTCCGCTTGGCAAGATTCGCGGCATCGGTCCCCAGGTCGAAGAAAGGCTCAGCGAAGAAGGCATTCTCGATGTGAACTCGCTTGCGACAGCCGAGCCTCTTCGCTTGATTCGAAACACCAGCTTCGATATGAAACAGATACTCGGCTGGATCGACGAGGCAATTCTTCTGGTAACTCTTCCAAAGGGATGGGAGGCGCTCGAGGACCACGGAATCACGGGAGCTATAGACCTTGCCTGGTACAACAATCAGCTTGACACTGTTGCGCAGCCATTCACGGACGCCGGACTGCCCCAGGAGATCAAGGATATTGCCAACGCCGCCAAGATCTCACCCGCCTCGAACCTGGCTTCGACGATTGTTCGCCTCTATGAAGACCGACAGGTGCAGTACATCTGGGCGCTCTATAACAGTTTTTCGGAGTTTGCCGGAGGCGACGACGAGGGACAGAGTGTTAGCGCGCCGCGATGGACCAAATGTTTTATTCCGGAGATTAAAGACGGCTTCGACCGCCTCCTGATAGAAGAGATCATAAAACAAGAGCTTCCGCTCACCATTGTGACCGAACCGGGCGACGCTGCGTACGAGATCACCTGCTCGTCCACGACGGCCGAAGACAAATCTAAGGCCTACAACGTTCGTCTAATCGAACCCAAATCCGGCTCAGTGATCTGGGCAGGCGACGCGAGCGAGAAATCGATCTGGCCGGCATTCGTTGGAAGATCCGGGCCAAGAGGCGCCGCCGCCCGCATTGTTTCTAAGATGAAGAATGCCCTCGCCGGCAAGGGCTGAATTTCGACGCGGCTTTCCAGCTCTCAAACTCTCATCACCATCCTGCCCATCGTCTCGGTCATGTGATATTGTCGAACCCCGAAGGAGAACGTCGTATGGACAGTATGGACGAAAAAGAAAGTCTGAACTCATCCCTCTTTTCGAGACGCTCATTTTTAGCGACTTCACTTATGGCGCTGCCTTCCTTGAAGGCGCTTTCGGCAATCTCTACAGCTCCGAAGCCTGATCAAAACTGGCCGGAGTTTCGAGGCCCCGGCGCACGAGGCGTAGCCGACGGCTATCCGACCCGGGCCTCATGGAACGTAGACAGTTCGTCGGGCAAGACATCCGGTCTGCTCTGGCGCATCGACGTTCCCGGACTCAGTCATTCCAGCCCGATCATCTGGGGCGATCAGCTCTTTATTGCAACCGTAGTCAAATTATCCGGCAAGGCCACTCTGCGAACCGGCTACTACGGAGACGTGAGAACGGCGAAGGACAACGACCAGCAGAAGTGGACCGTTCTCTGCTTCGACAAGAAGACCGGAAAGAAACGATGGGAACACACGGTCAAGACCGGCAAGCCCGCTACTGAAAGACACGAGAAATCCTCGCACGCAAATACGACGCTGGTTACCGACGGACGGAAGCTGCTGGCGTTCTTTGGATCGGAAGGTCTGTATTGCTTCGATCTGACCGGGAAATTGCTTTGGAGCAAGGACCTCGGGGTGATCAACAACAGTTGGCACGGTATCGGGTGGGGATACAGCAGCTCTCCGGCATTGAATGGCGACCGAATCGCGCTTCTTTGCGACGACCCGGCGAACCCCTTTATCGCGGCCTACAATCTCGCGGACGGAAAAGAGATCTGGAGAACATCGCGTAAAGGCGCGTGCGAAGGAAGCTGGGGAACGCCCTTCATCTTGAACGACGGCGCTCACGCGCAAGTCGTAACCAACGGATGGCCTTTTATCGTCTCGTATGATTTGAAAAGCGGACAGGAACTGTGGCGATTGCGCGGCGGCGGAGACATTCCGATTCCGACTCCATTCGTGGCGGAGGGATTGATCGTTCTCTCGAACGCGCATGGCGGTAAGGCGCCGTTGTTCGTCGTCCGCCCTTCAGCCAAGGGAGACATTTCACTCCCCGAAGGCAAGACAAGCAGTGACGCCGTCGTCTGGAGCGTTCCGAACGGCGGCTCCTATATTTCAACGCCCATCGTCTACGGCGACTATCTGTACAACGCGAACTTCAACGGGCTCTTCCGCTGTTTCGAGTTCAAAACCGGACGCAAAGTTTATGAGAATCGGCTGGGCGTTGACTCGGCCTGTTCCGCATCGCTCGTGGCAGCCAATGGAAAGATCTATTGCCCAACTGAAGAAGGCGTCGTTCACGTGGTCAAAGCCGGTCCCACGCTTGAAGTGCTTGCCAAAAATGAAATGGGCGAGCCCTGTCTCGCTACGCCCGCAATCTCGCAGGGCGTGCTCTACTTCCGAACGTCCGCGAGCCTGATGGCAATAGGATAAACTGGATCATCCAATGAAATACTATGTGGTTGCCGAGATCGATATAACAGATCGAAGCTGGGTCGAGGCATACGTCAAGAACGTGACTGGAATGGTCGAGAGAACGGGCGGGAAGTATCTCGCCCGCACCTCAAACGTTCAGAAGATCGAAGGCGAGCGGAAAACGCCGCGGGTATTTCTCATAATTGAGTGGCCTTCGAAAGAAGCCGCCGACACCTTTTATGAAAGCGACGAGTACCGGCCCTACCGCGACAGTCGAATCGCGGGCGCAAGAAATGAATTCGTGCTGGTCGCCGGTGAAGACACGACGGGAACGTCTCGACCGAATCAATGAAGCGCTTAACCGGCGGCTTCATCTTGGGTCGACGACGGAACCCATGAAGAGCAACACGCCGGTTTCATTATCCCGAATAGCGAAGAAGAACGGCCGATCCACGATCATTCGGAACGGCTCCGGTTTTTGCATCACCGAAGCCGTCGCCATTTCAACTCCGGTCGCTGCCGCGGCTTCGGTTCCCTCTTCGTTCACCTCGCAAAAACTCTTGTGCTTGACTCCGCTGATAAAAAGCCGATTCCTGGTCTCGGCAATACCCGCGAAGCTGGCCCGCTCCGAGTCAAACGCCACGCCCATACCGAGCGCGCTCAGCGTCTCTTTCAAAGACGCATCAAACTCCAGCTTGAATCGGGGCAGACCGAGTTCACCCGGAGTCCTAACAAAGTGAGACATCCACTGATTCCAATTCCCTGAGTTCAGCTTGCGCTCGAGCCCGTCGAGACTTGACCCTTCCGCGGGTAGAAAGACGTACATACTGACTCGTCCGACACCGTAAAGCAGATTGACGGCCTGAAAATCCTCGGTCTGGAGATATCCATAGCGTCCTTCACGGTGCATCATCGAAACTTGCGGCTGGCTCCCGCCCGCGAGCTTGAACGGCTCGTGTTTAGTTTCCGATTTCTTGAATTCATCACGCCACGCACCCTTGAAATAGATCGCGTTGAGAAGATATAGGACGGCCATCGCATCGGTCTGATCGATGATCTTGTCGATCTTGCCGTTAGTCTTGTCCTTTACCCAACCATTGATCTTCGAGGCGGACGCCGGATCGCTGAAATCGAGAGTCGATATCTCGGCTCCGAAAAACTGCTTGTTTCGCTGTAGGAATTCCTGCTTGAACTGTACGCCGGACCTGCCCCACAACGAGTTTGCGATATCCAGCCGAACCTTCGCGTCGGAGCTCGCCGACGCCGCGCGCAAAGAGGCAAAGCCGCGATCGATCTCGTCGAGGCTAAGCGAATCAAACCCGAGAACACGCGCCATCGCCTGTTTTGTCTCGGCCTCCGCTCCGTTGTAAGTCATTGCCAGAGCCATCGCTATGCTTGCCGGAGATATGAAGATGTTCTTTCCTTTGTTCCGGCCGCCGATATCGCCGAATAATTTGAACCCGAATTCCGTAGTTGCCCGGCTGAGCCTCGGATCCATCGGGCCGGCGTCCTGATGAACCGCCTCCGGCTCGTCCGCATTTTTCACCGCCATTGCGTCGTTCCTCCCTTCCGCGCCGCCGCGATACGAGAATGCGACTGCCGCTCCGACCGCGAGCAGCAACGCCGCTCCGACTATTGAAACCATTTTCATTCGCTTCATAACAGCTCCGCTTGTTTACGTGTGTCGCTTTCCTGACGCCCGTGTTGCGCTCTGAAAATGCGCGGCAATCCTCGCCTGAACTCGCGAGGCTTTATCCGTCGCCGCGTCAATTTTCTTTGAAAAATTTGGGAAGCGGCTGCGCAGATAAGTTAGCAAACGCGCCGCTCTGGGTGATGAGTCTGAAAGAAGGAGAAGCCCGATTAATATGAATAGAATTCCCTGGAGTATCGGGAGAAAAATTCCGATGACGCCCAGGATGATGAAGCCCCATCCGGCCCAATAGATCGCGAGGCGTTTGATCCTTTGCCCGCCGTTCCGCATACGAGCCTGCCTTTTCTCGGAAAGCCACAACAAGTCTAGCAGAATCCGCTGCCTCATTGCGCTTGAAATTCCTAAAGCACTGGACGCCCGCGCCGCGCCGTGATAGGTAAAAGAGCGCTTACCAGTGGCATAACTACATATCGGCTATTACCCCAAGGAGGATCGCTGCCCATGCTTGTGAAGCGGCTCTTTATTACCGCGAATCTCGTCGTATTGATGGTTCCGTTTCTCGCCAGAGGCGTACAGGATTCCGTTCAACCTTCCCAGCGGCTCGACCCGACGATTCAAAAGATCGTTTCGGAAATCTCGGCCGATCGCATTGCGGAAATCGAAAAGAAGCTTGAAAGCTTCGGCACGCGCAACGTGCTTTCAGATCCCACTCAACCGAATCACGGCATCGGGGCCGCTCGCCAGTGGATTTTGGATCAATTCAAGAGCTACAGCCCGCGCCTGGAAGTGAGCTTCGACACGCATGTGATCCCGAAACGAGGACGTGTTTGGAAAGATGTAGAGATACGCAACGTCGTAGCCATTCTTCCCGGAAAAATGAAGGAGGCCACAAGCCGGTGGATCATGATCGGCGGTCACTATGACTCGCTCAATCTGCGGGTGCCGCCTGAGATGAGGGGCGACCGCGAGAAGGCAGCCGAGATACCCGCTCCAGGTGTGAGCGACGACGGAAGCGGAACCGCCTGCGCGATGGAGTGCGCTCGCGTTCTAAGCCAGTATGAGTTCGATGCAACGCTTGTATTCGTAGCCTTCGCCGGCGAGGAGGTAGGACTGGTCGGCTCCCGTGCGCTGGCGAAGCGGCTCAAAGAAAAGAATCAAACGGTTCAAGCTCTCTTGAACAACGACATCATCGGCAGCGAAATCAGTGGAAACGGAGTTATCGATAATCGCCGCGTCCTCGTCTTCTCCGAAGATCCAAACGACTCGCCTTCAAGGCAGATCGCTCGCTACGTAAAGAAAATCGGCGAACGATATTACCCGGAGATGAACGTGGATATGATCTTCCGCTACGACCGTTTCGGCAGAGGCGGCGATCATACGCCCTTCAATCAGGAAGGATTTCCGGCCGTGCGGCTGACTACGCCTAACGAAAACTACGCGAACCAGCATACGCCGACGGATACCTTTGAGAACACGTCGCCCTCCTTCGCCGCGAAGGTGACCCGAATCAACGCGGCCGCCGCCGCCTCGCTCGCGATGGCCCCCAAAGCTCCGGTTACATCCAGGCCCGCGCCGCTGCCCGGCTCCGATGCGGCCATCGCCGCCGCGGCCGCCGCTGAGTTGGAAGAGGCAGCACCGCGGCCGCCTCAAACCGGCCCAGGCCTCAGCAGAGGCAAAGGCTACGACGCGGTTCTGAGATGGGAATACCCCGATCCCGAGCCCGACCTCGCGGGCTTCATTGTAGTGGTTCGCTCAACCATGTCTCCTGATTGGGAGCGTGAGATATGGGCAGGCAACGTAAAAGAATTCACGTTGAAGAATACTTCGATTGACCAGGTGGTGTTCGGAGTCAAGGCCGTCGACAAAGGCGGTCATGAGAGCCCCGTGTCGCCGTATGTTCTAGTGCCTCGCGCACGATGATTCCAAGACGGGATGCGATCAAGATGAATGTAGAGGGTCGGATCATTTTCGGCCGGCGCGCATCTTCTCTTCGCGAGCCCTGGCTACCATCTCCTTGACCTGTTTAAACAACGTGGGCGCGTGATAAGGGATTCCGTCCTTGATAGTCCATTCCACGCCGCCCGTATGCACGGTCTTACCGTCTTGAATCTCGTCGACCCCGGTTGGATAAAGCACTTTTAGATTCTCGAGCGGATTTCCGTTCACGACGATTAGATCAGCGAGAAAGCCGACTCTGACGCGTCCGAGCTTATCTTCCTGCCCAAGTATCAAAGCGTTATTGCCCGTCGCGTGCTGAATGACCTTCAGAGTCTGAAAGCCCGCTTCCTGATGAAGCTCGAGCTCGCGCAGCAGGCCGAAGCCGTACATCTGGTAGATGAATCCCGCATCTTCGCCCGCGCCGATCAGCCCGCCGCGCCGATCGAACTCTTTCAGAGCCGCCATCCAGATTCGATAGTTCTCTTTCCAGAACGCTTCGTCGGTTGATGTCCAGCCTATGAAATATGAACCGTGATTAGAAGGGTTCGGCTTGAAGTATTCTTCCAGAGTCGGATGAAGATAGTCCTTGAACCACGGCTGGGTCTGCGCGCGTTGAAGGTCGCGGCTCGCCTCATAAATATCAAGCGTCGGATCCCACGCGACGTTCTTCTCGATCATCGCGTCAAACACTTTCATCAAGCGATCCCAATTTGCTTCACGCCAGAGATGTCCCGCGTACCTGAACCGGTCGACTTCGTTGTTGTAGTTATAGCTCGGCGGAAAATTCTGCCGGCCGCTCTCGATAGCCGCATCCGGAATCCCATACCAGTGCTCGATGCTGCGAGTGCCGAACTTGATGTCGTCCCAGGCGTTAGTTTCTTCAACTCCCACGTGATGAGCCACGGGAAGCTGTAGAGTATGGGCCTCGCTTTCCATAGCCTGCATGATGTCGCGATCAACGCCCATGAGCTTAACGCCGTCCGCTCCCATCTGTTTGTACTCACGCACGCGGGCACGGGCTTCTTCCGCATTCTTCGGCATGGGCGGCCGGTTGAACATCGGATAAACGAACAGCCTCGGGGACTCGACGGTGCCTTCGTTGCTCTTCTGCTTCAGCGCCAGAGTTGATTTAGGATCGCTGCCGACGTCTCGAACCGTAGTTATTCCGCAGGCGAGCCACAGCTTCAATTCATACTCGAGGGGCTGCGGTATGCCGCCGCGTTCGTCCTGAACGTGGCCGTGAAGATTGATCAAGCCCGGCAATACATATTTGCCGCCGGCATCGATCTCCACATCGCCCGCGGGTCTCCTCGCATTGCCATTTCTCACGGCAGCGGGATCGATCGAGGCTATCTGGGTGATCGTGTTTCCTTCGATCACGATGTCTTTAGGACCCGATGCCGGAGTGCCGGCGCCATCAACCACCATGGCGTTGCGAATGACAAGGCGGGGACTACGCCTGCCGCTCACCGGAGCCTGCCGCTGCGATTGAGGCGCAGCAGCCATTACGGCAAGGAGTACTATCAGGATCGCAGTAGTAAACCTGAACGCGCTGTTCTTTCTTCCTGACATAAATCTCTCCCGTTCTGTCATAACTGCTGTTGAGTTTTTCAGTGATCGCTAATAACCGCGATTATGGAAATTGAACTTGGCCCGCCCTTAGTCAGGAGCCATAAGTTACATTGTTACGGCGTGAACATCTTTCCTAAGACTGACAAAACACTGATCTGTGCTTGACCCTCAATTTTTCCGACTCTCTTGATTAAGCGCGTCTTGTCTACCGTGCGAATCTGGTCCAACACAATCTGGCCCTGTTTGTCTTGGAATGTGCAAATGACTCTCGTGGGATATACCCTACCCTTCGTCGTCATCGGAGCAACTATCACCGTATTGATGTAGAGATTCATTTCGTCAGGTGAAACAATCACGCAAGGGCGAGTCTTTTTTATCTCACTGCCCTTTGTTGGATCGAGATTGACGAGATAAACGTCAAAGCGCTTGATTACCACTGCCACTCAGTTTCGTCCCAGCTTGATTGATTTAAAGACTCCTCGTCGAGTAGCTTGTCATCGCCGTTTTCAGCCATTGTCTTAAAGGCTTGAGCCCAGCCGTGTCGCGGATGCCCGCTCGAACGGATGACAATCTCACCATTGTGGGATTCAAGTTCAACCTCTTCGCCCAGCCCGCTCTGACGTAAATACAGTTTTGGGATGCGAACGCCCTGAGAGTTGCCGATTTTTATGATTCGAGTCTTCATGGCCACAATGTAATTACAATTTGCTCCTGTAATCAAGCGGGGCAACAACCCCTGGGTGCGCGGGAAGTTTTCGCGTAATGGAGCCTCAAACCACTTGCACCTCACGCTGCTCGAAAAGATGATCCAGCCATAGCGAAGTCAGCTTCTCCGCCGCGGAGTTCTGCCGGAGCCGCTGGCTCAAAAAGTTGAAGTCCACCGCGTCGAGTTTCTGATCCTGGTTGAAGCAACTGAATACCAGCGATTCCTTTCCTGTTTCCGGATCGACCTGGCGTTGCAGGCACTGAGAGCAGACTTCTTTCATCATGCATTGCATCGGTGAGTTGATGGAGCCGATGGCGATGTGCTGCCGAAGCACCCCTTTCAACACGTCGTGGCGAGCCCGCCGCACGGCATCCATCATTCGATCGGAGCCAATGGCAATTAGCCGATCAACCTCGTCCAATCGAATAGTAACTTCGCCGAGCTCGCCGCTCGCGTAACGGCTCATTGCCTGGACGATGTTTCCGACAATACTGCGATCCTGAGGACGCCTTGCCCTTATAGCTTCGCCCTGGTCGACGCTCCACACCACTACGTCGCAGCCTTCCTCAATTGCGCGGCGCTTGAACAGATCCCGAGGCTGTTTGTAGCCCGCGAAATAAATGACGCGGTTTCCCGCGGCCTTCATCCCTGCGGCGATCGAAAACAGCACGGCGTTCCCAAGGCCGCCGCCGGCCAGCAGAACCGTCTCTCCGCGCGGAATCTCGGTCGGAGTTCCAGTAGGCCCCATTAAGACGATCTCCTCGCCCGGTTGTAGAATCGCGCAGAGCCGAGAAGAGCCTCCCATTTCGAGCACGATCAGCGAGATTAGTCCGCGCTCGGGGTCGGTCCACGCGCCGGTCAATGCCAGCCCCTCCATCGTCAACCGAATGCCGTCCACTACCTCCGCGGTTCCCTCATAGTTCTGCAACCGATAGAACTGGCCTGGCTCGAAGTTCCTCGCCGCGAGCGGCGCCCTCACGATCACTTCGACGATTCGATCGGCCAAACGGATCGCATCGACTACGACTGCCCGGAGCCCGTCTTCGAGAACTTCAGCGAAACGCACCCACGCATTCTCGCGTTCGGCCTGCTCTTCGATCTCCTGTTCCGCCACTTCGTTCGCGAACAGCCTCACAATTTCGTGATAGCCATGCTGCGCCGAAGCCATAGCCTTGACCACGTTTCCCGCATACACAGGGTGAGCGTCGCCATAGAATGTGATGAAGCGCCCGCCTTGTTCGTAGGACGTGAAGAAGCCGGTTTCGCGCGGTCCAACCGGCTCGAGCTTGAAAATTCCGTTATCGGTTTCTACGGCGCGGTGCATCGCGAAACAGGATTCGTTCTGATCGATAACGAAAGTTCCTGGATGCTCTTTCTCGTACACGACGTTCGGGTTGGTTCCGGCGGCAACCATGATCGCGCGAGCCGGAAAGACAACTTTCTCGCCGGTGTCCTTCCATTTGCCGTCAACGAGCGCCATTCGATTACATTCGAGCGCGCGGACGTGATTGTATTCGTCGAGAACGCATTCCGCTGGGCTCATGCACTCGGCAAACCCGATGCCTTCTTCAAGCGATTTGATCACCTCTTCGTGATTCAAGCGATACGCGGGCGAGTCTTGCAGACGTTTTCGATAAGCTATAGTGACTCCGCCCCAGGAGCGCACGAGCCTTGCAAAGTCCGGCGGACGGCCAGCCGCCGCGGCAGCGGCGCGTTCCGCCAATACCATTCTCCCGTGATGGAGCCAGGTTCGAAGGCTCTCTTTTTCTTCCTCATCGAGCCCCGCCCATATAGCGTCTTCGCCGATTCGAACCTTCAACCGTTCGAAGCGCTCCTGCATCTTCTGAACCTGAGTCACATAGTAGGCCTGCAGCTCCGTAGCCGTATCTATCGCCGTCAGGCCGCCTCCGATGATCACAGCGGGCAATTCGATTTGAAGATTGGTAAGCGAGTTCTTGCGAAACGCGCCCTGTCCTTGAAGCGCCATCAGGAAGTCCGAAGCCATCCTCACGCCTCGCGCGAGATTGTTCTTCATGTCGACTAGAGTCGGTCGACCGGCTCCGGCGGCGATGGCGATGTGATCGAATCCCAGACTCCACGCATCCTCAATAGTCACGGTTCCGCCGAACCTCACTCCGTCAAGCAGCCGGAATTTTTTCCGGCGCATAAGAATCACGTAGTTAATATCGAGAAAATTCTTGTCCCATCGAACCGTGATGCCGTATTCGGCGACTCCGCCGAAGCCGAGTGTGGGCCGCTGCCCAAGCGGCTCGACCAGTTCTTCGATTCCCCGAATAGGACGCGGCACGCGGCGTTTTGAACCGCGAAGCTGCATCGCCAGCGGCTCGACCTTCAAGCCGTCAATCCCCACGACGCCAAACCCCTCGTTGAGCAGATGCTGAGCCAGCGTATATCCCGCCGGGCCCATCCCGACCACCAGCACGTTCTTGCCGTTGTATCGGAGCGGATAGGGGCGGCGCACGTTGATCGGATTCCATCGCGTCAGAAGAGACACGATCTCGAAGCCATACGGAAGTCGGAGCACTTCGGTGAGAATACCGGTTTCAATCTGAGGTATGTTCACCGGCTCCTGTTTTTGAAAAATGCATGACTTCATACAGTCATTGCAGATTCGATGTCCCGTGCCCGCCACCATCGGGTTATCGATCATGATCACGGCGAGAGCGCCGATCGCGTGACCATCGCGATAGAGCGCGATCATCTCGGAGATTCTTTCGTCAAGCGGACAGCCTTCGAGCAGAATCTTCAGAGGATTGCGCTGAGTAGCGCCGTCTTTGGCGTGAAGCCCGGTCGCGCAGGAGTCCTTTTCGCGCTCGTGACAGGTCAGGCAGTAGTGAGCTTCGCGTAGATTTTCGCGTGGAGTGTTTCGCGGATCGGTGAGGTCAAACCCGTCGCGATGGCGGCGGCTCTCATAAGGACCCATGAAGAATTCGGGAACATCGCGCCGAGGTCGGATTCGAGGCACTAACTCTTCGTATTCGGTCTTATGCGGAAGTCGAAACGAGACCATGTGTTTCCGGCGCTCGGCGAGGGCGGGATGAAACGCCAGCGCTTTGAACCACGCCTCGAATTTGGCAAACCGGTCCTGAGCGACAGCCAGATCCTCGCCCTGCCGGCTCAACTCCTCCTGTAACAGGGTCCAGACGACCGCAAGCTCTCGCTCCGGATCGGAGGTAACAGACGCGTCGGTCATCATCGCATCGACAACTTCCCGGTAAGCGAATTCGAGCTCGACCGGATCCATTGCCGCCAATTCTTCGGGGCTCGGAGGATTCTTGAGAATTTGACGCTCGACGAAATTGCGTTTGCATCTGAATACCACTTCGTCGGCTCGGACGCGGGCGCACAGGGCCGCGTACTCGCTGCTTATGCTAAACAGCTTTGCGATGAATTCTCCGACAAAGGGAGCGACCTTTATCAATAGCTCGGATTCGAGAAGCCGGCTGCGATCCTTGCCTCCTGAATCCCTCCATTTCTTCATATCCTCGGCCAGCGCCGGGGCGGCGGCGCGAAGGTTTTCGATAAAGGCTGCGTCGAGCGCTTCCAGCCTTCGGACACGGTTCAGGTCGGCGTACTTGAAGCCCGGTACGCCGAGTTGAAGGTTCCAGGCCCGCGCCTCTTCCCGCGGGCTCTCCAGTAATTGTTTCAAAGCCATTGAGTCTCCTCGGACGCGATAATGAAGGAATCTTTGTATCAGCCGCGCCGCGAATGAGTAAAGGCCCGGAGCTTTGAAATGTTTTGCGGCCGCCTCCCTTATAACTTCGGAGGTAGTGACGAAGCTACTACAGGCTGGCCGTCAACGAAATGCTCAGGCTAAGGCGCTCCGAGGCGACCGTCGCGCGCTGCATGCCCTGCAAAGTCTTGATAACCAGGCGCCAAACCCGGCTTCGCTCAACCCATGAGGTCAGATCCGAAAACTGACTTCAAATAAACAAAGTGAGGAAATAGTTGATGTCCAAGGTAAGTGCGTTTAACCATCCTACTTTCGGCCCCACAGAGATCGTGCCCTCAATTCTGGCTATTAAATGGGCGACACGCTCGGATAAAACACTGGATAAGAAATCAGTTGCCGAAATTCTATCATCATACTCGCTCACGTTGGCCGCGGGGCCGGGCGAGTCGGAACACAGGCGTTCGGATCACACTAGTTCCACTTCCGGACGCGATCCGCGTCCCACTGAGGTCAATCAAACCGAGGCGCTCTCGTGGGTGTCGACCGAGGGAGACATCGATGAAGCCATAGAGAGGCTCAAGAAAGACGACAACGTCGAATGGGTTTCCGCGGTTTATCGGGCAATCAGCGCCGATCCCGGACCTCAGTCGTACTTTGCGGTCAATCCCACCGTGTTGCTCCTGTCAGGAGCCGCCGCCGCGGCAGCCGGCGACATAACTTCTCTCGACGACCAGGCCTCTGTCGACCAGAACAGAACGAACCTCCTGAAGGGATTCGTGGTATTCAACCTCCCGTCCGGCGCCGCGATTGAAGCCGCCGAGCGCTTGAGCGAAAAGACCGCGGGCATTCCAAACGGAGTTAAACTCGAAAATATTCCGTTCATTTCGCCTACCACCGCATGCAGTTGCTCGGGCGCAAAGAAGAGCCATGAAGCAAGCGGGAGCCACCGCTGTTCGCCTGCCATAGCCGAGATTATCCCGAACGATTCTTTCTTCCCCAGTCAATGGGGTCTCCAACGAATCAATGCTCCGCGAGCGTGGCCGATTAGCGAAGGCGATCCGAACATAGTAATCGCCGTCCTCGACCAAGGCGTCGACCTTGGCCACCCCGATCTCAACCTGTGGCCGATATCCTACAGCACGATCACTCACACGAATAACGGGAGTCCGGTTGGAAATCACGGAACCGCCTGCGCCGGAATAATCGGCGGAAGAATTGAGAACGCCCTCGGCGTTTCGGGTCTGGCCGGCAAGTGCAAAGTGATGGCGATCTCCACTGTTTTCGCCGACACCCAGGTAGCCGAAGGGCTCTACTTCGCCGCCGATAACGGAGCGCGAGTAGTCAGCATGAGCTTCGGCGTTTATCCGTCGTGGATGATTTGGGACTTCTCGATCATCGAGGCGGCCCTGCAATACTGTCAGGATCGAAACGTGCTCCTTGTAGCCGCCGCGGGAAATGAAAACCAGAACGTCTGTCGCTTCCCGGGCACGGACCCTCGGACACTCACCGTAGGAGGCTCGAATCGCGACGATGTTCGCAAGGCGGTAGGCGATACCTCGATAGAGCCGTTCTGGGGCGCGTGCTTCGGCCCCGATGTCGACGTGGTCGCGCCCTGTCTGGAAATCCCGACGACCGACCGCCAGGGACCTCTTGGATACACGCCTACAGATTACGACATGTTCTTTGACGGCACCTCCGCGGCGACGCCTCACGTTGCGGCGCTGGCCGGGTTGATCTTGAGCGTGAATTCCGATCTCACCAACGTAGAGGTGCGGAAAATCATTTCAGAAACCACCGACAAGATAAACACTCCCGGCTACACGTATCTCCCAACCGGCGGAAAACCGTTCGGAACCTGGAACAACCAGGTCGGCTACGGGCGGATCAACGCTGAGCGAGCCTTGCTGGCCGCCTGCGAGCGTGAAGAGGAATGCTGTGGATCGGGTCCTTGCTGCGTGAAGCTCCCAGAACCCGATCCCTGTTGCGTCAGTCCGTGCGATCCACCCTGGAGACCGGACGAGCAGTGCATGATCTGGTATGAAACGAGGTTCTTCGAAGCGCCCTTCCGTCAAGGCGACAACACGGGCGTCGCTGCAGCCCGCAAGTCGCACATCGAATTTCGAATAACCTACGAACACAAGCTCTGTCTGCTTGGAAAACAACACGGTCCGCTGCTCTTCACGCAGACCCTGTTGCCGGGCGAGAAGGTGACTCTGTATCACAGCGATCGATATCGCCGCATCACCAGCGAGCAGGATCGCTACTCGATTCAGACAACCTTCATGCAGTTCCTGTCGTTCGTGCACCAGGGAAGGGTGACCAACACGCTGGATGTACTCAGCGATCAGCTTATCAACGTCAAGGGCAGCAGCTCGGTATCCGTCGGAGGCGGGCTTGCGGGTCTATTGGGCCTCCCGAGCGGCAGCTCTACGACTCAGACCAGCGTCACCGATCACACCATGGTGAACGTTGGATTCGTCTCCGATCAGTTCAATCAGTCGATCGCCCAGGCTTCCCAGTTGACTCACGCGGAGCGCTCCGTCGTGGTGAGCAACTTCGAAGATAAGGAAGTTGCCGACGTGACGGCTCGCGTTATCCGAAATGACAACGAGTGCCGCGCGGTAACCTACTTCATACGGAAAGTCGTCGAGCTGTATGCGGTCAGCACCAGAGTATCGGACATTTCATACCGGATCGTTGCGCCAAACTTCCCTTCCGACTGGCATTCGGCGGGAGACCTTGGCTGGCTGCCCGCCGGAATTCAGGCGGAGATCAAGAAAATACTCGCCCTGCTGCCGAAGATCGGCGACGTGGTTGAGAAGCCCAGACCCATTTCACTGCCTACGGACGGCACGGTCTACGATCCGGAGCTCGCTCATTGCTGTTCGTGCGAACCGGAACGAGCGGCCGCGATAGATATACGGCTGGAAAAGGAGAAGGCCGCCGCTCTGAAAGCCTGCCTGGAAGCGCAACTGCTTGAAGTCGAGTTGCAGCGGCGACGACTGCTCTTGCAGAAAGGCGACCTGTCGTCTTTTGACCCGGTGTCTCCGACGCCGCTTCCTTAAAAGCGTGAAGATATCGGTTCGGTAAAACAAAGATATCGCTTCGGTAAAACAAAGATACCGATTCGGTAAAACGAAGATATCGGTTCGGTAAAACAAAGAAATACCGATTCGGTAAAACAATCTAGGGACGGGCGTCCTTTTTGCAAGGGACGCCCGCCCCTGATTTGCCGTACTTGGGAGCGCAGGCTGCGCGCCCGCCCTGGGGTTGGCCATTTGCGCACGTGGGAGCGCAAGTATCTTGCCTGCGTTACAACCCCGAATGGGGTTGCATATGACAGCCCAAGGTTGCTGTAGCCAGCTACCTTGGGAACGCCGATGAATTACGTTCCAACCCGGAAAGGGTTGTGTACAGGCATACGGCCCACGCTCCCAGGTTCCATTAGCCACAACCGCTTGGTGTCCTGAAAAACCTGTGAAAGAATTCGATTCCGGCGGGCGAATCTCAACGACTGAGGTGATGCATGGCAAAGAAGAAATCGTGGCGCGAAAAACTCGACGATGCGAAGGATCTTCCAAAGCTCATTGATATACCCGAGCGTATGCAGCCCCGGCTGGGCAAGGGCACGATGGTCATCCCAGCGCCTCGCGAAGTCGATGCGATCATGCGACGCGTGCCGGAAGGCCGCTTGATCACCATCAACGAGATCAGGACCGAGCTTGCCAAAAAGCACGGGGCCGCCGTCGCGTGTCCGATAACAACCGGTATCTTCGCGTGGATAGCCGCCAACGCAGCGGATGAAGCAGCCTCCGAAGGCAAACGAGACGGGCTCGCTTATTGGCGAACGCTCAAAGCCGGAGGCGAGTTGAATCCGAAATATCCCGGCGGCATCGAGCGCTTGAAAAGAAAGCTCCGCGAAGAGGGACATCGCATCGTAGCAAAGGGCAAGCGATTTGTAGTCGCCGACTATTCGGATCACCTCGTAAAACGTGCCCGCTAAGGTCAACTCCTCTCGCCCAAGCGCTGCTCACCCTGCGTAGGCGGAGCCAACCCAGGGCTGGAAGCCACAACCACTTCGTGGTTTACTGCTGAACCAGACAAGGATGTCTCTGATTTCCGCAATTTCAATCACGCGAAAACTTGACGCGCACCTCCTGTCGCGGCGTTGCGCGTTTTTGACGACGGCTGCCTTTTGTATTATTCTCAGAACTCACCTGGAGTCATCTGATGAATTCCAAAAAGCTGCCGCTTCTTGCGCTCATACTCGTAGTGGCGGCGTCACTCGGCGGAGGGTTGCTGCACAGGCAGAAGCGAACCACCGCCTCCGAGAGAGACGCACAGGCGGACATCACCGATTTCTTTGAGCAATCGCTTCACGCAGTAGAAGAAAACTACTCCGGAGACCTGGATCTGGAGCGCGTCAGCAAGGCTTCTATCCAGGGGATGCTTCATCAGTTGGACCCGCACTCTTCATTCTTCACCAAAAACGAATTCGACGACCTTCAAACCGAGCAGTCGAGCCGCTTCTACGGAATCGGAGTAACCATAAAGAAACTGAACGGGCGCGTGTTCATCGCGTCCACGATTCCCGGCGGTCCCGCATATCGCGCCGGCCTCAGGTATGGCGATGCAGTCACCTCGATCGATTCCCTAAGCGCGGAAGATTGGAGCGGTGAACAGGTTATGCAGCGCGTGCGCGGAGTGAAGGGAGATCCGGTCGAAATCAAAGTCGAACGGCCTGGAGTGTCTCATACAATCACCGTTCGCGTGATTCGAGACGAAGTAAAACTCCCCACCGTCCGCAATGCGTTTATGATACCTCCGACCGGCGTAGGCTATATCAGCCTGACCGGCTTTTCGGCAAAGACCGACGACGAGCTGAACGACGCCATTGCGCGATTGAAGCCCGCGGGACTGCATCAATTGATCCTCGATCTGCGAGGCAATCCCGGCGGTCTCCTTGATCAGGCGATTAAAGTAGCGGGCCGCTTTCTGTCGTCCGGAATGCGCGTGCTGGAGGTTCGCGGCCGCGACGAACCGTCGTCCGATCGCGTGTACGATGTACCGCCGAACAACGAGCCCGAACAGATGCCCATGGTGATTCTGATCGACAAGCGAACGGCATCGGCATCGGAAGTGGTCGCGGGAGCGCTTCAGGATCACGATCGGGCGCTGATCATCGGCGAAACAAGCTTCGGCAAGGGGCTCGTTCAAGGCGTCTATAAGTTGTGGGGCGGCACCGGACTGACGTTGACTACGGCGAGGTACTACACGCCTTCCGGGAGATCCATACAGCGCGACTACTCGACTATAAGTTTTTACGACTACTACCAGAATCGCGATGAGGCGCTTCACAAAGTCGCATCCGCGGGAAACGCTTTTCACACCGACCTCGGTCAAGACGTGTACGGAGGGGGCGGCATCGCTCCGAAGATAGAGTTGAAGCAGCCTGAAGCCAGCCGGGTTCAGGGACAGCTTTATTCAGCGATCTTTGATTTCGTGCGGCAGTTGGTGAACGGACAGATAAACGGCCTGCGCGAATATCGCGTAACCGAGACGCAGCGAAAGACAAATCTCAGCGCGGACGACATCGACCGATTTCCAATCGGCGAGCGGCTTCTCACCGCTTTTCGTCAATATATAGCGGACAAACCCCGGTTCAATCTTTCCGAAGAGAAACTGGCCGCCAATCAGGACTACTTAAGAGGATGGCTGCGGCGCGAAATTCTTACGGCCGCTTATGGAGCGGAAGCCGGCGAAGAAACCTACCTGCTCGAAGATCCGCTGGTAAAGAAAGCCGTCGAGAAACTTCCCGAAGCACGGCAGCTTGCCGAAAACGCCCGTCACTCACGCGGCGAGCAGTAGCTTCTTCCCCCAGTAATCTCTTCCCATTATTCATACTTCGATCACGACCGGTATGATCATCGGCCTTCTGCCGGTGCTCTTTTGAATAAAGCGCTTCAACTCGACGCGAATTTTTTCTTTTATGACGCCGAGATCGATGCGCTCTTCGTGACTTGCGGCCCCGATGGTTCTTTCAATCAGATCCCGCATGTCGGCTACAAGTCCGCCTGGATCGTCGTCGTGCACGAAGCCTCTGGTCACGATTTCGGGCTTGGACTCCAAATCACCCGAAGTCGGATTGATCACCACGATAGGCACCACGATTCCATCGTAGGACAGGTGCTTTCTGTCGCGGACGACAATGTCCTTCACCTCTCCAAGCGTGCCGTCTATGAACGTCCGGCCGACAAACTCCTTGGCGATGATCTCAGCCCGGTCTTGATCGATTTCAAGAACGTCGCCGTTTTCGATGATAAGAATGTTGCTCGGCTCGACGACTCCCAGCGTATTGGCCCATTCTTTGTGCCGATAAAGCTGGCGATACTCGCCATGAATCGGGATTAGAAACTTCGGCCGAAGAGCTTCGATCAGAATCCGGAGATCCTCCTGACTCCCATGTCCCGATACGTGAACCCGAGCGATCGAGCTGTCGACTACCCTTGCGCCTCGCTTATAGCAATGGGAGATCAGCCGCGAAATAGCTCGCTCGTTTCCCGGAATATTCCTGGACGAAAGCAGAACCAGGTCGCCTTCTTCAACCTTCAGATTCTTGTGCTGGTCGGTTGCCATTCTCGCCATAGCGGACATCGGTTCTCCCTGGCATCCGCTTACGAGCAATACCAACTGATCGCCATCCGTGTGCCGCGCGTCGGATGGAGACATAAAGATACCGTCGGGCGCGTTCAACTGGCGCTGTGACTGGGCCGTCTCTACATTGCGCAGCATGCTGCGGCCGAGCAGCGTCACGCCTCGGCCAAAGTCATTAGCGAGATCCAGGACAATCTGGATTCGATGAACCGAGGAGGTAAAACAGGTAACGATAATGCGTCCGGTAGCACTGTCGAAGATTTCTTCGAACGCCGGTATGACCGCTCGCTCGGACAACGTGCGGCCGGGTCTTTCGGCGTTCGTCGAGTCGGCCAGAAGGGCCAGCACTCCGGAGTCGCCCAGTTGAGTCAGGCGCTTCAGGTCTATCGGTTCTCCGACGACCGGTGTGTCGTCGACTTTGAAATCGCCCGAATGAACGATCACGCCTACCGGTGTCGTGATCGCTACGGCGGCGCAGGCCGTAAGGCTGTGTGAGACGTGAACCCACTCTATCTCAAAATTACCGATGCTGATTTTGTCCAGGGGGTCGACGGGATGAACTTCGGCCGTTTCCCACAGCCCGTGTTCTTCGAGCTTGTTATCGAGAAGAGAAAGCGTGTAGCGAGTGCCATAGACCGGAACATTGATTTCCTTAAGCAGGAACGGCACCGCTCCAATATGATCTTCGTGGCCGTGCGTGAGGATGATCGCGGAAATCTCGTCGCGAAATGTCTCTATGTAAGAAAAGTCCGGAATGATTATGTCGACGCCGGGAACGTCGTCCTCCGGAAACGTCATTCCCGCATCGATAATTACGGCCTGGTCGCCGTAGCGAAGCGCCATCATGTTCATTCCGAACTGACCAACGCCTCCGAGTGGGATTATCTGAAGTCTTTCATCAGGCATAAGTAAGTATCACAGGCAATATCGCTGATTCTTAGTCATTCAAAGTTAGTCATTCAAAGTCGGTCATTCAAAGAGAGCTGAATGAAGCGCCGCAAACTCGGCTATGGACAGGGTCTCCGCCCTCCGCTTCGGATCTATATTGGCCTTCAAGAACGGTTCAGCGGCGATTGAATCGAACCCGAGCGCCGATGCGGCGGCCTTTAGATTGTTGTGGATTGTTTTTCGCCTCTGCGCGAATGCCGCGCGAACCAGCGCGAAGAAGCTCTTTTCGCTTTGAACGCTGACGATCGGTGTTGCTCTTTTTCTTAGTCTGATCACGGCCGATTTTACTTTTGGAGGGGGCCGAAACGCCGAGGGCGATACTTCAAAAAGTTCCTGCGCTTCACAGTAGTACTGAACCAGAACGGAAAAATAACCATACTCTCGCCCACCTGGACTGGCAATAATTCGATCGACGACTTCCCGCTGAAGCATCAGTGTCATCTCCACCATCGGCTGCCGGATGAGAATCTGAATCAACGGGGTCGATATGTAGTAGGGCAGGTTGGCAACAAGCCTGACTACCGGCCCCACATCCTCTCCTGCGTGCTCTTCTCCGACGTGCTCGCTCCACCCGCGCTTTGCCGCTTCGATGATGTCACCCCAATTCACTTGAAGCGCGTCACCCTCAATTACCGATAGATTTTTAGCCTCAATCGAGCCGCGAAGTCGTTCGACCAATTCTCTGTCTATCTCGATGCATACCAGAAACCCGCAGTCATCCAGTAATTGGCGAGTCAATGCGCCTTCGCCCGGACCTATTTCAATTATCGCGTCGCGTCCGCTCGGAGAGACCGCCTCGACTATTCGGCGAGCGATTCTCCGATCGGAAAGAAAGTGTTGCCCGAGGCTCTTTTTCGGCTTTACCAAAATCTAACGATGAGTTCGTTCAACCGGGATACCCGGTAACCTCGATCGTTCCTTTCGTCGCTACGATTTTGGGATCAATTAAAACGACGCGCCTGTCATTCCATGAGAATACTTCCGGTTCCTCAATGGAATCATCCCGGCGAACAGTCGTTATTTTGTCGATCGCGTCGATCTCAGCCGTAGATCGGAGCACCGAGTCTCCTATTATCGCAAGGCTCGTTAATGCACGCTCCTTTGCCAACTCGAGTATCGCCGAGAGATTGCCGCGTTCTTTATCGAGCGTATTGAAATAGGCGGCGGAGCGAGCAAAACGATCGTCAATCGCAGCCTTATGCGCTTCTTCCAGCATAATCACTTCAGCGCGCCGGTGCTTAGGTCTCGAAATAAATGAATTCAGTATTGCCTTTCCCGCATCATCGGCGGAATTGACCACGAGTGCGTCGTATCTGAAGAGATCGCCGAGCAGATCTTGCGAAGGACGCCAGTTGTCGCCGTCCGAAGGCGGAAGTATCAAATGAGCAAACGGGATTTTCGTGCTTATATGTTTTATGTAGCATTCGTTCTGTCGCCGCGCTTCTTCCGCGCGCAATCCGACGTCGACTTCGATTCCCGCATGCATCAACAGACGAATCCCCTTCCCATTCACACGCGGATCGGGGTCTTCGATGGCAATCACCACGCGAGCCAGACCGCTTTCTATGATTGCATCGGTACACGGCGAGGTACGCCCTTCGTGGCAGCATGGCTCGAGCGAACAATACAACACGGCGCCTCGCGCCGACTCGCCGGCGGCTTCGAGCGCGTACGACTCGGCGTGCTTGAGCCTCTCGTATAGATGAAACCCCTCTCCGGCGATTCGATCATCTTTTACGATCACGGCGCCGACGAGCGGATTGGGGCTTACGAGGCCCTCTCCCGCTCTCGCAAGCTCGAGCGCTCTGTCCATGAAAACTGTGTCGGAGTCTTTCATCGAAGTGGGGTTCAGTCCTGATGTCGATAAGGCCCTTTCCGTGTGAGCTCGTATCCTTCAAGCGCGAAATTCGCCAGGTTCATCGACGCCATCGCCTTAATCGTGAACCCGTGATTTTCTCCTCGCAGCAGTTTCGGATATCCGGCGGCTGCGATCATCGCGGCATTATCGGTGGTAAGCAAGGGGCTCGGAAAATACACCGGGGCCTTGAATCCCGCCTCCGTCACGGCGCGTCGTAACCCGCTGTTGCAAGCCACGCCGCCCGCAAGGATGACCGTCTTAGGCGGATGCCGGGCAACTGCGTCCTTCAAACGCCCGACGAGCGACTTTATCACCTGCTCTTGAAAGCTTGCCGCGAGGTTCACGATATCCGCCCCGGCGGATTCGCCTGGTTGAACCGGCTCAATGCCGTTCTCTTTGACGAATCGCACGACCGCGGTCTTCAAACCGCTGAAACTGAAATCGAGATTGCCGCTCATTCGTGGAATCGTGAAGACCATTCTTGCGGCGTCAGGGTCGCCTGCTTGAGCGAGCTTATCCAATACGGGACCTCCCGGATAACCCAGGCCCAGGAGCTTGGCTATCTTGTCGTAGGCTTCGCCGGCCGCATCGTCGCGAGTTCGGCCAAGAATGGCGTACTGCTCGGGCGCTGGAATGAGAAAGAGAGTCGTATGGCCGCCCGATACGATCAGAGCGATTGCGGGGTATTCAATCGGGGGGTTCTCGAACACCACCGAAAAGACGTGTCCTTCTATGTGGTTGATTCCGACTATGGGCTTGTTCAACGAGAAGGCCAGCGATTTAGCATAGCTGAGACCAACCAGCAGCGCGCCTACCAACCCAGGGCCCTGAGTGACCGCTATGCCATCGATACCGGATAACGACAGCCCGGCATCGCTCAAGGCCTGATCAACTACTTGAGTAATGCGGTTCAAGTGTTCACGTGAAGCCAGCTCGGGCACGACGCCGCCAAACGGCGCGTGAATGTTCACTTGAGAGGCGATTACGTTGGTTTTGATTTGATTGCCGCCATCGATCACGGCGGCGGCGGTTTCATCGCAGGAGCTCTCAATTCCAAGAACAAGCATTAAGGAGTCATTTTACACGAGTGACCACGAACCGCGAACATAGTCTCATAGCTCCTCGTCGTCCTATAGCTCTTCGGTATGCGGACTCGTTTATTCGCATCGCCTGAGCGACTCGTCTAATTGTCTGGAGGGCTGCGTTATGCGGTGAGCTCCTGAAACAGCGAGAATCCTTCCGGCCAGTCTCCAAGCCCGCTCTCCGAGTTGATGTGACCCTTTGGACCGATGCTCACAAACCGGCTGCCCCACGCTTCGGCAACCGATCTCGCGTATTCAGGCCCGGCATAAGGGTCGTCGGTGCTGGCTACGACGATGCTGTGAAAGCGGAGCGGCTGACGGGGTACGGGCGCGAAACCCACGGCGTCTTTTGGGAAGCTGGGTCCTTCAGGGTCCGCCGGAGCTACAAGCAGCGCTCCTTTAATTTGGAGCGTCGTCTTTGCCGCCCAATGCGCGACAAGAGCGCACGCCATGCTGTGGGCTATCAGGACTACATCGGCTCCCGCGCGAGCTACGGATTCTTCCAGTACCGCGCGCCACTCGTCGCAATCCGGATGGTTCCAGTCACGTTGTTGTACACGCGCAAAAGAAGGGTTCGCTCTTTCCCACAGAGTCTGCCAATGCTCCGGGCCGGAGTTTCCCATACCAGGGAGTATGAGAGCGGTTGTCTTTATCGCTTCAGTTTCGTCGCTCATAAAGCTTCTTTGTTGTATTGCCGCGTGATTATATGGGCATTGAATCAGGGTTGGCAATTGGGTGAAGAGCGGTCAGCAGTCAGCGATCAGCAGTTGCCCTGTACGATCAGCCACGTTCTCACATCTCGGCTATTCCGAGCCGTTTCAGCTTCTCGATAAATGACTCGCGATACTCCGGAACCGCGAGACGATCAGATCCATCCCGCTTTTGATGTACAACGTCGGGAACATTGCTATGCATCGGAGGACCTGTCACGAGCCGGATGCTCGGCATGGGGTGCTCATTAAGTAAAAAGCAAACACGACCGGAGGAATGTAATGAAGACGATGAGAGCCTTGATCACGGTAATGCTCTTCGCCATCCCGCTTTTTGCACAGGAAAAAGAGAGGCCCCGCATATTTGTTACCGATAGTCAGTCGTGGGAGATCTCAGGTGGATTCGGAGGCGGCGGCGACGCAGTTGCAGGTTCACAGAGCGGAGGCGCCCGGCCGCAGACAGCCGAGGTCATCAAAACCTTCGGAGAGCGATGCAAAGACTGCGTCGTCACCATCAAAAAAGAAAAAGCCGATTACATAGTCATCCTCGAACACGAAGGCGGCAAGGAGTTCTTTCGCAAGGACAACAAGTTTGCCATCTTCAACAAGAATGGCGACGCGATAGGGAGCGGTTCCACTCGCACCCTCGGTAACTCAGTCAAGGAAGCTTGCGATTCCATGATGAAAGACTGGGCGTCGTCTCAAGGTAAGAAAGCCGAACCAAAACCTGATAGCAAGTCGTAGCTAACCCGCCGAGGGGGGTGCGCAACGTCCCCGAGGTCGAGTTGATGTTGTTTTGTCCCGGGAGGGACCTCTGGGAATAGCCCACCGGTTCACTGGTGGGTCGCTCGCCTCCAATCGCCTGGGAAGCACCGAAGGCACGGCTGGTTGTCATCTTCAAAATTGCGACCTGAATGGTGTCCGCGAGTTTCAACGTGGTTGGAACATTCATAAGGGATGTAATCTTGAGAATCAGCCGTCCCTTCCGGGACTAGCAACCTGGTTTGCTCCCTACCCACCGATGAATCGGTGGGCTACTAATCAGAACATCCTTTCAGGATGTTTGTCGGGTCGTAACGCGGGCCGGATGCCTGCGCATAACCCTTTCAGAGTTGGAACGTAATTCATCGGCGTTCCCAACGTAGCTGACTACATCAATCTTGGGATGTTCGTCCGTAGTTTCCCCTGTGGTAGTGTTATGGCTTGCCGGCAGAATTCAATCGGAGGGCATTATGCCAGAGATCACTGAATACGCACCCGGAACCTTTTGTTGGATCGATATGGGGTCGCCCGATCCCGAGGCTTCAAAGAAATTTTATACTGAATTGTTCGGATGGACTTATGTAGACGCTCCGGCAGGTCCGGATATGGTCTATACCTTATTCAAGCTCAACGGCCATGACGTCTGCGCGATGTATCAGATGCAGGATGATCAAAAAGCCCAGGGGATACCGCCTCACTGGTCCTCCTATGTTTCAGTTGTAAGCGCCGACGAGACCGCCGCTAAAGCCGAGGAGCTCGGAGGAACACTTATGATGCCTCCGTTCGACGTGATGGAGGCGGGTCGAATGGCGATGATACAAGACCCGACAGGGGCGATAGTCGCCGGCTGGCAGGCTCGCGCCGATATAGGCGCCAGGATAGTAAACGAACCGAATTCGCTTTGCTGGAATGAGCTTGTCACCAGCGACCACGTCAAAGCAGCCGAGTTCTACACGAAGCTCTTTGGCTGGACAACAAAAGGCCCCGACTCCGGCGCCCCTATCCAATACACCGAATTTTTCAACGGGGAGCGTGCGGCGGGAGGAATGTACGAACCGCCCGCCGAGTGGGGAAACGTTCCTTCACACTGGATGCCGTACATCTCTGTTGCCGATTGCGACGAGACCGCTCAGAAAGCGCAGTCGCTCGGCGCCGAGATAAAAGCTCCTCCCGCGGATGTACCCAACGTAGGCAGATTCGCGACCATCCAGGATCCGCAAGGGGCGGTCATTTCGATTATCAAGTTGAATCTGCCGTCATAGACCTTTCATGCCCGATCGCGCACAGAACCGGCTCGTTGTAAGCCCGCATAATTCCGGGCGACTCGCGGCCGCGGCCCGCTGGGTCAACTCCTACGGGCCGGACCAGGAGTTGATTCTGCTCGCGGCCAATTCGGATGCGGCCGACGATTTCACCAGACTTATCGTGGGCGGCAGAGCGCGGTTCGGCTTGATCAAGCTCACTCTGGACCGGCTGGCGACGCGGCTTGCGGCGGCGACGCTGGCCGGCAGAGGCCTGGCTCCCGCATCCGATCTATCGCTCAGCGCCATCCTTACGAGATGTGTTCACTCGTTGCTGGCGCAGGAGAAAATCTCGTACTTCGCGCCGATCTGCACGCGCCCCGGGTTTCCGCGCGCGGCCGCGGCGACAATCGAAGAGCTTCGGATGAATTGCGTCCGCGCGGATGATCTTCGAGCGCTCGAACGCGGAGGGCCCGATCTCGCGGTTCTCTATGAACTATTCGCCGGCGAGCTCGAGCGTCAGGGTCTCGCCGATCGCGCCGCCAGATTCGAAGCCGCGCTGGAAGCGGCGGCCTCCGCTCCAAGAGCCCCCTTGCTTCTGCTCGACGTACGAATCACGTCTCTTCTCGAATCGAGGTTGATCTCACAACTGGCTCGGCAAGCCGATTCCGTGTTTGCTACGTCGCCGCGAGGCGACAGCCGCTCAATGGCCTATCTATGCGATGCGCTTACCTGCGATCCCAGCGATCTTCTGGATGAATCGATGTCGACGTCGCTCGCTTCGTTGAGGAAGCACCTTTTTGAAGAGTCCGCGCCTCCGCTTTGTGATCTGGATGGCAGCGTCGATCTCAAGTCCTGGCCCGGAGAAGCACGCGAAGCGGTAGAAATCGCGCGGGCCGTTCAAACCGAAGCCGCGGGCGGCGTCTCGTTCGATCGAATGGCGATATTTCTTCGCTCTTCCAACGAGTATCGGCCTCACATCGAAGAAGCATTTCAGCGCGCGGCGATTCCCGTCTATTTCGCAAGAGGCTCGACGCGCCCTGATTCCGGAGGGCGCGCGATGCTCGCCCTTTTGGCCTGTGCCGCTGAGCGATTGTCCGCGCGGCGCTTCGCCGAGTACCTGTCTCTATCACAGGTTCCTTCGTCGTCACAGGCGACTTCGCCCGATCCCGCTGACGGAGATGCTGCCTGGGCTCCGCCCGAGAGCGATCTCATTCCGGAACGAATGACCGCTTCCGAGCCCCAAAGCGATAAGACGAATCGTGAACCGCCGGTCGATCCGGACGCGGCTGTGAGCGTCGAAGGTTTAGTGCTCGCGCCATGGCGGTGGGAAGAGCTGCTTGTCGAAGCTTCCGTGATCGGCGGCAAGGATCGATGGGCGCGACGCCTCGCGGGTCTCGAGCGAGAGATGACGGTGCGACGCCAGGAACTCACGGAAGAAGACGAAGCTCGGGCGGCTCTTCTTGATCGCAGGCTTCGCGACTTGATTCATCTAAGAGAATTCGCGCTGCCGATTATCGAAAAGATCTCGGGCTGGCCGAAGAGTGCGCTCTGGGGCGATTGGATTCGGCATCTGACTGATCTCGCGGCGGCGGCGATACGCGAGCCTGAAGGCGTCATTAAAACAATCGAAGAGCTCGAGCCGATGGCCGAAGTAGGGCCGGTAGATCTCGATGAAGTTCGCGTGGTCTTAGCGCCGCGTCTCCGCGAGCTTGCGACGCCGCCCCCGCGCCGTCGATACGGAGCCGTGTTTGTAGGACCGGCGGACTCGGCGCGGGGTCTTGCCTTTGACATAGTGTTTGTGCCGGGTCTTGCCGAAAAACTCTTCCCTCGCAAAGTGATTGAAGATCCGATCCTGCTCGATTCGGAGCGCAGGCGCCTGGAATCCTCAAATCTGATCACACAGCGCGATCGAAACGAGGCCGAACGGCTTGCGCTGCGGCTTGCGATAGGCGCGGCCGCAAACAAGGTCTATCTCTCATTTCCGCGCATCGACGTGCAGCAGGGCCGGCCTCGCGTTCCATCATTTTACGGACTGGAAATTTTGCGTTCGGCCCAGGGCGATCTCCCGGGATTCGAAAAGCTCGGCACGATGGCTGAAACCGGCGCCGGAGCCCGGCTTGGCTGGCCTGCTCCGTCGAACCGCAATGACGCGATCGATGAAGCCGAGTACGATCTGGCGGTGCTCGCTCCGATTGTCGATGCCGATCCGGATGCCATAGCGGGCGCGGCGCATTACCTGTTGACCGCCAACCCTCATCTCGAACGGGCGTTGAGGGCGAGAGCGAGACGCTGGTTGAAGCGATGGACCCCCGCGGATGGATTGGTCGAACCGGACGCGCTTGCGAAAGCAGCGCTCGAGCTGCATCAATTCAGCGCCCGCTCCTTTTCTCCGACGGCCCTTCAAAACTACGCGTCGTGTCCGTATAGATTCTTTCTCCAGGCTATTCATCGGCTCGAACCGCGCGAAGAACCCGCCGCGATTGAGGTCATAGACCCGCTCACGCGAGGGTCTCTCTTTCATCACGTGCAGTTCAGAGTCCTATCCGCGTTAAGGGCCTCCGGCACGTTGCCCGTTACTCCGTCGTCGCTTGCCGATGCGATAAAGGCCGTAGACCACGCTCTGGATGAAGCAGCCGCGCGCTACGAAGACGAGCTCGCTCCGGCGATTCCCAAAGTATGGGAGGATGGAATAAACACGATTCGAGCCGATCTTCGCGAATGGCTTCGCCGCGCCGCCGATTCGCGTGACGGGTGGGTTCCTTACAAGTTCGAGCTTTCATTCGGGCTGAGCGATCGCGGGCGCGAAGACGAAGATCCCGACAGCAGCGACCACGCTGTTCTTCTTCCCGGCGGACTCCAATTGAGAGGCTCGATCGACCTGGTCGAAAGACGCGTAGATAATGCGGGGGCCGCTATACGCGCAACCGATCATAAAACCGGAAAGATTCGCGCGAGCAAGACGGCGATCGTTGAAGGCGGACACGTCTTGCAACCGGTGCTGTATGCGCTTGCATGCGAGACGCTCCTAAAAGAACGTGTTGAGGCGGGCCGGCTCTATTACTGCACGGCCGACGGCGGCTACGAAGATCGAGTAGTCGAGATGAGAGATCTGAGCCGCGACATAGCAGGACAGGTAATCGACATTGTCGGTACGGCGCTCAATGAGGGGTTTCTACCGGCGCTCCCGGAGAAGGGCGCGTGCAACTGGTGCGACTATCGAATGGTCTGCGGGCCTTTCGAAGAGATTCGAACGGCTCGAAAACCGGCGGATCGGCTTGAAAAGATTCACGACCTGAGAATGCTGCCGTGACGACCGGCTCTACCTGGGGGCTGACATGGCCAGTCGATTGATTTGCGCCGCCATTGATTTTCTCGACGTTGATGAAAAATCAACTCACAAATGAAACTCTCGCGGATACCGCTGCGAGGAACCGCATTCGAACGGACCTCGACACGACTCTTGTTGTAGAAGCCGCGGCGGGCACAGGCAAGACGAGCGAGCTTGTGGCGAGGATGATAGCCGCGTTGAAGTCGGGACGCGCGCGCCTCAACAGCATGATAGCGGTCACCTTCACCGATGCCGCCGCGGGCGAGCTCAAGCTCAGATTGCGGGCGGAGATTGAAAAAACGAGACAGGATCCGCGATGCCCGCCCGACGAGAAGAAACGCCTTACCGACGCGTTGCCGCAGCTCGAAGAGGCGCGGATCGGAACCATTCACTCATTCTGCAGCGACCTCCTTAAAGAACGGCCGGTTGAAGCCGGTATTGATCCCGCCTTCGAGGTCGCCGCGGACGAAATCGCGCGGCCCTTATTCGATCTGGCATTCGATCGATGGTTCGAGCGGCAGCTTGCCGCTCCGGGTGAGGCCGTCCGCCGAATCCTTCGACGCCGAACACGCAATGACGGCCCAAGGTCGATTCTGCGAGCCGCGGCATGGCAGTTGTCGGAGCGGCGCGACTTCCCTTCTCCATGGCGGCGAAGCGCCGACTTCAATCGGACGGAGTTGATTGACGGGCTTATAGCGGAAATGAAATCGCTCGCCGCATGGGTGAGCAAGGGTGACCCTGACGATTTCTTCATTCGCTCCCTTGCGGAGCTCGATGTATTCGTCAACGAAGTGACTCGCACCGAAACCGTCACCGGCGAACGCGACTACGACGGAATCGAAGCGCGCCTGACTGTATTCAATCGGAGATGGCATTCGGAATGGGTCGGCTACAAGCGCAAAGACGATACTATGCCGAAGGCGGAGCTTATCGAGCGCCGGAATCTGCTCAAGCAGCGGATGGAGTCATTCCTTACGGCGGCCGGGGCCGATCTGGCGCCCATGCTTCGCGACGACCTCTGGGAAGTGATCGAGGAATATCATCGCCTCAAAGAACAGGCGGGATGCCTCGATTTTCTCGACCTGCTTCTACGAGCCCGCGATCTTGTTCGACACCGCCAAGACATACGCTCCGAGCTTCAACAACGCATCACCCACATCTATGTAGACGAGTTCCAGGACACCGATCCGCTTCAGGCGGAAATTCTAATGTTGATCGCGGGCAATGACAGCGCTGAAACCGATTGGCGAAAGGTGAAGCCCGCGCCTGGGAGGCTCTTCATCGTAGGCGATCCAAAACAGTCGATCTATCGATTCCGGCGCGCCGATGTTGAACTGTATGAGCAGGTCAAGCAACAGGTCATTGCCGCAGGCGGCGCGCCCGTTGAATTGAGCGTGAGCTTTCGCGCCGTGCCTGAGATTCAACAGGCGGTGAACGCGGCCTTCTCCGAAATTATGAGCGGGAGACTCGATGTCGGCTCGCGTCAGGCTCGCTATACGCCTCTTCGCGAATGCCGTCCGTCGATAGAAGGCCAGCCGGCCGTAGTAGCGCTGCCGACGCCCGCGCCTTATGGCGACTACGGCAAGATCGTGAAGTTCCGGATCGAGGAATCGCTTCCTGACGTTATGGCCGCGTACGCCGAATGGCTGGTCAAAGACAGCGGTTGGTCGGTCTCCGAACGAAGCGGAAACAAGAGGGCGATAGCTCCTCGAGACATCTGCATGCTCTTTCGCAGGTTTCGGCATTTCGGCAGCGATGTAACTCGACCTTATGTTCGCGCGCTCGAAGCTCGAGGGCTTCCTCACCTGCTCGTCGGCGGCAGCTCGTTTCACGCCCGAGAAGAGGTAGAGGCAATCAGAAACGCGCTGAACGCGATCGAGCGGCCGGACGACGAGCTCTCCCTGTTTGCAACCTTGAAAGGGCCTCTGTTCGCGCTTAGCGATTCACAGCTTCTCTCTTACCGAACCCGAGTCAGCCTTAATTATTTCAGAACGGTTCCCGAAGACCTGCCCGAGTCTCTATCCGAAGTCGTGGACGCATTATCGATCCTTCGTGAGCTTCATCGCGGGCGAAATCTCAGGCCGATCGCCAACACGATAGGACGGCTTCTGGCGGAAACAAGAGCGCACGCGGGACTGGCGATCTGGCCCACGGGCGAGCAGGCGCTAGCAAACATCACCCGTTTGATGGATATGGCTCGAAGAGCCGAACGGAACGGCGTGAACTCGTTCAGAGCTTTCGTGGATTGGCTCGAGGACCAAGCGCAGCGCGGCGAGGCAAGCGACGCCCCGATAATCGAAGAGGGTGCGGCGGGCGTCCGGCTGATGACCGTTCACAAGGCCAAAGGGCTGGAGTTTCCGGTGGTGCTTCTCGCGGATATGACTGCACGCGAGGCGCGCGAGCCTTCTATCTGGTCCGATCCGGAAAAGGGCCTCTGCGTGATGAAGCTCGCGGGCTGTCTGCCTCCGGAACTGCAGGAGCACGCCGAAGAAGAGATGGCGCTCGAACGCGATGAAGCCGCCCGAGTGCTTTACGTAGCCGCGACGCGAGCGCGCGATCTGCTGGTCGTGCCCGTGGTCGGCGACGCGCCGCAAGACGGATGGATCGGCCTGTTGAATCGCGTGGTTTACCCGCCCGCTAAATCCGCTCGCCAGCCCGAGACTTCCAGCCCGGCGGGATGTCCGGAATTCGGCTCGGACAGCGTTCCGATGCGGCCTCAGAACGCGGTGAGACCGGCCGACTCCGTAGCGCCGGGCTTGCACAAACCTGAAGTCGGCGAGCATCGAGTCGTCTGGTGGGACCCTCTCACTCTGCGGCTCAACGTGAAGGAAGCCGTCGGTCAGCGCCAGACGAGACTGCTTCAAGCCGATGAAGACGGAATCAAGTCACAGGCGGGAATCCGGGCTCACGCTGAATGGCAGTCGACTCGCAAGCGCGTGCGCCAACAGGCAGGCGCGCCGCGCGTTAACGTCATCACCGCGACCGAGCACGCGGTTTCAATGGCTGAATTGCCCGCTCATCCCACACCCGATATCGTGAAGCCTGCCGCGCCATCCGGCGATATTCAGCGATCGCTCTTCGATCTGATCGAACAATCGGCGGCCGTGAAAGAGAGGGCTCCAACGGTATCCATTAAATCCGCGGGCCCGACGATCTCTCGGCCGCACGGACAGCGATTCGGAACGCTGGTTCACGCCGTGCTCTCGATCGTGGAGCTGAATGCCGACCGCGCCGCCGTCGAGCGAACGGCCCAGCTTCAAGGACGAGTGCTTGGCGCTACGGCTGAAGAAATACGCGCGGCCTCGACTACTGTTGTCCGAGCTTTGGCGCATTCACTGTTTGTCGATGCGAGAGAAGCCGCATCGGCGGGGGCTTGTCGTCGAGAATCGCCGATTACTATGCCGCTCGAAGAGGGCGTGATTCTCGAAGGCGTCGTCGATCTCGCGTTTTTGAAAAACGATGAATGGGTCGTCGTAGACTTCAAGACCGATATGGAATTGGGTGACCGCATCGAGGAATATCGGCGCCAGGCGGCTCTGTATGTCGAAGCGATCTCCCGAGCTACCGGCAAATCGGCGCGAGGGTTCATCCTCAAAATATGAATAGCCAGCGAGCGTAGAGGTATATGAGCGGCGCGCAGAAGAACGCGCTGTCCAGACGATCCAGCATACCGCCGTGACCGGGAAGAATTTTCGAAGAATCTTTCACGTTCGAGCCCCGCTTCAACTGCGATTCCGCGAGGTCTCCAACCGGCCCAATCGCGCCGATAAGCGCGCCTAGAATAATTGAATCAAGCAGTGGAAGATCATTGAAGAACGTCAGCTTGCAAATCGGACCCGTAGCCGCGGCAACCAGCAGCCCTCCGATCAACCCCTCAACAGTTTTGCCCGGGCTGATTTTCGGAGCGAGCTTGCGGCGCCCGAATCCTCGGCCAACATAGTACGCTCCGGTGTCGGCCATCATTACGAACGCAAAGAATAGCGTAAGCAGCTTTGAAGCGAGATGAGTATGCTCCGCGGTATCCGGAAGCATTCTGATTCCGATCAAGAAAGCGCCGAGAAGCGGCGCGTATGCCACTCCAAAAACGGTAGTCGATACGGAAGCGAGAACGGTGTTCATCTCCTGCTCGCTGAACAAAGACCAGGCGAATGCGATACACGTGGCGGCGGCGAGCACCGCGCCTATCCATCCGGGATGGCCGACAATAAAGCAGGCCGGCACTCCAAGCGCTGCCGCATAGCCGGGCAGCCTGTAGGGAGCGGCGCCGGTTCGCGCGCTCAGATTGTAGAACTCTCCAAGGGCGAGAATTAACGCGACGACCGCAATGATATTGAAGTAGTACGGATTGCGGCTCCAGATGGCGAACAGAAGAATCGGCAGTGCTACCACAGCGGTTAGTATTCGCTTCATAAGGCGTGAGTCGTAGCGTGGAGAGGTTTCGCCGCTGCCGTTGAACCGCTTATTTCATATTGGCGACGAGAGGTTCGGTTTTGGCAGGTTTGATATCGCCGTAGCGCCGGTCGCGCTTTTGAAAATCGATGATGGCTTCGAATAGATCGGCGCGTCGGAAATCGGGCCAGAGTTTCTCCGTCACGTAGATCTCGCTGTAGGCGATCTGCCAGAGCAGAAAGTTTGAAACGCGCATCTCGCCGCTGGTTCGAATTAACAGATCGGGATCGGGAAGGCCCGCGGTGAACAAGTTTCGTTCGATGTCGTGTTCGGTGATGTCTTCGGGGTTCTGATTTCTCACGAGAGCTTCGGTGACCAGGCGGCGGCAGGCCTCGACTATTTCGCAACGGCCGCTGTAGTTCAAAGCCACGTTCAACTGCAACCCGGTGCAGGCGGCGGTTTCACGCCTGGCCCGATCGATCTCGCGCATCACCACGCTGTCCAGCCGTTCATCGCGCCCGATCGTCTGAAACCGAATGTTGTTTTCCTTCAGGGTGGCTACTTCTTTTCTGATGAACTCGATAAGCAGCGCCATTAACGCTTCGACTTCCAGCCGCGGGCGCTTCCAGTTTTCAGTCGAAAAGGCGTACAGCGTCAGATACCGAATGCCGAGGCGGGCGGCTGCTTCAACGGTCGCTCTTACGGATTCGGCGCCCGCGCGATGCCCCGCCACGCGAGGCAGGCTCCGACGTGCGGCCCAGCGTCCGTTGCCGTCCATTATGATTGCAATATGTGATGGAATCGCGGCAGGATCTAGCTGCCTGAGAAGAAACTCATCCCTCGAACCGCTGTCTACGATCCCTTCAAAATCTTTGAGGAAGTCATTGCTCATCTCATTCGATTTGGGATGAATCAGCCGTCACTTTAATAGTCAACTTGCATCAAAGTCAACCCGAGCGCAGGAGCCGTAGGCCCTGCCAGGGAGCGATCGCCGCGCTCGATGGTTTTCGCGATGATTTCAGGCGGTCGATGACCGCGGCCGACTTCTATAAGCGTACCCGCGATCGCCCGAACCATGTACCGAAGGAATCCGTTCGCCGCAACCGTGACGGATACGATACTGCCTTCGCGCTCGACGTCGACCCGAGCAATCGTGCGCACCGTCGTCTCGACATCGGTAGCCTTAACCGTGAAGCCGATGAAGTCGTGCTTGCCTATGAGAAAAGCCCCTCCCTCGCGCATCAAATCCAGATTCAGAGGCGCTCTGTGCTGATGAACGTATCGCCTCAGAAAAGGGCTGACCACATCGGCGTTCCAAATTTGATATCGATAAGTTTTTTGCTTCGCGTGAACACGCGGGTGAAACCAATCTTCCACAAACTCAACGCATCTAACGCGAACGTCACGATCAATGTTTGCATTGATGGCGTCTCTCAGGATTCGCTCATTGAGGCCGGTTTCGAGTCTCGCGCTCGCGACCTGTCCAAGCGCGTGAACTCCCGCATCAGTCCGGCCGGCCGCGTGCACGGTCACCGGCTTGCCGTCGATACGGGTAAGCGCCTTCGTCAATTCAGCTTGAATCGTGCGGCCATTCGGTTGAATCTGCCAGCCGTTAAAATCGGTTCCGTCATATTCGAGGATGAGCCTGGTGTTGCGCATTGAGTCAGCACCGTTCTTTATGCTGTGTGCATTTGATGGCGTCAGCTAAGGGCCTAAAGGGCCGGCGCATTACCAGGGCACGCGAGCAGCTCGACCATCTGTTCAGGCCTGAAAGGCCGACGATAAGCCAGGGGAAGCGCGTCGGCTGACCATTTGTGCCCCTACCTGATCGAGAGTTCATGCTTATGCAGGCCTGAAAGGCCGACTATAAAATAGCCAAGGGGCAAGCGCGTAGCGCGCCGCCCCTGGTCACGGCGCGCCCGCACCTTCTAGCGCTGAAGGCGCGACATAAGCATTTCGTTGCCGCGCTCAGAAAAACTTACGATCATCTTTAGCTCATTTCGCACTCGCATCGGTTCGCTCCTGGATTTCCCAGAAAGTCGCTTGGCGCTTCTTCTCTCGCGCCTCAGGGAACATAACAACCTCTCTCTAGCACCGGGGGCTGCGCTTTGCTGGCCCCCGGCTATTGACGCGTTCCCCGTCAGGGAACATATCTACCTCTCCATCGCACCGGGGGCTGCGCTTTGCTGGCCCCCGGCTATTGACGCGTTCCCCGTCAGGGAACATACCTACCTCTCATCTCTCATCTCTAATCTCTCATCTCTCATCTCACCTCTCACTCCCACCTCTCTCTCACCTTCCGACCTCTTCAAACCTGATGCAGCGTGAGAGATGATTGTTGTTGACCGCCTCGAGAGGGATCGGTCCCTTGCGGCACTCTTCAATGACGTACGAACATCGCGGCGCGAACGCGCAGCCGGGCGGGAGTTCCAACGGGCTCGGCACGCTGCCCTCAATCGTCACCAACCTGCGACGACCCTCCGCGTCCTGCGATGGGCGTGGTATCGAGCGGAGCAGGCCTTCAGTATAAGGATGGCTGGGATGTTCGAATATTTCAGTCACCGCCGCCTGCTCCACGATTTTGCCGCAGTACATCACGATGACGGAATCAGCGTTTTCCGCAACGAGACCAAGATCGTGGGAGATCAGCAAAACTGAGAGCCTGAATTCCTCCTTGAGCTTCCGCAGCAGGTCGATGATCTCCGCCTGAATAGTGACATCGAGCGCGGTGGTCGGCTCATCCGCGATCAGCAGCCTGGGTCCGCAGGCGAGCGCCATCGCGATCATTATTCGCTGCCGCATCCCCCCCGACATCTGGTGCGGATAGTCGCGAGACCTTTGCGCCGCATTAGGTATCATCACGCGTTCCATCATCTCGATCGCCCGCGCTCGAGCTTGCTTGCGTGATACGTGTTCGTGGAGCTTAACGGCTTCGGCAATCTGATCTCCGACGGTGAAAACTGGATTGAGCGAGGTCATCGGATCCTGAAAGATCATCGCGATCTCGCTGCCCCGGAGCTTCCGCATCTCTTCGCGGCTCAGAGAGAGCAAGTCGCGATCTTCAAATATGATCTCACCGGAAACTACGCGGCCCGGAGGCTGAACGAGTCGCATGATCGAGAGTCCGGTAATCGACTTGCCGCAACCGGATTCGCCCACCAGCGCCAGCGTTGCTCCCCGTTGTATGTTGAAGCTCACATCGTCGACCGCCTTGAGCACTCCGGCGGCGGTTTGGAAATTGGTGGAGAGATTTCTTATTTCTAGAATGTTGTCGGACATGCCGAATTTCAAACAGAGATCACGTTGCGGCTCCTGAGTACCAACTTGCGGTGTCTACCGGCGCTTGACGATCAACTGTAAGGGCGGGCGTCCCTGCCCGCCGCTCTTGAGAAATCGATCAACGATTGAGAATTGAGCGGCTCTATGAAAGGGGCGCCGTGGAGGGCCGCCCGTACATTCCGGATGCAGCGCACGCTTTCCTTCGACGACGACACGGCCAAAATGTTCACAGAGGGCGGCGAGTCCGAAAGCGCGCGGGGCGAGCCTCACTTGATAACCGAACCGCCCTTCATCACAAAGCTCACGTGTTCGAGGACCGTCACATCCGCTATCGGATCTCGACTGACGGCAATAATGTCGGCGAACTTGCCGGCTTCGATCGCGCCGACGCGATCACTCCAGCTCAAGAGATCGGCCGCGTTCACCGTTGCGGCTTGAATGGCCTGCATAGGCGTCAGGCCCCAGCGAACCATATGAGCAAACTGCTTTGCGTTCCAACCGTGAGGGTAGACTCCGGCGTCGGTGCCGAAGGCTATCTTGACTCCGGCTTTTGCGGCTCGTTGGAAGTTTTCGCGCTGGGCGCGGCCGACCTTTCGCTCCTTCTCTATGATCTTGTCCGGATAACCCAGCCGCGTGTATTCGGCGAGAATATAATCGTCGTTGTAGATATCGGCGACGAGATAAGTTCCCTTCTGCTTCATCAACTGTATGCCCTCGTCGTCGATCAAGCTGCCGTGTTCGATCGAAGCAACACCGGCGCGAACGGCGCGTTTGATGCCTTCGGTTCCGTGCGCGTGAGCGGCGACTTTCTTGCCCCACATCGCGGCTTCTTCGACAACCGCGTTCATCTCCTCCTGTGAGAACTGCGGAGCGCCGACCGATTCTTCTTCGGAAAGCACGCCGGCGGTCGCGAGCAGTTTAATTAGATCGGCGCCGTTTTTGATCTCGAACCGAATCAGCTTTCTTATCTCATTCACTCCATCGGCAATTCCGGAAAAACTCCCGAATTTCAGATAAGGGGAAAAGCCGGTGACATCGCCGTGCCCTCCGGTCGCTCCAACCGTGAGCGTAGCCACTTGCATCCGAGGCCCGACGACTGCGCCCGAGTCGATCGCGTTCCGAAGCGCTACGTCGATGAATTCGGGGGCGCCGACGTCGCGAATCGTCGTAAAGCCCGCTTCGAGGGTTCGCCTCGCATAGACGTGCGCGGATACGGCAACATCGATCGGGCTCTTTCTAAAGAGGTCTTCGTAATAGTTCGTGGGCTGCGAGGTTACGTGAGTATGGCAATCGATAAGACCCGGCAGGACGGTCGAGCTCGACAGGTCGATCACCTTCGCATCGGAAGGGGCGTGCGACGCGACTTCTTTTGAAGGGCCGACCTCTTTGATGCGCTCGTCCTCAATGAGAATGGATTGGTCGGTGAGAACCCGGCCGTTCTTAACGTCGACAAGACGGCCCGCCTTGATCAGGGTTATTTTCTTCGGGAGCGACTGCGCCGAAACGGAGGTGAGGGTGAAGACTAACAAGGCGCAGAGCGAAGCCGCCTTTCGAATCATACGAGTCTCCTTGAATGATGATCTGAAAACCGGAACTCTAGCAGAGTTCAATCGGCGTGCAAAACTTCCGCTCTATGTGCTTTGAGCCCAGACCGCCGTGGAACCGCCGGGTCTTTAACCTAGCGGCTGACAGGAACCGGAAGCGGGTTGTATTATTCCAGCCCTCGACCATCTTTACTCAATTATGTCCCGTGATTGGAGGTAGCTATGACGTTGCTGCTATTGCTCGCGCTCTTGCAGGCGCAACCGGCGCTTGAAAACGACTACGTTCGCGTGACGCAAGACGCGGCGCCTTGCGCATCCGCGCGAACGCCCGGCTGCGGCGATAGAGTGATCGTCGCCCTTGGAGATATTCAGCTCAACTCCGGTAAATCCCACCGCAAGATGGCCCGCGGAGACATAGCGGTCTTTAAATCCGGAGAGTCTTACGAGCCGCCCACCGGAGGCTCTTTCTTTGAAGTAGCAATCAAATTCGATCATCCGCCAATCCAATCTCCGAACGAGATGATTCCGCCCGCGAAGAACGCGATTCGCTACGATGGGCCGCGCTTTTTTATTTTCGAAGAACGGCTCGGCGTCGGAGATACGCGAGCGCGGCATAGCCATAGCCAGCGCGTAGTTATGCAGTTGAATCGCACTCGCCTTCAGCAATGGCCCGAGGGCCAGCCGGAGATAATTGTGGATATTACAGCCGATCGTCCTACCTTTAACGCTCCGGTCATTCATACCGTAAAGAACGTGGGCGATGCTCCGCTTCGAGGAATCGTGATCGAGTTCAAACCCGAACGCGCGCGAGCAGCCGGATGAGGGCAAGCTTCTAGAATTTGCGCACCTGGGACCGCAGGCGTCTTGCCTGCGTATTCTCCCTCCCAGCATTGAAGTGCCGCGCTATTTTCATCGCATTCCTAACCGAGTGCGATGGCCGAACTCCAGGCTTTCGTACAGACGGTTCTCTCCCTCAAAACGGCAAGCTGGATATTTTGGAGGAATGACATGCCCAAGATGACACAAGACGAATGCAAGCGCTTTCTCGCGGAGGGAGCCCGCACCGCAAAACTCGGAACCACGCGAAAGGACGGTAGTCCGCACGTCGTCCCGGTCTGGTATGAAATCGATGGAGAGACTCTCGTGTTCACGACCTGGCACGCATCCGTGAAAGCATTGAACATGCGCCGCGATCCGCGGGTTTGTATCTGCATAGACGATGAGACTCCACCTTTCAACTACGTGCGGATCGAAGGCCGCGCTGAGATGTCGAGCGACGCCGAAGAGCTTAAGAACTGGGCGACACGCATAGGCGGCAAGTACATGGGAAATGATCAAGCCGAGAAATACGGCAAACGAAACGCGGTCGAAGGCGAATTAGTCGTGCGCATTTCAATAACAAAGATGACCGGAATCAAGGACGTGGCTGCGTAATAATTCACTCGCTGAATGTAGTCAATGGGTAGACAAACTGGATAGACAAACTCACTCGTTCGAATCGATCAACTACTCCGAGGAGGATGGAACATGGCATCGAAGCAGACGCTCGTTACCGTCAGGGTGATTGCCAAGGACGGCAAATTTCTCGGCGACGACATAGGCGGCTCTCTTGTGACTATCAGGAATGTTGAGACTGGCGTGATGCTCGCGCAGGGCTATACCAAGGGCGGCTCGGGAAACACTACTCAAATAATGGAGACGCCTCGAACAAGATCGCAGCCCATTCCTACCGACGAGGCATCGGAGTTCACGGCGCGGCTCGAGATCGACGAGCCGGCATTCATTGAAGTGACCGCCTACGGTCCTATAGGCGGGCTCCAATCGGCCCACAAAGTATCGGCTACCCAATGGGTGATGCCCGGCAAGAACATAACTCGCGGCGATGCCTTCTTGTTGGAGATTCCAGGCTTGCTCGTCCAGGTGCTCGAGCCGCCGACGCATCTTAGCCTGTCCTCGCTTCCAGGCAACGTGACTATCAGCGCCAACGTTATGATGATGTGCGGATGCCCCATCACTCCCGGAGGCGTGTGGAACAGCGAGCACTTCGAGATTGCTGCGCAGATCAGAAAAGAGGGGAAAATCATCGATACGGTTAAGCTCGTGTATGCAGGCTCGCCAAGCCAGTTTACCGGGAGCTGGAGCGTCAAGCGAAAGGGATACTACGAAGCAATCGTGTATGCTTTTCAACCGGCCACCGGAAACACGGGCCTCGGCCGCGTCACGTTTTTCTATATGCCCGACTGAGCGCAAAGATAAAGCGCCAAATTAGAGATCATCGAAGGAGAGACAATGTTTAAGAGAACGTTTGAGAGAACCTGGTCAAGCATCATATGTGTTGCGGCGCTTGCCGCATTGTGTGTCGCACAAGGAGACACGGCCCAGAAGATACAAGCTCCCGACATAGCTGGCTCCTGGAGCGGGACGTGGGGCATCTACAGCCCGGCCCGCGGCGCGGAATCTCCCAAGAACATTTGCAAGCAGCTCGACTGCAAGATCGAATCTAAAGACGGTGTATGGCAGGCCAGCTTCGAAGGAGACTGCGGACGGCCGTATAAATACTCTATCAAGATGGAAGGACGCCAGGTCGGCGCAGCGGTTCTGTTCAAGGGCACGACCGATCTCGGCCCAAAAGACGGCGGTGTATTCGATTGGATAGGGCGCGCCACTGATAAAGAGTTCGTCGGCTTCTACACGAGCGCATCCTACACCGGCGTATTCAGCCTGACGCGAGCCAATAAGTAGGACTTTGCTTATGAGCGACGCGGAAGCCGCACGTCGATTGGTGAATCTATAAATCCGGGGAGACCATTTTTCCGGTCTCACTTCGCGTAAAGAATTGAGGCACACAAATGCGTACCCAGGCAGAAAAATGCGCGGCGTTTCGTGAGCTGCACGAACGGCCGAGCGCCTTCATCATTCCAAATCCATGGGACATAGGAACCGCGCGAATCCTGGCGCATCTCGGGTTTGAGGCCCTCGCGACCACAAGCGCGGGTTACGCGTTTTCTATCGGCCGGCGCGACAACGCGGTCGGACGCGAGCTTATGATGGCCCACGCGAGAGATATCGTCTCGGCGACCGACCTGCCGGTGAGCGCCGATCTGGAAAATGGTTTTGGGGATGCGCCGGCCGACGCAGCGCATACAATTCGGCTCGCGGCCGCTGCCGGACTTGCGGGCTGCTCTATTGAAGATTCAACCGGACGCGCGGACGAGCGAGTATACGATTTCGCCCTCGCGGTCGAGCGCATCCGGGCGGCAGCGGAAGCGGCGAAATCGCTTCCCTACCCTTTTACGCTCACTGCGCGTTCGGAAAACTTCCTCGTTGGGCGGCCCGATCTCGATGACACGATAAAGCGGCTTCAGTCATTTCAAGAAGCCGGAGCCAACGTGCTCTATGCGCCGGGCCTTACTCGAGCCGAAGACATCGCCTCGCTTGTTAGCTCGGTTGACCGCCCGGTAAACGTGTTGATGGGATTGTCGGGAGTTCGACTGACGCTGGCGGATTTGTCGGCTCTCGGAGTGAAACGAGTAAGCATCGGGAGCGGATTATCGCGCGTGGCGCTCGGAGCATTAATCAGGGTTGCTCGGGAGATGCTGGCAAACGGAACGTTTGATTTCGCGGATGAGGCCGTGGGATTCAAGGACGTGTCCGCGATGTTCGAGCCTTAGATTCACGGGAAAGGAAAGGCACGGCGGATAGCGCATAGTGACTTCGAATGTATGGCTGGCGCCTCTGCCCGCCCATCCTTCGACCATGCGGCGCCTATTTACTTGGATGAATCATCTCTCTCAGAGCCGGTGTATATCCGCGGAGATTCAATCAGGTATCGCCATCCAGATTGATCAATTCATCAATCGGTTCAAGCTCGAAATATTCCTCAAAAGCTTCGACAGTTCGCGGAAGATCGATTCCGGTTGTCATAAATAGATATTCCAGGAATCGTTCCTTAACCTGCCGCTCGTCGTCGACAACATCGAGTCCGAAGCCCCCCTGGGTTATCTCGAGCACCACGCGCCCCAGAGCCGGTTCGGATTCAGCGGATTCATGGCGCGCGGTAAGCTCACTCTCCAGATTCCGGTACGCGGGTTTCGCCGTGACCAGATAATATGATCGCTCCATCTCCATCGACTTTACTCACCCTCGCGAAGATAAGAGGCCCTGATGACGGTCTTGATATTGCCCCTGATGTTGAAGTCGCCTTCTATATCGACGGAAACAGGATCGCACGCGCGGACGAAGTCTTCGAGAATGCGATTGACCACATGCTCGTGAAATATCTTCACCGAACGAAAAGAATTGATATATAGCTTGAGCGATTTGAGCTCGATGCAGCGCTCGTTGGGCACGTACTCGATCTTTATCGTAGCGAAATCCGGAAAATCCGAGAACGGACAAACGGCGGTGAACTCAGGGCAGGTGAACGATATTCGAGTCTCTCTGCCTTTGTACTTGTAATCAAAGGTCTCGAGCGGATAGGGCTGAAAGGCCTCGGCGGGCGTCTCTTCCACCACCAGACCGGAATGCTCGAGTGTTTCAGTGCTCATGCTTGCTCCTTGGATTCTTATTTTGCCCTGCGCCGGCGAGGATCAATTCGGTTGCGGCTGGAGACTGCGAGCGGATTCCAACGCTTCTTTATATCGCACGAAATAACTCGAAAAATCCTCTTCCGACGAAGGAAACATCCCATACCAGAAATAGTCGAATCTATCCGTGAGATAGCTCATAGGCCCTGCCAGCGGTTTGAACCGCGCCGCTTGCGCCAGATATTCGTGATTGGTGGTGTCTCGCTCTATTTCGACCAGATTGCGTTCGGCGAGCTCGTAGAGCAATGCGATGTAGAGCTTTCGCATACCCGTCCTGAAATCTCCGGCGCGGGCCGCGGCTAACGCGGCGCTTGCGAGATCGCTGGAAGTGACCTCCGCATCAATCTCCTCGCCAAGAAGCTCACGTTTCTTCTTCCTTCTTCTCGGACCGCGACCCAGGATCAAAGCCATTCGCACGACGACGACTCCAACGAAGACAAGAACTCCGACTATAACGAATCGATAGATCGGGTTCCCGTAGGCTCCCTGCCCGAAAATCGCATTAAACACTATCGCATAAAGCTTCTTAATCAATTCGAACGCCGCAGTCTTCGCCTTTCTTATCAAGGCGGCAATGAAATTTTCTTTCTTTGGTTGAAACTCCGCGCGAGCCAGTATTTCAGCCATCCTGCCTTCGACCGCCGCATTTGAAGACTTCGGATTCAGCGCCTTCCGAAGCTCGTCGTCCAACGCCTTCAGCCGTGCTCTGATCTCATCGAGCTTCTTCGCTTTTTCCTTCGAATCGGGTTCGCTGAAGTAATTGTCGAGCGCCTCATGAAGCCAGGTGTTATCGACCTCCACGGTTTGCGATTCCGTGCTGATCTCTTCTCGTTTGGGTGCCAGAGTCTTGATCGTGGCGGCGCCCTCTTCGGCATAGGCGCTGTCGGTCTTCATGCGTTCTGCTTGCTCGCCGGCGCGAAAGATCCTCTTCTCATAATCGAGCGCGGAGGACGCCGCATAAGCCGCGCCTCCGAGCATCACTACAAGAATCGTTGTGCCTGTCAGTTTATTCATCGAGCATCTGATCTCGAGTCTCCGACCCATCGCCTTGCGTGCTGGATTTATCGAAAGCACCGCCTTCAGCCGTAGCGCCGCAAATGTGACAGAAGCGCGCTTGGGGTTCAAGCTGTGAGCCGCAGCGCTCGCACGACTTATACGGCGTGTCATTGGAGCGCCGCTCAGGTTTGGGATCGGCGGAATTTTGCGACGCTGCCTCGCCCTTGAAACTCAACCCGAAAGCGGCCGCGACCGGCTGCGGCAGACCCGCGCTATTGCTCAATTCCGGGCCCGGAAACACCGACAAGGGCGACGGCGATGGGCCAGGACTCATAACCGGCGCCGCAAAGGCAGGCGATCCGACTGAGGCCGTCGAGAATGCCGCTGCCGAGCTGGGGTCAACGGGGTTCATTTCGCGCACGAGCAATTCGACGTCATATGCCTCCTTGCGGACCCGGCTGTCGAAGTAAAGCAGCGTCAAAGCGACAATCCAGATAGGGAGGACAAGAATATTCGATATCTGTCCAAACGCGCCATAAATCGCATTCCATATAGGACCCAGAAAGAACTCCTGGTTCATGAGGCCCGACAGATAGAGCCCGAGCACGAGGGGGATCATCATGGCCAACTGAATCGAAAAAGTTATGAAGTAAGTGAACAGCACAATGGCTCCGACCTTATGCCAATTCCCTCCGCCTCCCAGCCTAATCGCTCGTCCGATAGCCGCCCCGGCCGATTCGCCTTCAATCATCACTATCTGGGGAACAAACACGACTCGAGCGAGAACGAATAGAACAGCGAAGATTCCCGCCCCAACAAGCGCGAGGATTGCGATCGACGCCAGTGTAGTTATGAGCCACGCGGGCAATCCCGCGGCGCTGGTAATGCCTGCAACGACCGCCGCAAGAATAATCAGGACGAACACGAGAATCGCTACGAGAACATAAATAACGACCCCGAGTCCGAGCATCAAAATCCACATCAGGGCGATGCTTCCCACGCGTTTTTTCGCCGCGTCGAACCACCGCCGAAAGCTTATTCTCTCGCCGAGCATTATGTGGTCGCCTACGACCCGCGCCAGACCCGCTATCACCGCAAGCAGGAGAAATGTATAGACCGGATATAACAGGCCTCCGACGACGAGACTCAGCAGCGCCGTGGGCGAAGGTCTATCCGCGAGACCAAGCAACAAATGAGTATAGCCGTAGAGAAATGTGAGAGTTGCTACGTATCCGACCAGACAAGGGACTGCAACAATCGAGAGCACGGCCGCGAAGTTCTTGCGATAGAGGCGCACCGCTCGGTCGATCACGTCGCCTATCGACATCGGTTCTAATATGGTGACCTCAGGCATCGATTTTCTTTCGGGAAAGATTATAGAGTGCGTTTATGTGGACCTGTCCAGCGATTACCATCCGAAGAGATAAGACCTGAAAAACCGACTATAGAATAGCGAGCGCCGAGCGTCTTCAACAGCATTACCTCACTATTACCCTCACGCCGCTTCGCCTCCACAAGACGCACGGGTTTATCCTCGAAATTAAGAACGTCAAGAATCGGGAATATATATTGCCGTCAGCTCTGCGCCGAGAGTATAGTTGCTCGCGGTTCGCTTGCAATAAGGCGAGTACCGAAGGCCGAACAATCCAGTGGACCATCTCGATGCCACGCGGCGGGCCGAGTTCTAACCAACCTCGGAGCCATCGTCGCGTCAAAAGCAAACGAGCACGTCCCTTCTCCTCACTGACTGATCCGCTGTCGCATATGTCTGACCGAGTACATTGCCGTTGTTGTTTGTTGTGCCGAATAAATAATCCAATCCGAGCACGCTGATTGAGGCTGCTCCTGTTGTTGTGGTTCCCAACCCGATCTGAGTCGGCTGCAGTCTCGAGTTGAAGTCCGTATGTTCGAACAAGCCGTTGCCCAACTGGACTGTCATCAGCAACTGGAAATCATCGAAGCGGCCAAGGCTTTTGTCGCGCAGAACGACAACGCTCGATGGTTGCTCGGCGTCGCTTCAAATTTGGAACAGAATCAAGTCTGACAGTTTCCTTGGGCTTTCACGGCTTGGGTCAATTTTCCATGCTCTGAGCCCTTAGGTCTATTAACATCGACATGGGGCTGTTCGGTGCCTTTTTTGTACTTACCGCCTGGATCGATGTGATAGGAGCGCCCAGTCTTAGGATTTACATAGCCGCCCTTTCCGCCAACGGGATTAGGCCCCCTTGGTTCAAATCCTTTTTGTTTGAATCTATCATCCACTTGTTGAGGAGTCTTCCCCTTGAAGGGGTTGCCAGTTCCTCCAGATGAAGATTCTGAGCCGCCTTGCTGAGGCGTGCTGCTCTTCTCATTAACAATGTTCTTAGCTGTGTTGATGAGAACGGCGCCGCCATGGACCACTAACGCTGCGCCACCAATCGCGACTCCTACCCCTGCGGCCGGGACTACTGCACCAACGCCCGTTGTCGCGGCTGGGGAGGTTACTACCGCCTCGGTGCCCCCTCCCGCAATCATGTTCCCGCCGGTCACAACCTCAGTGACGCCTTGAAGTATCGCCACGCCGTGCCCAATGACGCGCCCGGTTGTTTTCTGGTCCCCGCTCGGCGTGGGCACACCATTGTCCGCGTTGTACGCGGCAGCAGCGCCTCTGAGTGTGTCCTGAATTCATTTCCTGACCCCCTGATGCCCATCAGGATCGATGTAAAGAAGCGGGTTGTTGTAGCAGTACTGATACTTGTTCAGGGACTGAGGGTCAGTCAGATCAGCATAGAAAGTGGGATTGCTCGATGCCGCGCCTGAGAAATCGAATAGCTCGTCAGGTCCTCCAGCGAACTCATCGGGACTCGTGAACCGACCTTGCGCCGACGAATAGTACCGCGCGAGGAAGTAATCCAACCCTGATTCTGCATCCCGCTCTTTGGAAGTAAATTTCTGACGGGTTCCATCAGAGCCGCTGTACTTCATCGCAGATGTACGTGAGCCGGTGCCAGCGCCGAGTTCTTCTCCAAACGGCAGGTAGTCATATCTCGCCTGAACGCTCTTGTCCTGTTTAGTCACCACTCGCGTGCTGCCGAGGTGATCGGTTGTCAAATAACTTGTGCCGCCTCCGTTGGGAGGCTGGGCTGAATCGCTCCGGTACTCGGCGATCAGCTTTCCCATTGCATCATAGACAAACACCGTTGTCACGGCCGAACTGCCGCTTCCTACTGTCTTCATTACGCGGTGTCCGTCTCCATCGTAGCTGTATGTAGCCGGTTGGCCGTTGATGATAGTCGCCGGGACTTGGCGGTTCTCTCCATCGTAGGTGAACGTGCTCCCGGTCGCATCGATGTCAAGGTTGCCGGCCGGATCATAATGGCTCGAGCCCATCTGCGATCGGTTGTTCAGGCTGTTGATGTGATTGGAAGCGACCGGAGTCAGCAGGCTCAACTGATAGCCGGTCGATGAACTCACCCAGCGATTGCCGAATACGTCGTAACTGTAAGTCTGGCTCCACTGGCTCGAACCTCCAACTGTTTCGGTAGCCCCTGATAGTCGGTTCACCTGATCATAGCTGTAGCTCTGAGCCATCAACACGGTACCGCCGCTTCCATTTGGAACCGTGATCGTCTGGCTCAACACATTGCCGTTGTTGTTTGTTGTGCCGAATGAATAGTCGAGTCCCAGCACGCTGTTGGCGGTTGCCCCGGTGGGTGTAGTTACCAAGCCAATCTGCTTAGGCTGCAAGCGATTATTGAAGTCCGTATGTTCGAACAAGCCGTTGCCCAACTGCACCGACGCAACGCCGCCGTGAGCCGTGTAGCTGAATGAACTGGCATAGGTCTTATTAACGTCGACTAGTGTGCCGCCGGAATTTCTCTCCCTGGTGGCTTTTGTTGTGGACAACCTTCCGGCATCGTCGTAGCTGCTTGCTACTACCCGGCCCGAGGGATAAGTCTCAGTGAGCGGCATCCCTGCATTGTTGTAGGTTGCCGCCATATTATAGGGCTGGTTATTTGTGGCCTGGCTATAAGCGGTCGGCCTGCCCTGGGCCTCAGGAAGCGCCAATTCTGAGTCAGGGCTTAGTTAGCTCTACCGCCTTCCCAAAAATACATCGCTGCATCACGATGCCTACCCAGGTTGCGGCGCAAGTGTCCAAGCGTACCGTAAAGGGCAGGAACTCTCGGATACTCTTCGCTAAATCGAAGCTCTTAATGCGTTATTGTATAGGTTCGGTTCGGTTATCATTCTCCTCGGGCTCCTTTATTACCTCAACACTTACCGTCTCACAAACCAACTCTAGGAACGAGCCGCTGTGGAAGGTGACGGTAAACTCAAGCTCTGGAACGTGGAGTCCCCGACTCGTGTGTACTGCGAGCTGGGAGCGCGTATCATCCGACACGCCTTGGCTCCAAGCGTTAATGGCCTCATTTCCCAGAACGTGGCCCCATGACTCGCATCGCAAAAGGTACACACCTGATGCGGTCACCCGCAGCGGTTTGTCGTCCCAGGGCTGATGGCCCGTATCAGGATGTGCCTTCAGGTTCAGAATTACTTTGCGAGAGTTGGGGTCTGTGAGCACGTAACTGATTTCGATGACTTCACTGTCATGCAAGTACGCTAACTGTCCTAGGACATCAGCCATCACTTCTCTCCCGGAATTTTCGTCGAAGGGTCAAGATGATCTTTCCCCCCTTCGATATGAACGTGAGTTTGACCCTGCCAACCACTCTTGCCTGCCGCTCCAACATCAATACGCGCTACTTCCTTAAACCTTCCGTTTTCAATCCTGCCCCAGCTTCCGGTTCTATTGGGATTCTCTACAAGGCCCTGTGCGGCTGCACGTTGGCCAAAGCTATCGAACTCCGCCTTCTCCGTAAAGCTAAGGGTTCTTCCCTCCATTCCTTTCGACCCTGCGCCGCCAGGAGGTGTTCCACCTTTGTTAAAAATATTATGTGCTGTATTGACTAATACTGCACCACCGTGCACTACAGCTGCAGCGCCGGCGGCGGCCGTCGCTACACCAGCCGCCGGTACGACTGCACCAACTCCCGTGCCAGACGCTGGGGCGGTGACTACCGCTTCGGCGGCGCCGCCAACGACGGCCGCTGCGCCTGCCTCGATCTCAACAACTCCTTGGGCTATCGCCAAACCATGGCCGAGCACCCGCCCTGTCGTGGTCTGATTGCCCTTTGGTGCCCATCGTCCCAGGCCATTGTCCTCCATGTATGCAGCGAGCGCGCCCTTAAGCGTATTCTTAATCCACCTCTTTGTCCCTTGATGGCCATTAGGATCAGTGTAGATCAGAGGGTTGTTATAGCAATACACGTACTTGTTGAGCGATTGTGGATCCGCAGTATCTCCATAGAACAATGGGTTGCTGGACGCTGCACTCGAGAACTCGTACAGCTCAACAGGCCCGCCGACAAACTCATCAGGACTCGTGAACCTCCCTTGCGCCGATGAGTAATACCTCGCAAGGAAATAATCCAACCCTGATTCAGCGTCGCGTTCCTTAGACGTGAATTTCTGTCTGGTGACGTCCGGGCCGCTGTACTTCATTGCAGAGGACCGTGAGCCAATGCCGACGCCGAGTTCTTCTCCAAACGGCAGGTAGTCGTATCTCGCCTGAACGCTCTTGTCCTGTTTAGTCACCACTCGGGTGCTGCCCAGGTGATCGGTTGTCAAATAACTTGTGCCGCCTCCGTTTGGAGGCTGGGCTGAATCGCTCCGGTACTCGGCGATCAGCTTCCCCATTGCATCATAGACAAACACCGTTGTCACGGCTGATCCGCCGCTTCCGACCGTCTTCATTACTCGGTGTCCGTCTCCATCATAGCTGTATGTAGCCGGTTGGCCATTGATGATAGTCGCCGTGACTTGCCGGTTCTCTCCATCGTAGGTGAACGTGCTCCCGGTCGCATCGATGTCGAGGTTTCCGGCCGGATCGTAGTGGCTCGAGCCCATCTGCAGTCGGTTATTCAGGCTGTTGATGTGATTGGAAGCGACCGGAGTCAGCAGGCTCAACTGATAGCCGGTCGATGAACTCACCCAGCGATTGCCGAATACGTCGTAACTGTAAGTCTGGCTCCACTGGCTCGAACCTCCAACTGTTTCGGTAGCCCCTGATAGTCGGTTCACCTGATCATAGCTGTAGCTCTGAATCATCGACACAGTTCCGCCGCTTCCATTAGAAACCGTGATCGTCTGGCTCAATACATTGCCGTTGTTGTTTGTCGTGCCGAATGAATAATCGAGTCCAAGCACGCTGGTTGAGGTTGCTCCGGTGGGTGTAGTTCCCAAGCCAATCTGCTTAGGCTGCAAGCGATTATTGAAGTCCGTATGTTCGAACAAGCCGTTGCCCAACTGCATGGACGCCACGCCGCCGTGAGCCGCGTAGCTGAATGAGCCGGCATAGGTCTTATTAACGTCGACTAGTGCGCCGCCGGAATTTCTCTCCCTGGCGGCTTTTGTTGTGGACAACCTTCCGGCATCGTCGTAGCTGCTTGCTACTACCCGCCCTGAGGGGTAAGTCTCGGTGAGCGGCATCCCCGCGTTGTTATAGGTTGCCGCCATTGCGTAGGTCTGACCGTTTGTAGATTGACTATAAGCCGTCGGCCTCCCCTGGGCGTCGTAGCTCGTGTAGGTATAAGTCGACACTCCTGTCGTGACTACTGATGCAAGCCGGC